>PPYF01208431.1_pt1 | contig 63984 bp, 51 predicted proteins | sample 1559871 | NCBI WGS metagenome assembly PPYF01 (sample SAMN08240021, study PRJNA423297) | Human gut metagenome, whole genome shotgun sequencing project. | reverse complement strand
GGAAAAGTGGTGACAATTTTTGGTGGGACTTGTTTTCGTATCAAGTACAGTTATATCCCATATAGTTTCAGTAAAGGGACATTCGGCGCGTACACTGTATGGCTTAGCTGTTCAGCAAATTGTAACAGTTCAGCTCGCGCCATTCGTAAAAGCGCACTACGTGCTTACCGTGGCTGATGCCACTGTTTTACTCATAAACAGGCGCTTAGCTCATACAGATGTCCGCTTGCAAAAACATGCAAGCATATTTTTGGCTTCGCGTACATTGTATGGCTGAACTGTTAGAAAAATTGCCAAGATATGACATTCACAAATGAGAAAAAGGGGGTTATTATAGACAATAGCAGTAAAAAAATATAAAAATTGGAGGAGTTTTTAACAATGAGAAGGTATGAAGATTTAACAAGGATTCATGAGAATACGCTCCCGCCAAGAGCTCATTATATTCCGTACGATACGCTGGAAAAAGCCCTGAAAGGGGATAAGGCGGCTTCCGCATATTATAAGCTGCTGAATGGCGAGTGGGATTTCCGGTATTTTGCAAGGGATATTGACTGTCCGGAAGAGATTACAGAGTGGGACAAGGTTCCGGTGCCTTCCTGCTGGCAGATGACTGGTTATGAAAAACCGTATTATACGAATGTAAATTATCCTTATCCGGTAGATCCGCCGTATGTGCCGGATGATAACCCGCTGGGTGTATACAGAAGATTTCTTACCGTGACGGCAGAGGAAGCTGCAAGAGAAAATACGTTGGTATTTGAAGGGGTAGCGCCTTGCATGGAATTGTTTGTAAATGGCAGTTATGTGGGATATTCTACTGTTTCCCATTCTACCTCTGAATTTCCGGTTACATTGAAAGAAGGGGAGAATGAGATTCTGGTCAAGGTGTATAAGTGGTGTGTTTCCAGTTATCTGGAAGATCAGGATTTCATGAGAAATAACGGTATTTTCCGTGATGTGTATCTGTTGAGCAGACCGCAGGGGCATCTGTTTGATATCAATGTGGGCTTTGATGCGACAGGAATTTATTATGATGGAGCTTATCGGGTATTTGATGCAGATGGAAAAGAGACCGATCTGGCAGAGCCTGTTTTGTGGAATGCAGAGCAGCCATATCTGTATACGGTGGTGATCGAGGAAGCGGGAGAGTATATTCCGGTGAAAGTGGGTCTCAGAGATCAGAAAATCAGTGAAAAAGGTGAGCTTCTGATTAATGGCGTCAGTGTGAAGTTAAAGGGCGTGAACCATCATGATACCCATGCAGATCATGGGTATGTTCTCAGCTATGAGGATATGCGAAGTGAGCTTTTGAAGATGAAAGAGCTGAATATCAATGCTATCCGTACTTCTCATTATCCTCCACAGGCTGCATTTATTGAGCTTTGTGATGAACTGGGATTTTATGTGGTGGATGAAGCGGATATTGAGACTCATGGATTTGGAGAAAGAAAACCGGGATGCGGTTATGATCCGGATTCTGCCTGGCCATGTCGCAATGAGATGTGGAGAGACGCTTTTATAGACCGGGCGGCTCGTTTATATGAAAGAGATAAAAATCATACCTGTGTGGTGATGTTCAGCCATGGAAATGAAAGTAACTACGGAGAAAATTTTGTTGCCATGAGCGAGTTTGTCCGGGAAAGAGAAGGGCAGCGTCCGGGAATCAACCGACTGGTGCATTATGAAAATGCGTACTGTAACAAACCGGGCAGTAAAGATCCGGATTCTGTAGATGTGGTGAGTCGTATGTACTGGACTGTGGATCAGATGCGGGAATACCATGAACATACAGGCGATAACAGACCGATTTTTCAGTGTGAATACAGTCACGCGATGGGTAACGGACCTGGGGATGTGGTCGATTACTGGAAAGTATTTGAGCAGCATCCTTATATGATCGGCGGATGTATCTGGGAGTGGGCAGATCATGTGGCAAAGAATGAAGAAGGTCATTACTGCTATGGCGGTGACTTTGGAGAGGAGACTCATGACGGAAACTTCTGCTGTGACGGTCTGGTATTCCATGACAGGAGTTTTAAAGCCGGTTCTCTGGAAGCAAAATATGCATATCAGCCTATGGCTGCATGCTGGGATAACGGTGTTCTTTATGTGAAAAATAAATATGATTTCAGAAATCTGTCAGAATTTGCTTTTGACTGGGAAATGACAGTGGATGGTGAAGTAACTGCCCATGGTGAGTTTAAAGTAGAAGCAAAAGGTCATGAAATGGTAACGCTTCCTTTGGAACTGACAGTTCCTGAAAGCCGGTATGGCGCATATCTCCGCATTTCCATGAAAGCGCAGGATGGCAGAGAGGTGGCATTTGAACAGATCAAACTATCCCAGACGGTAAAAGCGCTTCCGGAAGGTCAGGGGGAGGCCAAAATCCGTCAGGAAGGACAGAAGGCAGTGATCTCAGGAGAAGGATTCTCTTATAAATTTGACCTTCATTATGGATGTCTGGAAGATCTGAACGGCTATCTGAAGAGCCCTATGGAACTGACGATCTGGAAAGCTCCTACGGATAACGAACGTCGTGTGAAACGTCAGTGGTATGAAGAGCGATATGACAAAGTACATAATAAGGTGTATGACTGTCAGATCGAAGGAAATCGGATTCGTGTGAAAGCCTCTTTGGCGCCAGTATCGAGAGGTCCGATTTTCCGCTATGAAACGGTGTATACGTTCTTTGCAGACGGACGGATTGATGTGAAATTGGAAGGGGATTTCAGTCAGGACAGAACCTTCCTCCCAAGACTGGGATTTGAATTTAAGACGGAAGAAAAGGATTTTATTTACTTCGGTTATGGTCCTTATGAATCTTATATTGATATGCATCACGGTTCCTGGATGGGAATGTTTGAGAGCAGCGCCCAAAAAGAGTACGTTCCGTATATCAGACCGCAGGAGCATGGAAGCCATTACAATACGAAATACATGAAACTGGGACAGTATACGTTTGTATCCGAACAGGGATTTTCAGCTAACGTATCGGAATATACATCCAGAGAACTGACAGAGAAAGCCCATGATTTTGAATTGGTAAAAGATGCGTACACCAATGTACGAATCGATTACAAGGTGAGTGGTATCGGTTCAGGAAGCTGTGGTCCGCAGATCATGGATAAATACAAAATGAACGATGGAAAGGTAGAGTTTGCGTTCTCTATTCTGCCGTAAAAAAATCGTATATTAGAGGCATAACAGGAGAATCTCTCGCGGGGGATTCTCCTGTTATGATTTCGTCAATCTTATACCTCAATGAAAGAATAAATAGCGGGTGAAAAGAAAAGAATTACCACATCTGGCATTTTGAGTAAACGCATCACTAAATCTTGTATTTTATTAAAAACATAGGGTAATAATATTGACTGAAATTTAACAATCCACTATGATAGGGGCATAGCAAATAATAAAGCACAAGAACAAGAAGGAGGACGCGAAATGCGAAAAGAGTGGGAAGGATTCAGTGGCGGAATCTGGGAAAAAGAAATTAACGTAAGAGAGTTTATTCAGAAGAATTATACTCCTTATGACGGAGATGACACATTCCTGGCAGACGCTACCGAACGAACCAAAGAACTTTGGGATCAGGTTATGGAACTGACGAAGGAAGAGAGAGAAAAAGGCGGCGTTCTGGATATGGACACCAAGATCATTTCTTCCATTACTTCACATGGTCCTGGATATCTGAATAAAGACAAAGAAACGATTGTCGGATTTCAGACAGATAAGCCTTTCAAACGTTCCCTGCAGCCTTACGGCGGTATCCGTATGGCAGTGAAAGCCTGCGAAGATAACGGATATCATGTAGATCCTGAGGTTGTGGAATTCTTTACAAAACATAGAAAGACTCACAATGAAGGTGTGTTTGACGCGTATACACCGGAGATGAGAGCCTGCCGTTCCAGTCATATCATCACTGGTCTGCCGGATGCTTATGGTCGCGGACGTATCATCGGCGATTACAGAAGAGTAGCGCTGTACGGAGTGGATCGTCTGATCGAGGACAAGCAGGAGCAGAAAGACAGCACAAGAATTATTATGTATTCTGATGTAACCCGTCAGAGAGAAGAGCTGTCTGAGCAGATCAAGGCTTTGAAAGAACTGAAAGAGCTGGGACAGATTTACGGATTTGATATTTCCAAACCGGCAACGAACGTACAGGAAGCGATTCAGTGGCTGTATTTTGGATATCTGGCAGCAATCAAGGAGCAGAACGGAGCAGCGATGTCTCTGGGACGTACTTCTACTTTCCTGGATATTTATGCAGAGCGTGACCTGAAGAACGGAACCTTTACAGAGGAACAGATTCAGGAGTTTATCGATCACTTCATTATGAAGCTGCGTCTGGTAAAATTTGCAAGAACACCGGAATACAATGCGCTGTTCTCTGGAGATCCTACCTGGGTAACGGAGTCTATCGGAGGTATGGGTATCGACGGACGTTCTATGGTAACAAAGATGTCTTTCCGTTATCTGCATACCCTGAGTAACCTGGGAACTGCTCCGGAACCAAACCTGACGGTACTGTGGTCTACAAGACTGCCGGAAAACTTCAAACGCTTCTGTGCAAAGACTTCTATCGAGTCTTCTTCTGTACAGTATGAAAATGATGATCTGATGCGTGTGACTCACGGGGATGATTATGCGATCGCCTGCTGCGTATCTTCCATGAGAGTTGGTAAAGAGATGCAGTTCTTTGGAGCACGTGCAAATCTGGCAAAATGTCTGTTGTATGCGATCAACGGCGGTGTGGATGAAGTGAGCAAGAAACAGGTAGGACCGAAATATCGTCCGATCACTTCTGAATACCTGGATTACGATGAAGTAATGGAAAGATTTAACGAGATGATGAAATGGCTGGCTCAGGTATATGTAAACACTTTGAACATCATTCATTATATGCATGACAAATACTGCTATGAGAGAATTCAGATGGCTCTTCATGATAAAGATGTGACCCGTTGGTTTGCAACTGGTATCGCAGGTCTGTCTGTAGTAGCCGATTCTCTGTCTGCGATCAAATACGCAAAAGTGAAGACGGTAAGAGATGAAAATGGTATCGTTGTAGATTACGAAGTAGAGGGCGATTTCCCGAAATACGGAAATGACGATGACAGAGTAGACGATATCGCTTATGACATTGTACATGACTTTATGTCTTACATCAAAGGAAACCATACTTACAGAGGCGGAATCCCGACAACTTCTATCCTGACAATCACTTCCAACGTAGTTTATGGTAAAGCTACCGGATCTACACCGGACGGAAGAAAAGCAGGAGAGCCGTTTGCCCCGGGAGCAAACCCCATGCACAGAAGAGACAGCAAGGGCGCTGTAGCAAGTCTGAGTTCTGTTTCCAAACTGCCGTTTAAAGATGCACAGGATGGTATTTCCAATACCTTCTCCATCATTCCGGGAGCGCTGGGAAAAGATGACGCGATCGTATTTGACGATATCACTTTTGAACTGGAACCGGACTGCGCGTGCTGCGAGCCAAACGCAAATCTTGGTGATGAATAAAAAATAAGAAAAACTAGGAGGATTTTATATATGAATATCAGTGAAGCACAGATCGACAACCTTGTAAACTTACTGGATGGATATGCAGAAAAAGGCGGACATCACCTGAATGTAAACGTATTCACAAAAGAAACTCTTCTGGATGCCCAGGCTCATCCGGAAAAATATCCTCAGCTTACCGTTCGTGTGTCAGGTTATGCTGTAAACTTCAACAAACTGACAAAAGAGCAGCAGGATGAGGTTATTTCCAGAACCTTCCATGATGCAATGTAAGAAAGAAAAAATAACAGGAAGAATTCATTCTTTAGAAAGTTTCGGGACCGTTGACGGTCCCGGAATTCGTTTTCTGGTATTTTTTCAGGGGTGTCCTTTGAGATGCCAGTATTGCCATAATCCGGACACCTGGGCGCCGGGAGAAGGCACAGAGATGACAGTGGATGAAATTCTTGCAGGTTATGAGAAAAATAAGAATTTTTATCGGAAGGGCGGTATCACGGCTACTGGAGGCGAACCGCTGCTGCAGCTTCCTTTTTTGACAGAACTGTTCCGGGAGGCAAAAAAGCGGGGCATTCATACCTGTCTGGATACTTCCGGGATTACGTACCGGGAAGAGTTGGGAGAACGCTTTCAGGAATTATTTGAAAATCTGGATCTGGTACTTTTGGATATGAAACACAGTACGCCTCAGGGACATCTGGAGCTTACCGGTCAGAAACAGGAGCCGGTGCTGGCTTTCGCCCATGCTCTGGAGCAGGCGAAGATTCCCATGATCGTGCGCCATGTGGCAGTGCCGGGAGTTACCGATGGAAAAGAACATCTGGAACGGCTGGGAGAGCTTTTGGCTCCTTTTCGGAATCTGAAAGGACTGGAAGTCCTTCCCTACCATACTATGGGGCTGAAAAAATACGAGGCGCTGGGCATCCCATACCCCTTGAAAGGAGTAGAACCTATGGAAAAACCACAGGCTTTGGCATGTCGGAACACTATCGTTAAGAAAATTCAGGAAATCAGAGCCAAATAGCTCCCCCCTATTGTCAAAAAAGGGAAAAGAGAACAAATGGAAGACCATTGTAAGGAAAATGCGAGAAGGAATATGGATGGTGTAAAACGAATGTGTCGAGCACATCTTTGAGACTTCAGGCTCAAAGTGAGCGCAGACTGAGTTTGAACCATACATATTCTAATTAACTTTCCTTCCGATGGTCTTTTTGCTCTGTGAACTTTTGAATCCACTCTTCAATTTTATTCCCGGATGTGCTATTATAAATAGTATCTATGGGCAGACTTCTGAATATGCCCGGAAGAATGGAGGACATTCGATGAAATTAGTGCAATTACTGGAACGTTTAGAATATACCTGTCTGCAGGGAACGACAGAGCAGGAAATTACAAAAGTGGAAGCAGATTCCCGGAAAGCAGGAGAAGGAAGTTTGTTTATCTGTATCCGGGGAGCAGTGGCGGACGGTCATACGTTTGTTCCGGCAGTGGTAGCGCAGGGAACGAAAGCCATCGTTTCGGAAGAACCGCTTAAGGTGCCGGAGGATGTGACGGTGATTCTGGTGAAGGATACCCGCTATGCCATGGCAGTGATCGCAGCAGCTTATTACGGTTATCCGGGAGATGAGCTGAAAGTGATCGGAATTACCGGAACCAAGGGAAAGACCACGACGACGTATATGGTAAAGTCAATTTTGGAAAATGCCGGCTATAAGGTGGGGCTGATCGGAACGATTGAGACGATCATCGGAGATACGGTGATCCCCTCGGCAAATACCACCCCGGAATCTTTGTTGGTACAGAAGTATTTCCGACAGATGCTGGATGCAGGCTGTGACTGCGCGGTGATGGAAGTATCTTCTCAGGGGCTGATGCTGCACAGAACAGCGGGATTTACCTTTGAGATCGGTATTTTTACCAATATCGAGCCGGATCATATCGGTCCCAATGAACATACCAGTTTTGAACATTATCTGGAATGTAAGAAAATGCTGCTGCGTCAGTGCAAGATAGGAATTGTAAATCGGGACGACGAACATTTTGAGCAGATGGTGGAAGGGCATACCTGTAAACTGGAAACGTATGGATTTTCTCAGGAGGCGGATCTTCGGGCGGTGGATGCCCGGCTGGTGACAGGAAAAGGTACGCTGGGTATTGCTTATCAATTAGAAGGACTTCTGCATTTTCCGGTAGAGATTGATCTTCCTGGAAAGTTCAGCATCTACAATTCTCTGACAGCGATCGCTATCTGCCGCCATTTTCAGGTTTCTGAGGAAAATATCTGTAAGGCTCTGAAGGTGGCAAAAGTCAAGGGGCGGATTGAGATGGTGAAGGTATCGGATGAATTTACCTTGATGATTGATTATGCGCACAATGCCATGAGCCTGGAAAGTCTTCTTACAACGCTCAAGGAGTATCGTCCCCATCGTCTGGTTTGTTTGTTTGGCTGTGGAGGAAACCGTTCCCGGGACAGACGATTTGAGATGGGAGAAGTTTCTGGAAGGCTGGCAGATCTTACCATCATCACTTCAGATAACCCCAGAAATGAGGAACCTCAGGAGATTATCGATGATATTAAGGTGGGAATCAGTAAAACAAAAGGAAATTATGTAGAGATTATTGACCGGAAGGAAGCTATCGCCTATGCGATCCATCATGGAGAGCCGGGGGATATTGTGGTTCTGGCAGGAAAAGGTCATGAAGATTATCAGGAGATCAAAGGGAAAAAATATCCTATGGATGAGCGGATATTGATCCAGGAGATTCTGGAAGAAGATAAGAAGAATGGATAGACTGTTTGCAGATATTATCGTGGATATTACCAGTGATAAATTAGATCGAACATTTCAGTATCGGATACCGGAGCATTTGCGGGAAGAGCTGGAGCCGGGTATGCAGGTGAACGTGCCTTTCGGCAATGGAAGCCGCACGATTCGTGGGTATGTGCTGCAGATTACAGATCAGGCATCGTTTGAAGTAGGGAGAATGAAGGAAATTCTTTCTGTTGCAGACGGGGGAAACAGCATCGAATCCCGCTTGATTTCGTTGGCGTCCTGGATGCGCCGGCAATATGGAGCTACGATGATCCAGGCGCTAAAGACAGTGCTTCCGGTGAAGCAGAAGATGAAGCAGAAGGAAGAGCGGTGGATCACTCTGAGGATTTCAGAGGAGGAAGCCCGCCAAAAGCTGGAAGAGTATGAAAGGAAGCATTATGTGGCAAAAAAGAGGGTTCTGGAAGCGGTTATGCAGGAGAAAGAATTGTCCACCAGCCTTGCGGCGAACAAGCTTCATGTAACTTCCAGTGTATGGAAAGCCATGGAGGAACAGGGAATTTTCTCGATGCAATCCCGGAAGATCTATAGAAATCCGATTTCTCAGGAAAGAAGAGAAGATACTTCGGTGGTTCTTACCGGAGATCAGCAAAGAATCTCAGAAGCCATTGCGGCAGGATGGAGGGATGGAGATTTTCGTCCCTGTCTGATCCGGGGCGTTACCGGCAGCGGAAAAACGCAGGTGTATATGGAATTGATGGAGCAGGTGATCCGTGAGGGAAAACAGGTGATTTTGCTGATCCCGGAGATTGCCCTGACGTATCAGACCGTGCTGCGGTTTTATCATCGTTTTGGAGATGGGGTATCGGTGCTTCATTCCCGCCTTTCCATGGGAGAACGTTCGGATCAGTTTGAGCGGGCGAAAAAAGGAGAAATACAGGTGATGATCGGTCCCCGTTCAGCCTTATTTACCCCTTTTCCTAATCTAGGACTGATTGTTATGGATGAGGAACACGAGACGTCTTATCAGAGCGAGACAGCGCCCTGTTATCATGCGAGGGAGACGGCGATCGCCAGGGGAAAACTGGAACACTGTCCGGTGCTTTTAGGCAGCGCAACTCCTTCGGTGGATGCTTATTATCGGGCAAAGCAGGGGATTTACCGGTTGTTCGAGATGGAAAAGAGATATGAAAACCGGCAGATGGCAGCGGTTACAACGGTGGATCTCAGGGAAGAATTAAGAGAGGGAAACCGTTCCATCTTAAGCAGAGTTCTTCAGGAAAAGATGGCGGACCGGCTGAAAAAAAAGGAGCAGATCATGCTCTTTCTGAATAGAAGAGGTTATGCGGGATTTTTGTCCTGCCGCTCCTGCGGAACGGTGATCAAATGTCCCCACTGTGATGTGTCTTTATCTGTACATCGACATGGAAGAATGGTGTGCCATTACTGTGGATATGAGACCCGACAGCCCCAGGAATGTCCTCATTGCGGATCGCCCTATATCGGAGGGTTTCGGGCGGGGACGCAGCAGATCGAGGATCTGGTGAAGAAGTCTTTTCCCGAAGCGCGGGTGCTGCGTATGGATCTGGATACTACGAGAAAAAAGGAAAGTCACAGCGAGCTTCTTTCGGCATTTGCTAATCAGGAGGCGGACATTCTCATAGGAACCCAGATGATCGTGAAAGGACATGATTTTCCCCAGGTTACGCTGGTGGGGATTTTGGCGGCGGATCTTTCTTTGAATGTAAGCGATTATCGGGCAGGGGAGAGGACTTTTCAACTTCTTACTCAGGCGATCGGAAGGGCAGGAAGGGGAGAAAAGCCGGGAGAAGCGGTGGTGCAGACGTATCAGCCGGAGCATTACAGCATTCAGGCGGCCATCCGTCAGGATTATCCGGGATTTTATGAGGAGGAGGCGGAATATCGTCAGCTTCTGTCTTATCCCCCTATGTCGAATTTATTTGCCATTCGGGGCGTCAGTATGGACGAAAATCTTCTGGGAACAGGAATGGAATATATAAAAAGATTTTTGAAAAAAGTGGATGGAGCCCAGCGGCTCCAGATCATAGGACCGGCGGATGAGCCGGTGGCAAAGGTGGCGGATATGTACCGCAAAGTCCTGTATGTGAAGCAGGAGGATCTGGAATATTTACTGAAGATCAAAGAGCGGCTGGAACGTTATATAGAGATCAACAGCGGCTTTAAAAATATACGGATACAGTTTGATTTTAATCATTAGGAGGAATAGATTATGGCAATACGGAAAATCAGAACAATGGGTGACAGAATTTTAACTAAAAAATGTCGTCCGGTGGAGGAGATGACTCCCAAGATCAAAACATTGATCAACGATATGCTGGATACGATGTATGACGCATATGGGGTGGGACTTGCCGCTCCGCAGGTTGGAATTTTGAAAAGAATTGTAGTGATCGATGTGGGGGACAGACCGTGGGTGCTGATTAATCCGGAGATCACGGAGACTTCCGGAGAGCAGACCGGAGACGAGGGATGCTTGAGTCTTCCGGGAAAATCAGGAACCGTCACAAGACCGAACGTGGTAACGGTGAAGGCTTATGATGAAAATATGGAACCGTTTACCCTCACCGGAGAGGGACTTTTGGCAAGAGCAATCTGTCATGAGTGTGACCATCTGGACGGTATTATGTACGTGGAACATGTGGAAGGTGAACTGCGGGACACTGTGTATGATGATGAAGAAGAGGATGAGGAATAGATGAGAGTTGTATTTATGGGAACCCCGGATTTTTCCGTGGGAACATTGGAGGCGCTTTATGAGGCAGGACACGAGATCGTGGGTGTGGTAAGCCAGCCGGACAAGCCGAAAGGACGGGGAAAGAATCTCCAGCCCACGCCGGTAAAAGAAGCGGCGCTTAAGTTGGGACTTCCTGTCTATCAGCCGAAGAGAGTACGGGAGCCGGAATTTGTTCAGGTGTTAAAAGACTTGAATCCGGAGGTGATCGTAGTGGTGGCCTTCGGACAGTTGATACCAAAAGAAATTCTGGAGCTGACCCCTTATGGATGTATCAATGTGCATGCTTCTTTGCTGCCGAAATATCGTGGCGCTGCTCCTATCCAGTGGGCGGTGATCGACGGAGAGGAAGAGTCCGGCGTGACGATCATGCGTATGGATGAGGGCTTAGATACGGGAGATATGATTTCCAAAGCCGTAGTTCCTCTGGATGCAGAGGAAACAGGGGGAAGTCTCTTTGATAAGCTCAGCCAGACCGGGGCGAAACTTTTAGTGGAAACGCTGCCATCTTTGGAGGATGGAACGGCAGTATTTGAAAAACAGCCGGAGGAAAGTCCTACCGCTTATGCGGGGATGATTAAAAAAAGCATGGGAAATCTGGACTTTGGCCGTCCGGCAGCGGAGCTGGAGAGGCTGATCCGGGGCTTGAATCCCTGGCCCAGCGCGTATACCCGGTTAGATGGAAAAACGCTGAAAATCTGGAAAGCTCAGGTAAGGGAAGAGGAACAAGGACAGGAAACGTTGGAACCGGGAACGGTCTGGATCACAGAACAGCAGGAATTGTTGGTGAAGACCGGAAAAGGTATGTTGAAAATAACAGAGCTTCAGTTAGAAGGAAAGAAACGGATGGAAACAGAAGCATTCCTGAGAGGATACAAGGTTGAGAGGGGAAAAAGATTACCGTTTTGATCAGAAGGAGTGAAAAAATATGTATTATGGTTATGGGTTTGGAAGGTTTTTGGACCCCACATATATTCTGGTGATTCTGGCAGGGGTGATCGCTTTGGCTGCATCTGCTTATTGTAATTCTACCATGAGCCGTTACAGCAGGAATCGGATTTCTACCGGCGTTACCGGGCAGGAGGCGGCAGAGCGGGTACTTCACGCAGCAGGGATTTTTGATGTGGGCGTTCGTCAGATGGGAGGAAGAGGAATTTCTTTTTACCGTTATGATAAAACCGTTAATCTGTCGGCAGAGCTGTTTCACCAGTCCAGTATCACGGCGGTGGCTACGGCAGCTCATGAGTGCGGCCATGCTATGCAGCATGCCAGCGGTTATGGAGTGAATCGGCTCATCAATCTGTTAAATCCGGTGATGCAGATCAGTTCTAATGCAGCGATTCCCGTTTTTATTCTGGGATTGATTTTTTCACTGGAAATATTACAGACGGTTGGAATTGTTCTGTTTAGCGTGGTTGTGGTATTTCAGCTTGTTACTTTGCCTTCGGAATTTAATGCTTCCCGGAGGGCGATGGTGATGCTTCAAAATACCGGGATTCTTCGTACTGAAGAGGAAGTGCGAGGGGCAAGAAAAGTGCTGATCGCAGCAGGACTTACTTATGTGGCCGCTTTGGCGGGAGCACTTTTGCAGCTGATGCGTCTGGTTATACTGGCAGGAGGAAGAGACCGTGACTAATGGAAATGATGTGAGAGGAATTGCGCTGGAGATTTTGATGGAGATTATCCAGCAGAAGGAGTACAGCCATATTGTCATCCGAAATGCGCTGGATAAGGTACAGTATCTTCCCAAGCAGGAGAGAGCGTTTATCAATCGTCTGGTGGAGGGAACTGTAGAATATCAGCTTCGGATTGACTATATTCTGGACCAGTATTCCAGTGTGAAAGTACAGAAAATGAAACCGGTGATCCGCAATATTTTAAGAAGCGGCGTATATCAGCTTTTGTTTATGGATGGAGTGCCGGATTCTGCAGCCTGCAATGAGGCGGTAAAATTAGCTCAGAAAAAAGGATTTTACAATCTGAAAGGATTTGTGAATGGTGTTCTTCGGACGATTTCCAGAGAAAAGGATGCTGTCGTGTATCCCGATCGAAATACCGATCTTTCCCGCTATTTTTCCGTATTTTACTCCATGCCTCAATGGTTGGTGGAGCGGTGGCTGGGAGAATACGGTCCCGAGATCACCGAAGGCATGTTACAGGATTTCCTTAAAGACAGACCCACCACGATCCGCTGTCAGCAGCATCGGATGAACCCGGAAATGGCGATCCGCAGCATGGAAGAGCAGGGAGCGCATCTGGAAAAAGCGCCGTATCTTCCCTATGCATGGTATCTGTCAGAATACAGTCATCTGGCGGGGCTTAAATCCTTCGTGATGGGAAGAATCGTGGTTCAGGATCTCAGTTCTATGCTGGTGGGAGAAGTGTCCGGTGCAAAAAAAGGCGATTATGTCATCGATCTTTGTGCTGCTCCGGGAGGCAAGAGCCTTCATGTGGCAGATAAGATGGAAGGTTACGGTCATGTGGACGCCAGAGATCTTACAGATTATAAAGTGGAACTGATTCGGGAAAATATCCGCAGAACGGATGTGATCAATGTGGAAGCGTCCCGAAAAGATGCTACGATCCTGGATAAGGATTCCATAGAGAAAGCCGATGTGGTACTGGCAGATGTGCCCTGTTCCGGTCTGGGCGTGATCGGTAAGAAAACAGATATCAAGTATCGTATTGAACAGGACAAGATTCGGGAGTTGGTGGTTCTGCAAAGGCAGATTCTTCACAATGCCGCCGCTTACGTGAAACCGGGAGGAACGCTGATCTACAGCACCTGTACGATCACCCGGGAGGAGAATCAGGAAAATGTACAGTGGTTTGTGGAAAATTATCCCTATGAACTGGAAAGTCTGGATCCATGGATCTGTGAGGAACTTCAAAATGAAGATACGAAGAAAGGATATTTGCAGCTTCTTCCGGGCGTTCACAAAACAGATGGATTTTTTATCGCCAGACTGAAAAAAAGAAGCAGTGAGGAACAATAGATGGAGCAGTTGGATGTAAAATCCTTGTATGAAGAAGAATTAAAAGAAAAACTGGTTTCCATGGGAGAAAAAGCTTTTAAGGGAAAGCAGTTATACGAATGGTTTCATAAAAAAACAGCAGAAACGTATGGGGAGATGACGAATCTCTCGGCGGCTCTGAGAGAAAAGCTGGAAAAAGAAGAACCGCTGACCAGTCTGGAAGTGGTGCAGGTACAGACATCCAAAATCGACGGAACGCAGAAATATCTGTTCCGTCTCTCAGACGGTCATGTGATCGAGAGTGTGTGGATGAAATATAAACATGGAAATTCTGTCTGTATTTCTTCTCAGGTGGGATGCCGAATGGGGTGCCGTTTCTGCGCTTCCACCATCGGCGGGCTGACCAGAAACTTAAAACCTTCTGAAATGTTGGATCAGATTTATAAGATCCAGCATCTGACAGGGCAGCGGGTGTCTAACGTGGTGGTGATGGGAACGGGAGAACCGTTGGATAATTATGACAATCTGATCCGATTTATCCGAATTCTCAGTGACGAAAAAGGACAAAACTTAAGTCAGAGAAATATTACGGTATCCACCTGCGGGATCGTTCCCCGCATTTGTCAGCTGGCAGAGGAAGGACTGACGATTACATTGGCGCTTTCTCTTCACGCTCCCAATGATGAAAAACGGCGGGAACTGATGCCTATTGCCTACAAGTATTCTCTGGAAGAGGTACTTCCCGCCTGCGCCTATTATTTTGAAAAAACGGGGCGGAGACTTACTTTTGAGTACAGCCTGGTAGGCGGAAAGAATGACAGGGAACAGGATGCAAGGCAGTTGGCGCAGCTGATTGGAAGGCTAAATTGTCATGTGAACCTGATTCCGGTGAACCCCATTAAGGAGCGGGATTTTGTACAATCGGAGAAAAAAGTCATAGAGAATTTCAAAAATAAACTTGAAAAATACAAAATTAATGTTACTATTAGAAGAGAAATGGGCAGGGATATTGATGGTGCCTGTGGTCAGCTAAGAAAAAGTTACTTGGATGAGAGGGAGAATTTGTCATGAAATCGTATTCGGTGACAGATGTGGGACGGTGCAGACGGGAAAATCAGGACTATGTATTTTCGTCTCAGCAGCCGATAGGAAATCTTCCTAATCTGTTTGTGGTCGCCGATGGTATGGGCGGTCACAATGCGGGAGATTACGCTTCTCGCTGTGCGGTAACCGTGTTGACAGAATCTGTGAAGAAAGATATGAGCTTTAATCCCATTAAGATCATTCGCCATGCCATAGAGACAGCAAATGAGCAGGTGTATGAACAGGCAAGTCAGGATCCGTCCCGGGCAGGGATGGGAACCACGCTGGTGGTGGTTACGATCGTTGGCCATTATGCTTATGTGGCGAATGTGGGGGACAGCAGAATGTATCTGGCAGATGACCGCGATATGGTTCAGATCACCAGAGATCACTCCTGGATCGCTGAGATGGTGCGAAGAGGAGAGTTGAGCAGAGAAGATGCGAAAAACCATCCGGATAAAAATATAATAACCCGGGCCGTGGGGGCAGGAAAGAAAATCGACATTGATTTTTTTGACGTGCAGCTGGAGGAAAATTCCAGAATCCTCATGTGTACGGACGGACTCAGTAATATGGTGGAGGATGAAACCATTGAAAGAATCATTTCATCCCCCCTTGACATAGAGCAGGCAGCCAGACATCTGGTGGAGCTTGCCAATGAAAATGGAGGCAGAGATAATATTTCCGTTATAGGAATTGAACCATTTACAAACGAGGTGAAAGAATGTTAAAAGAGGGCATGATTGTAGGAGAAAGATACGAGATTATCAGCAGGATAGGCAGCGGCGGTATGGCTGATGTCTATAAGGCAAGAGATCACAAATTGGATCGTCTCGTAGCAGTGAAGGTAATGAAAGCGGAATTCAGCGAGGATAAAGGATTTATCGCAAAATTCCGAAAGGAGGCGCAGGCAGCGGCAGGTCTGGCTCATCCAAATGTGGTAAATGTCTATGATGTTGGGGAGGATAATGGCATTTATTACATTGTTATGGAGCTGGTACAGGGAATTACGCTGAAAGACTATATTACCAGAAAGGGTAAGTTGACTGTGCGGGAAGCTACCAGTATTGCGATTCAGGTTTCTCTGGGGCTGGAAGCGGCGCACAAGAGTAATATCGTACATCGGGATGTAAAACCGCAGAATATCATTATTTCCACCGATGGAAAAGTGAAACTTTCTGATTTTGGTATTGCGAGGGCTGCTTCTTCCAATACGATCAGCTCAAATGTGATGGGATCTGTGCATTACAGCTCTCCCGAGCAGGTACGGGGAGGTTACAGTGACGCAAAGAGCGACATTTACTCTCTGGGTATCACGATTTATGAGATGGTAACGGGACACGTGCCCTTTGATGGAGATACGACAGTCGCTATTGCCATCAAACATCTGCAGGAAGAGATGGAATCTCCAAGAAAGTATGTGCCGGATCTTCCGTATAGTCTGGAACAGATTATTTTTAAATGTACACAGAAAAGTGTGGACAGACGATATGCAAGCATGTCAGAATTGATCGAGGATCTGAAGCACTCCCTTCTGGATCCCAATGGAAATTTTGTTTCTCTGACTCCTCTTGCCAGCCATGCGCAGACGGTAATGCTTTCTCAGGATGAACTGGATGCGATTCGGGAGGGACGTTCCGGTTATGCGGTTCCTCAGAGAAATGCAGCCTATGAAGAGGACGAGGAAGAGTACGAAGAAGACGATGACGAAGAATATGAGGATGATGAGGACGATGACGAAGGCGAGATCAGTTCCAAACTGGAAAAAGCTATGACCATCGGAGGCTTTATTATCGGAGCTATCATTATCTGTATCCTGATCTTTTTTATCGCAAAAGCAGCAGGATTTGTGAATTTTGGAGACAGTAAAAAAGACGATCAGAAGATAGAAGAGCAGCAGGAAGGCGATCAGAGTGCAAAAGTGGATGAGAATGGGCAGGTAGCGGTACCGAATCTGCTTTCTCAGACAGAAGAAAATGCAGTGGAACTTCTGGAACAGCTGGGTTTAAAGGGAAATAAAACGGGAGAAAGTTCTTCTTCTGAGTATGGAGCAGGCGTTGTTATGTCCCAGGAAATCGCAGAAGGAACGAAGGTAGACCAGGGAACGGTTATTAATTATACGGTAAGCACTGGTTCCGACGCTCCGGTGGTACCGGAAGTGAACGGTATGACCCAGTCTCAGGCGGAGGCTGCCATCAAAGCTCTGGGTCTGGAGACTTCCATCCAGCAGCAGTACAGCGATACCGTAGGGATTGGAAAAGTGATCAGTGCAGATCCGGGTGCAGGAACTACTCTGGCAGCAGGACAGACGGTTACTCTGGTAGTGAGTCTGGGAGAAGAAAACAAACAGGTAGCAGTGCCAAACGTCTTTAATATGGATGAAAATACTGCAAAACAGACACTGCAGGACAACAGTTTTAAGGTAAATGTAGAGACTACAGAGGAATCCTCAGGAGCCAATGAGGGCTGTGTAGCCAGCCAGAGCGTAGCGGCTGGAACAGAGGTGGATCCGGGAACAAATATCACCATTTATATTTATCATGCGCCGGCAGCCACACCTACGCCGGAAACGACGACTCCGGAGCCAACGGCGCCGACAGCCACACCGGAAGCTGGAAGCTGGAAGTGTAATGTAAAGCTTACCCGGCCGGCAAACTTTACAGATGGTCCTGTTCGTCTGCGTCTGGTACAGAATGTAAATGGACAGAATGTGGAGACCGTGCTTATGGATGGAGAGACGATCACCTTCCCGGAAGACGGTTATCCTCTCAGTGTAGAAGGAGCGGCAAATGTAGAGTCGGGAACCATTTATCTGGAAGAGCTGGTGGATGGAACGTATGTAGAGCGGGGACATTATTCCAATGTGCCGTTCAAACAGTCATAAGAGGGTTCTTATGCAGGGAAAGATTATAAAAGGAATTGCCGGATTCTATTACGTAGATGTAGTAGAATCCGGGATTTATGAATGTAAAGCAAAAGGAATTTTTCGGAAAGAGAAAAGAAAGCCCCTGGTGGGAGATAATGTGGAGATAGAGATTCTGAATGAAGAAGAGAAAACAGGAAATCTTGTTCAGATCTATGAAAGAAAGAATGAACTGATCCGTCCGGCAGCGGCCAATGTGGATCAGGCGTTGGTAATATTTGCAGTCCGTCAGCCGGATCCTAATTACGTGCTGCTGGACCGCTTTTTGATTGCAATGGAACAGCAGGAGATTCCGGTGATCATTTGTTTTAACAAGAGAGATCTTGCAAAAGAGCAGGAATTGGAAGCGATGTGCCGGATCTATGAAGGATGCGGATATCACATTCTGACTACCAGCGCATCCTGCGAAGAAGGGATTGAAACGGTCCGGGAACTGCTGGAGGGAAAGACTACGGTGGTGGCAGGACCTTCCGGCGTGGGAAAATCTTCTCTGACTAATCTTTTGCAGGAGGAGATCAGCATGGAAACCGGTGAGATCAGTAAGAAATTGAAACGGGGGAAACATACTACGCGCCATTCTCAGCTTCTTACTGTGGGAGAACATACGTATCTGATGGATACGCCGGGATTCAGCTCCATGTTTGTGGAAGGAATGGAGAAAGAAGAGCTTCGCCAGTTTTTTCCAGAATTTCGGGAATATGAGGGGACATGCCGTTTTCAGGGATGCGTTCATGTCCATGAACCGGGGTGTCTGGTAAAAGAGGCGGTAGAAGAGGGAAAACTATCTTCACAGCGGTATGAAAATTATGTGAGCTTTTATGAAGAACTGAAAGAAAAGGAAAAAAGGAGATATTGAGATGAATATTTTAGCGCCATCGATTTTGTCGGCTGATTTTAATTGTCTGGGAGAAGAGATTCGGAAGGTAGAGGAAGCGGGAGTTCAGTGGCTTCATATTGATGTAATGGACGGTTCTTTTGTTCCCAGTATTTCCTATGGGATGCCGGTGATCGCATCCATAAGAAAGCATACAAAACTGTTTTTTGACGTACATCTGATGGTGGAAGAGCCGGGCAGATATATTCAGGAGTTTCAATCATGCGGCGCCGATCAGCTGACGGTTCATGCAGAGGCATGTAAACATCTGGACAGCACCCTGCGGCTGATAAAAAAGGCAGGCATGCGGGCAGGCGTGGCGCTGAATCCGGCGACCCCTCTGTCTGTTCTGGAATACGTTCTGCCTCTGGTGGATATGGTACTGATCATGACGGTAAATCCGGGCTTCGGTGGACAGACTTATATTGAAACCTGTACGGAGAAGGTAAGAAAATTGAAGAAAATGGTTCTGGATGCTGGTCTGCATGTGGATATTCAGGTGGATGGAGGAATCAATCGGCAGACATTGCCCGCAGTATTGGAGGCAGGCGCCAATGTGATCGTGGCAGGTTCTTCTGTATTTGGCGGCAATATTCAGGAAAATGTACAGGAATTGATGGAAGTCATGGGAGAATGTGAAGCAGAATGAAGACGTTGATCGTAACCGGGGGCAATATCGAGGAAGATTTTGCCCTTTCTTTGATGAAAAAAATAAGTCCGGATTATCTGATAGGGGTAGACAGGGGCATGGAATTTTGTTATAAATATGGAATCTGCCCGGATTATATTGTGGGAGATTTTGACAGTCTTACGGAAAATATCCTAAACTGGTACCGGGAAAACAGTCAGGTTCCTATTCGGGAGTATAATCCGGTAAAAGATGCCACAGATACCTGTATTGCGCTGGAGAAAGCGTTGGAGATAAAGAGCAGTGAAATCTGGATTCTGGGAGCCACTGGCAGCAGGATCGACCATGTGCTGTGCAATATCCATATCTTGAAAAGGAGCTGGCTGGCGGGAGTTCCTGCCTATCTGGCGGACAGTCATAATCAGATCAGCCTTCCGGTGGATAATCCGTTTACCATAAAAAGAGAAGAGCAATTTGGAACCTATGTGTCCTTTTTCCCTCTGGGAGAAGAGGTGGAAGGGCTGACACTTACAGGTTTTAAATATCCTCTGGACCGCTATCATCTGCGGAATCTGGAGGGGCTGGGCGTCAGCAATGAGATTGCCGACGAAACAGCAGAAGTATCCTGGGAACAGGGGATTTTAGTTATGATCCAGAGCCGGGATTAAAACGGCAAGAAGTGGAAAGAGAGGTAAAAAGAATGAATGTACAGGAGAAACAGCAGGCTTTGATCGAAGCTGTAGAAGAAATCGCAAAAAAGGAAGGCGCTTACTGGGAAGACGAGCATATCCGCCGCACTTTTGAAAATTGTTATGTAAGTACAGCAAAGACAACGACAAAATTTCTGGAAAATGGGGAAGCCTATGTATTTACCGGAGATATTGCAGCGATGTGGCTGAGAGATTCCTCTGCACAGGTGGTACATTACCTTCCGTTTTTAAAAGAATATCCGATTCTGAAGGATATGGTAAAAGGTCTGATTGCAAGACAGGCAAAATATATTCATATCGATCCTTATGCGAATGCATTTAATGAAGAAGCCAACGGAAATTGCTGGGAAAAAGATATTACAGAATACAATCCCTGGAACTGGGAAAGAAAATATGAAATCGATTCTCTGTGCTATCCCGTATGGCTGATGGAGCAGTATGTGAAAAATACAGGAGATCATGACATCTTTACACCGGAAGTGAAAACAGCATTCCGGGATATCCTGGATCTGTGGAAGAGAGAACAGCATCATGAGGCATCTGCATATTCCTTTATCCGTGTAAACTGCCCTCCTTCTGATACCTTAAGCTGCGAAGGAAAAGGAGAACCGGTAGGATATACAGGCATGACCTGGTCAGGTTTCCGCCCCAGTGACGATGCATGCCGTTACGGGTATCTGATTCCGTCCAATATGTTTGCAGCGGTAGTGCTGGGCTATATGGAAAAATTCTTAAAAGAGCAGTATCAGGATGAAGCTATGGCAAAAGAAGCGGCAGATCTGAAAGCTCAAATCGAAGAAGGGATTCAGAAATACGGTATCGTAGAGAATGAAACGTTCGGAAAAATGTACGCTTATGAGACCGACGGTCTTGGAAATTATAATCTGATGGATGATGCGAATGTGCCGAGCCTTCTTTCTCTTCCATGGCTGGCTTACTGTTCCAAAGATGATCCGATCTACAAAAACACAAGAGCTTTCGTACTCAGCAAGAAAAATCCTTATTACTATGAAGGAAACTGTGCAAAAGGTATCGGAAGCCCACATACACCGGATCAGTATATCTGGCATATCGCCCTGACTATGCAGGGACTGACTTCAGACAGTCAGGAAGAAAGAGAAAATCTCTGGAACACATTGCTGAGCACTGATGCGGGATGCGAAGTGATGCACGAGGGCTTCCACTGCGAGAAACCGGAAGCATTTACAAGAGAATGGTTTGCCTGGGCGAATTCTCTGTTTGCACTGTTTGCACTGAGCATGAAAGAGGGAAAATAAACGATGAAGAGAGAAGATATCTACCGCCATGTGGGCAGTATTCAGCAGGTAGCGAAAGTCCGTCCCCTCACTTATACGGAGGGACGGGCAGAAAATATGAAAGCCTATGAGGTAAAAAATGGATCTCTGCAGTTTACCGTGATGGGCGATAAATGTCTGGATATCACAGATGTGTCCTATAAGGGAATCAATATCAGTTTCCTTTCAAAACCGGGACTTACCGGAAGAAACCATTATGATACCCATGGAGACGAGGCGCTTAGAAGCATCATGGGAGGTCTGATGTTCACGGCGGGACTGGAAAATATCTGTCCGCCCTGTACCAGCGAGGGAAAAGATTATCCCATGCATGGACGGATTCGTACCACACCGGCAGAGCACCTGAGCGCGGACGCCGTGTGGACAGAGGAAGGATATACGATGACTGTGTCCGGGGAAATGCGGGAGGCAGAGCTTTTTGGGGAAAATATGGTACTCAGAAGGAAAATCACCACCACGTATCCGGGAAACAGCATTACCGTAGAAGATGAAATTGAGAACCAGTCATTCCGGGAAGAGCCTATGATGATCCTCTATCATTGTAATATGGGCTGGCCTTTGTTGTCGGAAGACTGTGAAATCGTTCTTCCCACTTTGGAAGTGATTCCCCGGGATGAAGATGCGAAAAAATACGTAGATACTTACAATCGTATGGAGGCTCCGGTGGACAATGAGCCGGAATGCGTGTACCTGCACCGTCTGGCGGCAGATGAAGAGGGAAATACCTTTGCCGCTATCATAAATGAAAAGCTGGGAATCGGTATTAAGCTTTCCTTTAACCAGAAAGAACTTCCATACTTTATGGAATGGAAATCCTTAGCGTCCGGAGATTATGTGGTGGGACTGGAACCTGCCAATTCCAGCGTCTACGGAAGACTGTATCATGAGGAAAGAGGAGATCTTCATAAGATGGAACCCTTTGCAAAAGAACATAAAAAACTGACTTTTACCTTTTTGGAAGGAAAAGAAGAGCTGGATGCTGTAAAGGCAGAAGCGGAAAAACTGAAAAAAAAATAAAAATAGAAAAAGCTGTTGTATAAAAAGAAGACTGTGGCAATAAGGATTTTTTATATTTATGCCACAGTCTTTTTTTGTGGTGGAAGAGAAAAAATTTGTTTATAGATTATTTTAGAGAAGTGTGATAAACTGAGACGTATCATGCGATGGAACCAGGAAGAAATTAGAGGTTGGAGGCAACAGATGAAGAAAATTCAGAGTTGGATGGAAGAGAAAAAAAGAAAATTTATGGATCTGGCCATAGCCAGAAAAATAAGAATTTTACTTTTTGTGGTATCGCTGCTGCCTTTGATCTGCACTCTTTTTATATCCAATCAACTGAGCGCTTCAATTATGCGGAATCAGACCACAGAGCTGATACAGGCGAATCTGGAGCAGTCTGCCAGCAATGTGGAGAATTTTTGGCAGACGTATGAGGGGCTGATCCAAAATATGTATGTAGATGATTTTTATATAGAGAATCTGGAACCGATCAATCAGTGGGACAGCAGTCAGTACTATTATGCAAAAAGAAAAATTTCAGACAGACTTCAGAATATTGTGCAAACCAATGAAGAAGTTTTAGGAATTCTGGTATCCAGCGAAAAATACGATACTTGTTTTTACGACAGTATCACAGAATCAAGCCAGAGAAGCGTTTGCTTTGAGGTAGAGCGGAATGGAGAAAATGAATATATCAATCAGGCAATGCAGGAGAAGCGCATGGTATATTCGAAATTTCATCGCATCAGCAGTGAAGAGGATGGGGAGAAAGACGTACTTTATATTGCCTGTCAGTTGAATGATTTTGAGAGTTTCAATACACAGCCCATGGGATGCGTGATGTTTTGCATTGATGAACAGGCATTACAGGATATTTACGGAAAAAGTAATACGGAGTCCAATATCACCTTATTGGTAAATGAATATGGAGATATCGTATCTTTTCCTCTGGATTCTCTTGCTGGTGTTAATATTTTAGATAATAAAGACCGAGAGAAAAAAGTAACACAAGAAGAATTGGAGAAGGCGGCAGTAGCCTTTCTCAGCAAAAATCAATATTTGAAGAGTGATCGTCTGGAATCTGTAAGCGAGAGTATTGAAGAAGGAAATCTTTATGTGATCAATGTTCAGAATTACAATTACGCAATGCAGGATTTGCGTTATGTGTTTATTATTTTGCTGCTTTTTGGTATACTGGCAGGAATCTTGTGTATGTTGATTGCGATTCGATTTTCTGAGCAGATTGATGGGGAGGTTCAGCCGATTTTATATGCTATGAAGAAAGCAGATAAGGGAGATTTGAAGGTACAGATAACCGTACGGGGAAATGATGAGTTTGCATGGATATCCAAGCGTTTTAATGAAATGATTGATCAGATTCGAATTTCCAATGAGCAGGAAAAAGACGCATTGGTGCGAAAAAAGAATGCGGAAATAAAATCTCTGGAGGCTCAGATCAATCCTCATTTTCTTTATAATACATTGGATGCTATCAACTGGGTAGCTTTAGAACGGAAGGAATATACAGTCAGCAGAATGCTGACCAGTCTGGCGACGATTTTGCGTTACAGTATACATAAAAGTAACGAAATTGTCACGGTAAGAAGTGAATTAGAATATTTGAGAAAATACGTATATCTGCAGCAGCAAAGATTTGACTATTCGTTTTTGTGTACGATAGATGCAGAAGAGGAAATTTTGGAATATAAGATTCACAAATTATTGATACAGCCGTTGCTGGAAAATACGCTGGTTCATGGATTTCCGGGAAGTACAGGGATGGACGAAATAGCGATCCATATTCATGAGATGGAAGATGGAAGAATGCTCCAGATTGTTGTGGAAGATAATGGAGTGGGAATGACGCAGGAAATGGTGGAAGTATTTAATCATTTTGATTATCAGAAAGAGCGAATAGAATCCAGCATAGGCGTGCGAAATGTAATCACCCGATTGAAATTATATTATGGAGAAGAAGGAAGCTTTTTCGTAGAATCAGGGAAGAACGGAACAAAAATTACGATATGCATTCCAAAGGGAAAGTAGAGGAAAGGAGATCAAATGCGGATTGTTATTGTAGAGGATGAGCCGAAATCAAGAGAAGGTCTGGTGAATGTCATCCAGAGATTTACGAAATATGAAATTGCAGGAATTGGAGAAAATGGCGAAGAAGGGTTTGAACTTGTAAAAAAGAATCATCCGGATCTGGTGATATCGGATATTAAAATGCCTGTTTTGGATGGGTTGGGAATGCTCCAGAAGATTAAAGACGAACAGATTGAGATTCAGGCAATTTTACTTACAGGATATTCAGAATTTGAATATGCAAGACGGGCATTGCAGCTACAGGTGGTAGAGTACGCGCTAAAACCGTTGGACATTGATCAGTTTTTGACAGTGCTGAAAAAAGCGGATGGGAAAATTCAAAAGAAAAAATCAGAAATGCTGTCACCGGATCAGCTTTTATTCAGTTATATCAATAGCAAAAAAGAAGAAAAAGAACGACTCCGCAGTACCATAGAAGAAAAACTGGGAATTAATGAGAATGTTCTTACAACCATTTTTCTGATTCATCCGGAAAATGCGGTGACAGAAATTTATGATGAAATACAAAAACGAATCCATCACATTTTAGATGCGTTATGTATGGAGAATTACTATCTGTTGACGCGTCGAGGAGAAAGCGGCGGAATTTATATATTTTTGGTGGACACAGAAAGAAATAGAAATTTAAAGATTATTTTTGCATCCCGGGTGCTGGCAAAGATTCAGGAGATTTCATTTAGTGTCTGTACTATGGTGAAAATGTATGGACTGGATCAGATTGATCAGGCGATAGAGCAGTTGAGCAAATTGCTTCCTTATACTTTTTCAGAAGCGGAAGGGGCGATTGTAGACTGGGAAAGTTCGCAGATGATACAGTATGAAGTTTTAGAGTATCCGTCTGCGCTGGAAAATGAGTTGATTCAACAGATACGAAATGGGAAAAGAGAGAAAATCATAGAAAAGGCAGAACTGTTTTGCACGCAGGTGATAGAAAGTAACGCTTCTCCGGAATGCATCAAAGATTATACGGTACGACTGGTAGCGGGAATCCTACGAGTAGTCAGTGAAAGGAAGATTGGATTAAATCGTGAAAAAGAAATGCAATATATTCTGGGAAACATAGGAAAAAGTATCTCAAGAAAAGAGGTTCGAAAGCAATTTGAAATGATCGTGAAAAACGTAGCGGTAGTAGAAGGAGATATGGCGAATGATCTTACAGATAATGGAATTGTCCTTAATGCGATTTCCTATATTCGGGAAAATTACGGAGAACAGATAGGGCTCGGAGATGTGGCGTATTTTTGCAATGTGCGATCTGAATATCTTTCCAGAAGATTTAAAGAAGAAACGGGAATTAAATTTGTAGATTTTTTGACCAATTTTCGCATCAGTATGGCAAAGAGATTTTTGCTTTCTGGAAAATATAAAGTTTCTGAGGTTTCTGAAAAAGTGGGATTTTCTGATCAGAAGTATTTTCAGAAAGTATTTAAGAAAATTTGCGGTGTGACCCCTTCAGAATATAAGAAGGAGAATTGTCGATGAAAATAAAGAAAATGCTGATCGTTCTGGCTGGAATCGTTTTGATCGCCTTTTTATGGATCTATCTACGGTTTCTGGGAAGTCATAAAATCGAAAAAGAAAAAGAAATGGAAGCTGAAGCGATATCGGTCATGGCGCCGTATGAAGTAAAGCAATATCAGACGGTCCTAAAAGAAATAGGAGAGGCATACAGCCAAAAAAGTGGAAATAAAAAAATAGAATTTGAATTTATTCCAGAAGAGAATATAAAAAAGGAACTTTTACTCAGAAATTTAAATAAGAAAAATGAGGTCGATATGGTGATTTGCGCCAACACTTTAATGCCGGAGTTGATACGAATGGGATTTTTTCAGGAATTGTCGGTGGATCAGAATACTCATCAAAGAGTTCGGCAGCAAACGTTGTGGAATAGTGTGAAAGAAAATGGAAAAATTTACGGGATTCCATTTACCTGCGACCCATATGTTCTATTTTATCGGAAAGATCGGATGGAAGAAAAGAATCTTAAATGCCCTGAAACATGGGATGAGTTTGAAAAATGTGGGAAATCTATGCAGAAATTGGGAATCAAAAGTATAGGAATTCCAGGGAGAAGGGAAGATGATTTTTCCTGTATTTTCAGGATCATGCTATACAGTTCCGGAGGGAATTTTTTGAGCATGGATCAGGAAGCAGGAATTCAGACTTTCGAGAGAATCCAGCGAATGGTACGGCAGAATCTGATTGATCGGGAAATGATCAATTATACGCCGAAAGATCTTGCTGTTGAATTTGCGGAAGGGAAAATCAATATGATGATCAATCAGATGAGTATGTCGGCTCTTTTGAGAGAAAGTGATGCAGCATCTGAGATTGGTGTTTCGAGACTTCCTGATGATGTAGCGGGCAGCATTTTTTTGTATGGAGAGAATGTGGGAATTATGCAGGATGCAGATTCGCAGACAAAGGAATTCCTTGAATTTCTGATTCGAAAGGAAAACGCTGAAAAGATAGTCAATGAGATGGGAATATTATCTCCATTTATCAATGTTGCTTATGCGAAAACTGGGGAAGTTTATCTGGAGGACGGGGAAGAACTCTTTAAAGATGCAAAAACGATGGAAACGTATGCCACATGGACAAGAATGAGTGAGGATATTGCTCAGGGAATGTATGAAATCATTGAAGAATATCGAGCAGATCCGAAAGAGACAGCCAGAGGGGTACATGATAAAGTGAGGATTTCTATAATGGAGGGGTAAAATTTTGGCGAATGTCAAGATTTTACCCCTTTTTCAAAAAAGTAAAATATACAACCTGCTGAAACGCTGATAAGATAGGGACAAATGAAAGAACAAACCGAACAAAGAAAGGGAGAGAGTTAAGATGAAAAAGAAACAGGTAATCAGTTTGGTACTGGCATCTATGATGGTATTGAGTATGACAGCATGTGGCGGTTCATCAGAGGATAAAAAAGATGAGACTGCAAAAACGGAAGATTCCGCGGATAAAGGTGGAGATTCGGGAAAGAAACAGAAAATTACGTGGACATTCCGTCATGATGGAACAGATCTGGAGAAGAATGGACTTTATAACTGGGTTGTAAATACTTATGAAAATTGGGATAAAAAGGATGAGGTAGAGCTGGATATTGCGCCAATTACCGCTTCCGAGGGAGATTATTTTACGAAAGTAGCGCTTCAGCTGGCAGATCCAGGAACCTGTCCGGACCTGGTAAGCGAAGATACTTTCCAGTTGCCAAATGATGTGGCAGCAGAATATCTGACGAATTTAGATGATTATGTGAAAGATTATGAAGATTGGAATAACGGAAGTTATTTTGAATCTATGAAAAAGGGTGTTACAGCTAACGGTTCTGTATATGGTATTCCGTATTCTACAGACACCCGTGGCCTCTGGTACAACAAAGGGATTCTTGCAAAAGCAGGCGTGATTGCAGAAGGAGAAGAGTGGCAGCCAAAGAGTTGGCAGGATATTTTAGATGCATGTGCGAAGATTAAAGAGAACTGCCCCGATGTTGTTCCATTCTGGTGCAATTCCAGTGTGGCAGGCGGTGAAGGAACTTCCATGCAGACCTATGAGATGTTGTTGTACGGAACAGGAGAAAGATTGATCAATGATGAAGGAAAATGGATTGTAGAGAGCGAAGGTATTCTTGATTCTTTGCAGTTCTTATCGGATATCTACAGCAACGGTTATGGTCCGTCCCTTTCTCTGGTTCTGAATGGACAGGCTGGGGCAACAGCAGCTCAGGAATATATGCCAAATGATAAACTGGGTATCTGGCTGGATGGTAACTGGGCAAGCTCTAACTGGAAAGAAGGAGGAGCGGCGCCTGTAGAAAATTATGAAGAAAAATTTGGTTTTGCAGCTATGCCAACAAGCGAAGGACAGGAACCGGGAACGGTTACACTGGCAGGAGGCTGGGCGTTCTCTATTCCGCAGAATGCAGATACCAAAGATATTACTTTTGAGTTTATCAAAGAGCTGATGAAACCGGAAAATTATCTGCCAGGTATCTTGGCGCAGGGCAACCTTTGTACGAGAACGGACGTAGCGGAAATGGAAGAATATGCGGCAGAGCCGTTCCTGAAAACAGCTACGGATTTCCTGAACACAGCAGATTTCAGACCGCAGAATGATCAGTATTCTACCGTATCTACCTCTATTCCGCAGATGGTGGAAGCAGTCGTATCCGGCACAAGTCCAGAGGATGCAATGAAACAGTACGGTGTGGAAGTAGCGCGTAATGTGGGCGAAGAAAATGTTGCAAAATAAGTAGTACGAACAGGAGAATGGGCGGAAGGCATACAAACGCTGTTCCGCCCGTTTTTTTCGATAAAGGAGGGAATCTGACATGGCAAAACCGAATCGTATGGCGATGTTTAAGGATGAAGCAAAAAAATCCCTGTTATTGCTTCCGGCGGTAATTCTTCTGGTTGCATTTTTTCTTGTTCCGGTCATCCTGACAATCGTATTTTCATTTACTAATATGGCGCTGACAGGAGCTGGAGCCAAGGATGTTCAGTTTGTTGGATTTGATAATTATGTGAAAATGTTTACTGACCCGAATACCTGGATCGCGATTAAAAATACGCTGATCTTTTTGGTGGGAAGTTTGTTGGGACAGAGTGTTTTGGGATTTCTAATTGCATATTTAATGAAAAACAAGGCAAAAGCTTTCCGAAGCGTGGTAGGACCGTGTATTCTGGTAGGCTGGGTAATGCCGGAAATTGTGGTTTCTCTGTGCTGTCTGGCATTTTTTGATATGTCCGGTACGATGAATACCATCTTAGGGGTAGCGCATATCAAACCCATCGAATGGATTTATTCTCATCCCATGCTGACGATCACCATTGCAAATATCTGGCATGGTACGGCATTTTCAATGATGAACTTCCAGTCGGCGCTGGATAACGTATCTGGTGATATTGAAGAAGCGGCTCGTGTGGATGGAGCGACAAGGATACAGACGCTGGTTCGTATCATTGTTCCGTGTATCAAAGATACGATTGCAACAAATACCATGTTGAATACCTTATCTACGTTAGGCGTATTTGGTCTGATCTGGGCGCTGACCGGAGGCGGACCGGGAACTTCAACGACTACACTGCCAATCTATATGTACAACATGGGAATGAAAAACTTCCAGTTGGGACAGGGAACGGCGATTGGTATGCTGCTGCTGTTCCTCGGAGGTATCTGTAGTATTATTTACACGAAAGTAGTGAAATCAGAAGAAAACTAGGGAGGAGAAAAAGTATGAGTGAGAAAGTGGTAAAAGGAATTCATTATGCGATTCTGACGATTATAGCCATTGCCTTTGTTCTGCCGCTTGTATGGTTAATTTTAGCTTCCCTGGATACAGGGGCAAACGCTACATTGAAATTGCCAGATAGTTGGACCTTGGATAATTTTGTTGGTGTTTTAACAGATAAGGCAAACTTGAGAGCGTTTGGCATCGGCTTGGCAATCGCAGCAATTCAGTCATTGATGGTAGTGTTAGTCTCGGGTCTGGCAGCTTATCCATTATCCAGATATAACCTCAGATATAAAAGTGGATTTTTATATGGAATCCTTTTTATGACGGCTCTGCCAATGATTGCGGTTGTAGTTCCTGTTTATAAAATGTTTTCCAGTATGGGAATTCTTGACAGTATTCCCGGTGTGATTTTATATCTGACAGCATCCTCTTTACCATATGGAATCTGGTTGATGAAAAACTTTATGGATGGCGTTCCGAAAGAATTGGAAGAGGCGGCCTGGGTGGATGGAGCGACAACGATGCAGTCTATCCGGAAAATTGTGGCTCCGTTGATGTTTCCGGGAATTTGTGTAGTATTTATCTATACTTTTTCGGGAAGTTGGGGTAACTTCTTTATTCCGTACATTTTGTTGAGTTCACCAGATAAGATGCCGGCAGCTGTTCAGTTGTATCAGTTCTTTGGACAGCATGGAATGATCTCTTATGGTCCGCTGGCGGCATATTCTATTATTTATGCTTTGCCATCAGTACTTTTGTATATATTGTCTCAGAATTATATGTCCAAAGGATTTACCATGGCAGGAGCAGCAAAAGGCTGATAAAATACCGTAAGCTGTTGCATACTATACTGTTTCTGAAAAACAATTTTGAAAAGTATAAAATGCAGCAGCTTATTTTTTGAAAAAATGTTTACGAACATTGCGATATAAGATAAAATAGAATAAAACGGATAGCGTTTAAAAATGAAAAAAGGAGGTTGCTATGGTTTTACTTAAAGAAAGAATCGGGAAAATGCTGGAATATCTGAAAGACCAGATCTATCCTGAGAAGATGGAGATCAAAAATTATAAAATGATCCGCACGGACGAAAGATTTCAGGATGTGGCGCATCTGGATACCTCTTCCTGGGAGGATTTTTCTCATGAGCAGATCTGGGGCGGTCATCGGGAGTATTACTGGTTTGAGACTTTCGTGACGATTCCAGAGAAGTTTGACGGAAAGTGTGTAGTGTATGAATTGTTTACCGGAAAAGAATGGGATTGGGATGCGACAAATCCTCAGTTTTCTATTTTTGTTGACGGTGTGCTCCGTCAGGGACTGGATGTCAATCACAGAGAAGTGATTCTGGCTGAAAAAGCGCAGGCAGGTCAGACGTATCGTATCGTGTTGTCCGCATTTACAGGCGATCAGAACTTTAGTTTGAAGCTGGATTCCATGCTGAAAGTACTGGATCGGAAAACCGAGAAGTATTATTACGATCTGGAAGTGCCGTATCAGACTGCTCGTCTTCTTCCTGAGGATGATCAGGCATATATCACCATTATTCAGGCGGTCAACGAATCTTTGAATCTTCTGGATATGAGAAAAGAGGGATCTCCAGAATACTATGCCAGTATGGAGAAAGCGCAGAAATATATTACAAAAGAATTTTACGAAAAGCATTGCGATGGAGAGAAGAGTCCGATCGTGTATTGTGTAGGACATACGCATATCGACTGTGCATGGCTTTGGACACTGCGGGTAACGGAAGATAAAGCAGTGCGCAGCTTTTCTACCGTGCTGGAGTTGATGAGACAGTATCCAGAATATGTATTTATGTCCAGTCAGCCGCAGCTTTACAAATACGTGAAGAAAAATGCTCCGGAGATTTATGAACAGATCAAAGAGCGGGTAAAAGAGGGCAGATGGGAGCCGGAAGGCGGAATGTTCGTGGAAGCCGACTGTAATATTGCTTCCGGTGAAGCGCTGGTGCGTCAGTTTGTCCATGGACAGAGATTTTTCAAGGAAGAGTTCGGCGTGGACAACTCTATTCTTTGGCTGCCGGATGTATTTGGTTATTCTGCAGCGCTGCCGCAGATCATGCAGAAGTGCGGACTTCCGTATTTTATGACTACGAAGATCAGCTGGAATGAATTTAATAAACTGCCTTGTGATACTTTTGAATGGGAAGGTATTGACGGCAGCCGTGTGCTGACCCATTTTGTTCCTACAAGGGATTACAACAAGGGAGCCGTGGAAGGTGGATTTGAGACAGAGCATTTTACAACGTATAATGGATATATCAATCCCTGCCAGATGAAGGGAGCATGGAAACGTTACAGTCAGAAATATCTCAATGAAGAAGTGCTCTGCAGCTTTGGATTTGGAGACGGAGGCGGCGGTCCGACGAGAGATATGCTGGAAAATCAGCGCCGTCTGGAGAAAGGAATTCCAGGAGCTCCAAGAACGAAAATGGCAACTTCCAGAGAATTTTTCGAGACTTTGGATAAAAATGTTACAGGAAAGAAATATCTTCCTACATGGGTAGGGGAGCTGTATCTGGAATATCACAGAGGAACCTACACCTCTATGGCAAGAAATAAAAAATATAACAGACGTTCTGAATTTGCTTATCAGAATGAAGAGATGTATGCAATTTTGGATCAGCAGCTTTGCGGCGGTTCCTATCCAGAAAAAGAGTTAAAGGAAGGCTGGGAAGTGATTTTGAGAAATCAGTTCCACGATATTCTTCCGGGATCTTCCATCAAAGAAGTATACGATGATTCCAAAGAAGAATACGAAGAAATTTTGGCAGCTAGCAAAGATATGACGGTGAAAACGCTGGCGCATATTGCAGAACATGTGGATGCGCCGAAGCATTCCCTGGTGGTGTATAATCCCAACAGTGCGCCTGCATCGGAGTTGGTAGTGTTTGCATTGCCGGAAGGTGTTACAGTTCCTTCTGTTTATGACGGAGAGGAAAAACTGGCAGTACAGAAAACCATGGATGGTTCCTGGGTTTTCTTTGCAAAGAATGTTCCGGGAAAAGGTTATAAGACCTTTATGGTAAAAGAAGAAGCGGCAGATCAGACGCCGTCCATGGAAGTTTCCACCGAAGTAATGGAAAATGATTTCTTCCGTGTGGAATATAATGAAAAAGGTCAGTTTGCAAGAATTTTTGATAAGAGAGCAAATCGTGAGATTCTGAAGCCGGGACAGGCGGGAAATGTGATCGTAAGTTATGAAGATCGTCCTCACAACTATGATGCCTGGGATGTGAATAATTATTATACGGAAAAATCCTGGGATATCGATCAGGTAGAATCCATGGAAGTGGTGGAAAATGGACCGGTGAGAGCCTGTGTAAAGGTAGAACGGAAATATCTCGATTCCGTGATTACCCAGTATATTTATCTGTATAAAGAACTGGCAAGAATCGATATTCGAAATGTGATCGATTGGAAAGAGCATCAGATTTTCGTGAAGGATTATTTCCCAGTGGACGTACATACCAACGAAGCGACTTTTGATATTCAGTATGGTAACGTAAAACGGGATACCCATGATAATACTTCTTGGGATTTTGCAAAATTTGAAGTATGCCATCACAAATGGCTGGATGTGTCCGAGGATGGTTACGGCGTAAGTATGATCAATGACTGTAAGTATGGCGTCAGTGTTCGTGGAGGTCTGATCGGAATGTCCATGTTGAAATCGGCAATCCATCCAAACCCGGATGCAGACAAAGAGATGCATGAATTTACATACTCCATTTATCCGCATCAGGGAGACTGGAGAGTAGCCGGAACAGTGACACAGGCATATCAGGTGAATAATCCGCTGACTGCTGTATGGAAAGAAAATGAAACGGGAAGTGAAAGCCCGGTATATTCTTTCGTATCTTCCGATCAGGAAAATGCAGTGGTAGAAGTGGTGAAGAAAGCAGAGGATTCCGATGATGTGATCGTCAGATTATATGAGTGCTATAATAGAAGAACTCCGGTGACTCTTACCTTTGGTAAGAAGCTGGATAAGGTGTACGAGTGCAACATGATGGAAGAGGGAGAAATTCCGGTGGAATTTTCAGAGAATCAGGCAGTGTTTGAGATGAAGCCGTATGAAATCAAGACACTGAAAGTAAAAATGAAATAAAAATAAGTGGAATCGACCGCAGCTATCGAAAATAATAATTCGCATATATATGCGTCTGATTTTCAGTATGGTGGCTGTGGTCGATTTTTGATGTAAAGCAGAAGGGGGTTGATTAATATGAAATTATCGTCTGTTCATCATATTGCAATTATTGTATCTGACTATGAAAAAGCAAAGGAGCTTCTTGGTACTTTTGGTTTTAATTGACTTTGTTCGCAGCTTGGCTTACAATATAAAGCAAAGTTACATAAGAGAAAACCAAAATTTTATGGTAAGGAAAAGAAATAATCGAGGTTGGAGGATTTGCGTTGTATACGATGTATCAGGATGAACTTCTGACAGGCTCCTATGATTATCCAGAGGAGGCGTGAGATTATGAGTAAAGAGACTAATTTTTTGATTTACTGCATGGAGCGTTACCGACATTTTAAAGGTCTGAGCGGAGAAGAAGTTGCAAAGCTCTTTGATTTGTATAATATCTATGGATACATTATCAGGTATTTCGAAGCATTGCATACAATGGGGGATCATTGTATTGTACAGAACATTGACGAATATATTGGAAGCATGACAAAAGCTGTCAGATGCCAGCAAATCCGTTAGGACGGAGATAAAGAAAAATAGAGGAAGAAATTATATGGCAGAATTGAGTCTGAAACAAATAATAGACCGCCTGAATGCGGAAGTTATGCGACCATGACAATTTAACAGACACCGTCTGTTGAATTTGAGAGCATTGGTAAAAACGACGTATAAATTGAAAGTTGGAAACCGATTGGCGAGCTTTGCAAAACTTCTCTAATTTCATTCAGCTTAGAATTCGTGTATGTTAAATCGTTCAAGATTATCGTCCCTTTCCAAATGTATTAAAGCAAGTATCGTATAAAAGGGATCGCATTTCTATAAGGTATGTTCCCCCCATATTTCCTATTATGTATTTTGTCTGATAAGATTGAAAAACCAAAAACCTTATGCTATACTTTATACTTGCATTAGGCTTTGAATTAGTTACGCCGCCATAAAACAAAATGGTGTAAAAAGGGTGTAATAAAAATATAGAGAAAGGTGAGAACCCGCATAAATCAAGGGTTTCTGAGTAGGTAAATAGTAAAATGAAATTAGGTATCGTAGGTTTGCCAAATGTAGGCAAGAGTACATTGTTCAATTCTCTCACCAAGGCAGGAGCAGAATCCGCCAATTATCCCTTCTGTACCATCGATCCCAATGTGGGGATTGTTCCGGTTCCGGATGAACGACTGAAACTTCTGGGAGATTTTTATCAGTCCAAGAAAGTGACTCCGGCAGTAATCGAATTTGTGGATATCGCAGGTCTGGTGAAGGGCGCTTCCAAGGGTGAAGGTCTGGGAAATCAGTTTTTGGCAAATATCCGTGAGGTGGATGCGATTGTTCATGTGGTTCGGTGTTTTGAAGATACCAATGTGATTCATGTAGATGGAAGTATCGATCCGGTGAGAGATATCGAGACGATCAATCTGGAATTGATTTTCTCTGATCTGGAGATTCTGGAGAGAAGAATTGCTAAAACTACTAAAACAGCCCGTATGGACAAAACAGCGGCAAAAGAACTGGAACTGCAGAAACGGATCAAGGATCATCTGGAAGCTGGGAAACCGGCAATTACGCTGGAAGTGGAAGATGAAGATGAGAAGATATGGATGTCCGAATATAATCTTCTCACTGCAAAACCGGTGATTTTTGCGGCAAATGTGGCAGAAGATGAGCTGGCGGATGATGCGGCTTCCAATCCTCATGTACAGGCCGTGCGAGAATTGGCAAAAGAACAGAACAGCGGAGTTTTTGTAATTTGCGCGCAGATCGAGCAGGAAATTGCGGAACTGGACGAGGATGAGAAGAAAATGTTTCTGGAAGATCTGGGGATTCAGGAATCTGGTCTTGAGAAGCTGATCAAGGCAAGTTATGAGCTGTTGGGACTGATGAGTTTCCTGACTGCCGGAGAGGATGAGACAAGAGCATGGACGATCAAGATTGGAACGAAAGCGCCTCAGGCTGCCGGAAAAATCCATACAGATTTTGAGAGAGGATTTATCAAGGCAGAGGTGGTAAACTACAAAGATCTTCTGGATTGTGGTTCTTATGCGGGAGCCAGAGAAAAAGGGCTGGTAAGAATGGAAGGAAAAGAATATATTGTAAAAGATGGAGATGTGATTCTTTTCCGGTTTAATGTGTAAAGAATATGTTTTGAGCGTAACAACAGAAAATCAGGTTGTTGCGCTCAAATTTTTTGTGGGATTTTCCTCCACCGAAACGGTGGGAGAAGAGAAAGGAATCGTAACAAAGATTTAAGAAATAGGGTTGACACAAGATATTGTAGGAAATGGAAAAAGTTCACAAAAGATCTTGTGGTTTTTTGTGAAAAACTCGAAAAAAGGCGCATTTTTTCCAAAATTTACCCTTGCATTATCCGTCTATTTGGCTTAGAATAAAAAGCATAAGTGGTAGAAAGTGGAGGAAAGTGGCGCAAAAGGGAGGAAGTGTGGCAGCATAGTCCCTAAAAGCGTCCAAGGAGCAAACAAGCAGTCAGACTGATTTTGCAGGTGAAGGGTTAAGCCGCGAAAGATATCTGGCGGTGATTCGGTTGGGGAGAGACCGATGCTTCAGTCGGGAAAAGTCCCGGATATTCCAAAGAGGGTAAATTCTATGTTCATGGGAGAGTATAGTCATACGATTGACACAAAGGGAAGATTGATCATACCGTCCAAGTTTCGCGAAGACCTGGGAGAGGAATTCGTTGTAACGAAAGGTTTGGATGGCTGCCTTTCCATTTATCCTATGGAAGAATGGAAAATCTTTGAAAAAAAACTGGAAGCTTTACCACTTACCAACAAGAATGCCAGAAAGTTTTCACGATTTTTCGTGGCAGGAGCATCCATCTGTGAGCTGGATCGGCAGGGGAGGATTCTCGTTCCGGCGACGTTGCGGGAATTTGCAGGTCTGGAAAAGGATGTGGTACTTACTGGTAATCTGAACCGTATCGAGGTTTGGAGTAAAGCGAAGTGGAGTGAGAATAACGATTACGATGATATGGATGCCATTGCCGAGGATATGCAGGAGATGGGCATAGTCATCTGATGAAGAGGAGAAGACTATGGAATTTAAACATAAATCCGTATTACTGAAAGAAACCATTGACAATCTGAATGTAAAATCGGATGGTATCTATGTGGACGGAACTTTAGGTGGAGCAGGGCATGCTCTGGAAGTGTGTAAATTATTATCTGCCACGGGGAGATTCATAGGAATAGACCAGGACGATGCGGCAATAAAGGCAGCGACGGAGCGTCTGCGGGAGTATAAGGATCAGACGACCATTATCCGCAGCAATTATTGCAGCATGGTCCCGGAGTTAAAAAAAAGGGGAATCAGCTCTGTAGATGGAATTGTGCTGGATTTGGGAGTATCCTCATATCAATTAGATAATGCAGAGCGTGGATTTACGTATCGGGAGAATGTGCCTCTTGATATGCGTATGGATCAGAGACAGGATCTTACAGCAGAAGATATCGTGAATACTTATAGCGAGAGTGATCTGTACAGAATCATCCGGGATTATGGAGAGGACAAGTTTGCCAAGAACATTGCCAAGCATATCTGTCTGGCAAGGGCCAAGAAGCCGATTCATACGACAGGAGAACTGACAGAGATTATTAAACGGGCGATCCCCATGAAGATCAGAGCAACGGGAGGACATCCTGCGAAAAGAACGTTTCAGGCGCTTCGGATCGAATTGAATCATGAATTGGATGTGCTTCGCGACTCGCTGGACGGGATGATTGAGTTTTTGAATGATGGAGGAAGAATCTGTGTGATTACTTTCCATTCTCTGGAGGACCGGATCGTGAAAACGATTTTCCGAAGAAATGAAAACGCTTGTACATGCCCTAAGAATTTTCCGGTATGCGTATGTGGAAATGAATCCAGAGGAAAAGTGATAACAAGAAAACCAATCCTTCCATCTGAGGAGGAGCTGGAAGAAAACAGTCGTTCCCAAAGCGCGAAACTTCGTGTTTTTGAACGGCGTGTTTCTCGTGTTTAAAGGAGATAAGTATCAATGGCCAACAGTAACAGAAGGGTAAGTTCAGGATCGGATCAGTATGAACGGTATCTCTATGAAGGAAATGCCGTCAGAAAAATTCAGGCCATACCACAGGACAAGCCGGTGAGGAAGCCTGTGAGCCGTACTGCATCCAGAAATCGTGCGAAGGCCAGGAGAATGAGCAGGGGCTATGTGTTGTTTCTTGCAGCCATCTCTACGGCGGCGCTGTTTATGTGTGTGCGGTACCTGCAGTTGAAATCGCAAATTACAACCCAGACGAAACAGATCGCTGTGATCGAGTCGAATATCAGCCAGTTGCGGGCAGATAATGATGCGCTTTATAACAGTGTTCTGGCATCGGTGGATTTAGAATACATTAAGAATATTGCAATGAACCGTCTGGATATGGATTATCCAAAGCAGGATCAGATTTATCAGTTTGATACAGCAGAAAACAGTTATGTGCGTCAATATCGGGATGTACCCAATGCAGAATAGGTGAGAAAGTGCAAAAAAGAAAGAATCCGTTTTCAACAAGAAAAATAAATGGAAGAATGCGAAAGAAGCTGGTATGGCTGTTTGGTGCAGTTGTACTGGCTTTAGTAGGTTTGAGCGTTCGGATTACGTATATTAATGCCAGTGAGGGAAATCAGTACAAAAAACAGGTGTTGAGCCAGTCCCAGCAAAAGTATGACAGCAGAGTGATTCCCTTTAAGCGAGGGGATATCAAAGACAGAAACGGGGCAGTGCTTGCTACCAGCGAAAAGGTATACAAGGTCATCTTAGACTGTAAAGTGGTCAATTATGATGAGAAGTATGTGGAGCCTACCATAAATGCCATGGTAGAATTACTGGGGCTGGAAGAAGAGCTGGTGAGGGATAAACTGGAGAATGAAGAGACAAGAGACAGTCAGTATCAGATTATGAAGGTAAACGTCCCCATCACAGAAAAGAAAAAGTTTGAAGATTATCTGGAAATTACTGAGGAAGAAGAGAAAACGCTTACGAAAGAAGAAAAGGCGGAAATACAAAATGTAAAAGGCGTCTGGTTTGAAGAAAATTATCTGAGAACGTATCCTATGGGAGCCACCGCCAGTCATTTGGTAGGTTTTACTTATACCGGAGATACAGCGGACTGGGGAATTGAAGGGTATTATTCCAGCACCCTGAATGGGGTAAATGGAAGGCAGTATGGATATTTTAATGAAGATGCCGATGTGGAACAAACGATTATTGAACCAGTGGACGGCAACAGTATTATTTCTACGATTGATGTGACCATTCAGCAGATTGTGGAAAAATATATCAAGGAACTCACCGATGGCTTGGCAAATGGTCCCAATGGGGAAGCGGGAGCCAAAAATGTAGGCGTAGTGGTGGCAGATCCCAATACGGGACAGATTCTTGCCATGGCGACGGATCAGCCATTTGATCTGAATGATCCTCGAAATCTGGAGCCTTTTTATTCCGAAGAGGAGATTCAGGGAATGGATGAAGCGGCAATGCTGGAAGCTCTGAATGGAATCTGGAAAAACTTTTGTATCAGCGATGCTTTTGAGCCGGGCTCTACAGTAAAGCCTATGACAGTGGCGGCGGCGCTTCAGGATCACTCCATTCTCCCCAGTGCGACCTTTGTGTGTGACGGGTATCAGATGTTTGGAGATACCAGAATCCGTTGTTCCATTTTTCCAGGCGCCCATGGAGAGCAGACTTTGGCGCAGGCTATGGCAAATTCCTGCAATGACGCCATGATGCAGATTGCAGATCAGATGGGGGCGGAGGAATTTCTCAAATATCAGAAGATCTTTAATTTTGGCAGTGCCACAGGGATCGATCTTCCCGGGGAGGCTTCCGGTATCATTCATACGGCGGATCGTCTGGGAACAAAGAGTACAGAACTTGCCAGCGCTTCTTTTGGTCAGGGGTATACCTGCACCATGATCCAGGAGGTAGCGGCTCTTTGTTCGGTGATTAATGGAGGAAATTATTATCGCCCGTATGTGGTAAGCAAGATCTTGGATGAAAATGGAAATGTAAAAGAAAATGTGGAACCGATGTTGATGAAACAGACGGTATCCTCCGAGGTATCCTCCCGGATACGGGAATATATGGCTGCCGTTATGGAAGAGGGAGCAACGGGAAATGCTGCCAAAGTCAGCGGTTACAGCATGGGGGGAAAGACGGGAACGGCGCAGAAACTTTCTGAGGCAGATAAGACAAAGAAGTATCTGGTGTCTTTTGCTGGCTTTGCTCCGCTGGATAATCCGCAGGTGGTCGTCTATGTGGTAGTAGATGAGCCGAATGTGGATTATCAGGCGGACAGTAAATATGCTCAGTATATTTATAAAGGCGTTATGACAGAGATTCTTCCCTATCTGAACATTTTCCCGGATGAGGCGATAGAAGAAAAAGAAAATGCAGGAATGGGATATCTGGAAAATTATATCGCTGAAAAAGCGGAGGAAAACCGTAAGCTGGCGGCAGAGAAAGAGAACCCGTCTTCGGAAGGGGAAGATGCCAAAGAGGAAGATGGAGATGTGACAGAGGCAGAGGGAGATCAGGGAGAAAATTCTCCTGAGGAAGACCGTCTGCAGGGAGAAGAGACAATCAAGGAGGGAGCGGATGACCCCAATCTTCCGGCACCCCCGGAGGATACCACTGAGACGGATCTTCACAACAAAATAGAAGATAACGGAATTACGAATCAGGAGGCCGGTTTTGAGGACGGCAACTGACAGGCATAACCTCACAGAAGAATCCATAAACTTTAGGGAAAGCTTCTGTGAGGTTTTTTATGGAAAAGAACAGAACCTTCCATAAGAAAAAAACGGTCTTTGTATTTGCCTGCTGTGTCTTGATGCTGATCGGACTGGTGGGAAGACTGGTGTATCTTATGGTATTCCGATCAGATTATTATGCAGAGAAGGCGGATGATCTTCATGAAAGGGAGCGGGGGATCAAGGCCGCGAGAGGGCGGATTCTGGACGCCAATGGTACGGTACTGGCAGCAAATAAGACGGTGTGTACGATTTCGGTGATTCACAGCCAGATTCGGGAACCGGAGAAGGTGATACAGATGCTGGTGAAAGAATTGGGGATCAGTGAGGAGGAAGCCAGAAAGCGAGTGGAGAAGGTATCGTCCATAGAAAGGGTAAAAACGAATGTGGAAAAAGAAGTGGGGGACAAGATTCGTTCTTATGGGTTGGACGGGGTAAAAGTAGATGAGGATTTTAAGAGGTACTATCCCTGCGGCGATCTGGCATCCCGGGTTCTGGGATTTACCGGAGGAGATAATCAGGGAATTATTGGTCTGGAGGTAAAGTATGAAGAGGTCTTGAAAGGGATAAATGGAAAGATTCTCACCACAACGGATGCCCGTGGTGTGGAACTGAACGGGATCGGGGAGAGCCGGGTGGAACCGGTGCCGGGCTACGATCTGTATGTGAGTCTGGATCGCAATATTCAGCAGTATGCTCAGCAGGAGGCGGAGCGGGTGATGGAGCAGAAGGAAGCGGACGCAGTGTCTATTTTACTGTTGAATCCGAAAAATGGGGAAATTTACGCTTGTGTCAATGTGCCGGAATTTGATCTGAATCATCCGTTTGTATTAAATGACGGGACAGATCCGGACACTTTGAGCGAAGAGGAATATCAGAACCGACTGAATCGTATGTGGAGAAATACCTGCATCAACGACACCTACGAACCGGGGTCTACTTTTAAGATCGTTACGGCGTCGGCAGGGTTGGAGTCGGGAGCGGTAACGCTGGAAGATACATTTAGCTGTCCCGGTTTTCGAGTGGTGGAGGATCGCAGAATCCGATGCGCCAAAAGAACAGGTCATGGATCGGAAACATTTGTTCAGGGAATTGAAAATTCCTGTAATCCAGTGTTCATCGATGTAGCAATGCGGATGGGTGTGGATGCGTATTGTGATTATTTCAAAAAATTCGGACTGATGGAAAAGACGGGGATTGATCTGCCGGGAGAGGCGGGGACGATCATGCACAAAAAAGAAAATATCGGAGCGGTGGAGCTTGCTACGATGGCTTTTGGACAGTCTTTTCAGATTACCCCGGTACAGCTGGCAACTACGGCGGCATCTCTGATCAACGGAGGGGAAAGGATTGTTCCCCATTTTGGTGTGGAGGTGAGAGACAGGGACGGAGTTTTGATCCAGACTTGTGATTATGGAAAAAGAAAGAGAATTTTATCCGAAGAGACCTCGGAGAAAATGCGTTATGCGTTGGAAATGGTAGTAAAGGAAGGGGGAGGAAAAAGAGGGCAGGTGGAAGGGTACCGGGTGGGAGGAAAAACCGCCACATCGCAGACACTTCCCAGAAGTGCTAACAAATATATTTCTTCTTTTTTGGGGTTTGCCCCGGCAGATGATCCGGTTGTACTGGGAATCTGCATTATCTATAACCCGCAGGGAGTTTATTATGGGGGAACGATCGCCGCTCCGGTGATACAGAATATTTTTTCTAATATCCTGCCCTATCTGGGACTGGAAAAAACGGAGGTGACCGGGGAGGCTAAAACAGTTGATGAATGACAGAAAAAGTATTATACTTATAACAAAAAAATAAAACAATGAACAGAAGAGAAATTATTTTCATCCCTGTTCTGAAGTACGAGGTGAACTATGGATTTTAAAATTGTGATTCCTGTAATTATTTCTTTTGTGATCAGTGTGATTCTTGCGCCTGTGATCATCCCATTTTTGCGAAAGCTGAAAGCTTCTCAGACGGAGCGAACGGACGGGGTGCAGTCGCATTTGTCTAAGGCGGGAACGCCTACCATGGGCGGTCTGATTTTTTTGATCGCCACGACGATCACATCCCTGTTTTATGTGGGAAGGTATCCCAAGATCATTCCGGTATTGTTTTTGACATTGGGCTTTGGTCTGATCGGTTTTCTGGATGATTATCTGAAAGTTGTGCTGAAACGTTCTGACGGTCTGATGCCTATGCAGAAGATGGCGGGACAGTTGATTGTTACTGGGATTTTTGCTTTTTATCTGATCAAATTTACAGATGTGGATCTGAGTCTTTTGGTTCCATTTTCCGGCGGTTATCACTGGGATATCGGCTGGGTGGCGGTACCGTTACTGTTTGTAGCGGTAATCGGTACTGTAAATGGAGTGAATTTTACGGATGGTCTGGACGGTCTTGCTTCCAGTGTGACGATTATGGTTGCTACATTCTTTACGGTAGTGGCAGTGGGAACCAAGAGCGGGATTGAGCCAATCACCTGCGCGGTAGTGGGCGCCCTGATGGGATTTTTGCTGTTTAATGTATTTCCGGCGCGGGTGTTTATGGGAGATACCGGGTCCCTGGCTTTGGGAGGATTTGTGGCAGGAACAGCGTATATGCTTCAGATGCCGCTGTTTATTATCATTGTGGGACTGGTATATCTGGTGGAAGTAGCGTCTGTTATCATTCAGGTTACATATTTTAAGAAGACAGGCGGTAAGAGAATATTTAAGATGGCTCCTATCCATCATCATTTTGAATTGTGTGGATGGTCTGAGACGCGGATCGTAGCCGTATTTTCTATTATCACGGCGATCCTGTGTATGATCGCACTTTTGGGGCTGTAAAGAAAGGTTGGTAGACTGCTTATGAAATTAGAGGGAAAAAATGTACTGGTATTTGGCTCCGGTATCAGCGGTATCGGCGCAGCAGATCTTTTGAAACAGGTAGGGGCAAATCCGATCATCTATGATGGAAATGAGGAACTGGATCGGGAGGAGATCCGAAGCCGAATGAAGGACGGTGCAGGGACGAAGGTGATTCTTGGAGAACTGTCTGAAGAAGAGATGGATAGGCTGGATCTTGTGGTGTTAAGTCCTGGAGTTCCGACAGATCTTCCCGTAGTAAAGAGCTTAAAAGCCCGTAATCTGACAATCTGGGGTGAGGTAGAACTGGCTTATCAGATGGGAAAAGGTCGGGTTCTGGCAATTACGGGGACGAATGGAAAGACAACGACTACAGCCATGTTGGGAAAAATCATGGAGGATTATCTGGACAGTGTTTATGTGGTGGGAAATATCGGTACGCCGTACACCTCGGTAGCGCTGGATATGAAAGAAGATACTGTGACAGTGGCAGAAATCAGCAGTTTTCAGTTGGAAACAATCCAGGATTTTTGTCCTCAGGTAAGCGCTATTTTAAATATCACAGAGGATCATCTGAACCGCCATCATACGATGGAAGAGTATATTCGAGTGAAAGAGCAGATTACCAGCAATCAGACCTCTGATCAGGTATGTGTATTGAATTATGAAGATATGACGCTGCGGGAATTTGGAAAACAGATTCCTGCCAGGGTGGTATATTTTTCCAGTCTCCAGCCGTTGGAGCGGGGAATTTATCTGGATGGTGAGGATATCGTGCTGGCAACAGAACAGGAAAAGATTGTGATCACTTCCACAGACCGTTTGAAGATTCTGGGCATCCATAATTATGAAAATACGATGGCGGCAGCAGCGATGGCGTATTATGCAGGAGTGCCTGTAGAAAATATCAGACGCAGCATAGAAAGTTTTACTGCGGTGGAACACCGGATCGAATACGTAACAGAAAAAAATGGTGTGGTATATTATAACGATTCCAAAGGAACGAATCCAGATGCGGCGATCAAAGGGATTCAGGCGATGAACCGTCCTACCCTGCTGATCGGCGGAGGCTACGATAAGGATTCCACTTATGAAGAGTGGATAGAGTCTTTTGATGGGAAAGTACGGTATCTGGTGCTGATCGGGCAGACCCGTGAAAAGATTCAGGAAGCTGCTCATAACTGCGGATTTAAGAATACGATTCTTGCGGAAGATCTGGAAGAAGCAGTGAGAATCTGCGCAGGGATGGCGAGAAAAGGCGATGCGGTATTATTATCGCCGGCTTGCGCCAGCTGGGGGCAGTTTGAAAATTATGAACAGCGGGGAAGAATGTTCAAAGAGTACGTATATGCTCTGCCGGAAGAGACAGAGGATGACGATGAAGATTAAATGGGGAGCGGTATGAGCCATTTTTTTGAGGTGACGGTACAAGAGCGGCAAACGGTGGAGACGGTGCTGCGTGTGCAGGGCGGCTTTACGAGAAAGCAGATCAGCCGGGCAAAGTTTTTGGAGAATGGCATCTTGAAAAATGGAGTGCGCTGTCGAGTGAGTACATGGGCAGATCCGGGCGATCGAGTGGGAATCTGTCTGGAAGAGGAAAGGAGTTCCACTCATCTGAAGGGAAATCGTCTCCGGTTGGATATTTTGTATGAAGATACGGATCTTCTGGTGGTGAATAAACCGGCGGGTGTGGTGACCCATCCCCGCGGTGGTCACTATGACGATACACTGGCGAATGGTGTGGCAGAATATTTTCGGAAGAAGGGAGAAAATCATCAGGTGCGGCCGGTGGGACGGCTGGATCGGGAGACTTCCGGTGCGGTGGTATTTGCCAAGAATCAGGTGGCAGCGGCAAGATTTCAGAAACAGAGGGAGACGGGAGCGTTTAGGAAAGTCTATCTTGCAGTGGCAGAGGGAGCAATGCAAAAAGATGGCATGTGGCACAGGATAGAATTTCCTATAGGGACAGATCCTAAAAATCGTCTGAAGATGCGGGCAGATTTCGGGGGAAAAGAGGCTTATACAGAGTATCAGGTTCTATGCGGCGGCGAGGAGTATTCGCTGGTACGGCTTACCCTGAAAACGGGGCGTACCCATCAGATCCGGGTACATATGAAGACGCTTGGGTATCCTCTGGCGGGAGACAGCCTGTATGGAGGAAATACAGAAAAAATTTCTCGGACTGCTCTTCATGCCTGGCAGGTGTCCATGATCCAGCCGTTTACCGGGAAGGTTTTACGGATTCAGGCGCCGATCCCGAAAGATTTTTTTGATGTTTTTCCAGAAATAAAAAAGATGCATGAAGCGGAGGAGTCCATCATAAGCTGAAAAAAAGGGATGGGGGAGTCCGATGTGAAAAGAAAAGAGCAGACTTCGGGCAAAGAATCGTCTCGCTATACCATAGATATGACCCTTTTGGCGCTGGTTCTCATTCTTCTGATTGTGGGACTGGCGCTTTTATACAGTACCAGCGCTTATAATGGCAGAGTAAAGTTCCATGATCCGGCGTACTATTTTAAGAAACAGCTGTTTGCCACTGCACTGGGACTTCTGGCGCTTTATCTGGTGTCCCAGATAGATTATCATGTGATCGTAAAACTGGCATATCCTGTTTATTTCACTTCTCTTTTATTATCCACAGCAGTACTTTTTTTCGGGCAGGAATATAACGGCTCCAAGCGATGGCTGGCGCTGGGACCTTTGTCCTTTCAGCCGGCGGAATTTGCCAAGGTTGCCGTGGTGGTCTTTCTTGCCCGGATCATCAGTGAAAGGAAAAAAGGAAGAGACAGCATCTGGTGGATGCTGAAGACAATGGCGGCGCTTCTGCCTATTGTAGCGCTGGTGGGAACGAACAACTTGAGTACCGCGATTATTATTCTGGGAATTGGTGTGATCTTGATTTTTGTGTCCAGCTCCCGCTATCTGCCCTTTGTTTGGGTGGGAGCTGGGGGGATGGGTTTCGTTGCCATTTTTCTGGGAATGGAAAGCTATCGTCTGGAACGGCTGGCAATCTGGAGGAATCCGGAAAAATATGAGAAAGGATTCCAGACCATACAGGGGTTATACGCCATAGGGAGCGGAGGAATTTTTGGAAAAGGTTTGGGAAGCAGTCTGCAAAAATTGGGATTTGTTCCTGAGGCGCAGAACGATATGATTTTTTCTATCATCTGTGAGGAGACAGGACTTTTGGGAGCTTCTCTGGTGATTTTGATTTTTGGACTTTTGATCTGGAGGCTGATGGTAAATGCCACACATGCGCCGGATCTTTCCGGGGCGCTTATCTGTGCCGGAATTATGGGACATATGGCGTTACAGGTTATTTTGAACATTGCCGTGGTGACAAATACTATTCCAAATACGGGAATCACGCTGCCGTTTATCAGTTATGGAGGCACTTCCGTTTTATTTCTCATGGGAGAAATGGGGCTGGCTTTGTCGGTGAGCAGATTTTGCAGGAGGCAGTAAATGATTGGAAAGTGCACGGTGTGAGGAACCAAAAGAAAATTTCTGCATAAAATAAAGTAACAGAGTACGCAGGAGTGGAAAAGATTGGGTGAAATATGGATTGACGGAAATGTTCCTCTGGCGGGGGAGACACAGGTGCAGGGCTCCAAAAATGCGGCGCTTCCCATGATAGCAGCAGCGCTTTTGCATGAAGGGGTGACGGTGCTTCACGGCTGTCCCCGGATTCTGGATGTGCTGCGGATGGAAAAAATAGTAAGTTCGCTGGGGGTAAAGACCTGCTGGGAGGGAAACTCCCTTATTTTAGACTGCAGGAAGATCACCGGATGGGAAATTTTGGACCCCTGTGCAGGAAGTATGCGTTCCTCAGTGATTTTGCTGGGCAGTATGTTGGCACGCAAGAGAAAACTCCATATCACCTGTCCGGGAGGATGCGCCATCGGAAAAAGACCGGTGGATCTCCATCTGATGGCTATGAAAGCCATGGGAGCGACCATTGAGGAAAAGGAGGGGATCTTGCTGGCAGCGAGTCCCGCAAGAATGCAGGCAGCCAGAATAGAATTTCCTTTTTCCAGTGTAGGAGCTACGGAAAATGCTCTGCTGGCGGCAGTTCTCGCAAAAGGAACCACCTATCTGATCAATTGTGCAGTGGAACCGGAAATCACGCATTTATGCTATTTTCTGCAGGCAATGGGAGCGGAGATCGGAGGAATCGGAACGCGGGAAATCTGGATTCGGGGCGTTCAGGCACTGCGGGATGTGGAATATCAGATTCCGGCGGACAGGATCGTGGCGGGAACTTATCTGTATGCTGCGGCGGCAACGAGAGGGCAGGTGACGCTGAAAAATGCTCCGGTGCAGGAAATGCAGGCAGTTCTGGAAGTATATGAGAAAATGGGTGGACAATGGGAGCAGAAGGATGGTAAACTATTGGCGGATGCCCGTGAAATAGCGTGTCCTGTTTCTTATGTGGAAACAGCCTGTTATCCCGGTTTCCCCACGGATATGCAGTCGGTGCTGATGGCAGTGCTTTTGACGATTCCGGGAGAGAGCCATCTAAGAGAGAAAATCTTTGAAGATCGGTTTAAAGTAGTGGCGCAGTTTGGCGCTATGGGAGGAAAGGTCACAGTGGAGGGGCAGGACGCTTGGATAAAGGGAGGAAATCCGCTACGGGGAGCCGTAGTAAAAGCGCAGGAGCTGCGGGGAGGAGCGGCGCTGGTGGCAGCGGGGCTGGCAGCTACAGGAAGCACAGTTGTGAAAAATTCTCATTTTATTGAGAGGGGATATGAAAATCTGGAGCAGGTCATCACTGAACTGGGGGGAAGAATTTCCCTGAAAGAAGAGGGTTAGTCGGCTGGCGAAAGGTTAGAAAGGACAGAAATCAGAAGATAAGGGACAGGTGAGTGCATGAAAAAAATTCGCAAAATAAAACTTACAAAAGAGGGGAAAAAGGCAGCAGCCGGAATCGGCGCAGCAGTGGTGGTGCTGGCTCTGCTCATTTTTTTCCTGCTTTTTAAGGTGGATCAGGTAGAAATCGTGGGAAGTACCAAATATACGGATAAAGAAGTAAAGGAGTATGCGCTGAGCAGTCCGCTCACATCGAACACGCTGCTGGCTGTTTTATTTAAGGGTCACACAGAGGCAGAGAATATTCCTTTTGTGGAATCCTTTGATCTGGAACGGCTGGACAGGCATACTTTGAGGGTGCATGTGAATGAAAAAAAGATTGTCGGGTATGTGATTCAGGGGACGAACAAGCTGTATTTTGATAAGGATGGAAGAGTGGTGGAACAGGAAGCCATGGAGGAAGAGGAAGTCACCAAAATGGAGTCTGCAGGTACGGAACTGGAAAGCTTAAAGCAACAGGCAGAGCAGGAGGCGGCTTTGAAAGCAGCCGAGGAGGCTGAGAAAGAGCTTACCGGAGAAGCTGAGGAGGAAGAAGAGCAGGAAGATGCCGCCCCGCCGGAAGAAATTCAGACAATCCAGCCGGAAGAGGTGGATGCTGGAAATGAGAGCGCTACAGAATTTCGTGCGGCGGTTACGGATGTTCCGCGGGTGGTGGGACTGGATATGAAAAATGTAAAGCTGGGGAAAAAGATCTCAGTAAAAGATAAGAGCGTATTTAATACCATTCTGGGGATTACCCGTATGGTGGAAAAATATCAGATCCTTCCGGAAATTGTGGCGTTTGACGAAGAACTGAATATTACGCTGGTGTATTTTGACGGAGCCGTACATTGCCAGTTGGGACAGGACAGCCTTCTGGAAGAAAAGATTACCCGGGTGGCGGCGATACTTCCCAAATTAAAAGCGGAAACGGGAATTTTGCATCTGGAGAGCTATACAACAGAGACGATGAATATTATTTTTTCCAAGGAGTCTTTGTATGATCTGAAAAAGAAAATTGCCCAGGCGGAAGGAGTTCTGCCAACAGAGGAAACGGCCGAAGAAAATATTGGCGGTAATACAGAGCAGAATACAGAAGAAAATACTGGCAGTAATACAGAGGAAAATGCAGATGTCAATTCAGTTGGTGAGCAGCAAAAGAGCGAGGATCAGGAAGGAAATGTTGTAGAACCACAGAAAGACGGTGGGGAAGGCGAAACGGAGAAGATCACAGACGGACAGACAACAGAAGGTGTTTCCTCCGGGCAGTCGGGGCTTACAGATAATCTGCTGGATAGAAGAAAGGGGGATTCCGGTGAAAATAACCCGTGAATCTTATAAAAAATGTATGAATTTCAAAAAAAATAGTTGATAAATTGGAACAGAAACTATATTATATAACTATATGTAACTATTTAGGATAAGGCAAAAGTACCCTGAGGGGAATAATAGATGCGAAAAGCCGAGAAGGAGGAAGTACTTTGTTAGAGATTATGACAAATGAAGCGGAGTCATCTGCAAAGATTATAGTAATTGGAGTAGGTGGAGCTGGCAATAATGCAGTAAACCGCATGGTAGAAGAGACGATTGGCGGTGTGGAGTTTGTAGGAGTGAATACCGATAAGCAGGCGTTGACTCTTTGTAAAGCGCCTACCGTATTACAGATAGGAGAAAAACTGACAAAAGGACTGGGAGCTGGAGCAAAACCTGAGATCGGCGAAAAAGCCGCAGAGGAGAGTGTAGAAGAGATCCGTCAGTTGGTAGAAGGCGCAGATATGGTATTTGTTACCTGCGGTATGGGAGGCGGAACCGGTACAGGCGCCGCTCCTGTTGTGGCAGGGATTGCAAAAGAAATGGGTATCCTGACTGTTGGAGTTGTTACCAAGCCTTTCCGTTTTGAAGCAAAGACCCGTATGAGCAATGCGCTTATGGGAATTGATAAGCTGAAAGATAATGTAGATACGCTGATCGTAATTCCTAACGATAAGTTATTGGAGATTGTTGATCGCCGTACTACGATGCCAGAAGCGCTGAAGAAAGCAGATGAAGTTTTGCAGCAGGCGGTTCAGGGTATCACCGACCTGATCAATATGCCGGCTCTGATCAATCTGGACTTTGCAGACGTTCAGACAGTTATGAAAGATAAAGGAATCGCTCATATCGGTATCGGTGAGGCGAAAGGTGACGATAAAGCGCTGGAGGCAGTACAGCAGGCAGTATCCAGTCCGCTTCTGGAGACTACTATTCAGGGAGCAAGCCACGTTATCATCAATATTTCCGGAGATATTTCTCTTATGGATGCCAACGATGCGGCAAGCTATGTGCAGAGTCTGGCAGGAGAGGATGCAAATATCATCTTTGGTGCAATGTATGACGATACAGCAGTGGATTCTGCAAAGATTACAGTTATCGCTACCGGTTTGAATGACGCTACGGCAAAACAGCCCAGCGTAAGTAAAGCTACGGGCATTAAGACAAGCCCGGCTGCTGCACCGGCAGCAAAAACAGAACCGGCAGCATCGGTTTCTTCCCAGGAAAAACCTGCATTTTCTCAGGGACTGACGATGCCGAGCTTCCAGATGCCGAAGGCGTCTACAGGAGCGCCGACGACAAGTACAGTTCCGAAGAAAGACATTCAGATTCCGGATTTTTTAAAGAGAAGATAGAATAAAAAGAGTTCCCCTGTAAGACAGAGATGTTTTGCAGGGGATTTTTTTGCCATAAAATCCATTTTTTTCTTGCATAATTCCCAGTAAAATGGTATGATATAAAAAAAGTTAGATAAGGCTAACTTTTAAAATGAAAAAACAAGAATTTCAATAGGAGGATATCTATGAGCGTAGTGATTATAGGAGGCCATGATCGTATGGTACATCAATATAAAAAAGTCTGTAAAAATTATAACTGTAAAGCAAAGGTGTTTACCCAAATGGCTGCAAATCTCAGCAAACAGATCGGGAATCCAGACGTGATTGTACTGTTTACCAATACAGTTTCTCACAAAATGGTACGGTGTGCAGTGGAAGAGGCGGGAACTGATACCCAGGTGGTGAGATCACATACCAGCAGCCAGAAGGCACTGGAAAAGATTCTGGACGAAGTGTGCTGTGCAGCGTCTTAAAAGGAAGAAAAAGCTTGCTTCCATCGGGATTCTTATGTTATCTTTGAGGTAAATAAGGCGTGAAAGATTTTGCTGCGCTGATACAGAGGAGGAATCGGAGATGGAAGAAGCAAGGAAATTTCGTGGGATTTACATTTTGCCAGCGCTGTATGTGATCGTGGCATATGGATTTGGTTTGCTGGCATATCGTCTGCCGGGTATGGAGCTGGAGAAGTATATGGGGGAGCAGCTGGCGACAGCAGTTTGGATTTTGCCTCTTACAATGGGCGTGATCAACTTGATCGTAGTTTTGGGATTTGGAAAACGGATCAGCAGAGAACAGCTTTTACACTGTACGTTGCTGATCAAATATGCGCTGATTCCCCTGTATCTTGTGGGAGGGCTTGGCGTGGTACTTTTCTTTGCGCTTGCTTTTGTTCCACTTCCCTTTATGATCATGATAGGACCAGTTCTGGCGATAGGATTGTGTGTTTTGGGGTGGATGATCCTGGTGGGCGCAGCGCCTTTTTCCATTGCCTATTTGGTAAGATCCAGACAGGAAGGGGTGCATGGAACATTTTCTGTCATCCTGGCAGGGATTTTTCAATTCTTTTTTGCGTTGGATGTGATCTCGATGATGGTATTGGCGGTGAAAGAAAAGAAATGGGTTAAGGTAACAATGGTGGTGATTCTGCTGATGATTCTTCTGGCGCTTCTGGGAATCGTGGGAGGAATCATACTCTGGTGGACCTATATCAGATAAAAAGAAAAGCTGTCCCTTTCAACATGAGTGAGAAGAGTTATATATTATAGCAAATTTGTCGAGCGCATCTTTGAGGCTTTGGGCTCAAAGTGAGCGCAGACGGAATATAAAATGTATAACTCTTTGCGATATGTATGGAAAGGGACAGCTTTTTATTGTTCTTGGCAGAGGTTTTCTATTTCTTCGTGAACCTTGGGAAATACGTGTTCTTCTGACAGGATCACAATCGTGTCGCTGGCGCGCAGAAGGGTATCTCCCCGGGGAATCACTTCCTGCCCCTGATTTTGTACAGCTACGATCAGGCAGTGTTCCGGCCAGGGGATATCTGCGATTTTTTTATTTGCCAGTGGAGAACCATGCATGATCACATATTCACTCAAGATTTTTTCGCCGGTAGCTTCCGGCTGCTGAATGCCCTGACGGCGGAGAATGCGTTCCAGCAGACTTTCGTAAATGGGTTCTGATTTTAAGAGTGTGGCAGTTACATAGGCAACGATGGAAATCGTAGTAAGAGACAAAAGTTGACTCAGAGAACCTGTCATTTCAAAAATCAGAATGATTCCAGTCAAAGGAGCGCGGACAATGGCTGTAAAGTAGCCTGCCATTGCCAGAAGTACAAAGTTATTCAGATATTCCGGTGGCAGCCCAAAGGCATCCACGCAGATCATTCCAAAGATTCCGCCTAGCAGAGAACCCAATACCAGCAGTGGGAAGAAAATGCCTCCCGGAGCGCCAGAGCCAAAACTGATGGCAGAATAGAGAAATTTGAGAAGAAAAAATAGAACGGCAGCTTTCAGGAGCATTCCGTCCCCAGTGAGCATTTCCACCAGATTTCCGCCGCTCCCCAAAAGTTCTGGCATGGTAAAACCTAGAATTCCAGCAAGAAGGAAGGGAATCAAAAGGCGGGTAAAAGTATTCAGCCGGGAAGCGTTCTGGTAGAGTGTCTGAACTTTCAGGGTAAACCAGTTGTAAAAAGCGCCCATAATGCCCAGAAGAATACCAAGGATCAGAAGCATCCAGTAGTATTGCTGGGGCAGACTTCCGTGTACGGCAAATGAAAAGACCGGTTCCCTGCCCAGAATAGAGGAAGTAAGAAAATCTGCGGTGATGGAGGCTGTCATGACAGAGACTAATACGGAGACGGAAAAATTTTTATGAATTTCTTCTAACGAAAATAAAACTCCCGCCAGAGGCGCACCGAAAGCAGCAGCCAGCCCGGCGCTGGCTCCGCAGGTCAGCAGATATTTTTCTTCCGTCTTTCCTCGTTTTAATGTGCGGGAAAGCCCTTTTCCTGTCATGGCGCCCAACTGAATGGACGGACCTTCCCGTCCCAGAGAGAGACCGCCCAGAAGACAGAGAAAACCTCCGATAAATTTTGCGGGCAGAACCTTCCACCATACCGGATCCAGTTTTCCGGCCATTTCCCCTTCTAATTGGGGAATACCGCTGCCGGAGATCATGGGTTCCCATTTTACCAGACGGCTCACCACAAAGGCGAGGAAAACCAGAAAGAGAAACCATCCCGCAATGGCAAGGGGAGAACGTCTGGCATAGTCCAAAAGGGCATTCAGCCAGGTTCCCGCATAAGTCAGTAGTATTCTGTAAAGCATTACGATGAGACCTGCGGCCGCCCCCACGGCCAGACCTTCCCAAATGAGCGTTACAGAAAGATTTTTTGTTCGATTCAGTGTCTTTTTTGTTTTCGTACTCACTGCTATTTCCAGAGAATATCCGCTTTTTTTCTGGGGGCTGTTCTTTTATAAGTGACATTGGGATAACCCAACAGCATACAGCAGGCAATTTGCTTCTCCTCTATTCCTAACCATTTTTGGAGAACAGGGCTTTGGATGATGAGATTTTGCAGATAGCCGCTATAGAGAACGCCGGCGCCTTCTGCCACTGCCATATTTTCTATGTTCGCCGCAGCTAGCCCGCCGTCCAGCGGATGGGAGGAAGCAATCACTAAAAAGGCAGTGCAGTTAAAGAAAAACTGGTTCACAGAAGAATCTCGCTGGTACAACTTGTAAAAATAACGGAAAGGTCGGAAATAGGGAGAATTTTCAGCTTCCTGCTTTTCCAGAATGGAAGGAAGCTCCTGCCAGACCAGCGCTTTCAGTTCCTCCAACTGTTCCTGAACGACGATAAACCGACAGTCCTGCATATTTTTTGCAGTGGCAGTATAACGTCCGGCATTCAGGATATGGGTAAGCGTCTCCCGGCTGAGAGGTTCCTGAGTGAAATTGCGGATGCTTCTGCGAAATTTAATGGCATGGAGCAGATGGGTGGGAGAGACGGAAAAAGTTTCTTTCTCATATTCCTCCACATCCTCCATATCGTATTCGGGAATCGATACGGCTTTTACAGGGCAGATGGCGACGCAGTGTCCGCAGTGGATGCAGTCCCGGAGGGAAGATGCCTTTCCTTCTGTTAGCGCAAGGGCGTTTCCCGGACAGTCTTTGATACAGGCGCCACAGCCGATACATTGTTCTTGGTTAATGGTAATCATGAAAAACCTCCTTTGTGTGATAGGAACTGTAGCTACGAACATGCTTTAGAAATATTGATACATTTTTCACGAATTTGTCGAGCACATCTTTGAGACTTCAGGCTCAAAGTGAGCGCAGACTGAGCGTAAAATGTATCAATATTTTCAATTATGTAGTTTGTGCTACAGTTCCGTTTCTTTTTATTATACTCCGTGAAAGGGCAGGCAACAAATGTTTTTTTGCAACTATTCATTTTTTTGAAATAGACAGAATGGAACTGTCTGCATGGCTTGCTAAGCGGCGGGAGATTCGATATAATGATGACAGTTTTAAGAAAGAAAAAACAGGTGGATATATGGAAAAAAATGAAATACTGATGATTTATGGGAAAGATTTCAAGGGGATCACTCGCAAAGTGCTGGAGGAAGCGGATCTAAAGAGCAGAATTCCTTCCCGAAAGAGCAGGATCGGTATAAAACCCAATCTGGTATCGCCGTCAGAGGCTTCCTGGGGCGCAACGACGCATCCGGAGGTAGTGGCAGGGATTATCGAATACCTGCAAGAGAGTGGCTTTGAAAATCTGGTGATGCTGGAAGGTTCCTGGGTGGGGGATCGGACGGGAGAGGCAGTGGAGGTTTGTGGTTATGACAGGCTTTCTAAGACATATGGAGTTCCTTTTCTAGATATGCAGAAAGATACGTCCTCGCTGAAAATGTGTGGAGGGATGGAGTTAAAAATCTGTGATCAGGTGGAAGCGTTAGATTTTCTGATTAATGTTCCGGTGATGAAAGGACACTGTCAGACGAAGATCACCTGTGCGTTGAAAAATATGAAAGGGTTGATTCCCAACTCTGAAAAACGTCATTTTCATGCTATGGGACTGCATGCGCCGATTGCTCATCTGGCATTGGGAATCCATCAGGATTTTGTGGTGGTGGATAATATCTGCGGAGACTGGGATTTTGAAGATGGTGGGAATCCGGTGGTGATGAATCGAGTGATGGCTGCTGTCGATCCCGTTCTCACGGATGCCTGGGTGTGCCATCTGATGGGATATGCGGTAGAAGAGGTTCCTTATATTACCATGGCGCAGGAACTTGGCGCAGGATGTGCCGACTGGAAGAAGGCAAAGGTACGGGAGCTGAACCGACCAGAAGAAGAGGCGGTTGTTCCGAAAAACAGAAAAATTGTGGAACTTCAGGATGCAGTGGAAGAAGTGGAGTCCTGCAGCGCCTGTTATGGATACTTGATCCCGGCGCTGGATCGTCTGAAAGAGGAAGGGTTATTTTCTAAATTGCAGGAAAAAATCTGCATCGGTCAGGGCTATCGGGGAAAAGAGGGACACTTGGGTGTGGGAAGCTGTACCCGGAGATTTTGCCATAGCCTGGAGGGGTGTCCTCCTACAGAAGAGCAGATTTATGAATTTTTAAAAAAATATTTGGAGGAAAAAGATGCGTTACGAGAAATTGAGTGAAAAGATTCAGGAAATGGAAGCGGAGATTTTGAAAGCCGTACAGGAGAGTGTGGCGATCAACAGTGTGAAAGGGGAAGCGAAGGAAGATGCGCCTTACGGAGAAGGACCGAAGGCGGCGCTGGAACATGCGCTGGCGCTGGGAGAAAAGCTGGGATTTCGCACGAAGAATGTGGGAAACCGGGTGGGATGGATTGAGTACGGCGAGGGAGAGGAGATGGTTGCTGTTTTGGGGCATCTGGATGTGGTGCCTCTGGGACAGGGCTGGATCTATCCGCCTCTGGGAGGAGAGATTCATGACGGCGTACTGTACGGCAGAGGGGTGGCAGATGATAAAGGCCCTACGATTGGCGCATTTTACGCTCTGAAAGCTATTCGGGAACTGGGATTGCCGCTGGAACGAAGAATCCGGGTGATTTTTGGAACGGATGAGGAAAATGGTTCTTCCTGCGTGAAATATTACAAAGAGCAGGGAGAGGAAATTCCAGCGTCAGGATTTACACCGGATGCAGAGTATCCCTGCATTTTCTGTGAAAAAGGAATGAGCCGATTTCGTCTGGGGAAAAAAATGGTAAATGGAGGAAACAGTAAGGTTCTTTTCTTCCAGGGAGGTACCGCAGCGAATGTGGTGACGCCAAAGTGTACTTTGCTGGTGGAGGGAACGTTAGAGGTGTCAGAGACACCGGGCATTACGGTTACCGAAGAAGCGGGCAGAACAAAAATTTTGGCAGAGGGACGTTCCGCACATGGAAGTACGCCGCAGCTGGGAGAAAATGCGGCAGTTAAACTTTTAGAGGCAGTGTCGGATATGAACTTTGGAGGAGATTTTCAGCAGATGGAAGACTTTATTCTGGAGATGCTGGGAAGAGAAACAAATGGAAAAACTCTGGGAATTTATTACAAGGACGATCAGACGGGGGAGACTACGGTAAATCTGGGCGTTGTACAGTACAGCCCGGAGGGAATGGAACTGTCTTTAGATATCCGTTATCCGAAAAATGGATCAGCAAAAGAGGTGGAAGAGCAGGTAAGAAAAGCAGCGCAGAAATATCAACTGGAAGTTTTGGAGTGTGAGACAACGCCTATGCTGTACATGCCGATAGAATCCGAGTTGATTCAGAAGCTGATGCACGTATATCATGAGATTACGGGAAGAGAAGAGCAGCCTCTGGCGATTGGAGGAGGTACGTATGCCAAAGCATTTCCAAATATGGTGGCATTTGGACCGGCGTTTCCAGGAGATCCGGAGACGGTTCACCAGCCGAATGAATGCATCTCGGTGAAAACACTGATGGAATCTTTGAAATTAACGGGAGCAGCGATGTGGGAATTGGCAGGAAGTGATCACTAATAAAAAATGCATATTCAGAATATTGATACACTTTTGCGCTCAGTCTGCGCTCACTTTGAGCCTAAGGTCTCAAAGATGTGCTCGACGAATTCGCTGAAAGTGTATCAATATTCTGTGACATGTCGAAAGCGACAGCTCCGGTGTAAATAAGGTTTAGTTCATTTCTTCGTACATGGCTTTCAGCATCCGCACGATCTGGGGCGGTGTGAAACGGCTGCTGTCAATACACAGATCATACTGACTCATATCCAGCCACCGCTCATCTGTAAAATATTCATAGTAGCTGCGGCGTTCTTTGTCAATCTTTCGGATCATGGCGCGAGCGCTTTTTTCCGTACGGTCCAGTCGGTTCATTACAGTTTTGACCCGGTATTCAAAAGGAGCGTGAATAAAAACGCTGCTGCACTTATCCTTCAGAATATGGTTTGCGCAGCGCCCGATGATTACGCAATCCTCTTTTTCTGCCAGAGATTCGATAATCTCGCTTTCCGTCTGAAACAGCACATCATTCATAGGGAAAAAGCGATATTGAGGCTGCATCTGCATGGGATCTTCTACCGGGTAACGCCACTGGCTTGCCCGTTTTTCATCCACTTTTAATAATTCGTCATAGGGAATCCCCTTTTTTTCGCTGGCAATCCGAATCAGTTCTTTATCATAATAATGAATGCCCAGTTCCTGCGCCAGAATTTGTCCCAGCTGTCTTCCGTTACTTCCGTATAAACGATTGATGGTAATGATACGTTTGCTCATAAAGATACCTCCTTCCGAGAACTGTTTTTTGTATTTAACAGTATTATAACAAAATTTTCAGAAAAATAAAAGATTTTTAGGAGCTATTTTTCGATATAATCTATAACATTACAGCATAATTGCTGTCGAAGATGAAGTTATTGTAGGCTTTGGGGATATAGATAAAACGGGTTACCTTGTAATGAGCGAAAATTATATTAAAAATCATTTCGACAATATCAAGAAATATGCAAGTGAGGTAGACAGTCGCCCGAAAACAAAAAAGAAGCTATACGGGAATCTCCCGTTAGCTTCTTTTTTGTTTTCATATAATGCCGATGGCCGGACTCGAACCGGCACGGCTGTTAACCGCTTGATTTTGAGTCAAGTGCGTCTGCCAATTCCGCCACATCGGCTGATTCAATTATCAGAACCGAGATTTATAATAGCATACGGAATTGGAAAAAGCAAGCTTTTTTTGAAAAATTCAGGAAATTATTTTATCAACGGTGTTACCGATCAGATTACTTCATTTCCTGTGGTCTCTCCATGGAGAAAAGCTCTGGCATTATTCAGGGTTGTTTCGCTGATCGCTTCCAGCGCTTCCTGAGTGAAAAAGCCCTGATGGGAAGTAATGACCACATTGGGGAAAGAAAGAAGTCTGGCGGTAACAGAGGTCTCCATAATATCGTCAGAACGGTCTTCAAAAACGTTCTTCTTCTCTTCCTCATAGACATCCAGACCTACAGCGAAGAACTTGCGGGCGCGGATGCCTTCGATCAGATCTTCTGTTTTTACCAGTCCACCACGGGAAGTATTTACCAAGATGACCCCATCTTTCATTTTCTGGATGGTTTCCCGGTTAATCAGATGGTAGGTTTCATCCATCAGCGGGCAATGAAGAGAGATCAGATCGCTTTTTGCCAGCAGCTCGTCCATGGTAACGTAGGTGACAAAGTCCAGGTCCGGATTCTGGAAGGTGTCATAAGCGATGACCTTCATACCGAATCCGCGGCAGATTCTTGCCATGGCGGCTCCGATTCGTCCTGTTCCTACGATACCAGCAGTTTTCTGATAGAAGTTGAAGCCCAGCATACCGCCCAGACTAAAATCATTTTCCCGCACACGGACATAGCCTTTATGAATTCTTCGGTTGGCTGTAAGAGCCAGAGCCATGGCGTGTTCGGCAACGGCTTCCGGGGAGTAGCCGGGAACGCGGAGCACTTTGATACCCAACTGAGATGCTTTGTCAATATCTACGTTGTTAAAGCCGGCGCAGCGCATAAGAATCAGCTTTATGCCACATTCGTGGAGAATTTCGATAGTTTTCGTTCCTACATCGCTGCTCACAAAGGCGCAGATAGCGTCATAGCCCCGGGCAAGGGCGGCAGTGCCGGGCACCAGCTCAGATTTCAGATAATCGATCTGAAGCTCTGGATATTCCTGATTTTTTTTCTCAAAAGATTCTTTGTCGTAACTTTTTGTATCGTAAAATAAAATTTTCATAGTCTATAGCCTCCTATCTCTTGAAAATATGGTTTTCATTGTACTTGTTCGCAGTTATTATACACTAACTCATGTCCGATGCAAACCCCATCGCAGATAAATTTAATTTTATTTTATGGATTTTAGACATAATTTAGAATTTCCTGAATAGAAAAATTTATTCTCAAAGTTGACTTTTCTAATGAGAGTGCTATAATAAATTTTATGGAAGCATAGCTCAGCTGGGATGAGCGTTCGCCTCACACGCGAGAGGTCATGGGTTCGAGCCCCATTGCTTCCATCCTTTTTGCAGGTATAGTTCATCGGTAGAATACCAGCTTCCCAAGCTGGGGAGGGGGGTTCGATTCCCCTTACCTGCTTTCGTATGGGTCGCTTAGTATTTATTGTACTAGAGCGATTTTTTTGTTGCAAGATACTGTTGCCATAAAACTTGATTTTGAGAATAATAGAAAAGGGTGTGAAAAGAGAGATGGCAGGAAGAACGAATTGTGAAACTTGCAGTAATTACGTTTTTGATGAAGAGAGCGAGTGCTATTATTGTGAAGTAAATTTGGATGAGGATGAGATGTATCGTTTTATGAGTAACACGTTTGATCATTGTCCTTATTATCGTTTGGATGACGAATATCAGATTGTCAGAAAACAGATGTGAGATTATAAAAATTTAATTTGACAAACAAAGCGTTCCTTACTACAATATTCTGTAATAAATTCCGGGAGCAGTGTGCCTAATGCCCGGAAAGGATAATGCAGGAGGAAAGTTATGTATAGGTATGAAGATCAAAAAGAGATGCGCATGGCAATGAATGGAAAGATGATTGTCATGCTGGCAGGTGTGTTCCTGATTCTTACAGCGGTGACAAGTACGCTGCTGCAGGGAATGCAGTATTTTATTGTGGGACACAGTGCAGGGGCAGGAGATGCGGAAGCAATTAAGTTGGTGGAAAGTACAGGTCTTAGCATTGGTCAGTTATACAGCGTGGGAGCAGCGTATATGATCGTGACGGTTGCAGAGATTATGACCGGAATCATCAGCGCTAAGTTTTCTAATCGTCTGGATAAAGTAAAGATTTGTCTGTATGCTGATATCGTATTGATGGTAGTTATGATTTTGCAGCAGTCTTACATGATGCTTCTGGCGCGTATGTTTAATCCTTTTGCGCTGGTGGCAGGTATTTTGATGCCGCTTCTTCTTTTGTGGGGAATTACCCGTCTGATGAAGCTTGCCAAGAAGTATCCGGATCGTATGTATGCGGTAGAGCCGAATCCGGCACGGGGAGGCAGAAAAGCTGCGCCTCAGAAACAGAATATCATGGAAAAAGCAAAGGCTCGGGTGCGGGATGAAGAAAAAGTTGCGCAGGTAGTGGACGAGCTTCCTGATGCAAATGAAGAAGAATAGTAATAGCGATGGATAGAAGAGTAGAATAGTGAAAAGACCCCGGCAGTCAGCGGAAGAAGAATCTGCGATGCCGGGGTTTTTATCATAAGAGAGGGAGGAAGAAAAAATGCGTTTTTTCCATTTGTCAGACCTTCATATAGGAAAGCAGTTGTATGGATATTCTCTTTTGGAAGATCAGGAGTGGATTTTGGAAGAAATTTTGAAAAAAATAAGGGAGAGAAAGCCCGATGCGTTACTAATATGTGGAGATATCTATGATAAATCGGTTCCTTCCGGTGAGGCGGTGGCTGTTTTCGATCGCTTTTTGTGTCAGGCAGCCGACAGTGTTCCGGGAATCACGATTTTGATCATCAGCGGCAATCACGATTCACCGGAGCGCCTGGCTTTTGCAGGGAAGATTCTGGAGCAGCAGAGCGTGTATGTGGAGGGACTTCCGCCTATGACCGAACAGGAGCGGATAAAAAGAGTGACACTGGAGGACGCATGGGGAAAAGTAGAGTTTTGGCTGCTTCCTTTTGTAAAACCTGGTTATGTGAAGGGGGTCTTTGGAGGAAAGGAACCGGAAAGTTATCAGGAAGCGGTGAGCGGTCTTCTGGAAAGGGAAGAGCTGTCGGAGGATAAGGTGCGGAGAGTACTTCTAACCCATCAGTTTTTTATTGCCGGAGGGGAAAAACCAAGGCAGAGTGAGTCGGAGATGATCACAGTGGGCGGGCTGGATCAGGTGGATACCACATGTCTGAAAGCATTTGATTATGTGGCGATGGGACATATCCACAGACCGCAGGCGATGGGAAAACCATCGGTTTATTATTGTGGTACGCCTCTGAAATACTCTGTCAGTGAGTGGAATCAGAAAAAATATCTCACAGAAGTGGAGTTAAAGGACTGGGGAAGTCAACCGGAAATTACCCTTCATCCGTTACATCCTTTGCGGGAAGTACGTATGATCCGGGGAAGTTTGGAAGATATTTTGGCGGCAGGCGGGGAAAAAGTGTCTCAGGATTATGTGAGCATTACGCTGACGGATGAGCAGGAGCCTTATCAGCCCCGGGAGAGATTGGAAAGGCTGTTTTCCCGGATTCTGGAGGTGAAAATAGACAATACAAGAACAAGCATGCTTACCCCGGAAGAAAGTTCTCTGGAGTTGGTATCGGATCCCCGGGAAATCTTTCATCGTTTTTTCCTGCAAATGCAGGGACGAAAGATGGAGGAGGGAGAAGAACAGGTGATGGAAGAAATCTTTCAGAAAATAGGAGGTGAGCAGGTATGAGACCGCGGCGGTTGAAAATGTCGGCATTTGGGTCCTATGCCGGGGAGACAGAGATTGATTTTACCCGGGTACGTCAGGGTGTATTTTTGATTACCGGAGATACGGGAGCTGGAAAAACTACTATTTTTGACGGAATTACCTATGCGCTTTACGGTCAGACCAGCGGAGGCAGAAGGGATGGCGCTATGATGCGCAGTCAGTACGCTCCGGTGGGAACAAAAACATTTGTGGAGCTGGAGTTTGAGAATCGGGGAGAAATTTACCGGATTATACGAAATCCGGAATACGAAAGAGAAAGCAAGAGAAAAAATAAAGAAGGAGAATATACTCTCACAAAGGAAAAAGCGGGGGTGGCGCTGTATTTGCCGGACGGTTCTCTCTATCGGGGAAATAAGCAGGAGACAAACGGGAAAGTGGTGGAGATCCTGGGGGTGGATGTGCGTCAGTTTACGCAGATCGCTATGATCGCCCAGGGAGATTTTCTGAAACTTTTGCTGGCAAAATCCGATGAGAGAAAAGAAATTTTTTCCAGAATTTTTGATACGAAGATTTTCTGGAGTGTACAGGAAGAACTGCGCAGCAGGGCAAAACAGCTTTATGGTGATTTGGAGGACAATAAAAAAGCTTGTCTGCGAGAGATGGGAGAACTGAAAGGAGACAGTGACGAGGAACAGGAATGGCTGAGGGAAGCCCTTTCGCGGGGAGAAAAAGAGCCAGACTTGGAAAAAGTGTTGGAGGAAGGGAAGATTCTTTGCAGAAAGGATCAGACGTTATATAAAGAGCGAGTGGAAGAGGGGAAAGCATGTGCAAAAGATCTGGAAAACCAGAACAGGATTTATAGTCTGGAAAAGCATAAGAGCGCTCAGTTTACGCAACTGGATCAGATTCGTAAGATTTGTGATCAGATGGAAGTGGAGAGGGAAGCGTGGGAGAAAAGGGAAGAACAGATTCAGAAAGGGGAGCGGTGTCTGATTTTGCTTACGCAGGAAGAAGCGTGTCTGCGGGAGGAAAAAAATCTCCAGGATACCAGACAAAGGCTTGCAGGACTGGAGACGTGGTTTGAAAATCATGGACAGGATGTGGAGCAGAAACGGGAGAAGCTGGAAGCGGTGAAAGCATACCAGCAGTTGTTAGAGGAAAAGGAAGTGCCTGCGATCAATCAGCTTTCTCAGGCATTGGAGCAGTATCAGGGTTTGCAGGAACATTTGGCAGCCGCAGATAATTTTCAAAAAAAACTGAATTTTCAAAAAAATATTTACAAAGAAGCGGAAGAGAAGTATCATAAGTTACGCAGGGACTACGA
>PPYF01114042.1_pt1 | contig 63985 bp, 65 predicted proteins | sample 1559871 | NCBI WGS metagenome assembly PPYF01 (sample SAMN08240021, study PRJNA423297) | Human gut metagenome, whole genome shotgun sequencing project. | reverse complement strand
GGGGGGCTTCCTCCACTGTACGGCGCCCCGGCTGCGGGGAAGCGAGATCGTGCTGGGCCTGCCCTCCGTGGGGGCCACGGAGAATCTGATGCTGGCGGGCTGCGCCGCAGAGGGTACCACCGTCATCTCCAACGCCGCCCGGGAGCCGGAGATCGAGGATCTGCAGAACTTCCTCAACGCCTGCGGCGCCCGGGTCCGGGGGGCGGGCAGCTCCACTGTGCGGGTGGAGGGAGGCGCGCCCATGCACGGGTGTACTTACCGATGCATGCCTGACCGCATCGTAGCGGCTACTTATCTCTGCGCGGCGGGAGCTGCCGGAGGAGAGGTGTACCTGCGCCGGGCCCGGGAAGACCACCTGGCCACCCTCACCGACCTTCTGCGCCAGGCGGGCTGCACCGTCACGGCAGACGGCGGAGGAATCGCCTGCCGCTGCCGGGGACGGCTGGGAGGCGTTGGGCCCGTGCGCACGGCACCCTATCCCGGCTTCCCCACCGACGCCCAGGCGGTGCTGATGGCCGCGCTGCTGCGCTGCCGGGGCGTGAGCGTATTTGAAGAGCGGATCTTTGAGAGCCGCTACCGCCATGTGGATGAGATGGCCCGCATGGGCGCCCGGATCCGGGTGTCGGGCCCCACGGCGGTGGTCTTCGGCACGCCGGTGCTCCACGGGGCCTCCGTGCGGTCCACGGACCTGCGGGGCGGTGCGGCGCTGTGCGTGGCGGCCCTGGGGGCGGAAGGTGTCACCCGGGTGGGAGCTCTCCACCACATTGACCGGGGCTATGAGGATATCGCCCGGGACCTGCGGGCACTGGGAGCGGACGTGATCCGCCAGGAAACAGACGAGAATTAGGAGTAGACGATCATGGCAAGACGCAGACATTCCGGACGGCGCAGAAGAGGGAGCCTCAGCTTCCTCTATAAGCTGCTGTCCATGCTGGTGATCTGCGGTGCCATCGTGGCGGCCCTGACCCTCTTTTTCCGGGTGAACACCGTGGTGGTGTCAGGGCAGCAGCGCTATACCCAGCAGCAGATTCTGGACGCCTCCGGCATCCAGACCGGCGACAATCTGTTTTTGCTCAATAAGTACGACGTGGCCAACCAGATCATCGGGGAGCTGCCCTATATCGAGACCATCCGCATCAATCGCAAACTGCCGGACACGCTGCTGGTGGAGGTACAGGAGTGCTCCGCCGTGCTGGCGGTGGTGCAGGAGAATAACGCCTGGCTGGTGAGCCCCACCGGCAAGATCGTGGACCGCAAGGCCGCCGCCGCTGCCGACCAGTATCCCATCATCGACGGCTGCACCCTGCTCTCCCCCTCCGTGGGGAGCTCCCTGGCTTTGGGGACGGAGTACGCCAGAAAGCAGGAGAGTCTGCTCTCGCTGCTGGGCCAGCTGGATCAGGAGGGGCTGATGGACCAGGTGGACGCCGTGCATCTGGGGGAGGCGGATGTCCTGACCATGGACTACGCCGGACGCTTCCAGGTGGAGATGCACTACCACACCGACTACAGCCGGGACATCCGGGCTCTGCTCAAGACCATCGAAAAACTGGAGACCAACGAGACGGGCACCATCGAGCTGACCTGGGACGACGGCAGCGTGCATTTTATCGGAAATTGACGGACGGGGGCGCTTCCCCTGAGGGGCGGGGAGATTCTTTGTAAAAAACCCGTGGAAAACCCGCCGGAGCCCTTGACCGTGACGGAAAAGTGTCATACAATAAACTAAATCCGCAACCACAGCATCTTGCGAAATTTCAGGGGCGGCGGCGCCCCTTTGCACAAATGATAGTAGGAGGCACCACTATGGCATTTGGATTGGAGACCGGTCCCGATACCGTTGTCAATATTAAAGTCATCGGCGTGGGCGGCGGCGGCAACAACGTCGTCAACCGCATGGTTCGCTCTGGGACCAAGGGCGTGGAGTTTGTGGCGGTGAATACCGACAAGCAGGCGCTGAACGTGTCCAGCGCCACTTATAAGATCCAGATCGGTGAAAAGCTTACCCACGGACAGGGCGCCGGCTCCGATCCCGAGGTGGGCCGCAAGTCCGCCGAGGAGAGCCGCAACCAGATCGCCAAGGCCCTGGAGGATACCGATATGGTGTTCATCACCGCCGGCATGGGCGGCGGCACCGGCACCGGCGGCGCGCCCATTGTGGCGGAGATCGCCAAGGAAATGGATATCCTCACGGTGGCCGTGGTCACCAAGCCCTTCGGCTTTGAGGGCCGCCGCCGCATGCAGCAGGCGGAGGCCGGCATTGCCGAGCTCAAGGACAAGGTGGACTCCCTGGTCATCATCCCCAATGAGCGCCTCAAGCACGCCACCGATCAGAAGATCACCTTTGCCAATGCCTTTGAGATTGCCGACGATGTGCTGCGCCAGGCGGTGCAGTCCATCTCCGACCTGATCCGGGACACCGGCTTCATCAACCTGGACTTTGCCGACGTTACCGCCATCATGAAAAACGCCGGCATGGCCCACATGGGTGTGGGCCGGGCCGCCGGCAAGGGCAAGGCCGAGGAGGCCGCCCGCATGGCCATCTCCAGCCCGCTGCTGGAGACCTCCATCGAGGGAGCCAAAGGCGTCCTCATCAACGTCACCGGCTCCATGGACATCGGATTGGAGGAAGTGGAGCAGGCTGCCTCCCTGGTGCAGGCGGCGGTACATCCCGATGCCCTCACCATCTTCGGCGCCACCTTCGACGAGACCATGGACGACGAGATCCGGGTCACCGTTATTGCCACCGGCTTCGACAAGACACCCGCGTCCACTACCCTGCCCAAGGCAGGCGGCGAGCAGGCACAGCAGGGCCACGGTTCCGCCGTGCCGGAGCCCGTGCCCCTGGATGCCGAGGAGGTCAAGCCCCAGGAGGCGGAGGATGACCCCTTTGAGGAGATCTTCAAGATCTTCAACAAGCGCGATTAAAAATTTTTGGAAGACCCCGCGGGTTTTTACCTGCGGGGTCTTTTGCATGCCCCAAACCTGGCCATCCGCCAGAGACTGCCATGGGTTCGCTGGAGGTTTTTGCATGGGTGGAACGGCGCCTTTCCGCAGAGGATAATCACGCCGGCACGTGAGAGCGACTGCCGGCTGTTATTTGGAAAGGGGTGGTTCCATGTATGAAATTTTTCAAAAAGCGCGGGGACTGCTGCGGGGCGGCGCGGCAGTCCTTCTGGCCCTGGCGCTGTGCGCCTCCATGCCGGCCCGTGCGGCCGACGTGAGCGCGGACGCCGGGCAATCCGCTTCCACAAAGATGTTGGTTCCGGTGGGCCACACGGTGGGCATTAAATTGTTTTCCAGAGGCGTTCTGGTGGTGAAGCTCACTGAGGGGGATACCCCCGCCCGGGACTGCGGCTTGCAGACCGGAGACGTCATTGTCCGCTGCGGCGGCGTGGGCGTGGAGTCCACGGAGCAGTTCCAGTCCCTGCTGCAGGAGAACCAGGATGCGTCCACAGACCTGCAGGTGCGCCGGGACGGACAGAATCTAACGCTTTCGGTGGCGCCGGAACAGAATGAACAGGGCGCTTACGCCATCGGTGCCTGGATCCGAGACTCCATGGCGGGCATCGGCACCGTCACCTTCTACGATCCCGAGACCGGGGCCTTCGGCGCCCTGGGCCACGGCATCACCGATACGGATACAGCCCTTCTGATGCCCTTTGCCTCCGGCTCTGTGCTGCCCTCCACGGTAAAAGCGGTGAATCCCGGTACCGTGGGCCAGGCGGGCGAACTGCGGGGGGACTTTGACCTGACCTGCGAGCTGGGCCAGCTCAGCGCCAATACCACCGCCGGCATCTTCGGCACCATGGCCGCCGGCGGGGAGCTGGAGGAGCTGGGAGAGCCCATGCCGCTGGCGTCTCCTGACGAGGTGCAGACCGGCGCTGCCACAATTCTTGCCAATGTGGAGGGGGATCAGGTGAAGGAATACGACATCGAGATCCTCAAGCTGCTAGATAACGGGGACGGCCGGGAAATGCTGATCTCCGTCACCGACCCGGAGCTGCTGGAGATCACCGGCGGCATCGTCCAGGGCATGTCCGGCAGCCCCATTCTGCAAAACGGAAAATTTGTGGGCGCTGTGACCCATGTTTTGCTGAACGATCCTACCAAAGGATATGGAATTTTCCTTGAAACTATGCTCTCCGCCGGCGGTTTGACCGGTAATCCGGCGGCATAAGAGGCGGACACCTGGGAACATTTGTTCCCAGGTGTGTCCATAAATTTGACATTTTTTTCGGATAAATATGTGATAAAAACGGTTACAATACAGAAAAAGACGGATAAATCAAGAAATATGTCGAATGATTTTTGGAATTAATTTACAGTTTCCCGTTGCAAAGGCTGTCCGTTTATGGTAATTTATAGAAAACGTGATTTGAAGCTTCATGAATCCGTCGCAATGGGGGATGGTGCATGTTCCCCCGTCAGTCAATCTTAAAATCTTGGAAAAGGATAGGAAGATATGGACAACAGGAAACGGGTATTTCTGGCAGATGCCAATGAGGAATTTCGTACGATGCTGCAGGAGGCCATCGACGGGGACGAGGCGTTTACCGTCATAGGCGCCGTGGGGGACGGCGCGGAGGCCCTGCGCAGGATCCGGCAGGAAAAACCGGACCTGGTGGTGATGGACACCGTGCTTCCCGGGCTGGACGGCCTGGGGGTCATGAAGGAGCTGGAGCTTCGGGAGGGGCAGCCGCCCCAGGTGCTGCTGCTCTCCGCCTTCTGCAACGAGCGGGTGGTGGCGGAGGCCCGGGATCTGGGCGCGTATTACTTCCTCACCAAGCCCTGCACGGCGGAGGCCCTGCTGGAGCGGATGCACGCGGCGGTGGGCCGGGCGCCGGAGCCGGTTCAGTCCCCCGCGGAGCTGAAAAATCTGGTGACGTCCATCATTCATGAGATCGGCGTGCCCGCCCATATCAAGGGCTATCAGTACCTGCGGGAGGCCATCATCATCACCGTGGGCAATATGGAGGTCATCAACGCTGTGACCAAGGTCCTCTATCCGGAGGTGGCCAAGCGCTTCGGCACCACACCCTCCAGGGTGGAGCGGGCCATCCGCCACGCCATCGAAGTGGCCTGGGACCGGGGTGACCTGGAGACGCTGCAGAAGTTCTTCGGCTATACCGTCTCCAACGCCAAGGGCAAGCCCACCAACTCCGAATTCATCGCCATGATCGCCGACCGGCTGGTGCTGGAGCAGCGGATGCAGTCCGGGCGCCAGGCCTGAGATGGAGACTGGTTAAGATCCTGTTAGTTTCAAGCGCCGGGCAAAACCGGCGCTTGCCTTTTTTGACGGAACATGGTATTCTAAAATACTGAAATTGACCCGGCGCCGGGGCTGCCCCCCGGGAGCCGGTATGGTTGCGGGCGTGCCGAAAGCTCTTCGGCACGCTGCTTTTCGGCCTGGAAGTTTACAGAAAAAAGGAGAAGAATACCATGGTATATACATTCCGTCCCCAGGGGGTCTGCTCTCAGGAAATGCAGGTAGATGTGGACGAGCAGGGCATCATCCGCAAGCTGGACGTGCTGGGAGGCTGCAGCGGCAACCTCCAGGGCATTGCCACGCTGGTGCAGGGGATGCCCGCCCAGGAGGCCATCCGCCGCCTCAAGGGGATCCGCTGCGGCTTCAAGGCCACCTCCTGCCCGGATCAGTTCGCCCGGGGACTGGAGAAGGCCCTGGAACAGGAGGCCCGGAGCTGAAGGCTCCGGATGCAAGCGCTGCAAAGAGAGGGAGAGGCGGTTTGATCCTATGAAGATCGTGTTGGTCATCGACCAGTTTGACGACGCCAATAACGGCACTACCATCAGCGCCCGGCGGTTTGCCCAGGCACTCCAGGCCCACGGCAACCAGGTGCGGGTCATTGCTACGGGAAAGCCTGCGGACTATAAATACGCCGTGCGCCAGATGAAGTTTTTCCCCATTGTGGAGCACCTCATCACCAGCCAGGGCATGCGCCTGGCCATCCCCAACCGCCATGTTTTTGAAAAGGCGGCAGCCTGGGCGGACGTGGTGCACTTCATGATGCCCTCCCCCCTGGGGGTCATGGGCCTCAAGCATGTGGAAAAGCTGGGCATTCCCCACACGTCGGCTTTCCACTGCCAGCCGGAGAACATCACCTTCACCCTGCACCTGGGCAACAGCCGCCGGGTCAACGACTTCGTTTATAACCGCTTCCGGGACAGCTTTTTCAACCGCTTCACCCACATCCACTGCCCCAGCAACATGATCGCCCAGCAGCTGCGCGACCACGGCTACACCGCCCAGCTCCATGTGATCTCCAACGGCATCAGCCCGGAGTATTTCTATGAAAAGCGCCCCAAGGAGCCGTGGATGGAGGGCTTTTTCAACGTGCTGATGGTGGGCCGGTACGCCGGGGAAAAGCGCCAGGACGTCCTCATCGAGGCGGCGGCCAAGTGCCGCCACGCCAAGGAGATCCAGGTGATCCTCCCGGGCAAGGGACCCCTGGAGAAGAAGTACCGCCGCCTGGCGGAGAAGCTCCCCAACCCCATCGTCATGGACTTTTTCGAGCCCAAGCGGCTCATTGAGCTCTTGCACATGGCGGATCTGTATGTCCACACCTCCGACGCGGAGATCGAGGCCATGAGCTGTATGGAGGCCTTTGCCTGCGGTCTGGTGCCGGTGATCGCCGACTCGCCCCGCTCCGCCACCCCCCAGTTTGCCCTGGATGAGCGGAGCCTCTTCCCGGCCGGGGACAGCGACGCCCTGGCGGAGCGCATCGACTACTGGATCGAACATCCCCAGGAGCGGGTGGAGATGGAACACCGCTATGCTGACCACGCCGACCAGTACAGCCTGGAAAACTCCATCCTCCAGACGGAGGAGATGTTCCGCCAGGCCATTGCCGAGCAGCGTGGAACCGCAAAGGAATAAGCGCCCAAGAGGCCGCCGGATGATTCCGGCGGCCTCTTTTTGCGCCTTTTGGAATTGTGGCCGGGCACACCGGCGGCGCCGGGTGCATAGACTGGAGTGCGTGTTGGTATCAGGAGCCGCCGCAAAGGAGTGATGACCGAATATGGCATATTCCGACAGGGAGCTGCTGGCCCGCCTCATCGAGTGCGAGGCGGGAGGAGAGGGCGAAAACGGAATGAAGGCGGTGGCGGGAGTGGTGATGAACCGCGTTAACGCGGTGGGCGGTGAGTATGCCCGGGTGGGCAAGGGCAGCATCCGCAACATCATCTTCCAGCCGGGACAGTTCGTCTGTGCCAGCGAAACGGAAAACGGGGTCTACAACCCCCAGAATATTTACAATATGCGCCCGGAGCAGATCCATTATGACATAGCAGACTGGGCCATTGCCGGAAACCGCCTGCCGGACGTGGCGGAGTCCCTTTGGTTCTACAACCCCTTCGGCCCCCAGTGCCGCTCCCAGTTCCCCTCCGGCGTGGGCTACTGGCAGACCCGCATCGGGGACCACTGCTTCTACAATCCCACGGATGCCTACTACAAAACCTGAGAGGGCGTCCGGGCCGGAGTATCCGGATCATTATTGGCGCCAGTTGGGCGCAAGGAGGGTTTTTATGTTTCAGTTTCAGCAAGACCGTACCAGCCGTTCCGATGCCGTTCCCGCCTCCGGGCAGGCCGCTCCGGTGACTGCCCCCATGGAACCCATGACACACAGCGCGGTTCCCGACTGGAGCCGGGAGATCAGCATACCCCGGACAGCGGGGCGAAGCAGCGGAGTCCGGGGCACCTCGCAGCTCAGCGGCGGACAGCTGGATATGCACAACCGCCTGCCGGCGGAGGTAGTGGAGTCCCCCACCACGGTGTCCGAGGCCTATAAGGGCTCACTCAATGCCATGCTCTCCCAAAATATCGGCACCTACATCGTGGCCACTTTCCTGGTGGGGACCCAGAGCATGGTGTCCTGGGAGGGAATCCTCTACGAGGTGGGCAACAACTACCTTACCATCTACCAGGAGGGCCGGGACCGCTATATCGTGGCGGACATCTACTCCCTGAAGTTCATGGAATTCTACGATGTGGAGCGGCGCAAACTCTGCGAGGCCATTTTGCAGGACGGCAACTGGCAGGGCAGCACGTCTCAGGGCTGAGGGGGATTGCGCTCACTGGCAGGTTGTGGTACAATCCGGGGGTAATCAAACAAGAAAGAAGGAGAACCCCATGGAGTTTGCACAACTGTCCGCGGAGCGGTATTCTCTGCGCAAATTCAGCGACCGCCCCGTGGAGGCGGAGAAAATCACCGCCGTTCTGGAGGCCGGACGCGAAGCCCCCACTGCCCACAACAACCAGCCCCAGCGCTTTTTCGTGATCCAGAGCCCCGAGGCCCTGGAAAAGGCGGATGCCTGCATGGGCAGCCACTTCCATCCCCCGGTGATCCTGGCGGTGGCCTATGACCCCGCTGCTGCCTGGGTTCGGGAGGGCGACGGCAAGAACCACGGTGAGATCGACGCCGCCATCGCCGCCACCCAGATGATGCTTCAGGCGGCGGATCTGGGCCTGGGTACCACCTATGTGGGTATGTTCGACCCGGAGAAGCTGAAAGCGGCTTTCCCGGAGATGGCGGGCCTGGAGCCCATCGCCCTGCTGCCTATGGGCTACCCGGCGGAAGGCGCTCATCCCTCCCGCCTCCACACAGACCGCAAGCCCCTCTCTGAGCTGGTATGCTATCTGTGAGAAAAAACGAGACCGTCCCAACCGGACGGTCTCGTTTTTTGGTTATCTTCTGCGGCGGCCCCGGTAGGAGCTGCGGCCCCGCCCGCTGACGCTGCGGCCGTAGCGATAGCGGCGGCGGCCCACCGTCAGCTTCCAGAGCACCAGTGCCGCGATGAGCACCACCAGCACCACCAGTGCGATCCGCACGGCGGTGCCGCTGAAAAAGACCTGCATATCCCGCAGGAAAGTCAGGAAGCCGGAGGCCTCCACATCGTTGAGGGCCAGCAGATCCACCGTGGCATAGACCTGGTCGTTATAGCTGAGGGTCAACGTACCCAGCACATCACCGGCGGACACAGGGGCTTCCACGGGATTGGCGGTGAGCTCCACGGTGCGGGTGAGATCTGCCGGATCCAGCCCGTTGGGCATCAGGACTTCCACTTCCTCCGCCGGACGCACGGCCACATGGTCGATCTTGGAGAGGGTCACCGCCACCTCCTTGGGGAATTCGTTCTCATCCAGCACGGTCTTGTAGGTGAAGTTTTTGAAGCCCCAGTTGAACATCCGGGTGGTCTCGGAGAAGCTGCGCACATTGCCTACGCCGTTTACCTCCACCCGCTCGGCCCCCAGGATGACGCTGATAAAGGAGAGGCTGCCCCGCTGGGCGGAGGAGACCAGGCAGTAGCCGGCCTCGTCGGTGGAGCCGGTCTTGATGCCGTGGGCCTCGGTGTTGCGGTAGCCGATGACCCGCCAGTTGGAGAGCAGGTAGTTGGTGGTGTACAGAGTCCGCTCCTCGCTCATGTTGGTGGCGGGGATGGTGACTTGGGCGGTGTCGCAGACGGACATGAACTCCGGGTATTCCATGGCGGCCTTGGTGATGAGGTACAGATCCCAGGCGGAGGTGTAGTGCTGGGGATCGTGGAGGCCGTTGGCGTTGGCAAAGTGGGTGTTCTCACAGCCCAGCTCCTCCGCCTTGGCGTTCATCTTGTCCACGAAGGCATCCACGGATCCGGCCACCGCCTCCGCCAGGATGTTGCAGGCCTCGTTGGCGGAGACCACCAGCATACAGTAGAGCAGGTTCTCCACCGTCATGGTCTCCCCGGCCTTGATGCCGGCGGTGCTGCCGTCAGCGGAGAGGCCGGACATGGCGGACTGCGTGGCGGTGATGGGCTGGTCTAACGTGAGATCCCCCTTGTCCACCGCCTCCAGCACCAGCAGGGCGGTCATGATCTTGGTAAGGCTGGCGGGATAGAGCTCCTTGTGCTCATCCTTGGCATAGACCACGGCGCCGGTTTTGGCATCCACCAGCAGCGCGGCCTTGGCCAGGATATTGGGATCCTCCAGGGTAAAGGGCTCCTCTTCCTCCTCCGCTGCCGCAGCGGAGGGGACGGCGGTGCCCATCAAAATCAAAACAGCCAAAAAAACGGAAAGAAAGCCCTTGAATTTCATATCTATCTCCTGCAATTTATGCTATAATCCAAAGTAATCTGAACTTGTAGGAAAAGGGGAGCCGGCAATCTCTTCGACCGGCTTCGACGGATTCCAGTATATCAAAAAAACACAGGGAGTTCAACCGTGAGGGAAAAGACAAATGTGACAAAAGCGGAAAAATTGCTGCTGGGGATCACAGCGGTGTTTTTGTGCGTCCTGGCAGGGCTGTATGTCTACGACACACGGTCCGCCGGGGAGGGGGACACCGTGGCTGTCACCACGGAGGCGGAGGCGCCTCAGGAGGATTTGACACCGGACTTCACGCCTCTGGACCTCAACACTGCTACCGCAGCCGAACTGACGGAGCTGCCCGGCATCGGGGAGAAGCTGGCGGAGCGAATCGTGGCATACCGGGAGGCCAACGGCCCCTTTACCTCCGTAGAGGAGATCATGGAGGTGGACGGCATCGGCGAGGGAAAATTTGCCGACCTGGAGGGCCGCATCACGGTGAATTGATTGAAAAAACGGAAAGGATGGGCACTGCCTTGAAAATATTGGTTGTTGACGACGAGAAGCTGTTGGTAAAGGGAATGAAGTTCAACCTGGAGAATGAGGGCTATCAGGTGGAGTGCGCCTATGACGGCGCCGCCGCCGTGGAGCTGGCCCGCAGTGACCGGTTCGACCTCATCATTCTGGACGTGATGATGCCGGAGGTGGACGGGCTGGAGGCCTGTATGCGCATCCGGGAGTTTTCCAACGTGCCCATCATCATGCTCACCGCCAAAAGCGAGGACGCCGACAAGCTCATGGGCTTTGAGTGCGGAGCGGACGATTATATCACAAAGCCCTTCAATATCCTGGAGCTCAAGGCCCGGGTGCGGGCGCTGCTGCGCCGGGCTGCCGGGGTCCAGCGCAGCCAGGGGGCGCTGCTGACGGTGGGGGATCTCACCCTCAACACCGAGGAGCGGGTGGCCATCCGGGACGGCCGGACCGTGGATCTCACGGCCAAGGAGTACGACCTCATCGAGCTTTTGATGCGCAATCCCCGCCGGGTGTACAGCCGTGAGAACCTGATGAACGTGGTGTGGGGTTATTCCTACGGCGGAGATTACCGGACGGTGGATGTCCACATCCGCCGCCTGCGGGAGAAACTGGAGCGCAATCCGGCGGAGCCGGAGCACATTATGACCAAGTGGGGAGTGGGGTACTATTTCAAGGGATAAGCGGGGATTTTTGGACAGCCTCCGGGTAAAGTTCTGCCTGAGCTACATTCTCATCATCACGGCGGTGCTGGTGCTGCTCAACACCTATCCGCTGCTGGTATCCCAGGACCTGGTGTTCCGCTCCAAGGAGACCACCCTCCAGTCCAGCGTCTCGGTGATGGTGAACTCCCTGTCGGGACTGAACCGGCTGACGGAGGAGAACGTGACGGAGGCTTTGGCGGTGGTGGAGGAGACGGGGCTTTCCCGTATCCTGGTGACGGACGGCGCCGGACGGGTTCTCTACGACACCCGGGAGACCGGCTCCGCCGTGGGAGAGTTTGCCGTCTATACGGAGATCGTTCAGGCCCTTTTGGGCAACGACGCCTTCAGCTGCAGCTACGGGGACGGTGCTTTCCGCAGCCGGGCATCCTCCCCGGTACTCTATCAAAACCAGATCATCGGCTCTGTGTACGCCTACGAGTACGATACGGAGCAGGCGGCACTGCTGGAGGGGCTCCAGAGCAACCTCCTGCGGCTCTCCGCCGTGGTGGGGATCGCGGTGCTGCTTTTGAGCTTCTGGCTCTCCCAGGCCCTGACGGGGAAGTTGGGGCAGCTGCTGGTGGCCATCCGCAAGGTGCGGGAGGGCGCTTACAGCCACCGCACGGAGATCGGCGGCCACGACGAGATCGCCCAGTTGGGCGAGGAGTTCAACAGCCTGGCTGACCGCCTCCAGACCACGGAGGATGCCCGGCGGCGCTTTGTCTCCGATGCCTCCCATGAGCTGAAAACGCCTCTGGCGGCCATCCGGCTGCTGACGGATTCCATTTTGCAGACGGACAACATCGATCCCGCCACCACCCGGGAGTTCGTGGCGGACATCGGCCAGGAGGCGGAACGCCTCTCCCGCATCACGGAGGATCTGCTGCGCCTGACCAGGCTGGACAGCGGCGTACTGGAGCCGGCCCAGCCCACGGATGTGCGGCCGGTTCTGGAGCAAGTGATGCGGATGATGGATCTGGTGGCCAAGGAGAAGGGCGTGACCCTCACCTGCAGGGCCCAGGAGGGCTGTATGGCGGCTGCCACGCCCGACGAGATCCATCAGGTGATCTACAATCTCACCGACAACGCTGTGAAATATACGGGCCGTGGCGGCACCGTCCAGGTGTCTTTGCTGCGCCAGGGCCCCCGGGCACTGCTGCGGGTGGAGGACAACGGCCCCGGCATCCCGGAGGAGGATCTGCCCCGGGTGTTCCAGCGGTTCTACCGGGTGGACAAGGCCCGCTCCCGGGCTGCCGGAGGCACGGGATTGGGGTTGTCCATCGTCAGTGACACGGTGAAGCGCCGGGGCGGACAGGTAGTGGCCGCCAACCGCCCGGAGGGCGGCGCGGTGTTTACCGTCAGCTGGCCGCTGCCGGAAGGGGGGAGTGAAGCATGAAACGGGTCCTGGCAGGACTGCTGATTTTGGTGCTGCTGGCCTCCGGCTGTGCCTACGCCGCCGTCACCGGACAGGAGGAGGCGGCCTATCTGCTCTATTTCCGGGAGGCGGATCTGGCCAACGCCCCGGGAGGCGACGCCCTGCGGGCGGAGACCGTCTATCTGGATGAGGAGGAGCAGCAGGGGGTGGCGCAGGTGGCCCAAGCCCTGATGGAAGAGCTGCTGGCGGGGCCGGTGGATGAGACGTTGGTGAACACCATCCCCGCGGGGACTACCCTGCTGAGCCTGGAACTGGACGGTGCCCGGGCACTGGTGGATCTCTCGTCTGCATACAGTACCCTCTCCGGGGTGGAGCTGACACTGGCGGACTACGCCATTGCCCTGACGCTGACGCAGCTGCCGGAGATTGCCTCCGTCAGCATCATGGTGCGGGGCAAGGAGCTGGCCTATCGAACCACCCAGCGCTTCTCTCCCCGGGACGTACTGCTGTCCAGTACGGAGGACGTGGTGGGCACGGTGGAGGCCCATCTGTACTTCCGGGACAGCCGGGGCAATCTGACGGCAGAGGAGCGTACACTGGAGCTCTACGAGGGCGACACCCAGGTGGCGGCGGTGCTCCAGGGACTGGAGGAGGGGCCGCAGGACCGGTCCTTGCTGCCTGTGATCCCGGAGGGCTTCCGGGCAAAATCCGTCTGGCTGGAGGAGGATGTGTGCTATGTGAACCTCTCCGCCGCCCTGCTGGCGGAGCTGCCGGAGGAGACCGAGATGGCGCCCGTGGTGCGGGCCATGGCCCTCTCCCTGAAGTCTCTGGATACGGTGGGAGAGGTGCGCTTCCTGGTGGACGGGGAGTACGCCACCCGGTACGCCGACGCGGTGATAGCCGACCCCTATTGAAGCACCTCATCGGAAATAGTTCATGGGGCGGAAGCATGCTTCCGCCTCATGTTTTTTATGTCCCGAAAAACAGCCGCACCGCCAAAGCGGAGGCCACAAAGCCCGTAAGATCTGCTGTCAGGGCCGCGGGAATGGTGTGGCGGGTCCGCTGGATGCCGGCGGAGCCGTAGTAGACGGCGATGGTGTAAAAGGTGGTTTCGGTGCTGCCCAGCATCACTGCCGCCACCCGGCCGATATAGCTGTCCGGGCCGTAGGAGGTCATCAGCTCACTGCCCACCGCCAGTGCGCCGCCGCCGGAGACAGGGCGGATGAGCATCAGCGGCGCGGTCTCCGGCGGGATCCCCAGAGCCTCCAGGACCGGGGCGAATACGCCGGACAGGGCGTCCATGGCGCCGGAGGCCCGGAACATGGCCACAGCCGTCAGCAGTCCCACCAGATTGGGGATGATGTGTATCAGCACCGTCAGTCCTTCCTCGGCACCGTGGGTCAGGGCGGAGTAGACGTTCACCCGCTTGCCCATGCCCCAGGCGGCCACCAGGGCCAGCAGCAGCGGGATCACCAGAGCGCTGACGTTCATCGCCGCCACCTCCCCAGGGCACTGAACAGGCGGGCGGCGGTGAGCCCTGCCCCCACGGACAGCGCCGACGAGAGCCACACCGCCGGCAGGATATCCAGGGGGGCGGCGGATCCGGCGGCCGCCCGAACCGAGGCGATGGTGGCCGGCAGCAGCTGGATGGAGGCGGTGTTGAGCACCACCAGCAGACACAGCTCGTCGCTGGCAACACCGCTGCAGTCCCGGGACATCCGGCGGGCTGCCTGGATGCCCAGGGGCGTGGCCGCATTGCCCAGTCCCAGCAGGTTGGCCGAGACGTTGGCGGACAGGGCGGAGAGCGTCTCCGGATCCCGGCTGGCCTCGGGCATCAGCCGGCGCAAAATGGGCCGAAAGGCCCGTGAGAGCCCCTGGGACAATCCGCAGGCGTTCATGATCTCCATGACACCGCTCCACAGGCACATGACGCCGGCCATGGAGACGCTTAGCTCCACGGCGGAATTGGCGCCCTCCATGGCCGCGTTGGAAACATTTTCAAGGTTTCCGGTGGCCAGTCCGAAAATCAGGGATAAGACCACCATGCCCGCCCAAACCCAGGCCATTGCCATCGTAATCACTCCTTCTGAAATCCTGGATAGATATTTACTTGCTTTTTTACTGTAAATCGAGGACGATTTGTACTTTTCTAGCGAAAAAAGTCGATTAGATATGCAAATGTGAATTTAGTTTTAACTTTTCAAATAGTAATTGACAAATAATAACAGGCTGTGATATTGTCAGTACGCTGGCAAGAATCAAGGCGGAAAAGGAGAAAGAACGTGAAATCTACGGGAATCGTAAGGAAAGTGGACGAACTGGGGCGCATCGTTCTGCCCATCGAGATGCGCCGTACCCTGGACATTGCGGAGAAGGACGCACTGGAAATTTATGTGGAAGGCTCGTCTGTCATTCTGAAAAAGTATAAACCCAGTTGCATTTTCTGTGACAGTACAAAGGATATCACGGTATTTAAAGGAAAGAACGTTTGCCCGAAGTGCCTGCGGGAGCTGAAAAATCTTTGATCGCGAGATCATGGGAGCCATGCCCGCTGTGCACGTTTGTTGCCAACATGAAGCAGCACCCCGGCTGCCAGGCAGTATGATCCATACTGCCGAGGCGGACGGGGTGCTGTTTGTTTTTTATGGGGCGGGGGAGTTCAGCGGTTGAGCGCGGCGGTGTAGAGCTCGTTTTTGGAAAGGCCCGTGTGCTCCGCCACCTCCCGGGCGGCGTCCTTGAGGCGCATCCCCTGCTCCCGCAGGGCCAGCACCTGCTCCACACCTTCATCCAACGTCACGGCGGCGCCGGTTTCCTGCTGGGCACCTGCCACCACCAGGACAAACTCCCCCTTGGGGGGATTGGCGGCGTAATAGTCCGCAGCCTCGCCCAGGGTGGTGCGGCGGGTTTCCTCGTGGAGCTTCGTCAGCTCCCGGCAAAGGGCGATCTGCCGGTCCGGGCCGAAGGTGTCCCGCAGGTCCGCCAGGGTGGCGGCAAGCTTGTGGGGAGCTTCGTGGAAGATCATGGTGCGTCGTTCCCCCCGGAGACTGTCCAGATGCTCCCGACGGCTTTTTTTGTTGACGGTGAGGAATCCCTCAAAGGTAAAGCGTCCGGTGGGCAGGCCGCTGACGGCCAGGGCGTTCACCGCCGCGCAGCAGCCGGGGATGGAGAGCACCGTCACGCCGTTTTCCGCGCACAGCCGCACCAGATCCTCCCCGGGATCCGACACAGCGGGGGTGCCCGCGTCCGTCACCAGGGCGCAGGATTCCCCCGCCAGCAGCCGGGCGAGGATGGCCTGTCCGGCGGAGACGTGGTTGTGCTCGTGGTAGCTGACCAGAGGCTTTTTGATGTTGAAGTGGTTCAAGAGCTTGATGGACACCCGGGTGTCCTCCGCGGCGATGAAATCCGCATTTTCCAGGGTCTCCACGGCTCTGGGGGAGAAGTCTCCCAGATTGCCGATGGGGGTGGCCACCAGATAGAGTGTGCCGCTCATGGCATGTCCTCCTCAGTCCGAAAGTAAATGGCGTCCAGCTCCGCCGTGGGGCTCCCGTCCTCCCGGCACAGCACCAGGGGAGATGGGATCTCCAGACCCGGCCTGCCGCCCCGGCGTCCTTCCAGAAGAAAGAGGGAGGGGGCCGTGCCCGGCCGGGGACAGACGAAGCGCAGACGCTTGGGCTCCAGGGTCGCGCCCCGCAGGGCGCACAGGAGATCCGTCAGCCGCTCCGGCTTGTGAACCACACAGAAGCTGCCGCCCCAGCGCAGCAGGTACGCTGCGGCAGCGCACACATCCTCCGCCGTGCAGGTGAGCTCCGCCCGGGCGGTGCGCAGGGAGGGCCGGGCAGACAGCTTTCCCCCCTGGGGGGCGTAGTAGGGCGGGTTGCAGATCACCAAGTCGAAAGCTCCGGCAGGGAGCAGGGCGCGGATCTGCCGCAGATCTCCGCAGGCCACCCGCATCTGCTTTGTCAGGCCGTTTTCCGCCGCTGCCCGCCGGGCCAGAGCCGCGGCATGTTCATCCAGTTCCACGCCCGTGACGTCCAGCCCCTGCTGGCGCTGGAGCAGCAGCAGGCTCAAAAGCCCCGAGCCGCAGCCCAGGTCGCACACCCGCATCCCGGCCTTGAGCCGGGGCAGGGCGGACAGCAGGAAGCTGTCGGTACCCGGTGGAAAGACGGCCTCGTCATAGACGAAGCGGTATCCGCCGGGGCTGATGGACTCCCAGTGCTCCATGGCGTGCTCCTTCCGTGGAAAAGTGCCGTGGAGATCCGCGGCACGGTTTACGCAACTTATTATAGTCAAAAAGGGGAAGAGCCGCAAGGCTCATTTCCTCCGCCGCCGGAAAACAAAAAAGCGCCGCAAGCAAAGAGCTTGCGGTGCTTTTATGTATCCCTTTTAGATTATTCCTCGGGGACGATGGCGCCGTTGGGGCAAGTGTCGCAGCAAGAACCGCAGTCCAGGCAAGCGGCAGCGTCGATGACGTACTGATCATCGCCCTGGCTGATGGCACCAGCGGGGCAAACGTCGGCGCAGGAGCCGCAACTCACGCAGGCAGAAGTGATCTTGTAGGCCATTGGAAACACCTCCATAAGATTTTGTGACTTTCATTTTATCATACTATTCCAAAAAAGCAAGGGAATCTGTTAAAAACTTATCGGAGATTTTACCCAGCAAGCGGAATGGACGTCGTTCACAATTTATTTTCAAATTGGTCAAAGAAAGTCAAATTTTACCCCTTGACATTTGATCAAAGGGTGGTATACTAACGTCAGAAACAAAGATCAAAGAAAGTCAAAGTCAAAGCTGAAAGACTTTGGCGAGGCTTTTGGAAAGGGATGGTCAAAACGTGGGAATTTCAGATTTGATTGCCAGCTTCCTCCAGGAGAGCCTGGACGAGGCGGAAGACGGTGTGCTGGAAGTTCAGCGCAGCGATCTGGCCCAACGCTTTAACTGCGTACCCAGTCAGATCAATTACGTGATGTCCACCCGGTTTTCCCCGGAGCGGGGATACATTGTGGAAAGCCGCCGGGGCGGCAACGGATACATCCGGATCACGCGGGTCCGGGTAGACCGGCAGACGCTTTTGATGCACGTCATCAACTCCCTGGGGGAGCGGATGGATCTGCCCTCTGCCCGGGCGATCCTCAGCAATCTGGTACAGGCCGGAGCGCTGGAGGAGAATGCCGGACGGGCGATCCTGGCCGCTGTGGGCGACAAGGCTTTGGCCCAGGTGCCCCGGGAGAGCCGGGACGCGGTGCGCGCGGACATCCTGCGCCAGGTGCTGATCTTGCAGGTTTAGTCCTGCGGAGTACCTTTTAAGTTGTAAACAATATCTCTCATATAGGAGGAATACATTATGAAATGCGAAAATTGTGGCAAGAATGAGGTAACCTTTGTTTACCAGAGCAATATCAACGGACAGATCACGGAGAAGCACCTTTGCAGCGAGTGCGCCCAGAAGCTGGGCTATACCCAGCAGGTGGCAGCCCGCAGTCAGCGGATGATGCAGAATTTCTTCGGCGGAAACAGCTTCTTCGGAGGCAGTTTCCTCGATGACTTCTTCTCTCCCATGCCCAGTCTCTTCGGTCGGATGAACCGGTTGCTGGAGGACCCCTTCGACGACTTCTTCGCCGATATGCCGGCCCTCAGCGCAGCGCCCGTGCAGACCCAGGAGGCTCAGACGCAGGAGAAGAAGGATGATCTGGTGGGCAAAGAGGAGCAGGGACGCTTCGCCCGGATGCGTCAGCTCAACGCCTTGCGCATGGAGATGAAGAAGGCCGTTCACCAGGAGAACTTCGAGCGGGCCGCGGAGCTGCGGGATCAGATCCGGCAGCTGGAAGCGGAGCGCAAGGAGAACAAGGAAGACAAGTAACAGGGCTTTCCCACAGAAAGGAAGGTAACGATTTATGAATGAAAACAGATTTACGCCCGGAGCCGAAGAGGCTCTGCGGCTTTCCCAGGAAGCAGCCGGGGAGCTGGGCCACGGTTACGTGGGCACCGAGCACCTGCTGCTGGGATTGATGCGTGAAAACGAGGGTGTGGCCCACGAGGTGCTGACCGAAGAGGGCCTCACCGATGAGATGATCGTGGAGATCATCAAAAAGAGCGTGGGCGCCGGGCTGCCCGGCGGCAACCCCGCTCAGGGCCTGACCCCCAGAGCCAAGCGCGTGGTGGAGATCGCCATGGAGGACTCCGTCCGGGGCGGGTGCAACTTCGTGGGTACTGAGCACCTGCTGGCAGGCATTTTGCGGGAGGGCAACAACATGGCCGTCCGCATCCTGCGTACCGCCGGTGTGGATGCCCGTAAGCTCTACACCGCCCTCATGACCAAGCTCTCCCAGGCACCTCAGAACAGCCGTTCTTCCTCTTCCGGCGGCGCCAAATCCGCCTCCCGGGACGACGGCAAGAACAAGACCCTCCAGGAGTTCACCCGTGATCTGACGGCAGATGCCCGGGCAGGCAAGCTGGATCCGGTCATCGGCCGTGATCAGGAGATCCAGCGGGTGATCCAGATCCTCTCCCGCCGTACCAAGAACAACCCCTGCCTCATCGGCGAACCCGGTGTCGGCAAGACAGCCATCGCCGAGGGCCTGGCCCGGAAGATCGCCATGGGCGACGTGCCCGACGATCTGCTGGATAAGCGCATCCTCTCCCTGGACCTTTCCGGCATGGTGGCCGGCACCAAGTACCGTGGCGAGTTTGAGGAGCGTATCAAGAAGACCCTGGAGGAAGTGAAGAAGTCCGGCAACGTGATCCTCTTCATCGATGAGCTGCACACCATCGTGGGCGCCGGCTCCGCCGAGGGCGCCGTGGATGCCGCCAACATCATCAAGCCCGCTCTGGGCCGCGGTGAGATCCGCGTCATCGGCGCAACGACCCTCAACGAGTACCGCAAGTATATCGAAAAGGACGCCGCCCTGGAGCGCCGGTTCCAGCCGGTGCAGGTGGGTGAACCCAGCAAGGAGGCTACCCTGGAGATCCTCAAGGGCCTGCGGGAGAAGTACGAGACCCACCATAAGCTCCAGATTACCGATGAGGCCCTGGAGGCTGCTGTGTCCCTTTCTTCCCGGTATATCAACGACCGTTTCCTGCCCGACAAGGCCATCGACCTGATGGACGAGGCCGCCAGCCGGGTGCGGATGGAGACAGAGGAGATCTCTCCCGAGCTCAAGAGCCTGGAGGAGAAGATCTCTGCCCTGGTGAAGGACAAGGACGCCGCCATCGAGGCACAGGACTACGAAAAGGCCGCCCAGCTGCGGGACATCGAGAAGGATTACCGGGAGCAGGTGGAGCTGGAGCGGGATAAGCGCCGCAAGAACCAGGCCCAGCACCGTCCCGTCACGGAGGACGATATTGCCGCCGTGGTGTCCAGCTGGACCGGTATCCCCGTCACCCGGCTCACCGAGGACGAGGGGCAGCGGCTGCTGCATATGGAGGACACCCTCCATGAGCGTGTGGTGGGCCAGGACGAGGCCGTCAAGGCAGTGGCCCGGGCCATCCGCCGTGGCCGTGTGGGGTTGAAGGACCCCAAGCGTCCCATCGGTTCGTTCCTGTTCCTGGGCCCCACGGGCGTGGGCAAGACGGAGCTGTGCAAGTCCCTGGCGGAAGCCATGTTCGGCGACGAGAACGCCATGATCCGGATCGATATGTCCGAATACATGGAGCGGCATACAGTGTCCCGTCTCATCGGATCCCCTCCGGGATATGTGGGCCATGACGAGGGCGGCCAGCTCACCGAGAAGGTGCGCAGAAAGCCCTACTCCGTGGTGCTCTTCGATGAGATCGAAAAAGCCCACGAGGATGTGTGGAACATCCTGCTGCAGATCCTGGATGACGGCCGGATCACCGACTCCCAGGGCCGTACCGTGGACTTCAAGAACACGGTCATCGTCATGACCAGCAACATCGGCGCCAAGAGCCTTACCGCCGCCGGCGGCAAGCTGGGCTTCTCTGCCGAGGAAGCGGGCAGCGATCCCGACGCTGAAAAGCGCTTCCAGCAGGCCAAGGAGGCCGTGCTGGCGGAGCTGCGCCAGACCTTCCGTCCTGAGTTCCTCAACCGGATCGACGACATCATCGTATTCCGTCCCCTGACGGAGAAGGATATCGAAGAGGTTGCCCGCCGGATGCTCAAGACCGTCTCTGCCCGGATGGAGACCATGGGCCTGCATCTGGATGCCAGCGACGAGGCTGTGGCGGAGCTGGCCAAGGAGGGCTTTGATCCCAAGTACGGTGCCCGTCCCCTGCGCCGGGCTATCCAGAGCAAGGTGGAGGACGCCGTGGCCGAGCGGATGCTGGACGGCACCCTCAAGAGCGGCGACACCGCCCGCCTCACCGTGGAGGACGACCACCTCTGCGTGGGCAAATAACAGCATGGCAAATGCCCTGCAAAATACGCATGGGGCAGGCACTGCGGGTAAACTGCAGCGCCTGCCCCGTTTCTTTTATCCGATAAATGCGCTGACGGCGGCATTGAAAGCCTCCGGCTCCTCCATAAACATCATATGGGCGGTCTCAAATATTTTGAGCTCAGAGCCGGGAATGTGGTCATGGGTCCATTGGTTGTTGGATACTTTTACGTGGCTGTTTTTGGCCGCGATAACCAGTGTGGGAAGGGTAATGGTGGGGATCACATCCCGCCAGTCCGTGTACACATGGTTCAAAAGCAGATGGGTGCACTGTGCGGGCGGAAATTTCAGGCTTTCCTCCAGAGTCTGCTGGCCATAGGCGGCCTTGCCGGCAGGCGTATAGAGCATCATATCCACGAACCCGCAGGTGGCGTTGACCGTATCTGTGAGGATGGAGGTTTTCAGCGCTTCCAGGGCCTGGTTGTCGGCAAAGCCGTCGGGATTGCTGTCATTGACCAGGCACAGAGGCGGTTCATCCACCAAAATCAGCTTGCTCAGCCGGTGGGAGCGGAACAAATCCCAGTAGCTCCACACCACCGAGCAGCCCATAGACCAGCCCAACAGCACCACGTCGTGCAGATCCAGGTTTTCCAACAGCTGCCATACGTCCATAGCCAGCCGGGAGATCCGGTATCCATATGTGGGCTTGTCGGATTCGCCGTGCCCCCGCAGATCCACCGTGATGACCTGATAGCGCTCTGAGAGTGCGGGGATATTATTGCAAAATGCCTTGGCGCTCTGATCCCATCCGTGCAGCATTACCAGAGGACGTCCGCTGCCTGAGATCTCGTAATGAATGGAAACACCATCGTTTGTCAGGAAAGAAGCCATCTTGAATCCTCCTTTGATTGACGAGATACAGGCCTGTGAATCCATTGTTGAATATTTCCCCCCAGAGAATTGTAAAGAACTTTACAAATTTTATGAAATGCTATTATTATGATAAGAATACAGAGAAAATTTGTGCAATATGCAGGGAGGGACTATGGATCATACTGGACAGACGGCCATGCGGCATATACCGGGATTGTTTCGCCGGTATGGACATATCCGCCGGTTTTCTGCGGGGCAGCAGATCTTTCTAAAAGACGCGCCGGCACAGGAGATCTATTATCTGGAGAGCGGAAAGGTGAGGGCCTATTTGCTCTATCCAGACGGGACGGAACGGACACTGTGTTTCGTGGAGCGGGGGAACCTGGTGGGAGAGGAGGTCGCGGCCAGGCCTCCGGTGCGGATCGTCTGTGCCGACGCGGCCACGGATCTTTTGATGTATGCCATGGATGCAGGGCAGCTGTTTCGGGGCTGTGCGGAGAATCCGGAGAGCTTTCCTGAATTGCTGGCCCTGTTCATGAAGAAAATTGAGCTGCTGTCCAGCTGGATTTTTTACGCGCAGTTTACGAAAAATGAAGGGAAACTGGCGTGTTTCCTGTATTCGAATACAGAGACCCGCCAACAGGTATCCTATACCCAGGAACAGATTGCAGCTGTCACGGGCATGAGCCGGGTCAGCGTTTCCAACTGCCTGAAACAGTTTCGGGAACGGGGGCTGATTCAGCAGTCCTATGGGAGAATCCGGGTCATGGACCGTCCCGGATTGCGAAGCCTCTTTGGAGAGCGGGACTTTTACTGAGGGAGGATCCTCTGGATCCCCGGCAGGGGAACTTGATTTGTTCATACTTTTCCGGTATCATGAATACAATTTGCCCCATTACAAAAAGGAGGACATGGTTTCATGCCGTTTACGTTCCATTTCGGCGGCTTTAATCCCGGGGATTTCACGGGAAATTTCCAGGGTGAGGGGGGCGGTTCCCCCTTCCAGCAGCAGCCTAAAAAGGCCCGCAAGCCCAGAAAGGCCATCGGCAATGCCTTTACCCGGGTGCTCATCAACCTGGGTGTGACGCTGCTCTTCGGCCTAGGGTACTTCTATGTGGAGCTTCCCGCCCTGAACTTCCACGCCGAGGAGTTCTATGTGTTTGTATTTCTGCTGTGCGCCGTGTACTGCATCTCAGCGGTGTTTACCTCCGGGTTCCAGGGTGAGGGGGCCGCAGGCTACTTCCGGTTCGTGAAAAAGCAGTGCACCATTCCCTTTTTTGTGCTGGTGGCCCTCATCGCTGCCATTGCCATCGGAGCCCTTTCCTCTTGGGTGGTGCTGCGGGCCGGCAGCTATGCCGAGCTCCTGACTGTGGAGGACGGCGATTTCGCCGCCGAGGTGGAGGAGATCTCCTACGACCAGATCCCCATGGTGGATAAGGATTCCGCCCAGCGCCTGGCCACCCGCAAGCTCGGCGAACTGGCGGATATGGTCTCCCAGTTCGAGATTCGGGAGGACTTCACCCAGATCAACTACCAGGGCCGCCCGGTGCGGGTGGCGTCCCTGGCCTACGCCGACCTCATCAAGTGGTTCACCAACCGCTCCGAGGGCCTGCCCGCCTATCTGATCGTGGATATGGTGACCCAGGATGTGGAGGTGGTGCGGCTGGACGAGGGGATGAAGTACACCCCTGCCGAGCACTTCGGCCGCAATCTCCAGCGGCACCTGCGCTTCCACTATCCCACCTATATGTTCGCCGACCCCGTCTTTGAGATCGACGAGGAGGGCACCCCCTACTGGGTCTGCCCCCGGATGGTGAAGACCATCGGCCTCTTCGGCGGCACGGACATTCGCGGCGCCGTGCTGGTGAACGCCGTCACCGGCGAGAGCCAGTATTACGAGGAGGTTCCCTCCTGGGTGGATCAGCTGTATGTGGCGGAGCTCATCATGGAGCAGTACGACTACTACGGCATGTATTCCAATGGCTTTTTGAACTCCATTCTGGGCCAGAAGGACGTGAAGGTCACCACCGACGGCTATAACTATATCGCCATCGGGGACGACGTGTATATGTATACCGGCGTCACCTCCGTCACCTCCGACCAGTCCAACATCGGCTTTTTGCTCTCCAACCAGCGCACCAAGGAGACCCGGTTCTACTCCTGCGCGGGCGCCACGGAGGCCTCTGCCCAGGCCAGTGCCCAGAGCCAGGTGCAGCAGATGCGCTATACCGCTACCTTCCCCCTGCTGCTTAACATTGCCGACCAGCCCACCTACTTCATGGCCCTCAAGGGCGAGGACGGCCTGGTGAAGATGTACGCCATGGTCAACGTGCAGCAGTACTCCATCGTCTCCACCGGCGGCACCGTGGCCGCCTGTGAGGCCAGCTACCGCCAGGCCCTGGCGGACAACGGCCTCATCGGAGACGGTGAGACGGAGGTGATCCCCAGCGATCAGGCGGAGGTATCCGGTGCCATCGCCGAGATCCGCTCTGCCGTCATGGACGGCAACTCCTACTACTTCTTCCGCCTGGAGGGCGGCGACGTGTTCTACGCTGTCAGCGCGGCGGAGAATCCCCTGGCGGTGATCCTCAACGTGGGTGACCGGGTGACCATCACCTACACCACCGGCACCGCCGCCAGCATCCTCTCCGGTACCCAGATCCACCGGGAGGATCAGCCGGAGGAGGAGATCAGCCTGCCCATCCAGGAGGAGGAGCAGGAGGATCCAGCCCTGTCCGGGGACACGGCTTCTTCGGAGGAGACGCCCCTTCCCGCGGCATAACACCAGATCAAAAAGGCACGGCATCCTGGGATGCCGTGCCTTTTTCTGTGAAAACTTGCATTGACAATGCATAATGATACGCCTATACTGGATTCTATCAGAATCGTAAGGAGCGTGGAACCCATGGAACTCACTTTGAACAGCGCCGTCATGAACGTGGAACTGTCCGGCATCCGGCAGTTTACCTATCTGGTGCGGGACACCCCCGGCGCCTGTGCCCTCACCATCGGCGAGCCGGATCTCAACACCCCGGATGCCATCAAGGAGGCCGCCAAGGCTGCCCTGGATGCCAATGACACCCACTACCCTCCCGGCAATGGTTTCCCCTACCTGCTGGAGGCGGTGTCCAAGTTCGAGGCGGAGCACCATGGGCTGCACTATGCCCCCAACGAGATCATCATGACCGTGGGCGCCACAGAGGCGCTGTTTGCGGCCTTCTCCACCGTCCTCAACCCCGGGGATGAGGTCATCATCCCCACGCCTGCCTTCGGACTCTATGAGGCTCTGGTGCGGCTGCAGGACGGCGTGCCTGTGAATCTGCCCACGGAGCACAATCATTTCCAGATCGTTCCCCAGGAGCTGAAAGCGGCCATCACGCCCAAGACCAAGGCCATCATCCTCACTTCTCCCAATAACCCCACCGGCTGCATGTACACCAAGGAGACCCTGGACGCCGTCCACGACATCCTGAAGGACAAGCCCATTTTCGTGCTGTGCGACGATGTGTACCGCACCCTGGTGTATACCGAGGGGTACCACAGCTTTGCCGAGTATCAGGACATGCGGGACCGCATCATCGTCATCAACAGCTTCTCCAAGCCTTATGCCATGACCGGCTGGCGCCTGGGATACTGCATGGCGGACGCTCCCATCATGGACCGCATCCAGGTGTTCCACCAGTATGCCGTTACCTCCATCCCCTCCTTCGTGCAGAAGGCCTGTGTCACTGCCTTGGGGACGGACACCTCCGACGTGGTGGAGATCTTCCGCAAGCGCCGGGACTATGTGTACAAGCGTCTGGTGGACATGGGCCTGGAAGTCCAGGAGCCGGAGGGCGCCTTCTACATGTTCATCAACATCCAGAAATACGGCATGGATTCCCAGACCTTCTGCGAGAAGATGCTCAAGGAGGGGCTGGTGGGCGTCATCCCCGGCATCCACTTCGGCACCGAGGGCTATATGCGTCTTTCCTACTGCTACTCCGACGCGGACCTCAAGGAGGGCCTGGACCGCATCGAGAAGTTCATCAAGACCCTGTAAAGCAAAGCGCTGTGCCGCCAAAGGCACAGCGCTTTTTTATGATTTCGGCGTCCAGTTGGGGCAGGTGTCGCTCCGGGTGCGCTTTTTGCTTCGGGGATAGACACAGTGCCCGTAGGCGATGGGACGGTAGCAGGAGCCGATTTTGATATAGTGGAGGCGGAAATGGGCGCAGCCGCCGCACACGGCCTCCTCCCGGGCGCAGTAGGGGGGCATATCAACATCACCTCATTGCAATAATAGTCGCAGTAAGACTATAAGTCAATAGTCTTGTTGCGACTATTATAAACTGGAACCGGTGATGAATATGATTTTTTCGAGAATCCGGGACCTGCGGGAGGATCGCGACTGGAACCAGACGAAAGTTGCGGAGTATCTGGGGGTGCGCCAGACCACGTACTCCAAATATGAACTGGGGAAGCTGCCTCTGCCGGTGGACGTGCTGTTGAAGCTGTCCGATCTCTACGGCGTCAGCGTGGACTATCTGTTGGGCCGCACTGATGAGCGGACTCCTTACCCCAAAAGCAGACACCAATAAAAAACCAGCGGACGGGAAGAACCCGTCCGCTGGTTTTGCATGTTCGGCCAGAGACACTGCCGGGCCGTTGTCGGCGCCCAGCCGCTCCGCCGGGGCCTGCAACGTGTATGTATGGTGGAAAACGGCGGTGCCCTCAGGGGAGCAGCAGTAGCTTTTTCAAGAATTCTACCCCGGCAGGAAGCACGGCCTCGTCGTCAAAGGAGAAGTCCGGCGCGTGGAGTTCCGCCGTCTTGCCCACTCCCAGGAAGAAGAACACCCCGGGGGTAAACTGCTGGTAGAAGGAGAAGTCCTCCGCTGCCAGGGCTGGAGCCTCCAGCAGATGCGGGGCGTCGGCACCCAGCTGGGCACAGAGCTTGGCGTAGAGCTCCTCGTGGTTCCACACAGCGGGATAGCCCTCACTGAGGTTTACGCTGACCGCGCACCCGGTCTCCGCCGCCAGGGACTTGCCGATGTCCTGGAGCTGCTGGCGGCAGAAGCGGAAGATATCCTCCCGGTAGGTGCGCAGGCTTCCCTCCAGCACCGTGTGGCCGCTGACGGCGTTGCGCACGGAGCCGGAGACCATCTTGCCGAAGCGCAGTACCCGGGGCTCGCCGCTGGGCAGGGAGTCCATCATATCGTAGGCCCGCTGAAGGAACTCGATGCCTGCCGTCAGGGCGTCACGGCCCTCCGCCGCCCGGCTGAGGTGGACGCTTTTTCCCTCCACGGTGACGGTGACCTCGCTGGAGCGGGCCATCATGGGGCCGGGGCGGGAGTAGACCTCCCCCACAGGGAGGTCCGGCCACAGGTGCACGCCGAAGATGCGCCGCACCCGGTAACGCTCCAGCACGCCTGCTTCGCAGAGCTTCTTGGCGCCGCCGGTGGTCTCCTCCGAGGGCTGGAACAGGAACAAGACGTTCCGGGGCAGCTCCGCCAGATGTGCGGCGGTATACTCCGCCAGGGAGAGCATCATGGCGGTGTGACCGTCATGGCCGCAGGCGTGCATGATCCCGGGATGGGCGGAGGCGAAGGGGAGGCTCGTTTCCTCCTGTACCGGCAGGGCATCCAGATCCGCCCGGAAGGCCACAGTATCCCATTTCCCCGCGTCAAAATAGACGCACACGCTCCCGGTAATGGGGGTGAAGACCTTTCCGCCCAGAGGCTCCAGAATGGATTTGACATACTCCACCGTCTCCGGCAGCCGGTTGTCCAGCTCCGGGATCTGGTGCAGATGGCGGCGGTACGCTACGCAAGACATATGGGATCGACCTCCTCGCAGGCAGCAATTTGATTTCTTCCCCATCATAGCACGTTCCGGCGGCGGGGAACAGGGAAAGAGCACATTTTTAACCTGCTTGTAATCTATTGGATGATTTTTCAAATTCACTCTTGCAACTGGTGGGGGATGGTGGTATGATAGCGAAAAATGAGATAGAGGCGCGGATGCGATGAGCGCACGGGAGCCGGCAGGCAGAGAACGTGCGGGGGGCAAGTCCGCCGAACTTTCCGGTCAGGCGTGGTCGGGAGGTGGGATCGGGAGGAAGACTTCCGGCACTGTCCGCGGACGAGAGCCCGCGGGGGCGCTATCCGCTAACAGGGAACTCCGTGCGTTTCGCATGTGACGAGCTGTCGGTAGGGGCGTGTCTCTACCGACTTTTTATTTGCCCGCCTCTTCCGGGCGGCGAAAAAACGAAAAGTATGGAGGACACTCAACATGAAATTCGAACATCTGCAGGGATCCGTTGTGGCCATGATCACCCCGTTCCATGAGGACGGCAGCGTGAACTTCGAGGTTTTGACCAATCTGCTGGAGCGCCAGATCGCCGCCGGTACCGATGCCATTTTGACGCTGGGTACCACCGGCGAATACTCCACCATGTCCCACGAGGAGGATGCCGCCGTGGTGGCCCACACCATCAAGGTGGTGAACGGCCGGGTGCCCGTCATCGTGGGCAGCGGCTCCAACTGCACCGCCACCCAGGTGGAAAAGAGCATCCAGTACCAGGACATGGGTGCCGACGCCCTGCTGCTCATTGCCCCTTATTACAACAAGGCCAATCCTGAGGGCATGTACCGCCACTTTGCCACCACGGCGGACGCGGTGCACATCCCCTGCCTGCTCTATAATGTCCCCGGCCGCACCGGCTGCTCCATTCCCGTCTCCGTAGTGGAGCGCCTGGCGACCCACCCCAACATCGCCGGCATCAAGGAGGCCAGCGGCGATATGTCCTACGCCATGAAGATCGCCCACTGCATCGGGCCGGACTTCGCCCTGTACTCCGGCAATGACGACATCACCATCCCCCTCATGAGTATCGGCGGCAGCGGTGTCATCTCCGTCTACGCCAATGTTATGCCCGGTATGTGCCATGAGATCGTGGCGGACTACCTGGGGGGCAACCAGGCCCGGGCCCTGGCAAACCACCTGAAGTACCTGCAGCTGATGAACGACCTCTTCATCGAGGTGAACCCCATCCCTGTGAAGGCGGCCATGAACCTGCTGGGCCTCAATGTGGGCCCCATGCGCCTGCCCCTGTGCGAGATGAGCCAGGCGCATCTGGAGACGCTGCGTAAGACCATGGAGGAGGCTGGGATCCTGTGAAGTTCTTACTGATCGGCCGGGGGAAAATGGGCAAACTGATCGAGAGCACGGCCTGTGCCGCCGGTGACGAGGTGGTGCTCTCCCTGGGCCACGACGATCTGGACCGGCTGGGCAGCATGGGGAAGGTGGCCGATGTGGTCATCGACTTCTCCCGGCCGGAGGCCCTGGCGGAGGTGGCGTCCTACGTCCGCCGCACGGGCACGCCGCTGCTCTCCGGCACCACCGGCTATACCGCCGGGCAGCTGGAGCAGCTGCGGAGCTTAGGCACTGCGGCGCCGGTGCTCTGGAGCGCCAATTTCTCCCTGGGCGTTGCCGTGCTGGTGCGGGCCCTCCAGGCGGTCTCCGGCGTGCTGAAGCCGGATTTCGACATTGAGATTACCGAGACCCACCACAACCAGAAGGCAGACGCCCCCAGCGGCACCGCCAAGCTGCTGCTCTCCGCCATCGACCCTGCCGGGGAGCTGCGCCCGGTGTACGGGCGGGAGGGCAACTGCGGCCGCCGCCAAAAGGACGAGGTGGGCATCCACGCCCTCCGGGGCGGCACTGTGGCCGGGACCCACACCGTCCACTTCTTCGGTCTGGATGAGGAGCTGGAGTTCACTCACCGGGCCGCCAGCCGCCAGATCTTCGCCAGCGGCGCGCTGCACATCGCCCGGATGCTGCCGGGCAAGGCCCCCGGCGTCTACGACCTGCAGGCCATTCTCTTCGGTCAGTAATGTTCCCCCGGCGCGGGGAGCCATCAAATTCGGCGCGACCTGCGCCCAAAGGAGTTTATCAGACTATGAACGCTCAGGAAATCATCGACTATATTGCAAACTCTGAAAAGAAGACCCCGGTGAAGGTGTATGTCAACACCACCGCTCCCGTGGACTTCGGCTCCGCCAAGGTCTTCGGCGGCTCCGGCAGCTATGTGGTCTTCGGGGACTGGAGCGAGCTGGGGCCCATTCTGGAATCCAACGCCGCAAGCATCACGGACTGCGTGGTGGAAAATGACCGGCGCAACTCCGGCGTGCCCCTGCTGGACATGAAGAACGTCAAGGCCCGCATCGAGCCCGGCGCCATCATCCGGGAGAAGGTGGAGATTGGGGAGGGTGCCGTCATCATGATGGGCGCCATTCTCAACATCGGCGCTGTGGTGGGCAAGGGCACCATGATCGATATGGGCACTGTCCTGGGCGGCCGGGCCACCGTGGGCAACAACTGCCACATCGGCGCAGGCACCGTCCTGGCCGGCGTGGTGGAGCCCGCCTCCGCCACCCCTGTGGTCATTGAGGACGACGTGGTCATCGGCGCCAACGCCGTGGTCATCGAGGGCATCCGGGTGGGCAAGGGCGCCGTGGTGGCCGCCGGCGCCGTGGTCATCGACGACGTGCCTGCCGGGGCCGTAGTGGCCGGGAGCCCCGCCCGCATTGTCAAGATGAAGGACGAGAAGACCGAGGGCAAGACCGCCCTGGTGGACGCCCTGCGCAAGCTGTGATTGCAGGCATCTGAAAACGTCCCCCGCCGCACAATGCGGCGGGGGACGTTTTGCGCATGCTTGTCAAAAATAGAAGGAAAATTTTGGCGCCGCTGCCGCCTCCTTTCCGGTTGCCAGGGACAACCGGGTGTGGTATCGTAAGTACAACAAATTCATAGGGGGGATGGCATGCTGCAACTGGATTTCATCAATGTGGGCAACGGGGATTCCATTCTGATTCGGGAGATGGAGGGGACGCGCCAGCGTTTTGCCATGCTGGTGGACTGCGGACATGATAACCTGGTGCGGGACGATCACCCCCCGCTCTCTGACCAGAGCTCCCGCCGGATCTACGCCGGGGATTTTCTGCGCAAACAGGGGGTGGAAAAGCTGGATCTGCTGCTGCTGACCCATTTCCACCGGGATCACATCGGCGGCCTGGGCCGCATTCTGGAGGCAGTGGAGGTGGAGCAGCTGGCTGCCACCTATGTGCCGCCTGCCGGAGCCCCGCCTCTGGAGCCTGACCGGGATCTCACCCTCCATAAGACCGCCCGGAACCTGCTGCGCTGTCTGGAGATTTACGCCGCCGCCCTGCGGGAGCATCCCGGCCGGGTGAAGCACGTTACCGTCCTGCCCGGGACGGAGCAGATGACGCTGCAGCTGACGGAGGATCTTTCCATGGACATTCTCTTCGGGGATCCCTTCCTTTATAAACGTCAGCGCCAGGTGTATGACGCCGCTTTCGCCGGGGAGCGGGAGTGCTATCCCCTGATGAAGTGGAGCAAGATGATGAATGTCTCCAGCCTGCGCCAGCGGCTCCATTACAAGGGACGGGACGTGGTGCTGGGGGGAGATACCTATGCACATTTGTGGGAGGCGGACACCCTGGCTCCCTGTGAGGTGCTGAAGGTGCCCCATCATGCCTCCCTTTCCTCCACCACCCGCAAGCTCATCGCCCAGCTGCGGCCGCAGACGGCGGTGGTATGTGTGGCGTCGGAGCGGCCGGATGAGCGGCCTCACCCCTATATCGTCTCTCTGCTCCAGGAGATGGTGCCTCAGGTGTACTTCACCGACGCGGTGCATCTGCCGGGACTGGTGGAGCCTGCCTATCACGAATCTGTCACCGTATGTCTGGACTGAACGCCCGGCCCCCGGTTTGCCGGGGGCCGGTTTTTGACTGTGAAGGAGGAAACAGAATGAATACCCTGCGCATCGGCATCGCGGGACTGGGCCGCCTGGGCCGGGTCCACGCGGAGAACATCGCCTGTAAGATCCCCGGCGCCCGGCTGACAGCCGCCTGCACCACCCGGCCGGAGACCCTGGAATATGCCCGGCAGCTGGGGGTGACGGCCCTGTACACGGATTTCAACAAGATGTTGGCAGAGGCGGAGATAGACGCCGTGGCGGTGGTCACCACCTCCTCGGAGCACTGCTGGCAGATCGAGGCGGCACTGGACGCAGGAAAGCACGTCTTTTCCGAAAAGCCCCTGGGGGTGGATATCGCCCAGTGCCTCCAGGCCCAGGCTGCCGTGGAGCGCCACCCGGAGCTTGTGTTCATGTTGGGGTTCATGCGCCGCTACGACCCCTCCTATGCCTACGCCAAGCGGCAGGTGGATGCCGGGGTCATCGGCACGCCCTATCTGGTGAAGGCCACGGGTCTGGATCCGGAGGCGGTGGTGGAGGATGCCATCCGCTTTTGTAAAAATTCCGGCGGCATTTTCCTGGACGCCGCCATCCACGACATCGACCTGATGCGTTGGTTCTTGGGGAGTGAGGCATCGGAGGTCTATGCCCTGGGCGCCACCTTCAAGCATCCGGAGTTCCGGCAGGCGGGGGACGATGAGACGGGCCTGGCGGTGTTCCGGTTTGAAAACGGCGCCATGGGCACCGTCCATGTGGGCCGCACCTGCCCCTACGGCTACCATGTGGAGACGGAGATCGTGGGCACTGAGGGGACGCTGCGGATCTCCGCCGTGCCGGAGAAAAACCTGGCCCGGGTGTATGGCCCCGGCGGCGTCCGGGCGGAGTGCGTGGCCTCCTTCCCGGAGCGGTTCCGGGAGGCATATCTGCTGGAGATGCAGGAGTTCGTGGACTGTGTGCGCACCGGCCGCAGGCCCGGCACCACCGTCTATGACGGCGTCCGATCCACTGCCGTGGGCTACGCCACCACAGAGGCCTGGCGGACAGGGCATCCGGTCAAGATCCGCCTGCCCTGAAAGAGATTGGATTCCCTTTCAAAACAGGAAGAAAAGATCCGCCTGGATAGGCGGATCTTTTTTGTGGGAGACAAAAAAGTACCCGGAGAACCATATGTTCTCCGGGTACTGGCAGATATTCCGAAAGAGAGGATCAGGCCGCGGCCATCTTGCGGGCCTTGGCTTCCATCTTGTTACGGACAACGTCGATGGTGACGGCCAGGATGATGACGGCGCCGATGACGATGTACTGGATATCGTTGGAAGCGCCCATCAGGTTCAGGCCGTTGCGGATGACGGCCATCAGCAGAGCGCCGATGAGGGTGCCCCAGATGGTGCCCTTGCCGCCGGTGAAGGAGGCACCGCCCACGATGCAGGCTGCGATAGCGTCGTTATCATAGGTGGAGCCGGCGTTGCCGTTGGCAGAAGCCAGACGGCCAACGGAGACGATACCGGCCATGCCGGCCATGAAGCCGGACAGGGTGTACACGAAGGTCAGCACGTTCTTGGAGGGGATACCGGAAAGACGGGCTGCCTCGGGGTTGCCGCCGCAGCAGTAGATCTGGCGGCCCAGCGCAGACTTCTTCAGGAAGATATCGAAGAGGATGAACACGATGATGACCAGGATGAAGCTCACGGGGATGCCGGGGAAGTTCACCGTGCCGTCGGCGTTATAGGTGGTGCCGATGGAGGAGCCGCCGATCCACATCAGGGCATCCACGCCCTGGTTGGTGAAGCCGATGGACTTGGATCCGGTGATGACCAGCGCGATGCCCCAGAGGACGTTCTTCATGCCCATGGTGGACACGAAGGGATGGGGCAGATCCAGGCGGGTGAGCAGGGTGCCGTTGATGAAGCCGGCAAAGGTGCTCACGGCCAGGCCGCAGATGGCCAGCAGGAAGGCATTGGTAATGCCGAAGTTCTGCATCAGCACGCCGATGGTGCAGGTGCACAGTACGCAGTTGGAGCCCACGGACAGGTCGATGCCGGCGGTGATCAGAGCGCACAGCATACCGGAGGCAATGAGGCAGTTGATGGATGCCTGCTTGAGAATGTTCATGACGTTGCTGACCCGCGGGAACTTGTCGGGCATGATGACGCAGAAGATCACGATCAGGATGATCAGCGCCATCAGCGTTCCCAGCTTCTGCAGCAGTTCTTTGGCAGAATTGTTCTTTTTCATATTAGTCTAACTCTCCTCCCCAGGCCGCTTTCATGATGTCTTCAGAGTTGAAGTGCGGAGTGTCACGGTCGATATTGGCCATGACCCGGCCGCCCCGCATGACCACCACGTGGTCGCTCATGGCCAGGATCTCCGGAAGTTCGGAGGAGACCATGATCACACACTTTCCGGCTTTGACCAGATCATTCATCACGTGGTAGACCTCGATTTTGGCGCCCACGTCGATACCACGGGTGGGCTCGTCAAAGATAAAGATGTCGGCGTCGGTGTTGACCCACTTGCCGATAACCACTTTCTGCTGGTTGCCGCCGGAAAGCTGGGCGGTAACCTCGTCCAGAGAGGGGGTCTTGATCTTCAGGGAAGCCACGTTTTCCTGGCCGGCTTTCTCGATCTGCTTGCTGTCCAGGAAAGGCCCGTTGGAAAAGCCCTTCATATTGGCCAGGATCAGATTGGTGCGCACATCCAGGGACAATACCAGGCCTTGACCCTTGCGGTCTTCGGTGAGGAAGGCAATCTTCTTTTTGATGGCGTCTTTGGGAGAGTGGATATGGGCCTTCTCTCCCTTGATGTAAACTTCGCCGCCGTCCAGTTTGTCGGCGCCGAAGATGGCTCGCATGGTTTCAGTCCGTCCGGCACCCACCAGGCCGGCAAAGCCGGTGATCTGGCCGGCATAGGCCTTGAAGGAGACATCGTGGAGCACGCCGGCCTCGTTGAGGTTCTTGGCCTCCAGCCACACGTCGCCCTTGGTGCCGAATTCCTTGGGATAGAGGTTGTCCAGGGTACGGCCTACCATGGCGGTGATGAGGGAATCCTCCGTCATGTTGGCGATATCCTCGGTGACGATGTGCTCGCCGTCACGCATAACGGTGACGCGGTCGCACAGCGCAAAGAGTTCTTCCAGCTTGTGGGAGACAAACAGAATGGCCACGCCCTTGGCCTTCAGGCCGCGGACGGTTTCCATCAGCTGCTCGATCTCCTCCTTGCCCAGGGAAGAGGTGGGCTCATCCATGATGATGAGCTTGGCGTCCAGAGAGACGGCCTTGGCGATCTCCACCATCTGCTGCTGGCCGACGCCCAGCTTGCCGCACTCCATCTTGACGTCGATTTCAGGATGGCCCAGAGTCTTCAGGGCTTCCTCGGCCTCCTTGTACATTCTGGGGTAATCCAGAAGGAGACCCTTTTTCACGGCGCGCCCCATGAAAATATTATCCGTGACAGGCAGTTGCTTGACAATATTCAGCTCCTGATAGACGCAGGCGATGCCCGCTTCCCGGGACTGAACAGGGTTCTTGAAAACGACCTTCTGGCCGTCAACAAAGATGTCTCCCTCCTCCGGAGTGTGGACGCCGGTGAGTACCTTGATCAGTGTGGATTTGCCGGCGCCGTTTTCTCCGATCAGACCGTGGATCTCACCGGGTCTGATGCCAATGGACATATTCTTCAATGCGACGACACCAGGAAAAAGCTTGGTAATATTCCTCAGTTCAACGACGTATTCGCTCATGTCATTACCTCGATTCCATTTTCCTGATTTCTTGCGGATCCCCGCTCCGGCGGGGGGAGCATGTCAAGAGGAATGGCGGCAGATGCTTCTGCCGCCATATCCTCCATCAGTTGTCAGCTATGTAGCGACAATGCAGTTTTCAAAAGCAGAGCGCTTAGCCCTTCATGGAAGCCAGGTTGTCCAGGTAAGCCTGGCCGTTCTCAGCGGTGACAACCTCCACGGGGGCGTTGATGGTCTCTTCCACGGTCTCGCCGTTGATGGCCTTCACAGCGGCCTCAACCACCTGATAGCCCATCTCATAGGGCTGCTGAGCCACGGTAGCCTTGATCAGCTCGCCAGCCAGGATCAGATCCACGGCGGACTCGTTGCCGTCGAAGCCAACGATGGTGACGTCGGTGACACCGGCATTCTTGCAGGCGTTCATGGCGCCGATAGCGGTATCGTCGTTGTGGCAGAAGACCATCTTGATCTCACCGGGGTGAGCGTTCAGCATGTCTTCCATGGTCTTGGTAGCACCGTCGGTGGTGTTCTGGCCGGACAGAGCGTCCAGGACCTCAACGCCAGCCTCGTCGCAGGCCTTCTGATAGCCCTCGCGGCGCATGTTGGAGGTGTTGTCGCCTTCCTGGCCATAGATGATGACGGCCTTGGCGTCGGCACCAACCTGCTCGATGGCCCACTTGGCGCCCTCATAGGCAGCGTCCACGTTGGAGGTGCCCACGAAGCAGGTCTGACCGTCGATGCCCACGTTGGTATCAACAGCCAGAACGGGGATGCCCTGGTCGATAGCGGCCTGGAGGGCAGCGCCGGCAGCGCCGGCGTCGTTGGGTGCGCAGACGATGGCGTCGCAGCCGGCACCGATCTGCTGCTCGATCATAGAGACCTGGCCTTCAATGTCGCTCTCAGCGCCGGGGCCAACCACGTTGACGGAGATGCCCAGGTCAGCGGCGGCGGCGTCGCAGCCGGCCTTCACATAGCCCCAATACTCAGAGGACAGGGTCTTGAGGACAACGGCAACTTCGATGTCGCTGGTAGCACCAGCATCGCCGGTCTCTTCAGTGGTGGTGTCGTCGGTGGTGGTCTCTTCCGTGGTAGTGCCACCGCAGGCCGCCAGGGACAGGACCATGGCAAGGGACAGGAGCATAGCAAAGAGCTTTTTCATGGTACTTCTTTTCTCCTTTACATTGAATTCCGGAGCCGGAAGGCAGAATATTTTGGAAAACCGGATCCGGTATCATTGGAACCAATTTTAACATGTGCCCGCTCACATAGTCAATAGAATGTGTAAATTCTGTATAAATTCCTATAAAAAGGCAGGGAGAATTTGTAGCGGATGTACAAACGACGCTTGGCCTTTATGGGAATTGTACAAGGAACCTGTGATGTGTTTTTGTGAAATGACAAGAGAGATTCTGTGTGGGGACACAGAATGGCGCTGTCATATCCATAAAAAAACCGGAATCGCCTTTGGCTAAATCGGAAAAAATCCTGAGCGGCTTCAAAAGAACTTGATTTTCCACGGCAACGATGATACTTTCATAATAGTACAAACGGTTGGGACAAGGCGGTGCGGATGACTGTGTGAACGGACACAGGGTGCAGCTTTCGTCCAAAGCCCGGAATGGGGCCGCGGCGCCCGGTTTCGGGAGACTCCCAAAACAGATGATTTTATATAAGGAGGATCTCTTATGTTTGATCAGAAGAACGTTTTCCTGGGAATCGCACCCATCGGCTGGTGCAACGATGATATGCCGGAGCTGGGTGGGGAGAACACCTTCCAGCAGACCGTCAGCGAGATGGCCCTGGCGGGATTCACCGGATGCGAGATCGGCAACAAATATCCCACGGATCCCGTGGAGCTGAAAAAGGCGCTGGATCTGCGGGGGATGCGCATTGCCAGCCGCTGGTTCTCCTCCTTCCTGCTGACCAAGCCCTATGAGGAGGTGGAGAAGGACTTCATCGCCAACCTGGACTTCCTGGCTGCCGTGGGCGCCAACCACATCAATGTCAGCGAGCAGAGCTACTCCATCCAGGGCCAGGTGGATACCCCCATCCTCACCGGCGGTCATAAGCACGTGATGGACGACGCCGAGTGGGACCGCTTCTGCGATGGTCTCAACAAGCTGGGCAAGGTGGCTGCGGACCGCGGCTTCAAGCTGTGCTTCCATCATCACATGGGCACCGTGGTTCAGACCAGCGAGGAGACGGACCGCATGATGGCCAACACCGATCCCCGGTACGTGTTCCTCTGCTATGATACCGGCCACTTCACCTTTGCCGGCGAGGATCCCCTGGCCATGCTGAAGAAGTATGTGGATCGTGTGGGCCACGTCCATCTCAAGGATATGCGCCTGCCGGTGGTGGAAGAAGCCCGGAAGAACAACTGGTCCTTCCTGCAGTCCGTCCGCAACGGTGCCTTCACCGTTCCCGGCGACGGCAATGTGGACTTCGATCCCGTGTTCAAAGTCCTGGCGGATGCCGGCTACCAGGGCTGGCTGCTGGTGGAGGCGGAGCAGGATCCCGCCAAGGCCAATCCTCTGGAGTACGCCATTAAGGCCCGCAAGTACATCCGCGAGCACACCGGGCTGTAAGGTCCGTTGGCCCCCTTCCGGAGCACTGTCAACTGTATTTTGAATAGGAGATGACTGGAAATGGCCTATTTTAACAAAAACGCGGAACTGAAGAACGGCTATAATGCCTATATCGACATGGCCAAGGACGATATGGGCACCCAGATGGACGTGGGCCTTCTGCTGATGGAGGCGGGAGACACCTACACCATCGAGGAGGCGGAGAAGGAGACTGCCGTGCTGCTGTTCTCCGGCACCGTGACCTATCAGTGGGGCGATCAGACCTGCGAGGCGGACCGGCCGGACTGCTTCCACCATGAGGCATTCTGCCTGCTGGCTCCCCGCAAGACCAAGATCGTCCTCACCGCCCACGCCCACAGTGAGCTGTACATCCAAAAGACGGTGAACGACACCGATTATCAGGCGGTCATGTATACCCCCGAGACGGTCCAGACCCAGCACGCCGGCTGCAACGGCGAGCTCCTGGGCTGCATGGAGCGGGAGATCAAGACCTTCTTCGATTATGACAACGCCCCCTTCTCCAAAATGGTCCTGGGCGAGGTTTTGAACCATCCCGGCAAGTGGTCTTCTTATCCGCCCCATCATCATCCCCAGCCGGAGGTGTACTTCTACCGCTTTGACTATCCCCAGGGCTTCGGAGCGGGCTTTGCCAACGGCGAGATCTACAAGACCGGCCACAACGGATGTGCCGTCATCAACCACGGCTTCCACTCCCAGACTGCCGCGCCCGGCTACGCCATGTGCTACGCCTGGGGTATCCGCCATCTGGACGGGGATCCCTGGCTGAAGACCCGCATCGACGATAAGGAGCACGAGTGGCTCTGGAAGGCCGACGCCAACGAGCACATCTATCAGGGATAAACAACGAGGAGGTAAGCAACGATGAAAACCGTGCGTTTGACCATGGCGCAGGCCCTGGTCCGTTTCCTGGAAAATCAGTATATTGAGGTGGACGGCGTGCAGAGCCGCTTCGTCCGCGGCATGTTCATCATCCCCGGCCACGGCAACGTGGTGGGCCTGGGCCAGGCGCTGAGCCAGGAGGCCAAGCACCTGGAAGTCTACCAGGGCAAGAACGAGCAGGGCATGGCCCAGGCGGCTGTGGCCTTTGCCAAGCAGATGAAGCGCAAGCAGATCTTTGCCGTCACGTCTTCCGTGGGCCCCGGTGCTGCCAATATGGTCACCGCCTGCGGCACCGCCACCGCCAACAACATCCCCGTGCTGGTGCTGCCCGGCGACGTGTACGCCTGCCGCCAGCCGGACCCCGTGCTCCAGCAGGTGGAGCAGACCCAGAACCTCTCCATCTCCACCAACGACGCCTTCAAGGCCGTGTGCCGCTACTGGGACCGCATTGTCCGTCCCGAGCAGCTCATGAGCGCCATGATCTCCGCCTTCCGGGTACTGACGGATCCCGCCAACACCGGCGCCGTGTGTGTGGCCATGCCCCAGGACGTGGAGGGCGAGGCCTATGACTATCCCGAGAGCTTCTTCAAAAAGCGCGTCTGGCGCCTGGAGCGCCGTCCCGCCACCGAGGCCGCCCTGGCCGACGCGGCGGAGGCCATCCGCAAGGCCAAGCGGCCCATGCTGGTTTGCGGCGGCGGCGTCCGCTACTCCGAGGCCCATGAGGAGTTCCGTCACTTTGCCGAGACGCTGAACATCCCCTTCGGCGAGACCCAGGCGGGCAAGAGCGCCATCGTCTGGACCCATCCTCTGAACCTGGGCGGCCTGGGCGTCACCGGCTGCTCCGCTGCCAACGATATCGCCAAGAAGGCGGACCTGGTCATCGGTGTGGGTACCCGCTACACCGACTTCACCACCTCCTCCAAGTGGCTCTTCAAGGATACCTGCAAGTTCGTCAACATCAACGTCTCCGAGTTCCAGGCATTGAAGATGGACGCCATCCCCGTGGTGGCCGATGCCAAGGACGCCCTGCCCCGGCTGGAGAAGCTGCTGGAGGGTTACAAGAGCGGCTATACCACCGAGATCGCCGCTGCCAAGGAGAAGTGGAACAAGGAGCTGGAGCGTCTGGACGGCTTCACCTTCGAGGATAAGAAGAGCTGGAAGCCCATCATCAATGACGCCAACGCCGACTCTGCCAAGCGCTTTGCCAAGGATCTGGGCGCCCAGCTGACCCAGACCGCTGTCCTGGGCGCCATCAACGCCATGATGGACGACAACGATGTGGCCATCGGCGCCGCCGGCTCTCTGCCCGGTGATATGCAGCGCATGTGGCGCCCCCGTGCCGTGGATACCTACAACATGGAGTATGGCTATTCCACCATGGGCTATGAGGTGGCCGGCGCCCTGGGTGTGAAGCTGGCCATCGGCGACAAGCGGGAAGTCTATGCCTTCTGCGGCGACGGCAGCTTCAACATGCTCCACGGCGAGCTCATCACTGCCTGCCAGGAGCACAAGAAGGTCAACATCTGCCTCTTCGACAACGCCAGCTTCGGCTGCATCAACAACCTCCAGGTGGGCCACGGCAACGTCACGCTGTGCACGGAACTGCGCTACCGCAATAAGGACGGCCTCTTCGGCAACTTCATGGACATCGACTACGCCAAGGTGGCGGAGGGCTACGGCTGCAAGTCCTACTCCATCCACACGATGGAGGAGCTGGTGGCTGCCTTCGAGGACGCCAAGAAGGTGAAGAACCGCCCCGTGCTCTTCGACATCAAGGTCCTGCCCAAGACCATGACCGACGGCTATGGTTCCTGGTGGCGTGTGGGCGACACCGAGGTCTCCGAGCGCCAGGAGAACCTGGACGCCTACGCCGACCATCTGGCCCACGTGAAGGACGCGAGAAAGTACTAAGGCTCTCGAGGGGGAGCTTGCTCCCCCTCGACCTCCCCCTCACCAGTGACATCGGTCACTGGTGGACGCCGCCCTGGGCGGCTGAGTCAGGGAATTTTCGCCACGTACACGCCGCGGCGAAAATGATCAGAGTTCCGGGCAGCAACATTTCCGCACAGGTTAATGGCATCCCTACATCATTTTTGATAAAGGAAGGTAATCATCATGGATCAGGTTTTGAAAATCGGCATCATCGGCTGCGGCGCCATCGGCAAGGATCACTGCCGGCGCATCATTGAGACCGTCCCCGGCGCCACCGTGGTGGCCGTCAGCGACTATGTGGCCGCTGCCGCCGACGAGACGGCTGCCAAGTACGGCATCCGCTCCTTCGGCAACGACTGCGACGGCATGATCAAGGATCCCGAGGTGGAGGCTGTGGTCATCACCTCCATCGATCCCACCCATCATGACTATGTGATGAAGACCCTGGCCGAGGAGAAGTGGTGCTTCTGCGAAAAGCCCCTCTCCCAGAATGCCGCCGACTGCGAGGATATCATCAAGCGCGAGCAGGAGATCGGCAAGCGGCTGGTGCAGGTGGGCTTCATGCGCCACTATGACCGCGGCTACGCCGAGATGAAGCGCATCATCGATTCCGGCGAGCTGGGCAAGCCCCTGCTCATCAAGGCCTGCCACCGCAATGTCTCCCAGGGCCCGGGCTTCAAGACCGAGAACGGCGTCACCAACGTGGCGATCCACGAGCTGGACATCTGCCGCTGGCTGCTGGACGACGAGTATGAGGACGTCCAGTGCGTGAAGGTCCGTCAGTCCTCCAACTCCAACAAGGGCTATGACAACCCCCAGGTGATGCTGATGCGCACCAAGAAGGGCTGCTTCATTGACGTGGAGGTCCAGGTGGCCGACGGCTACGGCTACGACATTCAGTGCGAGGTGGTCTGTGAGAACGGCACCGTGAAGCTGCCCGACCCCTATGCTGTGGTGTGCCGCTCCCGTCCCTCCGGTTGGGACAGCGTGAAGCCCGCCGAGTGCATGCCCATCATGACCGACTGGAAGGAGCGCTTCATCGAGGCCTACGACATCGAGTTCTGCAAGTGGGTGGAGTCTGTCCATGCCGGCAAGCTCACCGGGCCCTCCTCTTGGGACGGCTATGTGGCCTGCGTGGCCGGCGATGCGCTGAACGCCTCCCGCGGCACCTCTCAGTTCCTGAAGGTGGAGACCATGGAAAAGCCGGAGATGTACAAGTAAGACCCTGCGCTGTAAAGAGGCCGCCCAACAGGGCGGCCTCTTTTTTGATACGGAATTGTTAACAAAAATCACTTGTTTTCCACAGATATCCGGGTGTACCATAAAATCAACAAAGGAGAAAGCAGCCGGACACCCGGCTGGTAAGGAGAACAACCATGAAGATCTGTCGAAAATTAGCTTCACCGGCCGCTGCGCTGCTGGCGGCGGCGGTGTTAAGCACACCGGCCCTGGCCCTTTCCGGCACCGGGACGACATCTGCCCTGCAGAGCACCCAGACCGCCGTGCTGACAGCAGCGGATCAGGCGGTTTCCCAAGAGGACTGGCAGATGCTGTTGGTAAACGCTTGGCACAAACTGCCGGAGGATTATCACGTGGAGCTCAAGACCCTGGCCAACGGGCTGCAGGTGGATGCGCGGATCTACGATGATCTCAATGCCATGCTGACGGACTGTAGGGAGGCGGGACTGGAGCCCATTGTCTGTTCCGCCTACCGGACGGAGGATACCCAGACCCGGCTTTACCGCAACAAGGTCTCCCGTCTGCTCTCGGCAGGCTGGAGCCGGGATACGGTGGAGCAGGAGGCCGCCCGCTGGGTGGCGCCTCCGGGGACCAGCGAGCACCAGACGGGTCTGGCCCTGGACATCGTGTCGGCGGATTACCAACTGCTGGACGAGCAGCAGGCCCAGACCCCGGAGCAGCAATGGCTGATGGCCCACTGCTGGGAGTACGGCTTCGTGTTGCGCTACCCCACCGACAAGTGCGCCGTCACCGGTATCGGGTACGAGCCCTGGCACTACCGCTATGTGGGCAAAGAGGCCGCCCGGGAGATGCAGCAGAAGGGCCTGTGCCTGGAGGAATACCTGGCCTCTGATACCCAGAGCAATTTCCAAAAGGAGGATGGCCAGGAGGCGCAGCAGGGGGCGGATGCCGGACAGAACGGCAGTTCTGCACCCAAGACGCAGAGTAAGCCCGTGGTGCCGGAGGCACCGGATATGGCAGTTGTTTGAGACGGATCCGCAGCCCGGCGGAGAGCCCCTTCGCCGGGCTGATAAAAAATCTAAATTCCTACTTGACAACTATGAATTAGTGGTGTATGTTTAATTCATAGAAAAAAATAGGAATAGGGGGAAATAATATGCGGATCTACGCGGACAACGCGGCCACCACCGCTCTGAGCGACACGGCACTATCTGCCATGATGCCCTGTTTCCAAGAGGTTTTTGCCAATCCCTCCAGTTTGCATACACCGGGACAGCGGGCAGCGGAGAAGCTCTCCGCCGCGCGGGAGATCTTCGCCAGCCACCTGAACGCCCAGCCCCGGGAGATCACCTTCACCTCCGGCGGCAGTGAGTCCGATGTGCAGGCCCTGCGCACCGGGGCGGCTCTGGGGGCCCGGAAGGGAAAGCGGCACATCATCTCCACCAAATTTGAGCACCACGCGGTGCTCCACACCCTCTCAGCCCTGGAGAAGGAGGGGTATGAAGTAACACTGCTGGATATTCCGCCGGACGGCGTGGTGACGGCGCAGCAGGTGCAAGAGGCCATCCGGCCGGATACCTGCCTGGTCTCGGTGATGTTTGCCAACAACGAGATCGGCACCGTGCAGCCGGTAGCAGAGATCGGCGCTGTCTGCCGGGAGGCGGGGGTTCTGTTCCACACCGATGCCGTTCAGGCGGCGGGGCACCTGCCCATCGATGTGGAGGCCATGCACATCGACATGCTCTCCCTCTCCGCCCATAAGTTCCACGGCCCCAAGGGCGTGGGGGTGCTCTATGCCCGTAAGGGCATCCCGCTGGAAACCGTGATCTACGGCGGCGCCCAGGAGCGAGGCAAGCGGGCCGGAACGGAGAATTTGCCGGGCATCTGCGGCGCGGCAGCGGCCTTTGACGAGGCCTGTGCCACCATGGAACGGGAGGCGGCTCATCTGACGGCTCTGCGGGACCGGCTCATAGATGGCTTGCTGGCCATCCCCCACACCGCCCTCAACGGTGACGCGGTCCGCCGCCTGCCGGGAAATGTGAATGTCTGCTTCGAGGGCATCGAGGGAGAGTCCTTGCTGCTGATGCTGGATGAAAAAGGCATTGCGGCGTCTTCCGGCTCTGCGTGCACCTCCGGATCCCTGGATCCCAGCCATGTGCTGCTGGCTCTGGGGCGGCCACATGAGGTGGCCCATGGTTCCCTGCGGCTGTCCCTGACAGGCAGCAATACCATGGAAGAAGTGGAGTACATCCTGAGCGTGCTGCCCGGGATCGTATCGTACCTGCGGGAGATGTCCCCGGTGTGGGACGAGCTGGAGCGGGGCCTGCGGCCCCATCTCATCTGAAAGGAGAATCGATATGGCACTGTATAGTGAGAAAGTCATGGATCATTTCCGCAATCCCCGGAACCTGGGCAAGATGGAAGACGCCGACGGGGTGGGCGAGGTAGGCAACGCCAAGTGCGGCGACATCATGCGTATGTATATCAAAGTGGACCCGGAGACCCAGGTCATCACGGATGTGAAGTTCAACACCTTCGGCTGCGGCAGCGCCATCGCTGCCAGCTCCATGGCCACGGAGATGATCAAAGGAAAGCCCCTGGATGAAGCGCTGCAGCTTTCCAACAAGGCGGTGGTGGAGGCGCTGGATGGACTGCCCGCCCAGAAGATCCACTGCTCCGTGCTGGCGGAGGAGGCCGTGCAGGCCGCTGTGGAGGATTACCGCAAGCGCAGCGGCGCGGCCCGTTAAGCGGCCGGAAAAGAACAGAAAAAGGCCGGGCCCGGAACTTTTGTTCCGGGCCCGGCAGCTGTGCGGGCCGTATGCAAATCGGCATCCGGCGCTTAGTCCTTGTGGCCGCTGGGATAGCAGTCGGCGTAGATGGACTCGAAGCGCTTTTGATTTTCCACGTTGTTGGGGGTCATGCGCTTGATGCTCAGCACAAAGCCCAAGATCATGCCGAAGAGGTATCCGGCGGTGGGTGCCATGGATGTAAAGTGGATCACGGCAATGGTGATGGCGACTACCAGCACCACTGCGGACACAGAGGTCACTGTGATGCGGCGGAAAGCCCGCTGCAGGTCAAATCCGGGGCACTCCTTTTTCCGGCGCTTTGCCAGGGGAATGGATGAAAACAGCGCGATCAGGGCCTGAATGCCCACCGCAGCCATCAGCAGAAAACCGCCGGCAGCCGCACCGAAAAAATAGGAAAGTTCCATGTGGGGGGTTCCTCCTTTGGGATAGGGGGATCGACGATCCACCGGACAGTATACCATAGCCCCCCTCTTTTGGCAAGCTGCCTTGCTTCCGTCAGGCCAGCGGGAAGGTACGGCCGTCCAGCCGCCCGCTTTCCAGAGTCACCACGCCGTAAAAGGGGCGGGCCCAGTCTCCAATGCTGCCGGGATTCAAAAACAGCGTCTTGCCCCGCATGTCCACCAGGGGTTTGTGGGTGTGGCCGAAGAGAAAGAGATCCAGATCCTGCTCCTCTGCGGCGTATCCGGCGGAGAGAAGGGATTGTTTCACGCCGTAGGTATGGCCGTGGCACAGCAGGATCCGTTTGCCCTCCAGGCATAAAAGCCGCTCCGTGGGCTCCTGGGGACGGAAGTCGCAGTTGCCGGGCACCTGGATCAGCGGGATGTCCGGATACAGGTCATGAAGCTGTTCGGCATCCCGCCAGCAGTCCCCCAGGTGCAGGATCATCCGGGGGGCAGTGCGCTCCACCGCCTCCGCCATATTGCGCACGTTGCCGTGGGAATCGGAGAGAACCAGAAGTTTCAAGGGGATTGCCTCCTTGTGGTTGAGATACGTCCAGTATAGACCCTGCCCCATTTTTTGACAACCTGAGAAAACATGAAAAAAGAGGTTGACAGACTGGGAGGAATATGGTAGCATATGCACGTGGTTAGTTAAGACTAACCACAAGAGGAGGGAGGGAACACTCCCGCTTCTTTTTCCTTTGAGGTTAGTTAATGCTAACTAAAGAGCGTACACCGGAGACAGAGGAGGAGACCTGATGGAACGGACATTTGAATCCGTGCTGGTGGAGCAGTGCGCACCCACGCTGGTGGGGCTGAAGCCTGCCAGCCTGTTCCGGTATCAGCCGGGGCCCTCCGACGAAGGGCGGATCCCTCTGGCGCGCTGGAAAGGAGCGCTGGCAGCCCGGGGCATCCGGGTGCGGGTGCTCAAGGCTTGTCCCCGGACGGGAGCCTGGATGATCTACCTCTACCGGGAGGCGTGGATCACGCGGATCCTCTGCCAGCCAGAGATCCAAGACTTTTTACGTCGGCAGGGTTACCGGCCGGAGGAGGGCTGCCAGGCTATGCTGACCCGGCTTTCCAGACGGCTGTGCCTGGAGGAGGACTATCCCCATGAGATCGGCGTCTTTCTGGGATATCCGCTGGAGGATGTGGAGGGCTTCATCCGCCACCGGGGCCGAGACTTCACCTGCTGCGGCTATTGGAAGGTCTACGGTGACGCCGCGGCGGCCCAACGGCGCTTTGACTGTTATCGACGCTGTACCCGGATCTGCCTGGAGCGGCTCCGGCGGGGTACAGCTTTGACAAAACTGATTGCTGCGTAAGGACGCACAGGAAAGGAAGATCGCTATGAACCGACTTGCCATTGTATTTTGGAGCGGCACCGGAAACACGGAGCAGATGGCTGAATGCATTGCCCAGGGTGCCCAGGAGGCCGGAGCCCAGGTGGAGCTGCTGGGGCCGGAGGCATTTTCCGCCGGACGGCTGGGTGAATTCGATGTGGTGGCCTTCGGCTGTCCCGCCATGGGGGCCGAGCAGCTGGAGGAGGACAGCTTTGAACCCATGTTCTCCGCTCTGGAGGACGCTCTGGCCGGCAAAAAGATCGCCCTGTTCGGCTCCTTCGGCTGGGGCGACGGCGAGTGGATGCGCACCTGGAGCGCCCGCTGCCGGGAAAAGAAAGCGGATCTCTACGATCCTGATGGCCTGATGGCCAATGAGATCCCCAATGCCGAGGCCCGGGAGGCGTGTCACGACCTGGGCCGGAACCTGGCATCCTGGTAAGGGTGCCCCTGAATCCGATACCTATCTTATCTCCTTTTTTCCCCTCATTGGGAGCCCCGGGCGGCCAAATCCTGCCCGGGGCTCCACTCCTTTTTCATACCAGATAAATTGGGAAAATTTTAGCATGCAGCCTCTTGACAGAAGCGGTTAGTCATGTTAAACTACGGAACCGTAAGAGGTTAGATAAAACTAACCATGAGCCGGCAGAACCGGGGAGATCCTGCGGTTCCGCGTAGGGAAGGGAGGCGCGCGATGATGCCCTTAACACTGGCCAGACCCGGCGAGACCGTCACCATCCGGAAGATCACCGGACGGGACGAGCAGCGCCAGCACCTGGCGGAGCTGGGATTTGTGGTGGATACCCAGGTAACGGTGGTCAGTGAGCTGGCTGGGAACCTGATTTTGCAGGTGAAGGATTCCCGGGTGGCTCTGGACCGAACCTTGGCAAACCGGATCATGTTCTGAAAACAGGAGGGATGACAATGAAAACACTCAAGCAGGTAAAGGTGGGCGAGACCGTCACCGTGGAACGGCTTCACGGAGAGGGCGCGGTGAAGCGGCGGATCATGGACATGGGTATCACCAGGGGTGTGGAGATCCATGTGCGGAAGGTGGCTCCGCTGGGAGATCCCATGGAGCTGAGCGTCCGGGGCTATGAGCTGAGTATCCGCAAGGCAGACGCGGAAATGATCCAGGTGTATTGAGGCGGGTAGCCGCCATTTTTTAAGAGTGAGAGTTAGCTAAGACTAACTTTTTAGAAGGGAGCATCCAAATGGAACTGAAAATCGCGCTGGCAGGCAATCCCAACTGCGGCAAGACCACGCTGTTCAACGACCTGACCGGCTCCAACCAGTATGTGGGCAACTGGCCCGGCGTCACCGTGGAGAAGAAGGAGGGCAAGCTCCGGGGGCACAAGGATGTCATCATCCAGGACCTGCCGGGCATCTACTCCCTCTCCCCCTATACCCTGGAAGAGGTGGTGGCCCGGAGCTATCTGGTGGGTGAGAAGCCCGATGCCATCTTGAACATCGTGGACGGCACCAACATCGAGCGGAACCTCTACCTCACCACCCAGCTGATCGAACTGGGCCTGCCCGTAGTGGTAGCGGTGAACATGATGGACCTGGTCCGCAAGAACGGCGACCAGATCGACGCCAGAAAACTCAGCGATGCCCTGGGCTGCCAGGTGGTGGAGATCAGCGCACTGAAGGGCGAGGGCGGCGTGGAGGCCGCAGAGCTGGCCGCCAAGCTGGCCCAGCAGAAGCGCACCGGCGAGCTGCCCCATGTGTTCACCGGCAGTGTGGAGCACGCCATCGCCCACATTGAAGAGTCCATCCAGGGCATGGTGGACGAACGGTATCTCCGCTGGTACGCGGTGAAGATCTTTGAACGGGACGAGAAGGTGCTGGCGGATCTGAACCTGAGCGCCGACCTCCGGGCCCATCTGGAAGACCACATTGTGGATTGCGAGAAGGAGCTGGACGATGACGCCGAGAGCATCATCACCAACCAGCGGTACGCCTACATCAACAGCCTGGTGAGCAAGGCCGTGAAGAAGCACGGGGAGAAGCACCGCCTCTCCACCTCTGACAAGATCGACCAGATCGTCACCAACCGGATTCTGGCCCTGCCCATCTTCGCCGCAGTGATGTTTGTGGTGTACTGGGTGGCCATGGGCCCCTTCGGCACCTTCCTCACCGACTGGACCAACGACGTGCTGGGCACCGCCTGGCTGGTGGAGATCCCCCGGGCCGCGCTGGAGGGCTGGGGCGTCAATGAAGTCCTGACCGGCCTGATCTGCGACGGCGCTCTGGCGGGCGTGGGCGCAGTGCTGGGTTTTGTGCCCCAGATGCTGGTGCTCTTCCTGATGCTGGCCATTCTGGAGGACATCGGCTACATGGCCCGGATCGCCTTCATTATGGACCGGATCTTCCGGAAGTTCGGCCTCTCCGGCAAGAGCTTCATCCCCATGCTGGTAGGCACCGGCTGCGGCGTTCCCGGCGTCATGGCCTCCCGGACCATTGAGAATGAGCGGGACCGCCGGATGACGGTTATGACCACCTGCTTCATCCCCTGCGGCGCCAAGATGCCCATCATCGGCATGATCGCCGGCGCCTTGTTCAACGAGTCCTCCCTGGTGGCGGTCTCCGCCTACTTCATCGGCGTGGCGGCCATCGTCATCTCCGGCATCATCCTGAAGAAGACCAAGCTGTTTGCTGGTGATCCTGCGCCCTTCGTCATGGAGCTGCCCGCCTATCATGTCCCCTCCGTGGGCAATGTGCTGCGGGCCACCTGGGAGCGGGGCTGGTCCTTCATCAAGCGGGCCGGCACGGTGATCCTGGCCTCCTCGATCGTGCTGTGGTTCCTCCAGGGCTTCGGCTGGGAGAACGGCGGCTTCGGCATGGTGGAGGATATGAACAACTCCGTCCTGGCCGCCATCGGCACTGCCATTGCCTTTGTGTTCGGGCCCCTGGGCTTCGGCACCTGGCGCCTCACCGTGGCAGTATTCACCGGACTCATCGCCAAGGAGAACGTGGTGGCTACCCTGGCCGTGCTCTACGGCTATGCCGGTGAGCTCAGCGACAACGGCGACGAGATGTGGGGCCTGCTGGCCGCATCCGGCGACCTCACCGCCATCTCCGCCTACTCCTTCATGATCTTCAACCTGCTGTGCGCCCCCTGCTTCGCCGCCATGGGCGCCATCAAGCGGGAGATGAACAACGGCAAGTGGACGGCCATTGCCATTGGCTATATGTGCGTGTTCGCCTATGTAATCGCCCTGATCGTCTATCAGATCGGCGGGCTCATTACCGGTGAGGTGACCTTCGGTGTGGGCACCATCGTGGCCGTGGTCCTGATCGCAGGCCTGCTGTACCTGCTGTTCCGCAGAAACAAATATGACGACGAGCGGCTGACCATCAGCGCTGTGGAAGCTGCCAGCCGCCGCGCCGCCGTCAAGTGAGAAAGGAATCGGACCGATGAACGCACCGACTATCATTGCAGGATTGATCGTCCTGGTGGTCTTTGTGGCCATCGTGGGCAGGGGCATCTACAACAAGCGCCACGGCAGGGGCGGCTGCTCCTGCGGCGGGAACTGCGGTTCCTGCGGCGGATGCGGCGGCTGCCATGAGTGACGGATGGCGCTTTCGGCCTTTTCCCGGGAGGAGGCGGCCATGGAACTGACCCATGCACATCTCAAATATCTTGCGGCGGTGCGGGAACTGTCAGGGACCCATGCGGCGGTCAGCTCCGCCCAGGTGGCGGCACTGCTGGGAGTCTCCCGCCCCTCTGTGGCCCGGATGCTGGGGGTCCTGGCACAGCGGGAGCTCGTCGCGAAGGAGCGCTACGGCAAGATCGTCCTCACCCCCGCGGGAGAGGCCGCTGCCCGGTGCTACCAGGCCCGGGTGGAGTGCCTGCTGGGGCGGCTGCCGGAGATGGGACTGTCTCTCTCCCCGGAGGAGGCGCTGTGCGCGGCGGGGGCTCTAGCGGCGGTGCTGCCGGAGCGGTGCTTCCCAAAACAGACAAATTGAACCACTTGGCCCCGCGGCTTTTGCTGCGGGGCCGTTCTCCTTTCCGTCAGTTTGCCGGGAATCGATGCGCTTTTTTTGAATTTCCCGCAATTTTGCCGATTTTTGCAGGATGCACTTTCTTTTTTTCGGACAGCGTGGTATCATGGGGGACTGAAAGAAAAAGTAATACCTTTCCGCATTGGAGGCCGTTTCATGAATATGAAGTCCGATATCGAGATCGCACAGTCCTGCCCCATCCGGCCCATTACCGAGATCGCCAAGACCGCCGGTATCGACCCGGAGTATCTGGAGCTCTACGGAAAATACAAGGCCAAGGTGGACAGCGCCCTGCTGCGCAACGTCCGGCGGCCGGACGGCAAGCTGGTGCTGGTCACCGCCATCAACCCCACGCCTGCCGGCGAGGGCAAAACCACCGTTACCGTGGGCCTGGCGGACGCCCTGCGGCGCATTGGGGAAAATGCCATGGTGGCCCTGCGTGAGCCCTCCATGGGCCCGGTATTCGGCATCAAGGGCGGCGCCGCCGGCGGCGGCTACGCCCAGGTAGTGCCCATGGAGGATATCAACCTCCACTTTACCGGAGATTTCCACGCCATCGGCGCCGCCAACAACCTGCTGGCGGCCATGCTGGACAACCACATCCACCAGGGCAACACCCTGGGGATCGATCCCCGCCGGATCACCTGGCGGCGGGCGGTGGATATGAACGACCGCCAGCTGCGCAACATCGTGGACGGCCTGGGGGGCAAGGCCAACGGCTGCCCCCGGGAAGACGGCTTCGACATCACGGTGGCCAGCGAGGTCATGGCGGTGCTGTGCCTGGCCAGCGACCTGATGGACCTCAAGGCCCGGCTGGGCCGCATGGTGGTGGGCTACACCTATGAGGGAAAGCCCGTCACTGCCCACGACCTCCACGCAGAGGGGGCCATGACCGCCCTGCTGAAGGATGCCATGAAGCCCAACCTGGTGCAGACCCTGGAGGGGACTCCCGCCTTCATTCACGGTGGACCCTTTGCCAACATCGCCCACGGCTGCAACTCCGTCATGGCCACCCGCATGGCCATGCGTCTGAGTGACTACACCATTACCGAGGCGGGCTTCGGTGCGGACTTGGGCGCGGAGAAGTTCCTGGACATCAAGTGCCGCTTTGCGGGCATCCGGCCGGATGCCGTGGTGGTGGTGGCCACGGTGCGGGCCCTGAAAAACCACGGCGGCGCCCCCAAGAACACCCTGGCCCAGGAGGATCTGGGAGCTCTGGAACGGGGACTTCCCAACCTTTTGCAGCATGTGGAGAACATCACCCAGGTGTTCGGATTGCCCTGTGTGGTGGCCCTCAACGAGTTTCCCACAGATACCGAGGCGGAGCTGAGCCTGGTGGCGGAGCGCTGCCGCCAGCTGGGTGTCCGGGTGGCATTGTGCGAGGTGTGGGCCAAGGGCGGCGAGGGCGGCACGGCCCTGGCCTCCGAGGTGGTGCGCCTTTGCCAGCAGCCCTCCCAGTTCCGCTTCTGCTACGATCCCGAGATGTCTATTGAGGAGAAGCTGAATGCCATTGCCCGGAAAGTCTACCGGGCGGACGGCGTGACCCTCACCGCCGGTGCCGCCAAGCAGCTGCGGGAGCTGACGGAGCTGGGCTTTGACAAGCTGCCCATCTGCATGGCCAAGACCCAGTATTCCTTCTCCGACGACGCTGCACGGCTGGGGGCGCCCCGGGGCTTCACCGTCACCGTGCGGAACCTGAAGGTCTCCGCCGGAGCCGGATTCCTGGTGGCCCTGACCGGCAACATCATGACCATGCCGGGCCTGCCCAAAGTCCCGGCGGCGGAGAAGATCGACGTGGACGAGCACGGCCGCATCACGGGCCTTTTCTGAGAGATATACCGAACCACCCGCCGCTTTTTATGCGGCGGGTGGTTTTTTCAGGCCCGGCATAGCGCACTAGGGGGAAACCGCCTGTGAGAAATCTTCCAGAAGCGGGAACTTTTTCACAGGAGGGTGCGTCTAAGCAGCCAGAAGAACCGGAGAAGAACCGGCGAGAAGGAGGAAACCAGATATGAAGAGACTGTTGGCGCTGCTGGCGGCGCTGACTATGCTGCTGGCCCTGGCGGGCTGCGGCGCGGAAAATACCGGCGATACCCAGGAACATTCCACCCAGGCGGAGGAGACCCTTCCTGAGTCGGATGCCGGGGATGAGGCGGAAGAGTCCCAGGAGGAGGCGGAAAGCGGGACAGAAGATGCTCTGGCAGAGGAGACGCTCCCCTCTGATGCGGATTCCGCATCGCAGGAGAACAGCCAGAATGCCCCGGCTGAGACCGGCATGACCCTCAGCCGCACGGATTTTACCCTCTTCCAGGCGGGCAGCACCTACAAGCTCACCGCTTCCGGCGCCAAGGAGGCGTGCACCTATACCAGCAGCAACCCCAAGGTGGCCACTGTCGGCAAGGACGGCACGGTGACTGCCGTAGCTCCCGGCAAGGCTACCATTACCGTGACCAGCGGCAAGGAAACGCGCACCTGCGTGGTGCGCTGTGACTGGCAGACGGCGGAGAAACCCGCGGACAAACCTGCGGACAAGCCGGCCTCCACCTCTGTGGATCTCACTGCCTTCTACAACAGTACCATCGCCAACCACGAGTTCCAGACCCTCCAGGCCTTTACCGGGGATGTTCTGGATACCTACTACCCCGGCATGAGCGATATATCCACCAAACAATGCCTTATCATGGGCACCATGATGAGCATGAACAACGGTGAGTTCTGCCTGGTGGAGGTCACCAATTCCGCGGATGTGGCCACGGTGAAGCAGATCCTGCAGGATCGGGTGGACTACATGGCCGAGACCGGTGCCTGGTATCCGGAACCCACGGAGCTTTGGACAAACTCCAGCCGTGTGGTCTCCAATGGGAACTATGTCATGATGGTGGTTCACAAGGATTGCGACCAGATCGTGGATGATTTCAATGCCCTGTTCCAGTAAGTACCGGATGAGATGAGAAAAAAGTGCCGCCCCGGCCGGGGCGGCACTTTTTGAAAAAACGTCAGAAAACGCTTAAAACAGCTTCAGCCGCTGGAGGATCACCGCCGCCTGTTCCCGGGTCAGGGGAGCCTGCGGGGCGCTGCCGTCCAGGATCCCGGCCTTGCGGGCGGCCTCCCACGCCTGGGCAGACCAATCTCCCGCCGGGCGGTTTTTCACCTGGGCGGTATGGGACAGCAGGGCTGCCTCAAACATCTCGTTGAATTGAGCCTGGGTCATTTCCGGTTCCTCCTTTGGACGGTACAGCGGCATAGCGGGCGGCAGCCGCCCGGCCCAGATGTCGCTGCTTTTGAAGGTGTGGCTGGGGCCGCTCCACTGCATGTGGGGACGATCCGGGAAACTGACCCAGCGTCCGCCCCATTCAAAGCCCATGGCCTCGCCGATGGCTCCGCACTGCTGGAAAAAAGCCGGGTCATCGTATTCATGGCCGGGGACGTTTTTGCAGAAGTCGAAGGCCAGCCCTACCCCCTGGGCGTGGAAGGAGGGACGCTTGGATTTGCTGTAGCCCTTGTTGTAGCGGTCCAGCTGATAGGCGTCGTCCCGCACTGTGCCCGCGATCATGGGCTTGAGCCCTTTTGCCTTGCACAGCTCCAGAAAGATCCGGCAGTTGGCAGCCACGTCGGGACGAAGATCGTCAATGTTTCTGCTGTTATACAGAGGAAATCACCGCCTTTGTCTGCGGCGCCGAAGATTCGGTGCCGCCGCTTCATTCTATGCACCGGAACTTCCGGATGTTCCGAAGAGCAGCCGTGTTCCGCTGCAGCGGTTGAAAAAGGAGCGGAAAAAGTCCCAACACCAGGAGATCCGGCCCGTTTCCAGACAGCAGCGGATGCAGAGGTTTGCCCCGGGAGGCATCCGTACGGCCAGATGGACTGCACGGCCACAGCGGCACAGCGTCAGGCGGCAGGCGCCCGGCGGGAGAGAGACGAAGAGCGCCTCTCCGCAGCAAAGCAGTATCCGCTCTCCAAACCCGCACCCGTGCCGGGGACAGAGCACCACCCGGTCTCCGGGGCGAAAATCCTCCCAGCAGAGCCGGAGTGAGCAGAGGCTGTAATTGGGAGGAAGGCACCAGGAGGCATCTGCCTCCTGGTCATCCTCCAGATAAAAGCGGGGGCCTGGGAGCAGGGCAGGTGTTACTGCTCCAGCTTGGCCTTGACCAGGTATTCGCCGCCGGTCACACCGCCGAACAGATAATTTCCCGTGGAATTGGTCTTGGTAGTGGCCACCAGGGTTTCCTGGGTGATGCCGCCCACGGTGGTCACCTGATAGAGCCCTACGAAGCATCCGGCCACCGCCTGGCCGCTGGTGTTGCGGATGATGCCGCTGACGGTGCCGTTGTAGGTGCGGGTGTCCGCAATGGTGGACATGGTGAGGTTGGCGATGGAACCTCCGGCAATGGCGGCGGTCATGGGGGCGGAGGTCAGGTAACCGTCGGCGGAGGCCAGCAGGGTGTAAACGCCGTCCGCCAGGTCGTAGAAGGTAAATTCGCCGTCAGCGGCGGTGTAGGTGGCGGCCACCACAGCGCCGGAAGCATCCCGAAGGGTGATCTTGGCACTGCCCAGAGGCCGGGATACGCCGCCGGGGTCCTTGACCGTCAGGATACCGGCAATAGCGCCCAGGGACAGGGTGGCATCGGCGACGCAGGTGAGGTTCACCTGAGCGGTGGCGCCGGAGGACAGGGTGACGCCGGCGGCATCGCTGAGCAGGTAACCCTCTTTCACCGCCCCCAGGCTGTAAGTGCCGGTGGGAATATCGGAGAAAGAGTAGGCACCGGCGGCGTCGGTGAGGACATGTCTGTAGGGCATGCCGGTGCTGTCGAAGAGTTTGACGGTGGCGTCGGCAATGGGCGCAGTGCCGTCGGTAACTACGCCGTACACCGTGGCGGCGGCAGCGCCGGCAGGGGGCAGGGGCAAATCCACATTGGCTTCCTGCAAGCCGTCAATGGTAAAGTTCTGGCTGTACTGCAGGGACAGAAGGTCTTGCTTGATATCGGGCATGAAAAGAAACCTCCAAGAAGAAAAAGTGCCGTCAGCTGCTCTGCTGGGCAGAGGGACAGCCAATCAAAAAACCGACACAGCCGGAGACAAAGTCCCGGAATTGGGAGACCGTGGCAGTCAGAGAACTGGACTTTGCCAGCGCTTCGTCATCCACCCCCATGTTCCGCAGAAGGATCAGCGTCACCAGACAGAAAAGCCCGATACAGGCGGCGACCAGAATCTGCGGAGCGCAGCGGCATCCAGGCTGCTGCGGGAGCACGGGATCGCTCTGAAGCTGGATCTCTCCGGTATCTGCTTGTGTGCCGGAGACAAAACCGATTTGGTTTACAGGGCCGGCGGAGCTGCTTATGGCGGCTTCCGCCGGTTCCATCCTATGCACCGGGGAGGCCGGCGGTACCTGCTGGCTTTCTTCGTCCCGGGCGGCAAAGTTGGCGCTGAGGAAGTAGCCGAAGACCGCCGCAGCGGAGGTGCGGACGACAACGTCGATACTGCCGGAGAGCTGGCTGTCCCATCCGGGGAAAAACAGCGTGTACAGGGACTGCAGCATCAGAACGGCCATAATCAAAAGCAGGCACCGATCCACCAGGTGCAGCCGCTTCCAGGCTGCCCGGACGGCTGACAGGCGGTGCCTGCGGGGATGTGCGTACAAAAGAGGAGCCCCCTTTCCTGAAATGGGAATGCGGAGGCCGTCCGGGGATACCGCGGGCAAAACGGCCCTTGTTCCCGGACGGTATTCCGCCGTTTTATCCTATGCGCGGCAGGCCGGAATGTCATCCGGGGTCAATAGCGGGCAAAAAACGGGTGCCCTTACAGCGTGCTCTGTGCTGTAAGGACACCCGTTGAGGGACAGGGGATGCCTGTGGTTACGCCAGTACCTTTCCCCCGGGAAAGGCGGCGCGGAACACCCGGCGCACCAGAGGCCCGGCAATCAGAAACTGAAAGGGCAGGGCCATGATGAAATTGCGGGGGATATTGGTCAGCCAGGTCATCGGCACTTCGTTCCAGGTGCCGGTATGAAAGGCCCGCTCACAGGCTCCGTAAAAGGACATGAGGATCACCATGCACACCACCATGCCGCCGGAGATGCACAGGATCTTTTTCAAAACGCTGTCCTGAGGCTTTACCAGATATCGAAAGGCCACGCCTTTGGCGATGCGGGAGGCAATGAACCAGTCGCAGCACATGCCGAACAGATAGGCGAAGGGGAAGCCCATCCAGCCTGCGGCCACCACTTCCAGATTTACCGTGCCGTATTGCAGGGCCACATTGTACATGCTCATCCAGAGCACCATCACAAAGCACATCATGATTGTGTAGATCAAACTTTCTCTCTTGTTTTGAGGCATGATTTCCATTCCTTTCCTCCCTGGGCTTATTCTGACACCACAGGGCAGAGTTATCGTAACACACAAAAAATGCTCTTCGTAATTGTGACTTTTTCCGAATATTTGGCCTGTTCTCCTGGCTGATTACGGTACCTTGACGGGGAAATAACGCAAAACTCCGGGAGTATTGCTGTGAATGGATCCAAGCCTGCCTGGGGGGAAGAGGCTTCCTTGCCGAAGTCATAAAAAGACAAGGCCGCAAAGCAAGCTTTACGGCCTTGTGGTCTGAGTGGCGATACAGGACTTGTGGCTTCCGTCAAAGAAAACCAAATCGAAACCCAACAAAGCGGATTCGATTTGGAGAGGAGGAGCAGCGGCATGAGGGCGCTCTGACTTAAAAATAAGTCGGAGCAAGCGATATAAAGCTTGCTCCGACGATGGTGCCGGTGGTGGGACTCGAACCCACACGGTGTCGCCACCAACGGATTTTGAGTCCGTCACGTCTACCATTCCATCACACCGGCAAGTTTACAAAAAGCGGAATAAAGACTAGACGATATTATACAGGAAGCCTACCATAATTTCAAGTGGGATTTTAAAGACTTTCAGAAAATGAATGGACTGTAAAAATAGCAGGAAAAACCGAAAGAAACGCTACCCAAACGGAGAAAAACATGGTATCATACATTAGTTAAAGTGCGCGCAGAATGCACAGGGAAAGGAGAGCGTATGGTGAAACACTGGATCAAGTCCATACTGACGGCTGCAGTGGCCGGAGCGCTGATGCTGGGCACCACCGGCTGCGGCGTGGGTTTTACGCTCTCTCCGGGTGAACTGTACCGCCTGCCCAAGCTGCCGGCGGAGTATACGGAGCTGGACAAGCAGCTCTCCGCCATGATCTCGGCGGGGGCGGAGTATGCGCCGCCCTCCTCCGGAACCAATATCCAATCGGTACAGCTGACGGATCTGGACGGGGACGGACGGCAGGAAGCACTGGCGTTTTTGCGTGTGGCAGATGACGAAAAGCCCTTGAAGATCTATATCTTCTCGCCGGAGGATCAGACCTACCGCCAGACAGCCGTCATCGAGGGCACCGGCACCGGGTTTTACAGCGTCACCTATACCGACATGGATGGGGATGGGTATATGGAGCTGCTGGTGGGGTGGAAGGTCAACGCCGAATTGCAGGCGCTGACGGTGTACTCCCTGGCCCATGGGGCTCCCCAGGAACTGATGCGCTCCAACTATGTGAAGTACGCCGTGACCAATCTGGACCGGGATGAAAAGCAGGAACTGGTGGTGATCCGGGCGGATGAGGACGGCGACGGCACGGCGGATTACTACCGCTGGCAGGACACGGGTTTGGTCAGCCAGTCCTCCGCGCGGATTTCCAGCACCATGGCCCAGCTGAGCCAGCAGGGCCGGCTCACCCAAGGAACGCTGCTGGACGGCACGGCGGCCCTCTTTGTGACGGGGGTGACCGACGCTACCCAGGCTGTGACGGATATTCTCACGGAGAAGAACGGTGAGCTCACCAATATCTCCCTGTCTGATATCACCGGCGTTTCCACGGCGGTGTACAGCTTCCAGTCTTTGTACCCCATGGACATCAACCATGACGATATCACGGAGATCCCCTGGCAGGAGGCTTCTTCGGTGGCGCTGGAGGAAACGCCCGATTCCGATGCCGTCGATCCCTATATCGAGTGGCGCAGCTATGACGGCAGCGGCGGGTACGCCGTGGTGGAGACCACCTGTCACAATACGGAAGACGGCTGGTATCTGCAGATCCCGGAGGACTGGGAGGATCGGGTCCTGGTACACCGCAGCGTCAGCAGTGACGAGGCCATGGTCACGTTCCTCTATCAGGATGAGGATGGTTCCCCCCAGGAATTTTTGCGCATTACCGCCATCACCGGCAGCGGCCGGGAGAGCAAGGCCGCCCGCAGCGGACGCTTCATTCTCAGCCGCCAGGCAAAGACCATTTACACGGCGGAGCTGCTGGAGGCCAACAGTTCCTGGAAATATGGCGTGACGGAGGACGATGTGCGGGAGGCCTTCAGCCTCATCGACACGGAGTGGCTCACCAGCGACTACTGACGGCACGCGGAAAAAGCGTGTATCTTACAGAAAGGAATGCCTGCTATGAAAAAGGTTTTGGTTTTGGAAGACGAGGCCAGCATCCGCAGTTTCATTGTCATTAACCTGCGCCGGGCCGGATATGACGTTATCGAGGCGGAGACCGGCGAGGAGGCATTGGAGCGGCTCAAGGAGAATCCGGATACCAAGGTGGCGCTGCTGGACATCATGCTGCCCGGGATCGACGGCTTTGAGGTCTGCCGCCGGATCCGGGTCACCAACACACAGATCGGCATCATTATGCTGACCGCCCGCTCCCAGGAGATGGACAAGGTGACGGGATTGATGACCGGTGCCGACGACTATGTGACAAAGCCCTTCTCCCCTGCGGAGCTGACCGCCCGGGTGGACGCGCTGTTCCGCCGGGCCGGGGGAGATGTCTCCGCCCAGACCGGAGAGATCCGGCAGGACCCCTTCCTGCTCAATACCCGCAACCGCACTCTGGAGAAGAACGGCCAGCGTATCAAGCTCACCCAGGTGGAGTATTCCATCATGAAGGTGTTTATGGAGAACCCTGGCCGAGCTCTCTCCCGGGAGGAGATTTTGGACATGGTCTGGGGCCGGGACTACTTCGGCGAGCTGAAGATCGTGGATGTGAACATCCGGCGCCTGCGGCTGAAGATCGAGGACAATGTGCAAAACCCCACGTATATCACAACGGTGTGGGGCTACGGCTACAAGTGGGGCTTTTGAGCCGCAGGGAGTATCGGCACATTGTCGGGGCCCCGCAAAGCGGGGCGCGGAAAACGCGTGCAAGCGGCATCGCCCCAGGCGATGCCCTTGGCGCCAGGCGGGATTGACTCCCGCCGCGCAAGGAAAAAGGGCTCCCATGGAGTGGAACTCCATGGGAAGGCAAAACCCCACGTATATCACAACGGTGTGGGGCTACGGTTACAAGTGGGGCTTTTGAGCCTCTCCGGGCCATGCCCGGGATGATCCATTGAGGAAAGGAGTGTGCTGAAATGGCGGAAGAGAGAAACGGCAACTGGAAAGCGCTGCAGATCCGCGGCCTGCGGCAGCGGTGGCTGGTCAACACCATTTTGCCGGTATTGATCCTGCTGGCGCTGATCGTGACGCTGTTTTCCGCCGGCATCTCCAATTACTATTACCGCTCCATGGAGGACGGCATGGCGCAGCAGGTCCAGGCGTTGGCTACCTCCTTCAATGAGTATTTCATGAATAACGGCTTCAACGAGTATTACCGTAACGCCGAACAGGCCACGAAAACATTCGAGGACCGGGACTGCATGGAGCTGCAGTTCATCAATACCAGCGGACACATCATCGTGTCCACCTCCGGCCTGCGGGCGGGCAGCGCCCCGGGGACGGACGATATTACCAGAGCCATCACCCAGCAGGATCTGGCCTCCTTCCAGGGCCAGGATCCAGATACCGGGGAGAAGATCCTTTCCGTCTCCTATCCTCTCTCCTCCAGCGACGGCCGGGTGGCCGGTGTGGTACGGGTGGTGACGTCGCTGCAGGCGGCGGACTGGCAGATCCTGCTGGCGGTGCTGGCGGTGCTGGCCATTGCCCTTTTGTGCATGGCACTGGTTTTCATTTCCAATCTGCTGTTCATCAACAACGTGGTGGAGCCGGTAGCCGTGGTGTCCGAGGCGGTCAAACGCATCACGGCCGGCAGCTACGGATTCCAGATCGAAAACAAGTACACCGACGAATTGGGAGAATTGGTGGACAACATCAATGATATGTCCCTGAAAATCGGCCGCAATGAGAAGATGAAGACGGAATTCATCTCCTCCGTCTCCCATGAGCTGCGCACGCCGCTTACCGCCATCAACGGCTGGGGTGAGACGATCCTGGAGGACACCACCGGAGACCCTGTGCAGATGCGCCGGGGCATCCGCATCATCCTCAACGAATCCCGGCGTCTGTCTACCATGGTGGAAGAGCTGCTGGAATTCTCCAAGATGGAGGACGGGCGCTTTACCCTGCGGATCGAGCAGGTGGATCTCCAGGCGGAGTTGGAGGATTCCATCTTCACCTACCGGGAGCTGTTCCGGCAGGAGGGAATTGAGCTGACCTACAACGACGGAGATGAGGAGCTTCCCATTATCCCAGGCGATCCGGAACGGCTTAAGCAGGTGTTCTGCAACGTCATGGACAATGCCGCCAAGCACGGCGGTGCCGGCAAGCGCATCGACGTCTCTGTCTGCCGGGAGGGCGAGGAGGCGGTGGTCCGGGTGCGGGATTACGGTCCCGGCATCCCGGAGGCGGAGCTGCCCTTCGTCAAGCAGAAGTTCTATAAAGGCTCCTCCAAGGCCCGGGGCAGCGGCATCGGCCTGGCGGTGTGCGATGAGATCGTGGGCCTCCACGGGGGCACTTTCACCATCGGCAACGCCGAGGGCGGCGGCGCGGTGGTCACCATCCGCCTGCCCTTGAAGGAACATGTATAAAACTAGAACAAATGTTTGCAATCTGCCGCAGACTGTGATAGAATCTAGCCAATAGAAAGGAATCCCCATGGCACAAAACAAAGAAGAGAATCGATCCTGCGCCTTCCGCACCAGCATCGGCGGGCAGGCGCTCATTGAAGGCATCCTGATGCGGGGCCCGGAAAAAGAGGCGATCGTGGTTCGCAATCAGGAGGGTGAGTTGGTGGAGAAGGTGGAACCGCTGAAATTCGTGCGGGACCGCTATCCCATCCTGGGCGTTCCCCTGATCCGCGGTACCGTCAACTTTCTGGACTCCATGGTTCATGGCGTGAAGGCACTGATGTACTCAGCGGATTTTTACCCCGATGAGGAGGCAGCCCAGCCCTCTAAATTTGAGCAGTGGCTGGAAAAGCACCTCTCCAGCAAAAAGCTGGAGAGCGCCATCGTGACGCTGGCGGTGGTGCTGGGTGTAGGGCTGTCCATCTTTTTGTTCATGGTGCTGCCTACCTTCCTCACCGGCGGGCTGCTGCACTTTTTCCCGGGCTTTCCCCTGTGGGGCCGCAACCTCCTGGAGGGCCTGCTGAAAATCGCCATCTTTTTATTGTACCTGATCTTCTGCTCCAAGCAGAAGGATATCTACCGGGTATTCCAATACCATGGGGCAGAGCACAAGACCATCTTCTGCTACGAGGCGGGGCTGCCGCTGACGGTGGAGAATGTCCGGATCCAGCCCCGGCACCATCCCCGGTGCGGCACCAGCTTCTTGTTCGTGGTGATTTTCGTGTCCATCCTCTTTTCCAGCGTGGTGTTCGGCATCTGGCCCATCACCAATGTCTGGCTGCGTACCGCCGTCCACCTGCTGCTGCTGCCGCTGGTGGTAGGCGTCACCTACGAGTTCAACCGCTGGGTGGGCCGCCACGTCCAGGACAACGGCCTGGCCAAGATCCTCACAGCTCCGGGCCTCTGGATGCAGAATTTCACTACCAACGAACCCGACGATTCCATGATCGAGTGCGCTATCCGCTCGCTGGAGCTGGTGCTGCCGGAGGAAAAGGGCAAAGACGCCTGGTGACCGGGCATATGTGTGTATTTTTGATGATGGAGCGGAATCATGGCAATCACATATAACAACTTGTATTTGGATATCCGCCGCCAGCTGCGTGGGGCCGGCATCGAGGCTGCCACCCTGGAGGCACGGGAGCTGGTGTGCTTCGGCACCGGAAAGAGCCGGGAGCAGCTCCAGCGGGACGGCGGGCTGTATGCCTCCCCGGAGCTGGAGCGCCGGGTCCGGGATCTGGTGGACCGCCACCTGGCAGGGGAGCCAGTGGCCTACCTCATCGGGGAGTGGGAGTTCTACGGCCTGCCCCTGGACATCTCTCCGGAGGTATTGATTCCCCGGCCGGACACGGAGGTCCTGGCGGAACAGGCCATCAACTATCTGCGCACCCAAGGGGAGTGCCGGGCGCTGGACCTGTGCGCCGGCAGCGGCTGCGTGGGCCTGGCCATCGCCTCCCAGGTGCCGCAGACCCGGGTGGTACTGGGAGAGTGGTCCGACGGGGCGCTGAAAATCTGCCGGCAGAACATCCGGCGCAACGGACTCTCCGGCCGGGTGGTGCCCATGCAGGCAGATGCCCGGGACAAGCCGGAAAAGGCCCTGGGGGATTTTCAGTGCATCGTCTGCAATCCCCCCTATATTCCCCGGGCAGACATTGACGGGCTGGATGTGTCGGTGAAGGATTATGAGCCCCACCTGGCCCTGGACGGCGGGGAGGACGGTCTGGATTTCTACCGGGATATCTCTGAAAAGTGGAAAGATGCCCTGAACATCGGCGGCCGGCTCTATTTCGAGGTAGGCATCGGCCAGGCGGACAGCGTGCTGCGCATCATGCGCGCCCAGGGCTTTGGAGATATCCAGGTGGTCAAGGACCTCCATGAGATCCCCCGGGTGGTATTCGGCACCCTGTGCGCGGAGGTATGACCGCCTGAATTTCATTGATGTATTTACACAGATCAGGAGGAAGATAGAATGGCGAGAGAGAAAGCGCCCCTGCCCACGGCAGCTCCGGCGGACGATAAGAAAAAGGCCATCGACACCGCCATGGCCCAGATCGAGAAGATGTACGGCAAGGGCTCCATCATGCGCCTGGGTGACCGGGCGGAGCTGAATGTGGACTATATCCCCACGGGCTCCCTGGCCCTGGATGTGGCCCTGGGCATCGGCGGCGTCCCCAAGGGGCGGATCGTGGAGATCTACGGACCGGAGTCCTCCGGTAAGACCACCCTGGCCCTGCATATTGTGGCGGAGGCTCAGAAGCGGGGCGGCGAGGCCGCCTTCGTGGATGCCGAGCACGCATTGGATCCCACCTACGCCCGGGCTCTGGGGGTCAAGATTGACGATCTTCTCATCTCCCAGCCGGATACCGGTGAGCAGGCCCTGGAGATCACGGAGGCCCTGGTGCGCTCCGGCGCCATCGACGTGGTGGTGGTGGACTCCGTGGCGGCCCTGGTGCCCCGGGCGGAGATCGAGGGCGAGATGG
>PPYF01026936.1_pt1 | contig 64175 bp, 73 predicted proteins | sample 1559871 | NCBI WGS metagenome assembly PPYF01 (sample SAMN08240021, study PRJNA423297) | Human gut metagenome, whole genome shotgun sequencing project. | reverse complement strand
TGTGTTCAAGGATTTAAGAATTATCCTATGTACATTGTGTTCAAGGATATTTTTATTTTTCGATGTGTTTTTGGGCTAACCAAGAGGGTATAGGATTTGGCTCAAGGCTTTAAGAATAATATAATAAGGCCTTAGATCATTGTGTCCATTTAATTCGATGTAAGGATTCAAGGCCTTATTATATACCATGGAGGGCCCTAAGTTTAAATAATCCTTCGAAGTGAGCCTTGAATCAGAGCCCAAATTTTATATGCGTATTATATTATATATAATATATAATGATTATATTTGCATTGTAATATTAATCATATAAAAAATTATTGCCCTATGAACACAACAGATCAGTTATTTAATAACACAATCCTATTCCAGGATACAGAGAACATCGAAGGAACAGTAAAAAATGTTTATCTGAGACAATTCTTTTATGAATCCTTAGGAATGGATGATCCTAGAGGTTATAATCTTTGGTCAAAGATTTTTAATCGCTTTTCTAAAGTTGATTCTAGTATGGTTCGAATTTTACCTAATGATCCTGAGAAATTAGTTTGGTTCTTAGAATTATCGATTACAGATAACAGAGACCAAATTATATCAGAGAATTATGATAAGGCATTATCCTTCTATAAGGAAACATTAAATGAAATCCAAGATTACCTTGACCTATCTAATGCCTTTCAATATATAGGATTGGGTAATACGAAATTATATATCACATTCATAGCTGAAATTTAATGCTAGCCTGTTCGATACATCGAATACTAATTATCTTATGAAAATAAACCTTAATCATACTCAATAGGAATATTACTCTAATCAAATCTGTATAAGGTAGCTCGCTTGGGATAAGTAGGCTACCTTTTTTATTTGTGTTCTTTTATCTTTACTTCGTAAAACCTGCTAGCTAAGGCCTTAATTCTTTGAGCCCATCTTACTTTCAGGATATCTTTATACGATATATTATATAAAACCTGCTAACCAAGCGTAAGGCCCTGTAAGCCCAAAAGGCCTTAATAATCTCCATTGATGGCCCTGAGTCCAAAGATGGCCCTAAATAAAGGCTTTCAAAAACCAGCCAACTAAGGCCTTGATGATTTGGGTGATTAGGTAGGTAATGATGAAGGCAGGGTGATGGTGAGGAATGATATTTTTAATAAATAAAATCTATTTGTTTAATAGAAAAATTCAATAAAAATTTTTCTCAAAATATTTTTGTATTTAAAAAATACATTGTATATTTGCAATACAGAAAAACAAACAAAATGTTTCACTTTTAAAATTTAAAAATCATGAATGCAAATGTAAATGAAAATGTGTTAGTAAATGGAGTAAACAACAATGTAGAAAATGCTGCAAAAGTTGAAAAAAAGAAAGCACAAAAAACAACTGCAAAAAAGAGCACAAAAAAAGAAAGTGCAAAAGTAGAAAAAAAAGAAGTTGAAAAACTTTCTTTTTCTAAATTACTCGAAACATTGGACACAACGGGATTGCATACCAATTCAGGTTTAAAGAAAGAGAATCTATATAACTCTTCGATTTATGCGGATTGCTTAACTGATAAAGATAAAAAGTCTGTTAGACGCAAAATTCGTAATCTTTTGGACAATTTTATAGGAAGCATTATTCGTTCAGAAAAGAATAAAACAATTTGCGAAAATCATTGCAAACAATTCAAAGTATTTTATGAACAAGTTTATAGAATAAATGATTTTTCAGTAGAAAGTTTGGTTTCTAATAATACAGATGAATTAAAAAAAGAGAATTTAAAGAAAATGCTTGAAATTGTAAAAAAGAACTTGAAATGAAAAAAGAAAAAATAAAAGAGTGCATAATATTTGCATTCTTATTCCTTATATTTAAAACTGAGCCAAGATCTTTCAATAAAGCTAATAAGGGAAATCCTTAAGATCTTCTCCTCTCTTATTCATATAACTTTTTTCGATAAAGCCTATAAGGGATTTTTATTATCTCTACTTTTTTCATAATGAGATTCCTTTTATCCTTTTCATAGGGTAAGGGCTTTTATTATTACTCTAATGTTATATTTTTCATTGATTATCCTTTATTTGGATCTCTCTTATTATTTATCATCTTAGGATTTTTATTTTTCATTTTTTGTTTGTTGTTTGGGGGGACTCTTACAAGAAAGGCCTAAGATATTTTTATCCCAGGCCTTTATTATTATTATTAATCACTAAGGATTTTTTTAATCCACTGGGCTCTGTCCAACTTTTAATAAGTACCCAGTAAATGAAAAGTTATACTTACCAGTATTAACTGCAGTGATATTTACACTTTCAAGAAATAATGCGTTTTCTACCCATGGGTATCCATTTTTCATACTGGTTGAATTATCGTATCCCGAAAAGTATGAAAATAAACCTTCTGATAAATTATAAATACATAATCCATAATTGCCATCTATGGGCATAGCATATGTTACGATCATTACCAGATCGCCTTTATCGAAGCTTCCATTGATTTCATCTAAGGCTGATTGGATACTGTCTAAACTGCAATTGACTTTTATGGAGACTGTGGATTTATCTGGAGCCATAACCATCTTTCTAGCGGTTTCATTAGTATCCAACCTGGTACTAAAGATGGAACCTTTTCCTATTAATTCTTTGTACTTATCTCCAGATGGGATTCTTTCGATTCCCAATCTTAGGGCTTCAAAGGATGGCTGAGATCCTGGGTCTACCCCCTTATTTCTCAGAGTATCCCTTAAACTTGTTTTTGCTTGGTTGATGGATGATGTTAATGATTGGATCCTTTCTTTCAATGTAGGCATAATGTGTAGGAATTAAAAATTAATGATGAATATTAAAAGATTAATAATGAGGGAGGATAAAGAAGTTTTTTTGAATTCTTTATGACTCCCTTTGTTAATCTTTAATTATTATAGGATATAAGTACATGGTTGCCTTGGAAGTATTAAAATTACTTCCCTCCAAGTATGCTGAGTAGATTCCAGATGAAAATGATAATGATACTTTTGGCATTACTGGGATTTCGATATCATTAATCCCTTGAGCAATCTGATCCCCGGTTGGGCTTATTGGTACACTTACACCTTTATTGGATAATGCAGATCTCAGTGATGTTTTTGCATTACTGATTTGTAAAATTAGGGCTTCAATTCTTGATTTGAGTGACATATTCGTGATGTATTAAAGTTAATATAGATAAGATAGTATCTTATAATATTAATCACTAAGGCAATAATACAATGAGTTTGATTACAGGAATTCAGGATCAAAAAGATCACATTACACAAGTAAAAAAAGATGATAAAGTATCCCCAAAAGAGAAATACGCGAATAGACACAATAAAAAATCCCTATCTACTTTCTCAAGCAAATAGGGATAAAAACCTGACCCATAAATAAGAGTCCGCGATTACGTTTTTTTGATTACGATGAAAAATCAATTCTCAATTTTAAAAACATTTACCAAAACCTATTCGTTTATAGTTTCCTTCTGTAGACTTTCCAATAACTCATTCAATTTCATAGAGTAGCCATCTAATTCTTCTGTAGAATATGAATTATTAGGGATTCCCTTTTTAAAGTTTTCTAGTGCACTCTGCAATTTAGAAGCAGTATTTCCCAAGCAATATTCTTTCCAAATTCTTTTAGATTCACTTCCATGAACCAATATCGTGAACTGGGTTCCTTTTAAATTTAAAGGAGTCAAGGATTTGATCTTTCGATCATATTTGGGATTTACTGATATCCCATTCGAAAGTAAGGCAGAATTTTTATTTACATCGATTACCTTACAGAGTTCACAATGTGATGGGCCTTTTATTAAAACTTCTTGATCTTTGGATAACAATTTGATGTTTTTATCCTCTTTTTTAACAGATTTCTTTTTCATGTGATTAATTTTTAATTGTGATATTGTATAGTAAACACATAATTTTACAGGGTATGAGCAATACTAATAGCATTTTTCATATACAAAACATATCAAATATGAAGCAATATAAAGTTTTGGGAGTATGCAATGGTCAAGGCATAGGATTATTCCCATTTAAGGGTGACAAAAGGTTCAAAATCTTGGGTAATTTAGAGGTTAGAGGGGTGTATTTTACTCCAAAAAATGAACAATGGGTAGATAATTTCCCAGGTATACCTCTTTTCAGGGATTTAAATCGATGTAAAAATTACCTTGAAGGTAAAAAAGTACACATAATTATCGGTAATCCTTCCTGTGGAGGACAATCTATACTCAGAATCAGTAGAAAAAAGGATTTTAAATCTACCGAAGAGCAAAAGGCAGACCCTACAATGGTAAATTTTATTGAAAGTGTTCATCATTTTAAACCTCATGTATTTTTATTGGAAAATTTACCCAAATTGCTAGAAGTAATCCCAGAAAATCAATGGGAAAATGAAATATTCCCAGATTATAACCTGGTTTTTCACAACCATTCAGTTTCAGAATGGGGCAATTCTCAAATATCAAGGAACAGATTAGTAATAATAGGAGTAAAAAAGAGCTCTCTTTTATTCAAATTGGAGCAATTCCTTTTTGTTAAACAAATGAAAGCTCTTAGGACAACGCAAGATTTATTATTTAACCTCCCAAAGGATGGTAATATAATCGAGGATTTGGATAAAATCGTTTCAATGTTTCACCCAGACGATAAAAATAAAACCAAATTATCCCTGAAACAAGTACAAAGATTATGGACAAATGAGTTCAGGGATGAGTGGAAATGGCCTTGGGTTAATTCTAAAGGGTCTAGAGGGACATTACCCGGTGTATATAGAAATAAACCGAATGGTTATCCAATGACCGCTAGGAAAGCGGATCGACAGTTTAAATGGAATGGTTTACCAATGTCTCCAAGAGAACTTGCAAGGATAATGGGAATCTCTGATAAATTTAAAATTCACATCGAAGAAGATAGGAAAAATTATTGGATAAACAAGGGAAGGTTAATTGTTACTCAGACCTTCCCTTATGAAATAGGATTATGGTTTAAAGAATGCCTATTAAACCGTTAACAACATTCTACCTCATGTTTCCAGAGTAAAAGGAGTTTCCAATAGTGGTCCAAATCGATATTTGGATTCCCTTTTGAAACCAAAGGTTTAATGTAATCGATAGCTTCGTTTAATTTGGAAGATAATATATTCTGAGATTTAATTACCTTGTCCATCAAAACTTTTTCTTCATCTTCACCTCTAGCAAGATTTAAATTTGCTAACTGAAGAAACATAAAAGATTTCGAAAGTTCATATACTTTTCTTCGAATGATAATGGATTCTTTTAATAATTTTTCCTCTTTCAATGATGATTTATCTTTTTTCATGATGTTGAAATTTTATGTTTGATGTGACATAGTAGTACTTAAATTTTCAAGGCAATATATTTTGGAACCTTCTATATGGATTATATTATATATTCTGGCCAATAGCCAATTGCTAATTGATAATTGGCTAATTGATAAATCCTAAATCCTAAATCCTAAATCCTAAATGGTTAATGGTTTAATGGTAAAAACCTAAAAGGTAATAAACAATAAACAAAAACTAAAATTGGAAACTCGGTTTACGAGAAATTTCTTTGTAACTTGTTGAATTCCAATTAATTAGATGCCCTAAAACTGGGAATTTGTATTTAACAATTCCGGGATTTTTTCCTACACAACTCGCTGATAATGAACGACTCCTGAGGTAGAAAATCAAAATCCTGGAGAATCCCAGAATTGTTAAATCCTGTTAAAATTAAAAATCACATAAAATTATCACAATCCTATGAAACACAGAGATGAAATTTTTTCATGGGTCATGGCAATCCTAATTTTATTTTCGATGATTGGGGTTTCCTGGGTGACCTATAAAATCACAAAACGAAAATTTAAAAAGGAATCATCGAATAATTTCGAAAACCAAAAAACAGACACAGTTTATATCCCAGAGATTTTTACAATCCCTGAACCTTTCGAAATTATTATGAATCCTTCAAAGGTTGAAATTTATCGAAAGGATACAACTTCAAAGTATAATGAATTTTCCCTTCGGGAAAAAGATTTGGTGTTGTTCACACCAAATCGATTAGACAGCTTGATTATTGATTTGAATTATTTGAAGAATCTTCCAATGAATCCAAAACTATTATCACTTGATTTGAATCAAAACCAGTTGAGCTTGGGATTATCGGATATTAATGGGATCACGTCTAGAATATCTTATCCATTAAACCTTCAGAATTATTCCTATAGATGGAATGGAAATTCTTTAACAAGCAAAAAACAACCAAATTTTAAATTTTATCCAACACTTGGATATCAATATCGAATTTTAAATAATTTTCATGACATTGATCTCAAGTTAAATTTCAAGACTAAAGGATTTAATTACGAACTTGGGCTAAACGGATTTTACTATCCCAAATTCAAGAGTGATCCTGGATGGGATATCACAATAGGTTTAACCTATGATTTTTAAAAGAAGAAAAGAAAATGGCGAAAAAGGAAATAGATACCTCTCATCTGAATGCTCAACAATTTAGAGAATTGGTTCAAGTACAAAAGGATGTCTTTTACTTCTCAACATTTGCTTATGTGGTTCACCCAGTAAGAGGTAAAACAAGGTTCCTTTTATATCCATACCAAAAATCAGTACTGTATTGCTTCCTAAAACATCGATTTAATATCATCCTAAAATTCAGGCAAGCGGGGATCACAGAATTGATTTCTCTTTATTGCTTATGGCTAGCGATGTATCACCCAAACAAAAAGGTGAATATCATCTCCATCAAGGATTCTGTAGCAAAGAAGGTTTTAAAGAAAATCAAATACATGTACAAGAATCTCCCAGAGCACTTAAAAGTTCCCATCGTAAATGGTAGAATGGGTGAGCTGGGCACCGCGTCTATGATAGAGTTTATCAATGGCTCTTTTATAGAATCCATCCCAACCTCGGAAGAAGCAGGACGTTCAGAATCTCTTTCTTTATTGGTAATCGATGAAGCTGCAATTGTAAGATGGGCTTCTACGATTTGGGCAGCAGCAGCTCCTGCAATTTCCACTGGTGGGAGTGCTATCCTAAATTCAACGCCCTATGGAATTTCTGGCTTCTATCATTCAAAATGGGTTGAAGCGATTACAGATTCTGATTCTCCTTTTCACCCTATTCGATTATATTGGAAAATGCACCCCGAGCGAGATCAGAAATGGTACGATACAATGTCCAAAGCTTTGGGCCCAAGAAGAACTGCCCAAGAAATTGATGGTGACTTCCTTTCTTCCGGTAGTACTGTATTTGATCTTACAGATATTAAGGCAATAGAAGATACCCTATCGGAATACCCAGTAATCGAAACAAGGTTTAATGGCCAGTTAAGAATCATGGATAAACCAAAACAAGGTGTAAGATACTTTATTGGTGCTGACGTTGCTACGGGACGTTCTAATGACTACTCAGCTTTTACTTTGGGTGATTCTAATGGAGAAGAAGCTGCAGTATTTAAAGGGAGAATCCCAGTAGAGAAGTATGCTAAAATCTTGGGCAACCTGGGAAAAGAATTCAATTGGGCAACAATTGCCCCTGAAACTAATGATATTGGTTTGGCAGTAACAACCTTACTTCAAACCGAAGGATATCCTCAATTGTATTATCATAAAAAGCTTCTCAAAAAGAAAGGAAAGTCAAGGCCAGAAGTAGAACAATATCCCGGATGGATAACCACATCTAAGAACCGATCCCTAATCATTGATGGATTGGAAGAAGATATCAGAAAAGATAACATTACAATTAAGGACCCCTTTTTTGTTCAAGAGGCTTATACCTTTATCTATGATTCAATAGGCAGGCCAGTAGCAATGGGTAAACACAACAGAAACAATCAAACCTCAGACATTGACATGGATGAGGAAACCTATTCGGATGATAGTATTTTTGGTAAAGCAATATACAATCATGTGAGGAAGAATTACAAACCTTCATTGATAATTCAACCTAAATAACAAAATATATGGTATTACAATCAATTGGGAATTGGTGGTTAAACTTAATTGGTGTTCGGAGGGATGATTCGAATGCCTATAAGGATAAACCAAAGTCTGACCCCAATCCAAGAACCACAGCCCCTATCCCACCGGGTAGGGTTTCTGTGTCTAATGATACTACTGATATGTTATCTGTATTAAAGGGAGAAGCTGACTTTGTTACTCCTTCTTTTCGTACAGAAATCATCCCACTTATCAGAAGTCTTTATAAAGTTAACCCAGATGTAGGTATAGCTGTTCAGGATATGTTTAAGTTGGGAAATACGAAACATTTTATCGAATTCCCACATAATACTCCGGAAGAAGCTTTAAAAATGAGGAAGCATCTCAGGGATGTTTCTAAAACCTGGTCTAATTATACAGCAGGTATCTTTGGCTTAGTAAACAAGATGTTTGTTCAAATGCTTGTTTCTGGTGCCATGAGTATGGAAGCAGTACCAAAAAAAGACCTATCTGGGATTGAAAGCATTATCTTCATTAAACCAGAGGACATTGTATTCCAAAGAGATCAAAATGGTAAATATCGACCCTACCAATTGAACAAAACTTGGAATCATGGTAAATCAGAAAGGTTAATTGAACTTAACCTAAATACCTACATCTACCTTTCAATGTTCAATGATACTGATGAACCTTATGGGATTCCAACTTTCATGGCTGCATTGGATTCATTAAAGACCCAATCAGATATGAAAATTAATACCAAGCATATTATGGAATTGGTTGGTATGATGGGATTCTTAGAAGCCAAAATGGCAAAGCCAGATATATTACCAAATGAAAATCCTAAAGCCTATGAAGCCCGATTAAATCGAATGCTTCGGGAGTTAAAGGTTAACACAAGGGAAGGATTAAAAGATGGTACTGTAGCTGGCTTTATCGATGATCATGAATTCAAGTTAAATTCCACTACCAAGGATATGGGTAACTTGGATAAACCCTGGAACATGAATCAACAATCAGTGGCTAATGGTTTGGGTATTTCTGGTTCTCTTATTGGGGTATCCAATGACAACAAAACAGAGGGTGGAACAAGTATCATGTTCTCCAAAATGATCTCTCAGCTTGCGAATTTACAGGAATTTGCAGTTTATGCTCTTGAATTTATCTATTCACTAGAATTGAGATTAGCTGGACTCCCGAATAAAGGATGTAAGGTTAGATTCTTTACTTCCACGATTAATGATGAAGTCAAAATTCAACAGGGTAAAGAGTATAAGATTCGTAATCTTAATTCTCTATATGCAGCTGGTATCATTAGCCAAGATCAATATGCCTTCGAAATGGGTTATGAAAAGCCCAATGAAAAGGAACCCAGAGTTCCATTAAACAAATTAGAAGATGGTGATGATGGGGCTAAAAAACAGAAAAGGGAAGCTGACAAGGATAAATCCGATAGATCACAAAGGGATAAGTCCAAAACAGTTCCTAAACGAAAAGATGGTGATACTAAAGAAAGGTAAATATTATGGGACAATTTAAAAAAGGGAAACAGGATACCATAGTAATTGGAGAAGGCCATTCTCTAATGCTTGGGCATATGCCAAACTCGATTCCTTCAGATGCTTATTCAGAATTAAACTTTGGCTTAAACAAGTCAGGGATAGAGAGTTATGGTTTTTGGAGTAATTCCATTAATTATAACACATTTTATCCGGGAGTAACCCAAGAGGAATTTATGCCTAAGGATACTGATTTCATTGAACCCGTTTATCGATTGCTTTCCGAGGTAATCGTAAACAAAGAATGGAACCCAGTAGACTTCAGTCGTAATGGAGTATTAAAAGCTTCATTAAAAATGTTGGTAGGGCAAACAGTTAACTGTGATCATTCAACCGATGTAGCAAATGCAATTGGTAGTGTAAAACAAACCTTCTGGCAAGAATCCTTTAAACAAGATGGCATCGTAATCCCAGCGGGAATTAATGGGGTATTAAAAATCGATGCTAAGGCAAATCCCAGACTTGCTAGAGGAATATTAATGGATCCTCCCAGTATTCATTCTAATTCGGTATCAGTAAGATTTATTTGGGATAAATCACATCCAAACTTGGATGAAGATGAATTTTGGAGTAAACTGGGTACATACGATGAAAAGGGTAATCTGATTTGTAGAGTAGTAAAGGAAATCGTATCCTATTACGAAACTTCTTTGGTATCTCATGGTGCTGACCCATTTGCTCAGAAAATCGATGAAAATGGGAATATCAATGATCCGAGATTTGCTTCGAAACAAAGTTACTCGGCAAACAGAGGTAATGATATCGAATATTATTTCATGGATTATAAAAAACTCATAGATACCGAGAGTATTAACAATACTACGGTATTTAATATGAAATCTGATAATTCATCTGATCATTCAAACAACAAAAATTCTATCAATATGAAAGAAAAGGAATTGCTTGCCCTCTTAGTAGGTACAGGGATGTTAACACTTGCCGAGGGCAAGGAAGTTAACCTTGACAACGTTAAAGAGGCAGTTACTTCATTGGTAGCTTTGAAAAATTCTTTAGAAACTCAGGTAGAGGAATTGAATAATTCCAAAACTGGTTTGGAATCCAAGGTTACTGAGTTAACTGCTAAGGTAACTGAATTGGAAAATGCAGCTCAGGTTAACAAAGTAATGGCAGAACTGGGAGCCAATTATTTGAAGAGCTTGCAGGAAAGCACAGTAGAAACTTACAAAAAGATCTATGGTGAAAAGGCTGATGAAGCAATTGTAACCTTGATCACAGGAACCTCCGATGTTGCTCAGCTAACTGCATTAAAGAAAACTTATGATGCAGAACTGGAAAAACAGTTCCCTTTAACTTGTTCTGCATGTGGCTCTCACGATGTAACCAGAGCTTCTTCTCAGGCTGAGGATGAAGAAGGTACTACCTCTACAGACAAACCCAAATCTCTTCAGGACATTGCTCGCAACATAGCAAGCAACAAAAACAAAGGGTCAATCATTTTTAAATAATCTCTAAAAGTCAATCAATATGGCAGACTTCACTAAATTCGGAGGAACTACTCCTCGAGTGGTGATTTACAAAAGTGAATCCCACAAATTACATCAGGCATTCCCTGTTAAAGCTTCTGTAAGGATTTATGCTGGAAACCCGGTAGCAATTACCACTGATGGTACAATTGAATTGTTGACAAAGGCTAACGAAGCTAACTACTTGGGAATCGCAGTTACCGATAACATTAACCCAGCTTACAAAGAATCAGCAAATGCAGGTCCCGTGGAAGTAACAGTTGCTGTTCAGGGTTTCATGATTATCAATGCAATCTCAGAAGCCGCTTTAAATGCGGGTCCAGTAGAAATTGGTACTGGCATGGATGATACTAACCATTTCACTAAGTTCAAAACTTTCACTCAGGCTGGTGCTGATGCTGCAACTCGTCCCGTGAATTTTATCTCCCTGACAAAAGCTTCAGCAAAAGATGAGCTGATTCAGGTATTATGTAAATAACAAAAAGAACAGAAAGATATGTCTGAAACAAAGAAGAATTTAACAAAAGAAAACTTGCTCAAGGAATTGCCCGAAATGGGAAAAAACCTTGATGCAATCAGAAAAGGTACGAATACCGAGTTATCTGCCGATATCTCAATGGCAGAAGTAGTAAACGAAAGATATGGAGTTTCAATGGATCAGTATCTCTCCACTTTGGGTATCGATACAAAAAAAGATACATTGCAGAACCTTTTCACAATGCCCGATCAGTCAGTTCGCTGGGTAGTTCCTGAAATCATCCGTGCTGCTATCACATTGGGTCTTCGTCAGGCTCCATTCTATCCGAACATCATTGCTGGTGATCAACCGGTAAATGGTTTGCAGGTAACTATGCCGTACATCAACATGTCTGATGCTGCTCCGGCAAGAGTAAACGAAGCTGAAACAATTCCGTTGGGAACAATCTCTTACGGACAGAAACAAGTTTCTATCTTCAAAATCGGTAAGGGTATCAAAATTACTGATGAAGTTAAAAACTACGTTTCTCTGGATGTGATGGGAATTTTCCTTCGTGACTTTGGTATTCAGTTGGGGTATGCAATGGATAACCTTGCAATCGACACGGGTATCAATGGTGACAAAATCGATGGCTCAGAATCCGCTCCAGTTATTGGCGTAGGTACAACTTCAGAAGGTATCCAATATCGTGATTTGCTCCGTATTTGGATTCGAGGTTCTCGTATGGGCCGTAACTTCACATCAATGATTGGAGGAGAAGACGAAGCATTGAATATCCTGGATTTGCCCGAATTCAAGGTAAGATCAAATGGTACTACAGAAGCTACTCTGAATCTCCATACTCCGGTACCTAACCGTGCAGACTTCTGGATTCATGGTGGTATCCCTGCAAATCAGTTGATGCTTATCGATAAAGCTGCTGGTATGATTAAGCTTACTGCTCAGCCTCTGATGTTGGAATCAGAAAGAATCGTTTCCAATCAGACTGAAGCTATGTATGCTTCTCTTACTACTGGCTTCTCAAAAATGTACAGAGATGCAATCGTTATGTTGGATTCCAGCAAGGAATTCTCTTCCAATGGATTCCCAGAATATATGAACCTGGATCCTCTGATGTCAGTAAATCTGGAGTAATTTCCTTTTTCTTCGGTCTTTTTCTATCTCATCCCAGCTCATACATTTTCATGGGCTGGGATTTATCACATAACAACATATAAAAATAATTTAAGATATGAAGTATTTGAAATTAGGCGATAACGCAACCTCATTCTATGATATGGGGACTGGCCTTAAAATTTCCGGTAAAGATGTAGTTGCTGTAAATGAAGCCTACATTAATCAAGGTAAAAGAACAAGAAGAGCTCTTCAGGGCGGTCATTTGATTTATGCAACCAAAGAAGAGTATGAAGAAGCTAACGGTGTAAAGGCAGAATCCGAAAACAACACCGTAGAAAGCCTTTCGAAGAAATTCTATAATCTCTACCAGTCTGGGAAATCAACAAAGGAATTAGCTGATGCTTTCAATAAAGCTCAGTTGGTGAAGATTGCTGAAGCTGCAGAATTGGAAGTAGAAGAAGCAGATACAAAATCCAGTTTGGTAGAAGCCATCATCGAACAGATCGAATCCACCGATGATGAAACTGATGAAGAGTAAACCTCTCTCAACATACTCAATATAAATTCATAATGGGGCAAATGCCCTAAAAGTCCTAAAAATATGGTAACAAATTTTTCATTCCAAAAAAACGGGTTATCAGTATCTTTTAGAGACCTTTCAACCGGAGTCCCAGATGGTAGTACATATCACTGGGACTTTGGCGATTTTAAAGGGTCCGAAGAGAGAAATATTACCCATGAATATGAAAGCTCTGGGTTTTACATAGTGACCCTTAAAATCACAGCTCCTGCAGTTGGAGAAGAAGAACCTCAAGTAGGTGAAAAACAATTAAGGTTAGGAATCAGTGATATGTCCAAAACACAACTCTCAGATTCAATATATAACCTTATCAATTCCTATATCCCAGAAAGTTTACTTCCTTACCTTTCAGATATCGACAAACAAGCCTACATCGAAAAATGGCAATTATATATCCAACCTCTTGTTTGTCGACCCTGTGGAAAAGAAATCCCATTAGAAGAATATAACAATGAGCTTGCTTATGAAGCTCTAGAAAACCAATTAATAATGGAGTTATCCGCATATGACTTCCTTACAGTGGGAATCATCAATATGATGAGATCAGCTACGGATATAATCCAAAACGAAACAAACAGCTCAACACAAAAACCTGGAGAAGGTGAAGGTGGAGAAGCTAATGCAAACCAAAGAGTAAAGGCAATCACAACAGGCCCAACAGAAGTTCAATTCTACGAAGGATTATCTGGAGATTCAGCCACATCTTTGGCTAAAACAATCACAGGAGCATTACAACCAGGTGGAGTAATTGATACATTAAAGGCTAATCTATGTATGCTTGCGGGAAGGCTATGTATTTATCTCCCAATCTGTACTCAACCTAGAACAGTTAAAGTTCCTAAGGTTGTTAATCGAAGAAAACCTGGACCAATCGGAGGTCCTAATCCTATCAGTATATTAAATCCTTCAAACATTTAAAGCTATGAGTGTATTTATTGGATATCCCAGTTTCATGGCATATCAAATGATGAAAGGTAAAAAAGGTAATAATGATGGGTTTCCATCTATTCAGGGTATGATCGCAAGATATTCAGCATTAGGTCTTACCAATGAACAAATGTCTACCAATCCCGTATGGGTAGATAAGACAGGTAACGGACATGACTTGCAAATGAAGAATTTCGCTTGGGGTGGGATGAGTGGAGTAAATGGTTATGTTCAGAATTTTAATTATTTCAGAAATAATGCTACTGTAGATAAAGTAAGAATTGATGAGCAAAGTAGCAATTCTATTAAAGTAATTATTTTAAATACAGAAATAGAAAACGCTATTTATATACCAAAGAATGTTTACCAATTTAATAAATCTTATTTCATAAAAATATCAAGTGAAGGATACAATGAAGGTGATCTATCTTTATTATTTTATGCGCCTTCTACATCAACAGCAACAACAGTAACGGTATCATTAAACCCTAATGGCATCACTGAAATTCCTGCAATAAAAGAAGATGATTTTTTAGCTGTTTATCTTAAGGTTAGGGGTAAAGTGGGATCAATTACCATCGAACAACTTCCCCTCTACCCCGGTGCACTCGTCTTTGATGGTGTAGACGATTACGGTACCTGTGATAACTTCCCTGTTCTGACTAAGGAAAAGGGATATACGGTTGTAGCGTTGAGACAGTGGATTACAAGGGGTGAAATAGCCCAAGGATTAGTATCTAATGTAAAGAATTGGATCAAGGATGGTGCCTTCTTGTTAGAATATAGAAATATACAAGCCGATCATCTTAATAAGCCTATATCTTTTGGAGCAATAGGGAGTGAAATGGATTTACCACACATCCTTACTTATCAGACATCTAAAAGTTATAATGGTGTTTCGATTACAACTGGTAATTTTGAAGGAACAGATGTGCTACATGTTGGGAAATTAGCTCCAACTAATGTAGGAACTTGTATTAACGCTGCTATCTGGGAACTTGTATTTCTCGATCACGATGCCACCGAAGAAGAACTGACCAAGATCAAAGACTACTTCGTCAAAACCTATCCCGGGCTTTTCCCCGACTAAGCATGGACTGTCACCGGTAAAACCAACGAGGACGAAGATCGTGCTACTATTGCCAACATTACGGGCAATGGTAATGATCTTATACTGTCGAATTTTGGGTTTGCAGAAGGAAGTGGGTATGGGTTGTATGGTGAGAATTATAATGGTGGTAGATGGGTTAAATCTACTGATAGGGCAGATATAACTTGGACGAGTTATTCTGTAAATATAACTTCAGTTAAAGTTGCGTCTACACAGTTATATTATCAATCCTATCCTGAACAACCTTCTTTTATAGTTCCTTCTTATAAGATAAAAGTTTATGGACTGAAAGATGGTCAAACTCTATCCTATAAACAAGCAACTTCTGAAGGGCAACAATTATACCAAAATGGCTTTTAAGAATCTTGCTATTTATCCTACAGTTCTTTCCAAAGACGACTGTATCAAAGCCTACAACTACCTCCAAACCCTAAAAGCAAAGTAACATTAAAAATTAATTGAATATGAAATACGCAATTGTAGACATCGTGTGGTGCGAGTCCCACGGAATAGAAGTCCTACCGGAAATGAGGACAAGTGTAGACCAGAGCAAGGTGATCTTGCATGAGGAATTTCTATCACCTTTCGGCGAAGAGGAATTTCCGAAATATGAATCTTCGGATCCGGAGTTTATTGAACTTTTATCAAGTGAAGAATGGACTTATCCAGAAGGAGAACAACCAGTAATCAATAGGCAGTTCAGCAGATTGCTTGCATTGGATGCTTTAGACTTGGAAGCAAATTCAAAGATTAACACTTACAACTTAACTCCTTCAGAGGCATTGCAAGTAAAAGAAAGACACCCCAAATGGAAAATAGGTATAGATGTCGTTAAAGGACACAGATACCAATATGGTGGGGATCTTTGGGAAGTATTGCAAGGTCACAAAACACAGGAAAATTGGAAACCCTCTTTGGAAACAGCCTCCCTTTGGAAACGGGTTGATGAAGAACATGCAGGGACAAAGGATGATCCTATTCCTTATGCACCCCCAATGGAAATATTCAAGGATAAGTATTATACCCAATCCAAGGTATTATATAAATGTATAAGAGACAGTGGTCAACCATTATCTCATAATCTGTCTGATTTAGTAGGAAACTACGTAGAGAAAGCTTAATACCCATCTATGGCATTCTTAGTTAACGATTCGATATGGAAAAAATATAAGCATATCGTACAAAACTTCATTGACCAAGATGCAGGGTTACAAGAAGTGATTTGGTTAAAACATATCCAATATCCTTTACCATTTGGTGAAGATGATGATGAAAATAATTATGAAAGAATTCCTCTCCAAGCTCTAATCAATTACAATTCTTTCAGAACATGGCCTTTAAATGTAGGTACACCTTCTGGTGAATTGGATGGGATTAACTGTGCTATGTTAGTCTCACAAAAACAGCTTGTAGAAAAAGGGCTCACCAATAATAAGGGATATTGGACATTTGATGCTGCATTAGATAGATTCATCATTAATGGTGAATTATACATCTCAAAAGGTGATACTCAAGTAGCACAGGCAAAAGATGAACCTATAGTATTTCAAGTATTACTCAGAAGACAAGAAGATGGCACAGATACAACGAATTAAAACTGGTGATACAAATTGGGGAGATGAAGCAACCAAGCTAAACACCAATTTCAACCAGTTAAATCAAAATAAGGTAGAGGTAGTTCCAGGCTCAAGGTTAATCACAGAAGAAGAAGCTCAGAAGTTAAATGATTTACAGAACTTGAAACAACCGGATTTAAACGAAACTGATCCAAGTAGTTTTGCTTATGTAAAGGGCCAAGAAAAAATCCAATTGATTATGAAGGCCCAAGAATTACAGAACCCTCCTACTTCATCAACATTAATCTATCAAGTAAACGGTGAAACTTTCAGTTATAAAATTGGTCAATTTGTAAGGGCAATCGTAGATGGAGAGCCCAAGATTTATCAATTATATAACATTGTAAACGGTTCTGCTGTATGGAAAGAAACAAACACTGGTTCTGGTGGTGGAGGTGAAGTTTCTGGATATGCCGAAGGATTCAGTTGGTACGAATTAACCAATCCAGGAGATATTAAGCCAGTAAATGGGATTACCCTAAGTAAATCCTTAGTAACCTATACAATTGCAGAAAGTGGAATTACTGGTGATACTACAAACATCTACAGCTTAATCGTTTGGGACCCAACTGATGCTACAGATAAAACAGTAACTTACAAAGCTAGTGCTGGATTAACAGTAGAAATCAATGAGGGAGTAATTGCTAATATTACAGCAGAACCTGGTGATTATACGATTACAATTACTACAGTAGACGGGTCTCATACTGCAACATTAAATGTAAAGATTCAACCTTCGGAGCCTGCTAATGTTCCGGTTGAATCCATATCTGTCAGTAAAGAAGTGGTAGAGATAGATACAAATAATATACAATTTAATGGAGGATAAAAAATATGAGTATAATAACAAAAGGTGCAAATGGTAGGCTTATCCATGGATGGACTAAGGAACAAGCCGACCAAGAAATAGAAAAAGGGGTATTATCCCAAAGTGATGTGATCTTTTTGGATAGTACCAATCAAATCTATGCTTTCAAAAAATTTTGGGGAAGCTCAGGAGGTACCTCAGAAGGAGGTGAAAATAAATTCCTTGATGTTACAGCTATATTTGACCTTATGGGCCAACAAGGAGGTAACCTTTCCGATGAAAATGTAGCTGCTATTAGAAAGGCTTTTCAGGACCATGTTTCCACTGGGTTTATTTCTATTGATACGGTAGTGGGAACTGGGTATGTACCAATGGAGATCATTAAATTTCCAGAGTCAGCTGTTAGTGGTCACGAAACTTACCGTATAGTAATATCAACCCTCTCTGTAGAGGGGAGTTCCCAGGCTCAACATGAAATGTCGGGATACGCTGATAATATATTTGCTATTGTTTGTGATGCTACTTCTAAGTTGTATGAAGTTACTACTGGAGCAATGGCATTTAAAATCGATGGTAACGGTAATAAGTATTTAGCTGATGATGGAGTTTATCATGAGATCAATGTTGATACAACTGAGATCACAAATAAACTTAATACATTAACTTCTGATGTTAACACATTAAAAACAGATGTAGCCAATTTAAAAACCGAGGTTAACGGTGCATCTGCTGCCTTAACAGAATTGGAAGAAGCTTCGAAATAAATCATCTTCGATAAGGGTAACCCAGTAGTAGGTAACGTTACATTAATGTAATATTACAATACTACTGGGTTTTATTATGTAAACATACTTATTCTAAGGATTATGGCTAGAAAACAACGTAGTTCCATTAGTGTTTACATGCCTCCCATTCCTAAAATCGAAATCCGAAATACGGGGAACTGGGTAAAGGTAGAGAATGGATTAACACATCTTCAGCCTGCTATTCAGCATGGATATGATATTGGGGTTGCCAAGTTTTCAGATAAACTCATTAGAATAATCCGAAAGGCAATCCATACCCATAAACCCCCAGCAGGTTCTGGAGTTCAATGGGCTCCATTAAAAAGGAACCATGATGGTGGAATATACTACCTTAAAGGCGAGTATTATAAAGCTGTTGGGGTTTATAAATATCGAAACAGAATCCTGGTTGGTATGCCTTCTGGAACAAAACATTACAGTGGATTAACTTTAAACCAGCTTGCTATCATATTGGAATATGGGAACGAAAATATCCCTGCCAGGCCTTTATGGAGACCCTCACTTAAAAGTGCAGGAGGTCCTAAAGAACTTCGAAACATTTTAATGAAGGAAATCCGAAGATCCATTATGACAAGGACTGGGTTAAAGGCAAATCAAATCCGAGGCTTATGGTAACATCACAAGAAATCATTGAGAGGTCATTCTATATGGCCCTTATGGAAAACACTTTAAGATTAGGGTTAACAGTAGACCCTAATCTCTATGAAAAAACGAAAGAGAGCATGGCTCTTTACCAACAAGCTGTAGAAGAAGTAAAAAAGAACAAAAACAAATTCATTCAAATCTTTGGTGTAGGTAATAGCCAATCCAAAGGTATGAAAGAAAGCTTTCCCAGAATCGTAGTAGAATCCGAAGGATTCGCTCCCGGAGGTATAGGTTTAAATCGATTCCATCGAGAGAAACAAGGAAATAAAGGCTATGTAGTTAGTGAAACTCCTTTCGAGGCAATTGACCAATATATAAATGTAAGGTTAGTCTCTAAAAACTCAGAGGATCAACGATTACTAAACCTTATCATGAATTCTTCAATTCCTCAGAGAGGCTATTTAAAACCCTATATTTATGAGAATGCTCCATTCGATGGAAACATTTTTGTAATCGCTTCTAACTTCTATGATAATTCAAACGATGAAAGAGGGATCATAGAAAAGGTATATACTTGGGAAATCCAAGATACCTTACTTCAGCCACCAGTTGAAGTTGGTAGTGAAACACCGATTAATGAAATTAACGTTGATATCTTTAATAAGGATACAGAACAACCACTTAAGGATAACATACACATTCCATAGTCGAAACTCAGATTAGGAGGAAGGAGGTGATGAATCATTTCATTTCTCCTTCCTTTTTTTGTTTATATCGAAACATTCTTTAATCTCTAATTTATTAACAATATGCCTACAAGTCCTAAAGTTGACTTCACAGTCATTAACAACAATGTTGCAAGCATTACTCCTAACAATGGTATTGGATTTGTCCTTGCAAGAACAACTAAGGGCCCATTCTTTGATGCTTCAAAGATAATCAAGAGCCCTGCTCAATTTGCAGAGGTATTTGGTTCCGAGGTAGTTCCCGATGGTTCCATTTCAAACATTTCTCGTGCATTAAGCATGGGAGGACAACTTCGAATCTGTCGTATTGGTCACTTAAACAGTGGTAAAGTAGATGCAGTAAAGGGTACAGTGCTTGCTGGTAAGGTTTCTGGCAATGCCTATATTTCGGATACTGGTGAAACATTGAACCTGGAATTAACAGGATTCGATTCAAAGGTTATCACTATCCAGCTCAAACTTGAAACAAAAGAATATGGGGGTGATATCCAAAGTACTAACGGTAAATTTATGGTTGTGTTTACACAAGTAGGAAATCGAGTAATTTCTAGCTTGTATAATACGAATGCTAAAGATAATCTTACTTCTGCATTCCTGGTAAATACTAATCCAGTACTTTCCTACAAGAATGGTGATGGTACTCATCCAATCTTTATCGATACAGCTCTTTTCAAGAACTTCCTAACTGCAGACCCATATTTCGATGTAACAATCGCAAAAGTATTAGTGGGCTCTGATCCTTCCCAGGATTACTCAACAGTCCAGGATGTGATCAATCTTTTGAATGATGCTCAGAAGGTAAACAACACTACTCTTGCTATCAAGAGTACTAATACTGCTCCAGTAACATTGAGTGCTGATAAACCATTGTATTACCTTGGTACAGTAGGTAATGCAGGTACTACTCCAGTAGCTACAGACTGGGTTCAGGGATTCGAAGTTATGAAGGATTACTCAGACTTCTATATGTTCTTCGCTTCTCACATCCCTCAGCATTTATCAGAAGCTCAAGCGGTACACCAGGCTGGGTATTCTGCTGCTGATTTAACCAAGAATGCCACTTATGCCATTGAAATCCCAAAAGTAAACACAACTAAGGCTACGATTTTAAAGGCAAAACAGGATATAGGAATTAACTCAGAGCATGTTGCCTATTTCGCTGGAGGTCTGAGATTGTATAACCAAGATGGTATGCTTATGGATTCTGATGTATTGGGTACTGTATTTGGTTTGTCTGCTCAAGCTGCTACAGAATGGGGACCCTGGTATTCATTTGCAGGTCAGAATCGAGGAATCGTTGGTGATGGTAATGGACCAGTAGCTGAAAACTTTGGTAGCCCTGGGAGATATGATGATCTCAATGAATTGGCTGCTGAAAGCATCAACATCTTTGTTATCAAGGAGGTTGCTTCTGGAGGTAAAGCTACATTGTTATGGCATAACTTCACTTCCACAATGCTTTCAAATTCTGAAAGATTCTTGAATGTAGAAAGATTGATTTACTACATCAAGAAAGTTTTGAGACCAATCATGGAACGTTATTTGGAAGAACCCAATAACTTCGAAACTTGGAGTAAGATGTATTTGGAAGTAGACCCTTATCTCCAGGATCTTCAGAATCGAAATGGAGTTCATTCATATGAATGGCAAGGCGATCAATTCGCAACCTCTTTTGATGATTTGCAGGTTAACAACGAAAAGGATGTACGTCAGGGTAAGTATAAAGCTAACCTGGTTATCAAAGAAGTTGTTGCTTTGCAAGAGATTAACATTGGAATTGTGCTGGATGCTTCTTCTGGTGCAATTAATATCGAACAAGCTTAAATCAAAAAGATATGGCAAAAGTTTCTAACCCCAGAAAAAAGTTTCTTTGGCAAATTACATTCGTAAAACATCCATTGAATCCGTACCTGTTTCAGAATGTTACACTTCCCGAAATCTCCATTGACCAGACAGAACATGGGGATATCAATTACAGTGTTAAAACAGGAGGTAGAGTACAAGTAGGTAATCTTACTTGTCAGAAACTGGAATCCACCTCGGGTTCAGATGTATGGATGTGGAATTGGCTTATGTCCGTCCAGGATTTGTTAGTAGGTGGAGGTCTTACACCAGATCAGTATAAGGAATCAGTTAAGATTGATGAATTAGCTGAAGACGGTAGTTCAGTACTTAACTCTTGGATTTGTACTGGAGTTTGGCCTTGCCGAGTAAATGGTCAGAATCTGGACCGTATGAGTTCGGATAATACATTGGAAGATTTGGAATTCTCAGTTGATCAAATCGAGAAAATTTAAAGTGTAGAAAACTGAACAGAGAACGAGGGGTTGTGAAATCCCTCGTTTTTTCATAGTAACAACATATAAAAAACAGAAAAGATGGAAACATTAGTAAACAGTAATGCTATGAAGGTAAACCTTCCAGATATGAATTCTTATGTTTATATCAGAGAACAGAATGGTGAGGATGATGATATTTTATCGAATCCCATAAAATCAGAAACACTCTCCAATTTTTCAGAGTTTATTTCAAGGATTGTAGTAGATACCAATCTTACCCCAAACAGAAAGCTCACAGAACAACAGGCACATGAATTACCATGTAATATTCGGTATGCTATATTACTGGCCTCTAGAATCTTTTCATTGGGCCAAGTAATGGAATTCGAGTATACCTGGCCAAATGGGGATAAGATTCGGTATGAACAGGATCTTAAAGAACTTCTCTTCGATGATTATCATCAATCACCAACAGAAGAAGAATTAAATGCAAAGCCTTTCGCAGTTCCATATTATCCTTATGGGAACACAAAGAATTTCACAATCACACTCCAAAGCGGAAAAGAAGTTTCATATTCCTTGTTAACTGGTAAAGGTGAATCAATGATGATGAACACTCCAGTTAAAACAAAGAATCTGGAATTAAAAGCCAGAGACCTTAAATTAAAGGTAGAGGATAAATGGGAAACAGTTCAAAGCTTTGCATTATTTTCACCCAGGGATATGGCAGAAATCAGAAAATCCGTTGCTGAGAATGACCCATATTATACTGGGCTTATTGAATTGGAACATCCAACAAAAGGATACAAAGCTGGATTTTCTATTATGGGTACTCCAGATTTTTTTTATATCGCGGGATATTAGAGGATGAATTAGCTTACATCAACAGAGCTAAAATCCAAATAGATTATCTCACTCTATACAAACTCCCTCTTTCAAAAAGAAAGAGACTTCTCGAAAACGCTGATCAGTATTTTGCTCAGCTTAAAAATTTAATGAAATAATGGTTTCACTTAAACTATAGGAGGACTGCCTTATTTTCACTTCAGGGTCCCCAAATCAGGGACAACTACAAATCGGTATTGCTTTGGTATTGGAGGATAGATTTTCCAATCAAGCAAGAGAATCCTCCAAAGAAATCCGAAGACTACATCAAGAGGCTAAAAATATAACCAATGCTAATCTCAATGCTGTCAATAGAATGGCAACAGCGGGAATGGCAATTGGTAGTGCAGCTGCCTATGGTATAGGTGAAGCTGTGTTACAGGGAGCAAAATTTATTGATACAATGACCTTTGTAAAAGCAATTGCAAAGGATACAGGTACAGACTTTTCGCTTCTTTCTCAAAGAGCTAAGACTTTAGGTAAAGATACAATGTTTACCTCACAGGATATTGGCTCCGCGATGCAATATATGGCAATGGCAGGACAGGGAACAACAGAGATATTTAATAATATCACTGCTGCAGCTGACTTAGCCAATGCTACAATGTCAGAACTCGGTGGAAAAGGAGGAGCTGCAGATATCATGACCAACATCATGAAGATGTTTATGATTGATTCTACAGAGGCCAATTCTACTCGAGTTTCTGACGTTTTAACAAGAGCAGTAACCAGATCAAATACGAATCTGTATGATTTGGGTGAAGCAATTAAGTATGCTGGTACTACCACTACAAACTTAGGGGCTACCCTGGAACAAACTGCTGCTGCAATTGGAGTACTTGGTGATGCGGGTATTCAAGGTTCAATGGCAGGTACTGCATTAGCTAATGCTTATCGATATTTATCTAAATCAATCGGAGACCCTAACTTCAAAGGTGGAAAAGCCTTAGCTGCATTAGGATTATCCAAATCAGATTTTATAGATGCTAATGGTCAGCTCATTGATCTTGGCTTAGCATTACAGAAAATTGCTAATGCAAGTAGAGGACTTGGAGAACTGGATCAGTATAACTTATTGGTTAATATCTTGGGTGTTCGAGGTGAACGAGCTGGTTCTACAATGATTAGAGCATTCCAGAATTATACCAATCTTCTGGATGAATTAAATAACAACTCCCAGGGGGCTGCTGCTTCTGTTCGTGAGCAAAGAATGGCTTCATTAGCTGGAGCTATAGAAACAGTACAATCAACTTGGGAGAACTTAACCACTTCTTTTGCTGAATCTTTAGGACCCACTTTAACACCCTGGTTAAGAGGTATAGGTAAAATCCTGGAAGGTGTTCAAGCAATATTTGATTCTCCAATAGGCCCATTTGTTTCAGCATTAGTAACTGGTACTGTAGTATTAGGTACAATCAATGCTTCAGTAATTGCATTAAAGTCCTCAATGAGATTGCTTTTCAATGATTCTACGGTTTCATTAAGGAATATGTTCCTTGTAATGAAACAAGGTTGGAAAGCTTCTACAATCTCTGCAGCTGAGTATGCTGCTATGCAAAGGTCAATCATTGCTCAGGGTAAGGCTGGCTTAGCAGGTAGAGGTGTAGGTAATGCAATGCTCTACCATGAGTGGATGAGATCACATCAAGGCCAATATCTTGGTAAGGTAATGGGCAAAGAGGATAAAACTGGTAGGATGAGATATTATGCTCAAACTGCTTCAGGAGGAACCAGAAGAATCTCAGAAGCTGTTGCTACCAGGTATGCTCAAAGATATAATCCATTATCCTTGATTGGAGGAGCTGCTGGTGCTGCCGCAGGAGGGGCTGCCTTAAGATTCGGAGCTTCATCAGTAATGAGGGGAGCTTTAGCTTTCTTCGGAGGACCCTGGGGATTAGCCCTTTCCGCAGTGATCACATTCTTACCCATGATTATCTCTGCTTTAACAAAGAGTAATGAGCAATCATCAGAAACAAATTCTCTTCTTAAAGCTTTGACTCCAGAAGAAGAAAGGCAAAAAAGAATCGATGAAGCTAATCTCACAACAGCAGAAAGAGAGGTACTCAATACAGATGCTTTGGTAAAGTTCTACACCTCATTGGATAAATTCAATGCCAATAGGGAAAGGAACTTTGCTAATGCTCAACCAGGTACCAAATCAATTAACATCTACTTGGATGGCAATCTTATTGGTAGCAAAGCTATCAATGAACACAGTCAAAATGAAGTAATTGAGGTAGGAGGAAAGTAACATGGCAAGTGCAATAAATAAAATACATGGAGTGCTACAAGGGGCACTCCTTAAACCCTTTGATAATTCTACAGTTGGTCAAGCTGCTGTGGGTCCTGCTACTTATCTTTGGAGAGCTAGAATCCTGGCAAACAGATTAACTTCTCTCAAAGCTCAGAGAATTGTATTACCTACAGAGATTGACCCAGCTAAGAAAAATATTAACACTGGAGTAAGTGCCTTACAAGCTACAAAACGAAGAGCATTATTAAAGGTACCTAAGCCTAAACTTAAAGCTACTCCAACAGTTAACACAGTAAAGAATCAGATTATCATTATCAATCCCAATACAAATGCTGATGGTAATGGTACATATGAATCCATTGTTATCCAGGGTAAACCTTCTGAAGTAAACATCGAATCAGAAAACAGTTGGGTAGCAGTGAGGACAAATGGAAGAAACAATCCTTTCTATATGTACACAGGTTCAGAAGATACCATATCTTTCGATATCTCTTGGTATTCTACACAATCAGATAGAAAGGATGTAATCAAAAAATGTAGGTTATTAGAATCCTGGTCTAAGGCTGATGCTTATGCTGCTTCTCCTCCCGAACTTTGGATATCCTGGGGTTCAGCAGAGTTATTTAAGGATTGCTCATTTATCTTGGTATCCGCACCTTATGTATTGAGTAATTTTCAGAATGCCTGTAGGGCTAACAGAACCTCACCAATTACAGATTTGGGATTATTGCCTAATGCTGCTACACAAAAGCTAACATTCAAAAGGGTTACTAAACATAACCTAACTACTGCAGATATACAAAGGGTTCATGGTAATGTTCCTCAACCTATGCCAGAAGAACCAATAGCTACTCAAAGTAAACCTAAATATCCAGATAAAGTGGAGGTGTAAGATATGAAAGAGTCTACAAGAAATCCCTATACTAATTCAGTAAGGATTAAATATCCAGATGGTACCAGTACATTAGAAAGGATTCCCAGTACTTTCAGTCTTACAGGGAAAGAAAAAGTTCATACATTATTGGAAGGTGAAACTTTACAAAGTGTAGCATTCAGATATTATGGTGATTCTGGGTTATGGGCTGACATTGCTGATGCAAATAATATCATTGACCCTTTTACAGAAGTGTATAGGGGTAAACAATTAATCATACCGAACTCATGAGTAACGAAAAGTCAATGTTACCCAAGGGGTTCGGTATGCCTTTTGTTAAGGTAACAGACTCACAGAATAAACCAATCATAGATCCTTTATCAGGATTACCAATAGGTACTTTTGTTACTGGGTTTGAATATACATACCGAGAAGAAAAAGATGATGAATGTTTTATCACTATCACTACAGAAAATCCTAACCTAATAGATATACCCCAATTCAGAGAACAGCAATATCTGGGAGTACAATGGGGAATCGTTTACCCGGATAAATCCTATGCTCCAAGTGCTCCAAGAAAAGTAATGGTAAGGGATACCAACATAAGATTCTCCGCTCAGGGTATTATCATTACTTTAAAATGTACAGATGGATTTTCAATCCTTAAATCCCAGCAGCTCAAAAAGAATGCTGATGATAATTTTCTCAAATGGATTGAAGATGAGCTAAAGGGAAAGGTTCAATTTAAATCCTATATCTATGATGTTAAGGAATCTAAGGAACTTGCTCCTGGATATGTTTATACTGGTTACTCTTCTATAACTGGGTTAACCATTCCAACAACAGATCATGGATGGTTCTATGGGATGAAGGAAGTTGGGAATGATAAACTTATAAAACGAAGAACATTCGTTCAAGTAGGTAGGACTCCATATACTGCATTAAAGGATGCGGCAAAGTATATCCCAAATGGTCCATATCATGTAGATGGAAGAGATGATACAGTATCAATCCATCCTACTAATTTCAATCAAGCTCCAGTAGCTTCATTTACATGGCATGAAGAAACAGGAGAAATTGTATCATTTAATGTAACCACTCGAAAAAAGCTTAAGGCTTTAGATGTTGCCAAGAAATCTCAAATTGATGGTGAAACAAAATCCTTAGATTCTGGAGTAACCCAAACAGATGGCTCTTTGCCGGATAATTCAGTAGATGGTATTACTGGAGAAACCATTCCTTCCAATGCTCCTAACACTTATGATTCTCGAGTAGATGGTATCACTGGAGCTGCAACTAGACCCAGCACAGATAAATATAAAGATGAAGAAGCAACTAAGAAACTCTTAGAGAAAGACCCTAATTACCTTAGGAAATATGCTCCCGAGTATCTTGAAAAGGTTGTAAACGAATACAAAGCTGCAGGGAATGATCCTATGAAATTAGCTGCTATCTCTCTGGATAATTATACAGTAAAGGTAAAGGCTAAGGTAAAGGAAACAGTAAACCCAGAAGACTTTGGTTCAAAAGATTATCAAAGTTCTTCAGCGGGTTATGATAGAACTACTGGATGGCAATCATTGGAAAGAGATAAAACCATTCAGATAGTTCCAAAAAGTGATGGGTCAAAATATGAATATTGGGATAACCCAGAAGTAGTTAGAGAAAAGGAAATCGAATTAAATCTCTCTGCTAAAGACCTTTTAGGTTATGCAGGTGATGCAGATTCTTCCAAGATACTCGCATTCAATCAAGTAAATGATGCTTTACAGAAACAGGTTGAAGCTACAATGGTTACAATTGGGCAGCCAACTCTAATGAGCTCTCAAATGCTCTCTATTCAGAATGTTTCTCAAAAGTATTCTGGAGATTGGTACATTAAAGAAGCTTCTCATCGAATAGATGCCTCTACTGGGTACCTTACCACATTCGAATTAATCAAGAAAACCATTTCAAATGGTACAGTGGTTCAATCGGATGTAAAGGTAAATACCCAATCTTTAGCAATGAAGGTTCAGAAAATTGCTAATGATCTTACTCCTGCTGAGATTGCTAAAGCTGAACAAGTAAAGGCATTCCAGGAAAAGATCCTAAAAGAAACCGAAGATATGGGAGGAGTTACAGTAATCACAGGTACTGATGAACAGGGAAGAGAGTATACCGAGGTACAAGCAAATCAAGATGCAGTATCTTTAAATAAAGCTACTCAGACTGCCAATATTAACAAGAATGATCAAATCCTAAAAGATAAAACAAAATGAGCCTGGTATATTTAAGGGAAAATGGTTTAGAGGGAATTGGTCGATTCTATTCTACTTACCGGGGAATAGTAATTAATAACGAGGATCCTTTAAAACTTAATCGATTACAAATCGAAGTCCCAGATATAACTCAAACATTGGTTTGGGCTTATCCCAAAGGACAGCCTGGACCCTTGCAATCAGGAGCTAAGTATTTAACTCCAGAAATCAATGATGTAGTTTTCGTGGAATTCCAATCGGGAGACCCGAATTATCCTCTCTGGTCATACTGTGGATGGGCAAAAACTCAAGTACCACCAGAATTAGAAAAGAAGGAAGTAATCGGAATAGTTACTCCAAATGGTAACAAAATATTTCTAGATGATGAAACAAACACTACGAAAATTTTGTTGAAGGTATCCGAGGATAAATTTCATGAGATTACATTGAGCCCAGATGGTGTAATTATAAAAACTCCTACACCTATTACTCAAGAAACACAATCCACTTGGGACCAGACTGCAAAAGAGGATCATAATATCCGAGGAAAACTTGTGATATTCAATGATGGGGAAGTTGGTACAACGATGACAGATAAACTCCTTCAGAGATTAAACAAGATTGAGGATGATATTAATAACCTTAAACTTGGATTAACCCAAGCAGCTGCAGTAGCTACTCCAATGGATGGTGGTAAAGCCGCATTCCTCTCTTTAGCTGGGTATGCTAATACACCATTAGTTAAAACAGTAATGGCTGATATTGAACATCAAACAGTAAAACAATGAGCGAAAATATATTGGAAAAGTCAATTGGTTCAGGGCCAACTTTTCCCATCCAACTAACCAGTGGTTCATGGAAACCTAAAAAAGGTTCATTGGAATTAATCGAAGATAACATTATCTCTATCTTGGTTTATCAAATCGGATTTAGATTAAGGCAAGAGATATTTGGTACTCGAAATTATGAATGCTTGGAAGAACCAAACATAAATGCAACTCGGTTATTAGTATATCGATTTACTAAAGAAGCTATCGAAGCTTGGGAACCAAGAGTGAGACTTTTGGAAACCCAAATACAATTCACTCCTTCAGAAATACAGATTAGGTTAAGATACCAAGTTTTAACTAATCAGATGGTTGGAGAACTTGATTTTTCATATCAAAAATCGGCATAGTTATGGCAATATTAAAGAATCCCTGGTTAGATGTTTTCTCAAGATCTTACCAATCAATCAAGAGCCAATTGGTTCAAAACATGAGAACTAAGTTGCCCGAAGTTACTGATTATTCTGAGGGCAACATTTTTATTATCTTACTTTCCATGTGGTCTTCAGTAGCAGAAGTAATTCATTACTACTTGGATAACATGGCAAGGGAAACTTTCTTTATCTCAGCAAGAAGGTACTCATCCTTAGTTAAACATTCGAAGTTGGTGGATTATCACATTAAAGCAGCAATCCCAGCTTCTACTGATGTATTAATCCAAATCAATAATGGAGATGTTGCCAAGGAAGATTATATTATTCCTATTGGTACAACCTTTAATGGTACAAATGGATTAACATACATCTCCACAAAACAGAAAACTTTCTACAAAGATACCTATGGAGTTTATGTCCCAGTAGAACAAAAAACTTTTGTACCAGAAAAAGATCTTGGAGTAATCTCGGATCCTAATGCTATCATTTATATCGATGAAACAGATGGGTTCTATGTTGAGGGCTCTGCAGTATTAAAACTTGGTGGAATTCTTTGGACTTTAGTAGAAACATTAGGATATTCTGGATCTGATGATAAACATTATATGGTAGAATTAACCGAGGATCAAAAACCCTACATTGTATTTGGTGATGGGATGTATGGTGAAAAACCTGCAGTGAATTCCCCAATATTACTCAGCTACTTTATCACAAAAGGTGAAGCTGGCAATGATGCAGAGAATACCATTACCTCAGTAGATGGAGATCTTGGTATCAAGGACATGACTATCACAAATCCGAATAGAATTACTGGTGGTTCAAATTATGAAAACTTTGATATGCTCAAGGAACATGTTCCTTTAAACATTAGAACACTTGGAGTAGCAATCACCAAACAGGATTACATAGATGTAACTAAACTTGCTCCTGGTGTAGATAAAGCATACATTGATTTTAGGTGTGGTAAATTTGTGGATATTTATATTATCCCAGATGGAGGAGGGGTTGCCTCGGAATCTTTAAGGGATGCCACTTATCGATATGTTTCAAGTAAGAAAATCATCACCACAAATATCCGAGTATTGCCCGCTGGTAATTCCTATGTAGTTTTGAACTTAACAGTAACTGGTATGCCATCATTGAGAAGTAATATTATTTCTGATGATATACTGGGAGCTTTGGTTCAGAATTATGATTACAGTAACTCCGATATCAACAAGGTAATCCGATTATCTGATTTATATGCCCTCATCGATAATTTGAGTACAGTGGATTATCTTACCATCGATAGTATTTATACAATCCCTTACCCAAACAAATCCGAGGACACAGAAACAGATTTAAACCTGAGTAACTTCAAAGTTAAATCCATAGAAGATGAAGTAAATTATACGATATCTTATTTGGAGAAAGATACCTTTACCATTGCTTCAGAATTTGGAGAAGTTTATTCTACTTTCCTTGGTTCTCCAATCACAATCATCTCAGAAAGTGCTGGAGTAAACTTTACATTCACAATCGGTAGTCCTTTATCTGGAGCTTACAAAATCGGAGATACTTGGGAAATGAAAGTGATACCAAATGGTAAAGACCAGATTATCAATGATTACTCAGTACCAAGAATCATTGCAAGCAATGTACATATTAATGTAATCGAAACATCATGATAAACTTTCATGCTTTAATGGATTTACTCCCCTCTTATTTTAAAGCCTTCGATACTTACAAGGATCAAAATGATAAGGGAGTATTAGAAAGGTTCTTGGAATTAATCGGAGAATCTGTTGTTGATGATACTGATAGGAATTCATCGATGTTGCCTAATATAGATAATATCCTTGACATCATCGATGTAGAAACTACCAGAGCGGGATTGCTCGATTATATCTATGATTTTTTAGGGGCTCCTCCACAAGAATATACTACTCCAGTAACAGAAGGAGAATTTTTACATAATCCTCCATTCTATGTATGGTACTTGGAATACAATGTTCAGTTGGAATATTCTACTAAACTGGGATATAAACCAGAGAATGCTCAAAGGGTAGTAAAATACTACTCAGCTATGGACCGAAGGTTGATAAGGTATGCAGTATCCCTATATAAAATCCGAGGAACAGAAAAGTTCTACAGGGTATTACTTACTGCATACTTTAAACTCAAAGGTTACACATTAGAAGAGGAAAACTTATTAACCACTATCGTTGGTAAAGCAAGATATGATACATCATTAACATATGATAGCAATTATCAATACGATGGTGATTCCACAGATTGTAAAGCTTGCTCAAGTTACATCATTGATTTAACCTCAGTAGCCTCAACCCTTAAACCAGAAGAACAAGCTCGATTGGAAAGGGTGCTTGCTAAGTATGCTCCAATTAATGTTCAATTAATGGTTGCTTATGCTTTCTGTAATATTATCGTAAGCACACAGGGTCCATCAATCGAAGAGGGCATGGTGGTTGTTACTGGTAATACAGATAAAGCAGTAAGAGGATATGATCATACGGTTAGTATTTATTATGAATCCAATATCATATTCTTGGGCTGGTATGATAACCAAGGAACACTACTCTCTACAAGTTTTTCTTATACATTTAAAGTAACAGAATCTACTCGAATCATTGCAAAATATGAAAGAGATGACTTATGATATTATTACAACAAATTCAGGATATTGATAAACTAACCAAGGTATCTTTAGAACTTGCCGAAGCAGCATCTAACTATGGGGCACTAAAGATCATCTTTGGTGTCTTCATGGTGATGATGTTATTAATCGTATTGGTATTCGTATCCCAGTCAGTATTTTTAATCAAAAGGGTTCAAGGGATTTCCGATGTATCTGATAAAATTGATAATTATTTCGAAGGATTATCAGAATCCGATATTGGTAAGGAAGAAGCTAATTCGATGATTAGGGAAGTTCTAAATCACAATTCAGTACTTATTAAGTATTATATAATCCGAGTAAGATCCGAGAACCATATTTCTGATAAAGAAAACACAGAATTAAAAATTCAAAGGATCCTTAAAAATATCCATTCAGAAACTTCCACATTTTTAAATAAATTTCGATATAAGTCCAAACCTCTGGGAGTACACTTAGATGTAGAAACTGATACTGAAAATTTATTTAATCTGATGTTGGAACAAATCTACATACCAAAAGAACATTTTCAATTGTCTCAAATGGACCAATCCCTCGAATTATTCATGCAAGGTTTGAAACTGAATTATGTAACTAAAATAGAAAACTCATGAACACTAAATCATTATGTATTATCTTAGACCCCGCACATGGAAATGATGTAAAGGGTAAATGCTCTCCAGATGGTACTCACAAAGAATATCTTTGGAGTAGAGAAATTTGTAAAAAGCTAGCAAGTAAGCTAGACACCCTCGGATATGAGGTACATTTTACTACCCGGGGTTTAAAGGAGCCTGGACTATCCAAACGAAAGTTGGAAGCTAACAGTATCCCAACTTCAAATGTAAAATTGCTTATCTCATTACATAATAATGCAGCTGGAGATGGTAGTACTTGGTACACTGCTTCTGGTGTAGAGATTTATACCTCTCCGGGAAAAACTCAATCCGATATCTTCTCTTCAATGATGTATGGGCAATTAAAAAAGGATTTCCCTAAACTTAAATTCCGATATGGGTCTCCCGATATGCAGGATTGTGATAAGGATGCTAACTTCACAGTATTAATGGGAAATTATTATGCCATGCTTATCGAATGGTTATTCCAAGATAACAGAGAAGAGGTAAGTATGCTAAAGGATGAAAAGATAAATAATGCCTTCTGTGAATCCCTGATAAAAGGAATCGAAGATATAAACCAATATGTATATGAACACTTAAAAAAGTAAACCTATGGGACAGATTCGGTATCATGATTACTTATCCGAGATCAGGTCTAAGAAAGCTAGTGAAGCTGTTGCTATTCCAATTGGAATTGGACCATTATTTGGATATAATGTAATCTTTTATGATGGAACTACTCTGTTGATTTCAGCAGACGATACAAAGAATTTCCGTCATAACTTAACAAATGAAAGAAATGTGTTGGTTAATCCCAAATCTGCATGTATCACACCAGATGGGATTTTAACCTTAGAATCCTCAGAATTGGAGGTACCTCTAAGCTTAGGTAAATTTACTGGAGTAAAAGAGGTAGCTTTAATCGCAACTCATCTCTTCTCCAAACAAGAAGGTGGTACAATTACATCTTACAGAGTTTATGTAAACCCGGATCAGCAAGATGCTTGGACACCTAAATTAAAACAATCAAGCTCCACAATGGAAACTTGGTTATCCTTATTAAGTGGTACGCTTAGAAGAAACCAAGAGGTAGTACTTGCAATGTTCTCTGTAGAAGTTGTTGGAGAAGATTACCTTATCAAGGATATTATGAATCCTTATAATTATATGTGGGGAGAAACAGATTATGTACCCTTATCAAGGTATGAAGCTGATATGGCTAACCTAAATCTGTTAATCCCTAAATATGATTCAAGGTCAATTGGACTTTCAAACTTTACTCAGAAAGTAAGTAAGAGAAAATATACTAATGGAACACTTACTCGATTTGATAAATCCAACATTGTTACTATCGAAGACCCGGGCCTTACATTGAGTACTCTTGGGGATGCAATTAACTTGATTGCGGGTATCCATTTGGATTTCTCTTCTCTTCAAATGAGTTTAGAAGATCAATTAGTTGCCGAGCTCTCTGCAACCATGGATTATATAATGCCTACTCCACTCAATGTTAAATTCCAAACTCCAGTAGCTTTTAACTGGTTAAGGAACAACTCACAAAATGAAGACACTGGAGAAAAAATTCAACAAACCAGTTACAGTGTATATGGGCTGTTGAATATGTATGAAAGTAATTTCCAATTAGTACTTCAGTTCTACCCAGTTGGAGATCAAGATACCAATCCAAATCTTATTGCTTCGGATGTACATTGTAAGGCAGATTTTACAATGGATATCTCAAGAATGATATCTTTGGTTGATATGTATGATCTGAACATTGAAGTTGTTTCTGCGGCAGGTACTACTGGTTCAGGTGAAGTAACTGGAGCAGGTAGATATAAGCGGGGATCTCTTGTAACCATAGTTGCCTCTCCAGCCAGTGGTTCTGGATTTGTGGGATGGTATGAGGGTGATGCTTTGGTCTCCAATGAACAAGTTTATCGAATAGAAGTTAAAAAGAACACAAACTTAAAGGCAATCTTTAATGGTTCTTCTACAAAGGTAAAAGTTAGTGTTACAGTTAATCCCGCTGGTAAGGCTACGATTAGTGGAGAAGGGATGTATTCTATTAATACTCAAGCTACACTTCAGTGTGTACCAGTAACTGGGTATGGATTCGATTATTGGGAAATCGATGGAGTAAGATACACAATTAATCCTTTAACATTTGGGGTAACTAAAACTACGAATGTTATTTGTAAATTGGTACCGCCAAAACGGGATCTAACATTATTAGGTTCTCCAAGTGGTATCTTCCAACTATCAGGTGCAGGAGCTTATTCTGTAAATGACCCAGTAACAGTGAAGGCAAACCTTCTTTCTCAGGATTACGAATTTGCTGGATGGTACAGAGATTCTGTTATACCCTCTAATTTGGTATCCACCAATGCTACATACTCATTCAATATGCCAGATCAGGATTTGGTTCTATATGCTTCAGCTAACGAAAAGATCGTAGAAAATTATTTCGAAATCAGAGTAAGCTCTGGTGCTGGTGGTACAACATCTCCTGCTGGTGTAAATTCATATAAGGAGGGTACTACAATTAGAATTACTGCTCAACCCGCTAGTGGATATTCATTCTTAGAATGGAGAGCTGGAGGACCAAGTGGCATTAAGTTGGATTATCCTGCAAGCTTCCAGCATACGGTTACTGGTGATTATTATTTCTATGCTCTGTTCATGAAAGATGAAGAACCAGAACCAGAACAGGTATTGATTAAAACCAATTCTGATAGAGGTGGTTTAACTGAACCAATGTCTCAATATTATGCTAAGGGTTCAAGGGTAACCATTACCGCTACTCCGTGGTCTGGTTATAATTTCGTTGAATGGAGACTTGGAGGTAGGGATGGACAAGTAGTATCTAGATCCGCTAGTTATACATTCACTGCTAATTCCAGTGCTACTTATTGGGCTGTATTCGAGGAGAAACCAGAAGAGACATATCCAGTACATATTAAAGTAAGTACCGATGGAAAATGTCAATATGTTCTTTCACATAGCACTGCTTCTGGTGGAAGTCAAGTTCCAGATACTGGAGTAACTTCTGCTACTACAACTAAGGATTGGAATTTGCCTAAGGGTGCAGTAATCCAGGTAGTAGGCCAGGATGGTAGCTCTAAATTCAATAGATGGGAATATACGGTTAATGGTGAGTACACTGCTACTACGGATCATCAAGTTCAATTTGTAGTTCCTGGAGCATTGAATATCGATATTAAAGCTGTTAGTAAAGAAGATCCTCAGCCTCCACAACAGACAGTAAAAGTTTCACTGAACCTCACAAAGAATAATGCTCCATCAATTGGTGATATTAATATTTATCGAAATGGTAGTATTATGGGAACTCATAAACTTTCAAATTTACCCTTGTCATTCTCTGAACAAACTTTTGTTGTGGGTGATAAGCTTCATATTGGTTTGCCCGGTGTAGTAGTAACTCAAATCAGAACCGCACATCAAGTAAACGGTGAATACCGAGATTATACAGATTCTGGTAATACTTCTCGGGATATAACCATAGAAGCGGGTTCAACCATTATAAGTTGGGCAATAGAAGGTAAAGGTTAATTCTTCTGTTCTTAGGTTTTTTATATGTTGGTTGGAGAAGGTACCTTGTGAAAGGCCTTCTCCTTACTATTTTTTTACTATTTTTTAATGTAAATCCTATGTTAAACTAAAATTTCATAACAAAATGTTACTCAAGAAGTTAATTATTATGTTGAACATGCTTCTAATGTTCACAGTTGGAATTGCTGCTCAAACTGCAATGGGTTTAAGTGAAGAAGTTGTTGAACCTGGGCTTGTAACAGACTTTGCATCTTTTACAGGGATCATGACTTTAGTCTCATTGGTAGTAACCCAACTATCAAAATTAATCCCGGGAATTAGTGAAAAGAAATGGGCTAAACCATTAGTTTCAATTGCAGTGGGGATCTTATCATGCTTATTCGGATGGATATTACAAATTTCTCCAGTATTAGAAGGATTAATCTGGTATATGGTAATTCTATATGGAGTATTTGCTGGGCTTTCTGCTTGCGGATTGTATAGTATACTTAAACCATTAATCGAATTAATCTTTCCTCCCAAACGGGAATAGGTATAACATTATAATAGGATAACACATTTAACCCAGACTCTATCAATTAGGGCCTGGGTTTTTTGTTGTAGGTTATCCCCATGTTTCTTTCATATCTTCGATAGCTTCATGAATTTCCTTGTTAAGCGTAGAGATATATTTAATGTAAAGCTTAGTCTTAGGCAATTCGAAGAAATCTAATAAAGAGCTAGTTGTAAGCCGGGGTTTGGATTCCTCGCTGTAAAAGAAAGGAGGAGGACTCATCTGTAATTGAAATAACAGGTAAGCATCAGCAGAAAGGTTAGCTCTCATAAATTCATGGATCTCAGATATCCTTTCTTGTTTAACCCTTTCATCTTCTGATAAATCAGATAAATCTTCTTTTGCTCCTTTAAAGCAATCTTCGAAAGAAGCAATAGCAACATTAAAATCCAAAGATTGTTTGGAATAAGCATTGATTAATAATCGAGTCTTATATAATTGAAGAGAGCTAATGATGGTAGCCTTAAATTTTTCTGGGTTCTCAGTACTCAGATTATAATACTTCCGAAATACATAAAGTAACTTGTCATAAAAATATGAGATTATTATATCCCTTGAAACATTGAATCTTCTTGGGTCAATGTTTTTAGCTAACTTCCGAATTAAAGGTGTCATGCTCTTATAATAGAAATTGAAGAGTTCGACATCGTAATCTTCAGGTAATTCTTTCAGCCTATTGATTTCACCTTCTGCAATCATAATTCCGTTGTTTTAAATAAATGTTTATGCAAATATATAAATAATATTCTTTTATTATGAACTCAGGGTAATAAAATTTAACCCTAATCAGGGAAGTAACTGATATATAAGGAGTTATAATTAGGATAACCTAAGGAACAATTTACTACTATCAATTTTCAAAACAAACATATAGATAACATGGCAAAGAAAGATAAGAACAAATTTGCTTTTGGAACAGACTTTCAGCAAGAGATATTACATTATATCATAAAAGATAAAAATGGTATCCTTGCATTAAACCAGGTCAAAGATTCCTATTTTACTCTCATCAATCATCAAGTTATTGCAAAAGCATTAGCTAAGCTTTCCAAAAAGAACAAACAAATCCCTAAAAATGCTTCAGTACTTAATCAGGAGATACAGGATTTACTTTCTGTGAAAGGGATTGCAGATTTAGTTACTAAGGATGATTTGGTTGAGATTAAACATACAGTAGAAAAACTTTATTCAGAGCCTTTATTGGATGGAGGGGATATCCGAGAAAAGGTTTTGAAATTTTCTGTGTTTGTTCAAATGAAGGATTTGAATGATAATTTCGATTTATCAGATTTTAATCAATATGATGAATATTCTAAGCGTATTGCCAAACTCCTTTCAAGGACAAAGGAAAAAAAAGATCAGCCATTATACTTGGTTAAAGATGTAGTAGAACGTCAATTTGTGAGACAATCTGATCCTATGGTATTACCTACCCCATTTAGGCAATTGAATCACTTAGCAAATGGAGGAGGGTTCCCAAAAGGTTCAATCATTGTTGCATTGGATAAATCGAAAGCAACCAAAACTTTCACATTGGTTAATGTTGCGAGAAGTTATTTAAAAATGCAAAAGGTTGTTCTTTATATAGATATGGAAAATGGAGCCAGTGAAATTATGACTCGTATGGAACAATCAACATTGAACAGAAGTAAAAATGATTTGTTGTCTGGTGATGTGGATAAACTGGAACAAAAACATTTAAGAAAATATCGAAGACTGGGTTCAGAATTCATCGTAAAAAAATTACCCGCAAATGTTGGGACAGTTTCTGATATTGCTTCAACAATCGATGAAATATACAATGATACTGGGATGAAGGTTAATGTATTGGTAATTGACTTCATGGGGAAGATGGGATCATTAGGAAAACATGAAGATGATTTTAATCGTATATCCAATGTATACATAGAGGTTGGTAACCTTGTAATGGAAAAAGATATTGATATCGTATGGACTGCTCAACATGTTACTCGTCAAGGAGAAGTAAGAAGAGAAACAAGGTATGAAGAATCCGATATAGCAAAATGTATGGACATCTCTCGTACTGCTTCATTTGTTTTTGGGTTAAACTCTACCCAAGAAGAAAGAGAACATGGAGTTCAAAGATGGGAAACAGTAGTTGCAAGGGATGCTCCTTCTTGGGGAAGATGTTTATTTAACATTGACCTGGAAAAACAGAGATTCCAGGAATTCACAGTTGCTCAGAGAAAAGCATACGATGAAAAGGTTGCTCCCAATTTAGACAAGCAACTAAAATCTTCAAACTCATTCAAGAAAAGGGATAAGCCAGTAGCTGACCCAGAAAAAATGAAAAAAGCAAAAGATATATAATATATAATATGTATATTTGCATAAACATTTATTTAAAACTTAAAATTTAAAACTATGGTAACAACTTGTTCAATTTGTGGTACTACAGAAGCAGTAGATCCTGGGAAATTCAGTAAATGCCTTTTACGAGATATCATGGAAGAAAGGAAATGTTGCTTTCATTGTGCTTTTTGGATTAATCACCTGGGTTTATACAAAAATGACCCAAACTGGTTAGTTATTAATGGAGCTTCTTGGATAGTACATCCTTTTGTACCTGCTTCTGAGAGAGGACGTAGTTTTATTGGATGTGGAGGAAGAGAACTGAAAGCTATCACAGAAGATGGTAGAGAATTTTTCTCCAACAATTGGGGGCATCAAGGAGATATTCCGGAGAGGTTTTTAAAACTCATCGATAAATCTCACTTTGCTAAATGGGTTAGGTAATCATGTATAATAAAAATTTCAGGTCATTATTGGGTGCTTACTTCTTAGCTCATGGATTTGAAGATTATAGAAGGGGTTGGTTAAAGGGTCCATACTTTAGCTGCCCCTTCTGTGGTAGAGAGGGTAAGCTTGGAGTAAATCCTTCAACAGATTTTTATCATTGTTTTCGATGTAACTCTAAAGGAAATCTCCTCGATTTAGTTTTAATTCTAGAGCGATTAGAAACCTTTAATGAAGGATTAAAAGTATTAGAACAGTATAAGGATTCTGGATATCGAATAAAGGAAGAAAGGGTAGAGCTAAAGCAATTAGCCCCTATGATTCTCCCAGAAGGTTTCAGATTACTTAATCAAGGAACTTCCCAAATAGCTAAGTCAGCAAGAGCTTATATAAAGGGTAGAGGATTTGATCCCAACCAATTATCCAAATTAGGTTGGGGATACTCCACAGATGAAAAACATTTCGGATATCTGATTATCCCATATTATAAGGATCACAAGATTATATATTATAATGCAAGGAATTTTCTTTCAACTGGACCAAGATATTTAAATCCAGATATCGAAGAATCCTCTTTAGGTAAATCACAAATCCTATATAATGAAGAGGCTCTTTATATGTATAAATCCGTTTATCTTTGTGAAGGAGTTTTTAATGCTATTACACTTTCTCAAAATAGGGGAATCTGTACTGCGGGTAAATTTGTTTCATCCTACCATGTTTAAAGTCTGACCCTGATACATTATCAGATGAAGATTATTTTACTTATTATGCTCCTGTTGCATGTTTAGGTATGATTGGATTTATATCGTTTACCATAATATTGCTTATGTTCTAATGAGAGATCCAAGTATACACATAAAAGAATCTGACTTAATCGAGCTTCTCAAGGATTATATCCCTAAAGGTAAAGTCCTTGAGATTACAAAAAAAGCTAAGAAGTATGCTTGCATCAAAAGGTCAATGGTTGCTACCAATCAAAAACAAAGGAAGGTAGTAAATACATTATTATCTTCGGATAAAGAAGATGCAAGCTTAGTTGCTCAGATTATTCAAATGTTACGAATAAAACAGGGTCATACTGGAGTACGAAAGATTAAAGAAAACGGAAGAGAATGGCCTCAGATAAAGGAATTAACGAATGCTTGCAATAGCTTCTGTGAAGTAAATAACCTGGATAAAAAAGAAGGTTATGTAAAATACTTAGAGATTGCGTTCAAACATATCAAATCCTTTTATGGGTATCTCTCGAAACTTATTAATCTCTATGATAAGGTAATCGAAGAGTATAGGGTTACTCAAGAATTATCGAATATAGATACCAATGATGCTATTGAGATGCACTCTGCATATGTTTCAATGATTGCTAGTAAAACTGGATTACAAGAAACATATTTGGATGATCCAGTTAAACTTAATTACTTTGCAAAAGCTGCAACAGAAGCAAAAAATTTAGGTTGTGATTATGATACCTGGATAGAAGCTCAATTTGATGCTCTATCATTTTGTAATGGGATTCCCTTACCAGAACAACTGTTTGGGATGAAAGCTAAGGAAAGGTTAATGAAATACCTATATAAATATAACATATCATTGGATAATAATCCCAACTCTCAACCTAAGAATTCAGATTGGGATCAAATATTAAACTCATGAACACAGTTAAAATTACATTGACAGGAAATAAGGGGACTCTATCTGGGCCCCCTGTTTTGTTGAAAAAGGTCTATGATAGGCTTCGGATCAAACATCCTAATGCTTGGTATTTAATGCAAAGAACCCGAGGTAAATGGGATGGGTATGTAAAATACCTCTCAGATTATGGGGACTTCCAAATAGGATTATTAAATCACATCTGTAAGCAATTAAAGGAATTAGATTCATCAGTAAGGATTATAATTCAAGATAACAGGTTAAAGTTACCAATTAAACCAAAGATGGTAACTAGATTAGGCAATTATCAATTAAGAGATATACAAAAAGATGTAATCAAAAGCTTTATTAATAATTCTGTTGAGGGCCATCCTTTTTATATAGGTGTAATCAATGCAGCAACTAATTCGGGAAAAACCCTGGTAATGGCTGCTATACATGAGTGTTTTCAAAGGAAGTTGAGAACTTTAGTGATTATTAATAATTCCCAAATCTTTGCTCAAGCTAAAAAAGAATACAGAGAATATTTGCCTGGTGAAGATATTCAATTTATTCAAGGCAAAAATCTGAAATTTGGAAATTTCAATGTTGGGATGGTTCAAACAATGTCTCAGAAAATTAAAGAGATTCGAAATGAATTATCCAAGATTGATATTGTTTTGGTTGATGAAGCTGATGTTGCTGATAATAAACAATTCAAAACTGTGTTAAGTTATCTTTATAATGTTCGAATAAGGTTAGGACTATCTGGGAGTATTTATATGTCCAAATTAAAAAAGGACCTTATTCATAATATGAACCTTCGAAGTTTCTTTGGTGATGAGATTCATATTATTACCAAACAAGATATGGTAAAGAAAGGATATTCTACACCGGTGATAATTAAGATCACAGAGGGAAACTCACATAATCCTCATTTAGTAGCGGATGGATGGCTCGATACATTTAAAAAGGCAGTTATAGAAGATCCAGTAGCAAAAAAGAAATCAGCTGAAAGAGTTTTATATAATATTAAATATAATCGACTACCAGCAATTATTGTTACTCGATTTATTGAACATGCTGAAAGTTTATATAAATATTATACTAATCACCCAGAACTCAAGGATTATAATATAAGGGTAATCGATCACACATCAAAAAACCGAGAATCCATAATTAATCAATTCGCTCAAGGAAAAATCGATGTATTAATCACCACCTATATTATAAAGCGAGGTATAAATTTACCTTTAGCTGTTTATTTACAGAATGCAGCTGGCTCGGATTCCGAGGAAGATATTTCCCAAATCTGTGGTCGTATGGAAAGAACATTTAAAGGTAAAAAGAAATCCTATCTCGATGATATGTATTATTATGGGCAATATTTAGAACGGCATAGTAAACATCGTATCAATTATTATATAAGGACTGGAATGAAAGTTATTAATCTTAAAAAGAAACGAAATGGAAAGCTATGATTGGGATTGGGAGGATGATGAAGATATCCCAGATTATGAAGAGGATGATTCTTTTGAGATACCTTAATTTTTCTGAGAAAACTAAACTAAGCAAAAAAGCTAAGCTTTAAATAAGTTTAGGTTTTTAGGTTAGTTTTGGGGGGAAGGAAAAGAAGATATAGATAAAGAATATCAGAATAGAAAGGATAGAAATTCTCAATATAAAGAAAATAGGATATCAAATATCAAGGATTAAGGATATAAGGATATCCTATTATCATTTATAAAGGAAATTACATAATGTAATAAAGCATTAAATAAATATGATACAAACATTAACACTTTCAAGTAGGAATACTGGAGATTATTTTTTATCTTCAGATGGTCTCCAATTATATCATAGAAATAGGGACCTAATTAATTTAAATCTGTATGATGATTGCTTTGGATGCGTATTTTATATTCCTTCAAATAGACAATCCTGTTTTAAATGTGAAAAACTCCCTGATGTAGAATGTTTAGCTCAATCTAATTTTCAAATGGTTGATGTATATTATTCGTTTATGATTTTATATGAAAACTTAGAATCAGCTGGGTTGAAGATGTATACCAGTTTGAATGAGATACAAAATATGCTTTCAGAGGATATTCAAAGTCTATTTATATCTGCGTACAATACATTGCTCACTAAAGATATACTTGAAATTCTTAAAAAGCCTTTAAATAAGGGATATGAATTAGAGTTATCAGTAAGAAATGATGAATTAATGATTAAATATACATGGAAACAGAATTAGAGAAACTTGAAAAACAGAGAAAAGATCTCTTCAATGAACTGGATTTGTTAAGGGAATTTGAAACAGAATCAATGATTGATTATAATGAGCCTATTGATTGTAAAGCTGATCAGGAGCTTAGTTTGGTTCCTCGAGGTGCTTGCAAATATTGCACCTTACATTGTGATCAATGCTCTTTGAGATGTAACAGATTCCTTCAATATTATGATAAGAATAAGCTTATCTTTTCTAATAATCTGTTCAAGGTTAATCCCAAGTATGAACAGAAGATTAAGGAACAGGTTATTTCTATAGATAAGAAAATCAAAATAATCGAATATAACAATGGCAAAGAAGAATAAATTACCGGATATTAAAGGAGCTCAGGTTTTAGTTCCCACCAATGTATCAGAGATTATTGGTACAAGAGATGATTGCTTTGGCAAAGAATATGACCTCTCTACATCAGAATGTAAAAGATGCGGAGACTCTGAGTTATGTGCAGTATGCTTTGCTCAGTTTATGAATAAGACTCGCAAACAGGTAGAAGAAGAAAATACTTTCAAGGATATGGAAAGTATGGTGGATCCTAAACTTGTTGCTAAGTATATGCGGGGATTAAAAAGAAAGGGATCAGAGAAAAAAGAAGTAATCCATGCTGCAATGGAAAAGTTTAATCTAGATAAGAAGACTACAAGAACCATTTATAAATCATTAAAGAAGTAACCATGGATAGTAGAAACATTAAAGAACCTACTCCTCAAATAGAGGATGGAAAACATTTGGAGAAAATCTATGATCTCCAAAAAGAATTATTGGATTCTTACATTAAGATCGAAGGATTGCCTTCATATCCCATAGATGTAAATTCCAAAAAGAGCCAGATCATTCTAAAGGATTTTACTGGTAGGGTAATCGAGGAACTTGGAGAAGGATATGAATCTATGCTCAAGGTTTTCAATAAGAGATTGGATTACATAAAGGATATGGATAACAAAGAAACATTCCTTTATATTAAAGCTGAAGCACAAAACCTAAATGAAGAACTAGCTGATGCTTTACACTTCTTCATGGAATTGCTTATCTACACAAATATTCATCCAGAAGATATTTACCAATACTGTAAAACCACAGCCAAGAATTTAGGGATTCCCTTATATGATTGCTGCTGTTTAAGTCAAATGCTTACATTCTCCCGAAACATGGTAATGGGATCAGAGATTGATTTACCCAATAAAACACTTATCAGAATTGCTCATGAAGAAGATGAGTGTATCCCAGTGGGATGGGAAACTAGTGAAGACTTTGTTAGAAGATGTGCAATCCAATTATGGGATGTGACATATTCTTTATCTATTGCAAGGAATTGCCTTAAAAACAAACCCTGGAAACAATCCGGAGAATTAACCGATGAAAATCTGTATCAGAATTTACTTTGTGAATCATTCGTAAAATTATGCGGATTTTACGCATTAATGGGTTATACAGATAAAACCCTATTTGCAGTATACTTCAAGAAAAACATGGTTAATAAATTTCGTATAGCAAGTCGTTATTGATATGGATACAATCAATAAGCAATTAAAAGTAAGGCAAGTATTTTATCCTACCTCACAAGCAGCTTGGGAGGGCATCAATGAAATATTTATTAAGGGAGATCCAATTCTTTTTACCGAAGGTGAAGGAGGAAGGATCTCCTCCTCTGCGATTTATGCCTATAATGTTGTTGTTAATATTAGGAAAGCTTGGATGGACCCAGAATTTGATTTTGGTAAGCTTTTCAATTATCAGAAAACCAAATGGAATCTTCTTTTGAATAATTATGTAAACTTTAATCAGTTGGATTTAATGAGATCTCAAGTTAGGTCTACTGAATTAAAGAGAAGCCATTACAATTATTCATTCGACTTTGATAATACACATTCTAATGGGAAAGGTTGTTTAATAGCAGCCTCTTTTTGTAGAAGAGATGATTTGGATATTCCAATTATAATTGCAAACTTAAGATCTTCGGAGATTACAAAGAGATTGGCATTTGACCTTTTATTATTACAGAGATTGGGAGAATACGTATATGGAGGGGACCAAACATTTATGATTCAATTAAACTGTAATCAGATGTATGCTGCCTTAGAAACCTTAGTAATGTATGATACTCATAAATCGATAAAGAAGGTCACCAAAGGACTAGATTCTGTTTGGATTCAAAAGGTCCTTAGGATGTTGAAGTTCTTTAAAACTTGTGATGAAAAGGATGTAAAATATAAGGTATATCGAAGAACATTAGCTTGCATACAACCCGGAAAAGTTCCCGGAAAGAAAGAGATAACCCTTTGTGCTAAGGATTTGCTATTAGGATATGATGATATTCCATATCCTGAATCCTGTATTTCATATACAGCTCGTCAGGCATTTAAAAAGAAATATTTAAAACAAAAGGAGGATAAGAATGAGAATTTACACTTCAAGTTATGAGTTGATGTCCGAAACAATGAGAAATGTTATAGAGATGGGTGCTATAGTTAGACCCAAATCCTATCAGAACAAAAACATTGAAGGACAAGAAGATTACATTACAAAGGAAGTAATCTGTCATCAGTACTGTTTAACTTCTTTGGGAGACCCAAAATGGTTATTCTTAGCTGATAAGAGAAGTAAACAATGGGTAGAAGAAGAATTCAAGGAAAGAATCCATGATCCTTTGGATAGCCCAGATAAATTTTCTCACATTAACCCGGGATCAGCATTCCTTATCAGAGAAGATGTTTGGAGACCATTCTTAGTAAATGGGAAATTTGATTATACCTACAATGAAAGATTGAGATTTGGATGGACTGATTCCAAAGGAATTAATCATCAAGATCGAATCTGGGATGCTTTAAAAGCAGTAAGGGATGAGTTAATTAGAAACCCAGATACTCGCCAGGCAGTAATCCCAATCTTTCATCCGACAGATGTAAAATATATTGGGGGAGAAAGAAGAGTACCTTGCTCAATGTATTATGATTTCCTAATCAGAGAAATAAAAGGTAAAAAGAGATTACACATCTGTTATCATCAAAGGTCATCGGATTTGGTAACTCATTTTGGTAATGATGTATACCTTGCATGGAAACTTATGGAGTACATGGCTGAGCAAACAGGGAATGAACCAGGATATTTATATCACACTATCGATTCTCTACATTCATATAAAAAGGATTGGGTATTACTCAAACAATGTTTGGATGATATCACAGAATGAATGAATAATTGGGAAAAAGAATGGATTAAAACTTTAGCCTCTATCATGATTTGGTAGAGGCTTCTTAATTTATATAAGAATATGGGCAAACCAAAAACAAAATATCACATCTTAGAGAATGAGCAACAATTGGATATGTTAATTGATGCTTGTAAGAAAACTGGATATGCTTCGGTAGACTTTGAGACTACGGGTAATCGAATATATAATAATGATTTTTATCCTACGATTTTAGGTGTATGCTTTGAACCAGGTAGGGCAGGAGTAATTCCTTTAGGTCATTTCGATTCGAAATTTAAAAAATCCTGGAAAACAAAGCTTCAGAAATTTGGAGAAGAAGTTATTGCTAACGAAAACATTGTTAAGGTTGCATGGAATGCTAAATTTGATATGCAAGTATTTCACAAATATGGTATCTTTCATAAAGGTAGGTTATTTGATGGGATGCTTGCTAAATATGTTTTGGATGAAGTAAGGCCCCATGATTTAAAGAATCAGGTAAGGAGGTTCCTTCCTAAATTTGGAGATTACGAAGAAGATTACGAAGGATGTAATTTACCTTGGGATCAAAAACCTTTATTGGGATTATCCCAGTACTGTGCTATAGATACTGATATGTGTTTAAGATTATTCCTATTCTTCGAAAAGAAAATGATGGACAAGGCATTTTACCCTTTGTTTAGAAATCTTATTATGCCTGCTTCTAATCTACTAACAAAGGTAGAGACAAGAGGGCAAAGACTTGATAAAGAATGGCATGGAGAATTAATGGAAAAATATCCCAGATTAATTCTAGAAGCAGAAACCAAGGTAAGAGCTCTTAAAAAGGTAAAGAGATTCGAGAAATCCCTCATCCAACAGAGATTAGATAAAGCAATATCGAAGATAGAGGAAGAGATTAGAGAATCTAAGAAAGTAATAAAAACATCAGATGATTCTCGAAAAATTGCTTCTGCTGAAAGATCAATTAAAAATAGAGAAGAAAAGATTGCCAGATTAATGGCTGGAGAATTTAATACTAAATCCGAAAAAGCCATAATAGAACCCATAAATTTTGGGTCAGCTTCACAAATGACACAACTTCTATTTTTAGACCCAAAAGGATTTAGATTCCCAGTAGTAAAATATACACAAAAAGATAAAAAGGATACGGATAACCCCTCTTCATCAGAAGCAGTATTATTGGAATTACAAAAAACAGATAAAACTGGATTTATTGATACGCTTTTAGAATTAAGGGGGCTTAAGCAGATTAATAATATGTTTGTAAAGGGGTTTGCAAACTTAGTTCAAGATGATGGTAGATTACATCCAAAATTTCATATCCAAGGTACTGTAAGTGGGCGATTAAGTAGTTGTATTAGTCCTGACTCTTTACTTGATACAGATAAGGGATTAATCTTTATTGGGGATTTAGTACCCCCCTCAGAGGGGTATAATACCCTTGATGGGTTATCTGTAAGAACCCATACTGGAGAGTATCAACCCATACTTAAGGGAATAAATAAAGGGGTTGAGCCCATGTATAAAGTAACTTTGGAAGATGGTAAATTCATTAACTGTACCCTTAAACATAAATTTATAACGGACCAGGGAGAAAAAACTCTAGAAGAAATCCTCAACAATTACCATAATAAAGATTCCAATACTTTTTCTATTAAACTTTTAACATCTTACAGCTATGAGTAGAAAAAGGGTATTAACAAAATCCCCCAAACATAAGTTAAAACTTATAAAGGAAGATGGGAAATCCTATATTAGAAAAAAAGATTTGGATCATTACTTTTTTGAACAGGGGATGACCATGGAAGATTTCAAATTTCATTTTGGTATCGGCCATAGGATTATGACACAGTCTCTGTATAAGTATTTTAAAACATCTAAAGTTAGATGTAGAAGCTCAATTTCCTTTAGGTCCTTATAAGTATGATTTTTTCTTTCCTAAGTTTAATCTATTATTGGAGCTCGATGGAAGTTTACATGAAATCAATCGGGATCTGATTAAGGATGAGTTAGCGGCTAATCAAGGATATAAAGTAATCCGAATTAAACTTTCTAAAAGTCTTTTGAATAAAGCTTATGATGAACAAACAATTTTTAAAAAGATCAAATCATGTATAAACCAGTATCAATTATTTCAATAGAGCCGATTGGGTTAAAAACAGTATGCGATATAGAAGTTCAAGAGGATCACACATATGTGGCTAATGGTATATTGAATCATAACAGTGACCCCAATGCACAACAGTTTCCTAGATTAGCAACAAACCCCGATATTAGGAAGTGTTTAGTTGCATCCACTGGTAGACTCTACTTGATGATGGATTATTCACAAGCAGAATTAAGATTGATGGCCCATTTATCAAAATGTAAAGGTTTGTTGGAAGCATTTGCAAAAGGTTGGGATCCTCACTTATCAGTAGCATGTAAAAAATATGGGGCTAAATATGATGAGATAGAGCCTATCTATAAGGATGAGCAACACCCGGAATATAAAACTTGGAAAGTACGAAGAAAGCAAGCTAAACACATTGTTTTTGGGTGTATATATTGTATCGGTGCAGCTAAACTTGCAGAAGAGCTTTCAGACCCAAAAACAGGGTTGGTGGTAAGCCCAAATGAAGCCAAGTCATTTTTAGAAGATTTTTTCACGGACTTCCCAGAGGTGAAAAAATTCATGGATAAACAAATGAAGTTCATGCATAAACATGGCTATGTAAAAACACTTTTTGGTAGAAAAAGGAGATGCCCCGAAATATTTGGGGATAATCAGATGCAGATTGTAGAAGCAGAACATGCTTCAGTAAACATCCCATGTCAAGGTGCTGCATCGGATATGGCATTATTTACTTCAGTATTAATTGATGAGAAAGTAAATAAGGGGGAATTACCAGATTTGCAGGAAGTAGGTACTGTCCATGACTCCATATATTTTGATACATTACCTAAAGACATCAATCCAAAGACCATATATCAACTTTGGGACATGGCAAGAAATCCCAGTACAAAAGAATGGTTTGGATTCCAAATCGATGACATAGATATGTCAATGGATTTCGAAGTAGGAAGGTCCCAGGGAGAAGAATTACCCTTTGCAGTGGGATACGATTATAATCGATTATTAAATTTCAAAGGGGAATGGAAAGGGTCCAAGGAAGAAGAATATTATTTTTCACTGGTAAACAAATGTAAATCAGTAGATATCAAGGACTATCCAAAGGTTTACCCAGAGTATTTCAAGTGAACTAATTAAATTAAATTTTAAACATACATATATTATGAAAGATGAAAAAAGAGGGATAATCATATCCCTAATAATCTGGGTTTTACTTATGTTTATGACCCTTACTCGATGGATGGGTGATGGGACCCTAAAAGAGATCGGGGATTACATTGCTATCACATTTGGAGTAATAATTACTCTGTTGGTGGGAATAGGAACTTGGAGTATGAGATCATTTATTAAACAATATGGAGGAACAGAAGATGAGGATAGTACAGAGGGGAATTAATCTTAGGGTAACTAAACCTAAGCCCATAATTTGCCCCAAATGCGGATGTGCTTTTGAAGTACAGAGTCCCAGGGATGTAATCCATTCAGTTCATCCAGTTAATACATATTTCGTTGAACAGATGATTGTTATATGCCCAAATTCTTCCTGTAGATTTGAACAGAGACTTTCTTCTGAAAAGATCAAATCTATAAAACAGAGCTTTCCAGATTATCCATGGGATAATGGGTCCAATACATCGATAGATACCATAACCACTTAAGATTTATGAGGGATTCCAGTATAAAAGAACTTAAGAGGGAGTCCTCTGTAAATCACCTAACAGTAAGGGTAAGAGGTAAAAAACTCGATATAGACCTATCAAAGGAATTGGCAATTAATGAAACTTCCATTAATAAGCTGATCTCAGAAAATCCCTCAAGCTACTCCCTAATCTCAATTTTAAAATCCAAGGCAGTAGCTGAGAGGGATCAATTAGAAAGGGAAAAGGATAGGATATTTTCTCAAGTTTATGTTTCTGTGGTAGACAGTAATCCTAAAGCTACAAAAGAATACGCAACACATAAAGCAAATGCTAACACAAAATATCAAGTTGCAAACGATAAATTTTTGGAAGCTAAGGAATACGCAGATAAATTAATTTCTATCTGTAAAGCTTTTGAAATGAAAGCTCAACTACTACAAACATTCTCATCCAATATCAGAAAAGAGTGAACACTATTTATTAATCGCATAAAATTATTATCTTATTATGAATGTTATTCAGAACTTACTTACTAAAGAAGCTGCATTAAGAGTATCTCAGAATATTCCAGGTACTCCAACTGAAGATCGGATCCTTTTAGCAGTACCCAAAGATGATGCAAGGACTGCCAGTGGTTTAATCATCCCTGGTAAACCCGAGGATTATCCCAGAAAAGGGGTAATCGTAAAAATGGGATTAATGGAGCAGGACAGAAAGATCAATAAACATTTAGAAATTGGTCAAATCGTTACTTATGGGAATTACGCTGGAAAGGATATTTCTTTCGATAATGGATATTCTTTAGAATCTGTTAAATTTGTGGTACTCTCAATTGAAGAGGTTATCTATATAGAACAAAACAATCATTAATATTTTGATATATCATGAAGAAAGTAAAAACAGAAAAGAAAGGTCTTTCCATGAGGGAAAAACTTTTGGCTAGAAAGAAAGAGCTGGAGAAGAAAGGATCTGGTGGTGGAATGATTTATCCTAAGGAAGGAACCATTCGCTTCAGAATCAAGGATCCAGGTGAAGATTGCGAATTAGCTATCGAAATTATTCAGTTCTACTTAGGGCCAAAATTAGGAGGGGTAATTTCTCCAGCTACATTCAATGAGGATTGCCCTTTCATGGAGAAATACCTGGAACTAAAGGAAAGTAAGGATGAAGATGATAAACTTCTTGCAAAGAAACTGGTTCCAAAAAGAAAATATGTAATCGCAGTAGTTGCATATAAAGATGAAAAGGGAAAAGAAGTCGATGAACAGAACATTGATAAACCAATGTTAATTCCCAAACAAGCTTACCAGGATATCATTGATCTTTATTTGGATGAAGATGAATGGGGGGATATGACTTCTATTAAAAATGGATACGATTTGAAATTAACCCGTTCTGGTAAAGGTCAAATGGATACCACTTATACCATTTCACCATGTCAGAAAAAACCTCTGGATAAGAAATATGCTAAGCCAGTTAATCTTGAGGAAATGGTAAGAAAACATATCCTTCCTTATGATGAACTAGAGGATAAATTAAACGAATTTCTTTGTGGTGGGGTTGATGACGATGATGATGAAGATGATACTCCAAAAAAGAAAAAGAAATCCTTAAAGGACAAGGATAAGAAGAAAAAGAAAAAAGCTAAAGGCTCTGATATTTAAAAAATCCATATCACTCGTAATAAAGTTAAAGGGAGTATGCCTTCAATTGGGTTGCTCCCTTTTTTAATCTAAAACAAATCATCATACACTATGGCAAAGAAAGTAAAGATAGGGATAAAGGTCCCAACATCCAGCGAGCTTAATAGAAGGTATGGGAATTTATTAATCAATCCTAGTACACAAGAAAGACCCAAGTTATGGTTACCCTCAAGATTCTTAGCTTTAAATTATCAGTATGGTGGAGGAATTCCTTTTGGTAAGATACTGGAAGTCATGGGCCAAGAATCAAGCGGAAAATCCTTGATAGCTTATGACTTTGCATATTGTACTCAACAATTGGGGGGTCATGTTATTTGGGTTGATGCCGAGCAATCTTGGGATAATTCATGGGCAGAACAAAACGGAATAGAATTGGATAAAGTTACAATCATCAGTTCAACCGAGATAGAAACAATTTCTGATGCTATTGCCGATTTATCCATTCTATGGAGAAGCAAGTTAACTCATAATGAACCAATCCTTCTAGTAGTGGATTCTATAGCTGCTATGGACTGTACAGAAAACATTAATATAAAAATGACCGACGGTAAAGCCGAGATGGGGGGCAGAGCTAAGGCATTATATAAAATGTTTAGGATTAGGACAGAACTTCTCTCTAAGCTGGGCATCACTCAAATTTACATCAATCAATTAAGGGTAGCTTTAAATGTGGGATTTGGTCAAGATAACACTACCTCAACTGGAGGGAAAGCTCTTGGATTCTATGCTTCTATCCGTTCTGCATTTTATGCTGGAAAACAAGTTACTAAAAAGGTAAAGGGTAAAGAAAGAAAGGTAGGGAAGTTAGTAAGTATACGCCCAATCAAGAATAAGGTATCACCCTTGAGGAATACAATCTCTAAAGCTCCCATATATTTCAATCCAAAATACGTTGAATATGTGGGTTTTGATAGATATCATGGATTTGCAGATATTCTGGTTGAAGAAGATGTATTGGAGAAAACCTCTGGAGGCATCTATAAGTATAAGGGAAAAACAGTTGCAAGGGGTGAAGAGAAATTTCAATCTGTAGTAGAAGAGGATGATAAGCTTAGGAGAAAATTGATTAAAGCTTGTGGAATAAACACTATCAGTGTTACCCAGAGTAAAATTGATGAGCTTGTAGAAAAGGGTATAAACCTCTTCCCAGTGGATGGAAATTTGGATTATGAATCCCAATCCGATGACTCAGAAGATGAAGAAGAGGAAGAAGAATTCGAAGATTAAAGTAGTGGTAGCCATTGTCCCAAAAGGGATGATGGTACCTTGCTTTCAAGTAGTATCTGCAGGCTCATTAAATAATCCCAGAGTTATATTTTTATATCAAGAATTACAATGAAAGAAGAAAGGATATTATTGGTAGATGGAAACAACTGCTTGTTGAGAGCTCATTTCAAATTCAAGAATAAAGGGTTCTCAAATGGTAAGATTCCAACAGGTGCAGTATATGGATTCTTTAAAATCCTATACTCAAACATTGTAAGGTTTAAAATTACTTCAGTAGTAGTATGTTTCGACTGTAATAGGTCTAAACTAAGGACTGATATGTACCCAGAGTATAAAGCTCATAGAAAAAGGATCTCAGAAGATTGGGATCAAATTTTCAAGGTACAGTTTCCCATTATTAAACGTATTCTGAGAAACTTAGGAATTGTTTATGTATGGGATAACAAAAGGATCAATGAAATGGAAAGTGATGATTACATTGCATTGCTTTATCAAAAGAATTGCTTATCTCAAGTATACCTATTATCATCAGATGAAGATTTTGTTCAACTTCTAGCATTTCCAAATATCAAATTGATAAATCCTTCTAAAGATATGCTAGTAACACCTAAAAATTGTAAAGATGTATATGGGTATACACCAGAACAAGCAGTGGATATGAAAATCCTATGTGGAGACACATCTGATAACATTTCAGGAATAAAGGGGGTAGGTCCTAAAACTGCTTTAAAATTCTTAGAAGAGTATGGAAGTATAAGGGAGTTCTTAAAATCTGATCATGGAGATAAGAAATTCCCTAAATCAGAATTAGAACCAATATTCAAACGAAACCAACTGTTGATAGACCTGTTCTATTATCTAACAAAGGTTAATCCAGAAGTAATCCCATATCATGATAAAAAACATGCAATGGATAAGATTACCTTAAATGAGATATTTGAGAAATATCAACTCAAATCTTTCATGTCATCAGAATTTATGAAACCATTCAAACAATTAAAAACTTACAAATATGAAGAATAGAAGGATAGTAATCTGTGGGCCGGCGGGTACTGGGAAGAGTACTGTAGCCGAAGCTATTTCAGAGGAGTTTGGAATTAAATATGTTTCTGGGAGTTTATATGATTTAATGCCCAATCTCCCAAAAAATCATTATGATTTAAATACCAAGTATGATACCAATGAAAAACACAAAAGGAATTTCCAAATCCTAAACCTAAGGTATCATCAGTATATGGGATTAGAAGGCAGTTTTGTTACAGATCGTAGTCTGTATGATACTGCGGGTTACGAAATTCAAGAGAATTCCCTGGGACTCCCAACCTGTGAAACACATGATTTTATCGAAAAGATAAATGCTATCAATTATGATCTTATGTTAAAGGAAAAAGAGATAACCCATATTATTTTCATTCCTTACAAAAGGGATCAATTTGAAAGATGGGAGATAGAAAACGATGGCAAACGCATTACTAATAGATACTTTCAATACATGGTAAGTGCTTGTCAAACTTTGGTATTCAATGTTATTGGGGTAGATCAATCTTTTGGCCAGCTTATCAGAAACATATTCAGTAAAAACAAGGTTGGTACTTTATTTGTACATGATACTAGCTGGGAAGTATGGGAGGGATATGATCCAATCGATGGAATTAAACTCTTAGAATTAAATGAGATGGATCATAGTAAACGAATGAAAGCAATCAGAAAGTTTTTAAAATGAAAAAGGAAGTTATAGCATTAGCCTTCTCGGATATTCATCTAAATAATTGGACAAAGTTCAATCAAAATGGGAGTCGAACAGATTCCCATTTTTTGATTTTAGACAAAATTTTCAGAGAAGCAATAAAACAAAAGATCCCAGTTTTCTTTTGTGGGGATTTGGTACATACTCCAGAAACAATCAATATGGAGTTATATATTAAGATGTCTAAGCATTTCGATAAATATTCCAATGAGCCAAAGCTTCAAGTATTTGGGATCTCTGGTAATCATGAAATACCAAATTTGAACACATATGATCAAAGGTCAGATTCTTTCTTAACAGCTCTTGATCTTCAATATCATTGGTTTCATTGTATGGATTGGAAAACTATCCAGTGGCCAACATTTGCATTGCATGGCATACCATATCTGGATCATAATATTGGTTTAAAGCAAGCATTAAAAGAAACAAAAGTAATTAAGGGTAAAAAGAATATCCTATTAATGATGAGTTCAGCTCAGAAAGCAAGGTTATACAGAAAAACTATTCGAAAGTTAAAGCAGGTAGACGATATCTTCGAATACAAGGTATCAAAGATCCTGAAAAGAAGAGACTTCTTATTGAAATACTTAAAAAGGCAGAGGAGGAAGAATTATGATTAAATTCATGAACATGGAGATAAAAGGATTCTGTTCTATTCAGGATCTTAGTATAACATTGGGTACAGAAGGAATCCATCTGGTTAAAGGAAATAATGGTAGTGGGAAGAGCTCTTTTCTGAATGCTATCAGTTGGTGTTTATATGGTAAAACATTAAAAAACATAAAAGATGTAAATACCTTAGAATCCTGGAGACCCAATGATTATAAGGGTACAATGGTAAAAATCTTTTTTGAGAAAGATGGCTCAATACATCAGATAATACGATGTCAAGAATATAAAGGTAAAGTAGAAGAGGCTAAAGGAGGAAACAGATTACTCTATCTAATCGATGGAGCCCAAGTAAAAGAAAAATCCAAACTAAAGATTCAAGAACTTATCGAAAAAGATTTGGGTAGTAGCTTTAGGCTTTTCAAAAACACAATTACATTTGGTCAAAGACTCCAGCGTATAGCTGAATCATCGGGTCCTGATAAAAAGGCTTTGTTCGAAGAAGCTTTCAAAATAGGTTATATTACTGTAGCAAAGAACATTGCTATGGTAATGAAAAAAGAAACACAACAGAAATATGATGAAGCATACTATCGAGTTAAATCCATAACTGAAAGATATGAAGATGCAAGAAAAAGTTATGAAAAATTCCGAGATAGTGAAAGGAATTATAAAAAGATCTTCAGAGAACAGGTTAATCAGATCGAAAATAAAATTACATTGAGACATGAGAAACTTGTTAGATTGGAGAAAAAGTTCGACGAAAACCTGCTAACTAAGAGCTTAAAAAATTTGGACCATCTTAAGAGGGAGTTAACCAAACTTAAAAAGGAAGAACTTAATACCGATCAACAACTAACCAAAATCACAAGTAAAAAAGGGGTCCTGGAATTTATTGAATCCATCATGGGTTTATTACAGAAAGGGAAATACAAGGTTGCATATAATGACCTTAAAACCTTATCCTCACATTTCAAATCATCGGAAGAGATTAAGGATAAAAAATTTAAGACCCAGTCAAAAATCTACGGTGTAGAATCTTTTTGTAGAGAACAAGAAGATATTAAAGATGATATTACTACTTTAAAGGGTGAAATTACTAACCTGATAAAAGAAAAGGGAAACTTAAGATTAGAGAGAATAAACATAATCTCACCCCAGTATCGAAAACAGAGAAAGGAATTAAAAGCTAAGTTAGAAAAACATCGTAAAAATTGTGAAACTCAGAAAAAGGCATTAGAAAACCTAAATTGGGTAATCAATGACCCATTAAGTAATTCTGGGATGAAAACTTTTATTTTCGATGCTTCATTAAAATCCTTGAACGATTGTTTGGATGATTACAGTAGCATAATCGGATTTAATATAAAGTTCACAGTAAACACAGAATCATCAAAAAGGGATTTTGTAACCTTAATCGATAAAGATGGCCAATTGCTTCAATACGAAGAATTATCCGGAGGTGAACAACAATTGGTAAATGTGGCTATGGCATTTGCATTACACTCTATCACAAGCGTATCATTGGGAATAAATTTACTTTTCTTGGATGAACTTTTCGAAAACTTAGATAAGGCAAATATCGAAATCATAATGGACTTAGTGAAATATATAGGTAATGGGAAAAGCATTTATATAATCACTCACCAAGAGAATTTTTCAATCTCAGGTTCTAATACGATTAAGGTAAAAAAAGACAATGGTATTACCACTATAATCCCATAATACTTAAAATTCAATACCAAATGTCAGTGAACAGTAAAAATAAAGGATCCAAAGCTGAAAGGGAACTTGCTAAGGTATGGGAAAGATGGACTGGTTATAAATTTTCTCGAACTCCCATGTCAGGAGGTTGGGCTAAATCTATCGAATCTTTTGGAGATTTAACCTGTACTGATCCGAAACATAGCCACAAATTCCCTTTCAGTGTTGAATGTAAATCCTATAAGGGTATAACATTCAATGATATTCTAAAAGGTACAAAATCCGATGTACTCAGGTTTTGGGAACAAGCCTCATATGATGCTAACCGATGTAATAAAATCCCATTATTATTTATGAGAGAGAATGGGATGGCAAAGCAAACCTATTTTTTAGTATGTGATGTAAAAGTGGGAAAGCTAATCGTAGATTTATCCGAGAAAAGCTTAGACATGATTGCTTTGAGCTGTTCATTAGGGAATCTACTGGTGTTCAATTCAAACGACTTAACGGCGATTCCCTATAATGAATTCTATAAAGCAGTAAGGAAATTATGAAAAAAAGAGAATATGTATGGTGTATATGCCATATAGATAATAAACTTTATGGTTCAATCGAAGCTGAGCTTAAAAAAGCAAAATATGATGATATTAAAGTATACATTCCAACACTTTCAATATTAAAAAAACGAAGTAAAGGAAAGGATATCTATGAGGATGTACCCATGCTATTCTCTTATGGCTTTATCAGAATGAGAAAAGAAAAAGCATTCTCAAGGGTATTCCTACATCGATTAAAAAAGGCGATCCCGGGAATCCATTCTTGGGTAAAGTCTCCAGAGACAATGCACCCAAGGAAAATAAAGGCCAGGATTCAAAATGCTGAAGATTGGGATGACTTCTCTATTGTAGCAACAGTATCCCGAAAAGAAATCAGAAGATTAAAAAGGCTCTCCAAAGAAAACAAGGTTTATTCTAAATATGATATTGCCCAATTAACAGTGGGAAGTTATATCGTATTAAGAGGGTATCCTTTTGATGGTGTTCAAGCAACAGTATTAGAGATAAACCTTAACACACAAAATGTAAAGGTAAAATTATTCCCAAATGGGGGTGAAATCGAAATATGGTTACCTTTTGAGAATGTTCTTTACAGTACATACTTGGATTATGATCCAGATAAATTAGCTTATGATCATGCCGAGGATAATATTAGCAATTCTTATAAATTAACTACAACACAAGAAGAGGACTCATTATGGATGGATTAGTAGATAACAAAGCATGGAATTGTCTTACTAAAGAAGAACAGCAATCCTTATCTCTTTCAATTTCCTATGGTAAATCCTCCTGGGAAGTTGGAGAGATAATGGGAATAGTACATTACAAGTATTTGGAATTAAAAGAAAGATCAGAAAGGCTTTTCAGATTGTTTCATGATTTTTTCGAACTTCATGATAACATCTTTAAGCCTGTTCGTTGTGTTGATCAAAGATTTGTAGATTATATAGAAGCTTGTATAGAACGAAGAGTTACAAGAAAACAAGCTTCTGACCCTTTTGGAGATGCTGCAATGTATGTGGCTCCAATTAAAACTCAATTCCTAATAAAACAGATGGCTCTATTAAAAGAGTCTACCGATCCATGGGATATCGACACATACAAGCTTATCATGGAATTCGATAGATGGAATAATTGGAGAATCCTTCCAAGGAAAATTCAACAGCCATCTGCATATAAAAGAAGGAATAATCGAAGAGATATCTTTTATATCAAATACATCTGTAGCTTGGATTCTGAGCAAGTTCAAAATCTCATAGATCAATATTGGTATTCAAGGAAGAAACAATGTTATTACTTTGTTGTATTCGATTATGATAGGTTCGATGATGGGTATCAGATAGTACCTGTAAAAAAACGAGACAGTACTTTAGAGAAGCTATCTAAACTTTATATCTATGTATTTGATGATAAAGACATGGCTGATGTATATGGCTACTTGGTAGTAGAATTCCAATATGGGAATAAGACTGCAAAGAAAGGTCAAGCGTTCTGGCCAAATTATCGTCAAACAATCGAAAAAGCAGTAAACTACAACAGTGTAAACAATCTAGATTTTTATGCTGAGAAATTAGATTATGCTTATCAGAATAATGATAAACAGAAGTTACTGAATTTCGAAAAGAGAGAAAAGAAAAAACGTAAAGGATTACAAAGAGCTAACGAAAACTCATTTTACATATGAAAACATTAGAAGAAAAGTACAAAGATTACAGAGATTTGTATTACAAATACTTTGTATGGATGGGAGATGCTACAAAACCGGGAACTTACATTCCTTTATCCAGAGTAGACTTAGTAAACGGTTTAGGTGAAATTGGGGATGGTACAATTAATTTTGCTGAGCTCCTGACATTAGAACACCTCCTCAATAGAAAAGGTACAATGTATGCTACTGCCTTTACAAGGTTAGTATATGCTGCCAAGAATTATTTCAAGGGTTCCTTTATTACTAACAAAACCTATGATGGCTTTTTTGTGAGGGATGATATTAATCCATTAATGGCCGAAAAATTTAACCTTGAGTATATTGACTCAATGGCCTATAATTCATTGAAACTAACATCTTCAGAAGATCCTTGTTATTCACCTTTTGTTTCTCAAGATCAAGTATGGAACCTAATGTTGCCTATGTTCTTTACAGATTTTGGTTTACAGAACAGATTAAAATCAATCTTAGATTATATCATTGTAAACAAGCATAAGGTATATAATCCCTACCTCTCTGAAATCTTACATTATTATACATTTTTACCTTCAATGAATGAAAAGAGGGTTAAACCCTGGGATAGGATTTATAACAGGATGAAACATTTCAAACCCAACATCAAGGTAAAAAGGGGAGCTAATAATTGGTATTTCTCTTATGGGTTTAGGGCAGTATACAATAAACTTGGTGGAGCTCAAGTTAAAACATTCTGGCATAAACTTTGGTACATTCCATTCATTTGGTTAGCCGATAGAGTATATCATCCATATATCTGTAAATGGTTTAACATCAGAGTAAAGAGAACTTCTTATTATTCGATGGGATTATTTGCTTGGTATAATAAAGGTTTCGAAAAGAGGTACATAAAGCAATTTAACAAAGCCTTAGAAAAGGGAGAATTCTTTGAACCTCAAATATTACCTTATATCTCAAAAGAACACCGAAAAAACATAAACTTCGAAAAGTTCAAAGAAGTAATGGAATCCTATCCTGAATTGGATACCTCTAAACCAATTGACTCACCAGTACATTTCCTAATTTTGTATAATATTTTAAAGATGGATTATTACATATAATATATAATATATGTATATTTGCATCATAAATTAAAATTCAATAAAAATATGGCAACAGATAAAAAACAACAAAAACCAGCTCGGTATTGGCATTCAGAATTAAAATACCGAGACATTAAAAAAATGGCAATCGAAAGAGGGATGCCATTCCCAGAGGTGGTTTCTTCAGATTTTTATTCTCTGGTATCATTCATCGATTCTGAAAGGGCTCAAAAACCTAATCCAGATTTGGTATTACAATTTGATCTCTGGTTAGAAGGAATCTTAAAAGAAAGAGGTGCTGATTACTTAGTAAAACCCTCTCTCAGATTATCATATGTATCTGATGAAATGAGAGAAGGATCTAAGGAAAAACCCGCTAAAGAGAAAAAGGTAAAAGAAAAGAAACCCCCAAGAGAAAGAGATTCTAATAATCTTCTCAAGGGAACAAAAAAATCCTATACCTTTGAACTTGCAAAGAAAGGGTATTCATTGGATAGAATCAAACGAAGAGTATTAAAGAAATTCCCAGAAGCTTCTGAAAAATCCATCATTATCTGGTATAGACAAGCTTTATGTATCAAACATATCCCTAAACCTAAAGAAGAAAGAAAACCCAGAGTAAAAAAGGAAAAGACTCCAGAACAGATTAAAGCTTCCAGATTAAGGGCTCGAGAAAGAAAGAAGGAAAGGGCATTATTAAGGAAGCAAGCTAATGAAAGAACAGAAGCTTACAGAGAGTCGCTTAATAAAAAGAAACGAAATGGAAAAAGAAAGAAAAAAGCCAAAGCCATTTAAAGTAAACGAGGATAGGATTTATGCAAATAAGTTCTATCCTTATTATTTTACAGAAGATTTAAGAGTAAACGTAGTACCAGTTAAATTCTATACTCGTTACCAAGCAAAGCTCACTTTAAAGGGACAATTTGGAAAAGATTGGCATAAATATCTAAAAATTGCCACTGGAAGGATGATCCTTAGTAGAGGCTGGAAATTTGGAAAAAATTCGGTAAGAGTAGAAGGGAAACACTATCAGATCAAAAAATATTATATCCCTTCAGAATGGAATTATAACAAGAGAAAGAGAAAAATCTTTAGAAGACACATGGATAAAACTCTAAAGATTGGAAAACGTTCTATGATTAATCAATTCTTAAAAACATATTACATGCAAACATTATGAGAAGTAATCCTAAAATATCATCATTCAAAGATCCTTTATTTTTCGAAGGATTATTGAAGTATCATGATGCTTCATATTTAAGGTGGAATCGATTAACGGATAAGCAACAAAGGCAATTCAAGGAATATAATTTATTGCCGGATCAATTGAATCTTGCTTTGAAAGTTTTACATCGATTAAAAACTGAATATCAAACTGAGAGTGTACCATTTGCAATAAACATCGTTTCATTGATCTATGATAAATACAATGAATGGTTAACTACTCAAGATATCGAAAGAAAACATTTATCTGAAGACAGGGCTCATAAAGAACTCATATTCAGGGGATTTGTTTTACTCGATAAATTTCATGTAAAACCTAAAAGGAGCTATGTGATGACTGCTTTCCCAGTTAAGGGTAAATTTTACATCCATCCTTTCGAAATGGGGAGTAACTATAGGATGACAAACGGGAAGAGGGAACTTCCTCATCTCTGGGATAACTTTATTAAAATCGGATTATCCGGGTATACCAGAGTTATCTACCCCGAAATGGAACATTTTCCCAATCTCTCATCGAAACAATCGAACCAATTAAAAATTGATTGGGATATTGCATAATAAATTTAATGTATATATATTTGCATTGTCAAAATAAAAATAAAAAGATATGGAAACAAAAATAACATTACAAAAAAACATATTAACTCAGAATGCTATCAAGGTAGACGAAGTAACCTATCGCTACAACTGGGCTAATGAAAAGATTTTAGAAGATGAGAGAGAAGAAAAAACCTTCAATTCTCTTGAGGAACTAAAATCTTATGTTTCAACTTTCACTCCCTTAAATCAAAGATTATACAGGGAAGCTAAGAAAGATGATGAAGAGGATGAAGAGGATGATGATGAAGAAGAAGCCGCTGCTCCTTCTCCTGAAGAATTAGCTGGTATGGACTTCGAAGAACTGGAAGATGTTTGCGATGATCACTCCCTGGTTGTAGACCCGGACGATTACGAAGAAGAAGACATCGAAAAGTTCCGCAAGGCAATCGCCAAGGAATTGGGTATCACTTTACCGAAAGCCAATAAAGAAACTAAGGCAAAAGGTAAAAAGGGAAAGAAATAACCCAACTATAGGATAAAACAAGGTCTGGGATAAAAATGAACACATTATTCATCATCTCTAATTATCTCGTCTAACAAAAAGTAATCCCAGACCTTGTAAAAAACGAACACATCTAAATTAACACATATCATTAACAATCAAAATTTAAATTATCATGGCAAAAGCTAAAGAAACTAAGAAGGCTATGTCTGCAGAAGAAAAGGCAGCAAAGAAAAAAGCTCGTTTGGAAGCTATCAAAAATCGTCCTGCTGGTCAAAGATGCAACAGTAAACAGATCGATGTAATCGAAACAGAGAACGGCACAGTAGAAACTTGGGGTTATTCAGTGGTTGCTGCTCGTAAACACCTCGGAGTTCTTACTACCACAATCGTAAAGGATAAAGATGGTAACGTTATCTCTACTGCTTCAACTTGGGTTCCGGGAGATATTACCGTCAAATCAAAGAAAGGACATGGTATCATCACTGGAGTAAAATCCAAGAAGGAAAAGGAAGAAGATACTGATACTGAGAAAGATGAAGCTGAAGAAGCTCCCAAGGCAAAGAAATCTAAGAAAAACGATTAAGTAAAAATAACCTATGTTCGAATTTTTGGGAAAAGGGGATCCTTAACTGGGTTCCCTTTTTTCGTATAAACATCTTATCATGGAAGATAAAGAAAAATCAATCATATTCATGGCACTAAGCAATCAAATATTGATTTATCAAAGTAAACTAGAAAACCATGAATATGAAGATGAAATAGAAAAAGAGATTTATAAATCTATCATAGAAGAAAGTATGAGCCTTTTAGATAGGTTTATGCCCAAAGAGCCTTCATCACATCCAATACCCAGACCCACCTTTTAAAGATAAGGAATTATATTGCAGTATGAAAAATAATATTTATATTTGCATAAAGAAAAAAATAAAAAAAATTATGGTAACTAAACTACAAAGGATCATCGATAACATCGAATTAGTAAGACTCAGAAGAGAAGAATATTACAAAGCTTCCCCAAAAGGGAAGGCCCTTATTCAAAAAGAGATTAATA
>PPYF01171711.1_pt1 | contig 64255 bp, 52 predicted proteins | sample 1559871 | NCBI WGS metagenome assembly PPYF01 (sample SAMN08240021, study PRJNA423297) | Human gut metagenome, whole genome shotgun sequencing project. | reverse complement strand
AAGTCCTTACCATCTATACCAAAAAAGAATAAGTCTGTAAGCTGTTTTTCTTGCTTACAAACTTATTATACGAGGAGGTGAGAACATGGAACCTAATCGCGTGGAATTTCAGAAGCAATGTATCTTTCAAAGTTTCTGTAAACGGGTGCTGCACAACGAAGCCTGCAACGCCCACGAGGAAATCCGGCGTCGCAGAGCAAAGGAAGTGTCGTTTTCCGACCTTGCCTTGCATGAGGAACGACAGCTTTATACGCTTGATAAGTATTTTCAAGACGAAGAAGCCGAGCCGAGCTATCAGCAGGCAGGAAAGAAAATCACGCCGAAGCTGCTGCTTGAAGCAATCCGCACTTTGCCGGAAGAAAAAAGGAAAGCTATCATGCTGTACTATTTCGAGGGCATGACCGACGTGGAGATTGGAAAGTTATTCAATACGTCGCGCAGCACGATACAGTACAGACGGACAAGCTCTTTTGAAATCTTGAAGAAATATTTGGAGGAACACGCTGATGAATGGGACGAATGGTAAACAATCTGACTTCCCGGACGTTGCCCTTGTTCCCTATCCTGTCATTGTGGCAGCGACAAAGGGCGACCCGGACGCTATGAAAATTGTCTTGCAGCATTTTAGTGGTTACATAGCGAGCCTTTCCATGCGGAAGCTCTGCGACGAGCGCGGAAACGTCTATTTTGGCGTTGACGAGGATATTCGCCAACGGCTGCAAGCAAGACTAATGAGGGCAATCCTCACATTTAGGGTTGAATAACTGCACCGATACCGAAACGTCTTAACCCCTTTTCCGTTTCGTATCAATCCGCAGCAGCCCCGTATGTTCCTTGACAAAGAAAGCGACGCAAGATAACGGCGACGCAGTATAGGGCAAACCGGGTACGTCCTTTTTGCGCCGAGCCATACGGAGGGTGCGCCATGACGCTATTCCTCTATCGGGAAAAGCCGAGCGAGAAACACCGCGACGGGAAGCAAGTTAGCAGCTTGCGGGCGACAACACGCATTGAGGGGAGATAAGCCTTTACAGCCACAGTCCGAGCGTTCAGAGCGTCGCAGGCAATGGGTAAAGCTGCCTTAAATGAGCAGGGGTGCAATTCCCGCGAGGTTGTGCTAACAGCCGCCCGGTTAAAGCCCACTTTTTGTAACTTGACTTTTTAGCCATTTATGAAAGGGGGTATTTTCCTATGGCAAAAAAGGAAACAGCAAGCCCCGCTATCCCTGTATTCCCTATGTTAAAGACCGTTGAGCAAATGAGCAAGATTAGCGGTATCGGGGAAAATAAACTGCGCGAGCTTATGGATAGTGGCGAGCTTGAATATATCCAAAACGGGAACCGCCGCTTGATTGCCGACGCTGCAATTTGGGATTGGTACCACAGGGCAAAGAGATCGGCAAAGCCCCCGACAACACAAGGGGGTTAAAGTATGGCTATATCATCAAGACAAGTACAGAATAAGCGCGATAGCAACGGCGTTCTGACGGGAAAGCCAGGTACCGTTTACGATGTGAATATCAAGTACAATTCCCCGGAGGGGAAGAAAACCTATTCCAAAAAAGGTTTTGCTACCAAAAAGGAAGCAGCGCAGCATGAAGCAGAAATGAAAGTAAAACTTTCTAATCCTGTTTATACGCCTGTTATTGCTTCGCAGGGTAAGCAGACTGTCAAAGAGTATTTAGAGGAATGGGTAGAAAATCACGGCAAGGCAAATTTGCGTCCGAGTACGTTTGCCAGCTATAAAAGCCATATCAAAAATCACATTGTGCCTTATGTCGGTCATGTTCAGCTAAACCAACTGACGCCAGCTATGCTTGATAATATGTTCCAGCAGCTTTTTGATAAAGGACTGTCTAACAGTACCGTCCGCTACGCACAGCGCATTTTGAGCGTATCAATGGAACACGCACGAAAATATCATTATATCGAACATAATCCTGCCCGTGATGTAATCACAAAGTTTGGCAAGCAGGGGAAAACACCCGACCCGTACACCGTTGAGCAAATGCAGCAATTTATGAGCAACGTGATCGGTACGGAGTGGGAAATGCCCGTTGTCCTTGCCGGAATGTACGGATTGCGTATGAGCGAGATTATCGGCTTGCGGACATTCAATATCGACCTCGAAAAAATGCAGTTTGGAGTTGTTGAGCAAATGCCTTTCAAGGTACCACCTGGCACAAAAACCATTACAGAAATGGCACCGACAAAATCCAACGACCGAATTTTGCCAATCACCGAGGAAACGCTACCGTATTTCCTGCGGCAGTTTGATTTAATCGAGCGGCAGAAAGCATTGATAGAAGCAAGCGGCGGCGTGTACTATGACAACAAACTCTTTATCGCAAAGCCGGACGGCTCACCGCAGCGCAGGGATAGAATGTCGGCAAACTTCGGTCAGCTTATCCGGCACCTCGAAATGCCGCACATTCGTTTCCATGATTTACGGCATACGGCAGCTACAAATATGCACCAGCTTACGGGCGACTTTTATACCGTAGGCGAGATATTGGGGCATACACTAAAAGGTATTGGCATGTCGCTTGGTATCTCAACTAATCTTGAAGCGGTAACGGCACAATACGTCAATGTCCGGCTGGAACGAAAAAAAGCTGTCCTTGAAACCTACCACAAAGCCCTGCACCCGCAGAAGCCCACGCCGGATAAAGGCAGCGAGCCGAAAAAAGCCAAAAAGAAAAGCAGCGAAATAGAGCTGTAAAGGACGTATCTCTTTATAGCTCCACGCTGCTTTTTATATGCTTTTAGAAGTTCCGGGCACCATTCGGGCACTACGGCATACATTTTTTATGAATAAGATGTATAAGAAGTTTGCCGCAGGGCACCACAAATCAGGGCACCACGGGCACCATTCACCCGGATTTGCCTGCTTTCAGCAGGGCAAAATCACCCGCTAAAAGGCATAAGAAAACCCGCGTAAACCCTTGATTTACGCGGGATTGTTGTTGGCGGAGACGGTGGGATTCGAACCCACGTGCCCTTTCGGACAACTCGATTTCGAGTCGAGCTCGTTATGACCGCTTCGATACGTCTCCATTTAATGATTATTCAATTTTTGGGGCAAATAACATGATTTCGAGTGCGCCCCGTTATGACCGCTTCGATACGTCTCCATAGTTGAACGGTATTCCGGACAGCAGGCTGTCCTGTCAGAATTACCAGACAGTAATTAATTATAAATCTTTCCGGTGTATCCGTCAACCGAAATTTTTATTTTTCTGCCTTCGCATCAGTTCCGTTGGCTGAATGGATGCATGCTTTTGTTTCTCATGCTTCTGTGTGTTCAGAAAGCAGCGCCTTTTTTCGCTCTTTCTCCTCTTTTTTCCATACACGGAGCTGGCGGAAAAAGTCTTTCAGCATTTCGCTGCATTCTTCCTGCAGCACATTGCGGGTCACCTTGACCTGGTGGTTGAACTGCGCCATTTCCAGAAGATTCAGGATAGAGCCTGCGCATCCGGCTTTTGGATTCATACAGCCGATCACAACTTCACTGACGCGCGCCTGAACGATGGCGCCGGCACACATCTGGCATGGTTCCAGCGTAACGTAAAGGGTACAGCCTTCCAGACGCCAGTCTCCCAGTTTTTTGCTCGCCTTGCGGATGGCATTCAGTTCGGCGTGGGAGAGGGTGTTTTTGTCCGTGTTGCGGCGGTTGTAGCCGCGGGCAATGATCTTGTCCTCATAGACGATGACGCATCCGATGGGGACTTCCTTGAGGGCGGCGGCCTTCTTTGCCTGTTTGATGGCTTCACGCATGTAATGTTCTTCTCTGGTCATAGCTTGCAGCTCCTTTTCTCTGAACAGCAGCCGACCGCTTGTTCGTTCAGCGGCCGGATGAACTGTATTCTTTATTCTACCATATGGGGTGAGAAGATGCAAACAGGGGTTCCGCAATTCCGCAGGGATCAGCCGCAAGAATTCTCTGGTATCAGGCTCTATTCTGCCGGAGGAACCGTCACAGTACAGACCCCGCATATTCCTTAGGTACAGGTCATAAGCTAGTATAAGTCACGATAAATAACCTCATGTTTCGCTGGTCTGCTTTCTCGATAGCACAGTTGTAAAAGCCTCAGCGTAGCCCGCTACGCCTGCGTTTTTACAACTGTACTCTCGAAAAAGCATCCTCACCGAAACAATAAGGTATTTATCGTGACTTATACTGGAGCGTGTTCGAAAAGTTCTTTTCGTGCTTTGAAACACGAAAGGCGCTGCAAGTAGTCAAAGGGGGAAGAAAATGGCATATCAGCGTTTTGTATCTTATATTTATGAATATTCCGGAGGAAAGAAAGGTGAAAACCGGGGATTCGTCCGGGTGGAGACGAAGAATGGGATCTGTCAGATGGGATTCTGGCTGAAGATTGGTGATCTGCCGGAAAAAAGCAGAATCCAGGTTTTTGGGCTGATCAGAGAAAAGGCACGTCTGCTGGGTGTTTCTGCAGGGGAATTGCTTTCCTGTCCGGGAGGCGTGCGGGGGCAGGTGAATTTTCCGGAACGGCAGATAGGAAGCAGCCCATACCGGATGGATCAGCTGGGCGGGCTGCTTCTTTGCACCGCCGGTGGAAGGCGGTTTGCGACCCAGTGGGACGACGAGCCGCTCCGTCTGGAATGGTTTGAAGAATGGCAGCAGAAACAGGAGGCGGAAGAGGAACAGAGAATGCCAGAAGAAGCGGATCGGGAAAAAACGGAGGAAAAGGAAGAGCGGGAGCCAGGAAATCCTGCCGTCCGGCAGAACATGGAATTCCGGGAGAAAGACAGTGAGGAAAATACAGGGGAAGAGCGGAAGATATCAGAACAGACGGAGTGGGAGAAAACAGAACAGAGAGAGAATGAGAATATATCGGGGGAAATGAAAAAAACAGACGGAAATGATAAGACAGAAGGAAGCGCTCAAACAGAAAGAAGCGATAAAACAGAAAGAAGCGGGAAGACGGAAGAAACCGATACAGCCGGTGAGAAACGAATGCGGTTGCAGACTGAACCGGCAGAAGACGATCGTGCCGTTCCGCTTGCGGCAGAGATACCGGTGATGTCAGCAAGGGATCCTGGCAAAAATCCAGACACAACCCGCTGCAAATTTCCCGGTTGTCCGCAGCCGCAGAACAGACCTTTCCCTGGATTTCACCGGTGGGAGCAGGTGCAGAAGACCTGTGCGCACTGCCAGCCATTTCATGACGATCTGATGACAGACTGTGTAAAAGTGACCCGCCAGGAACTTCCACAGCTTCGGAAGATCGGCTGGCAGCTGGACAGCAATCAGTTTCAGAATCATGGTCTGAACCTTTACGGTCATCTTCTGCTGTGCAGGGATGCTTCCCGTCCCGATGTATTTTTTGTGTGCGTGCCGGGAATGTTCAATACCAATGAACAGTTTATGGCGGGGATGTTCGGATATCATGCGTTTCGTCCTGCAAAACCCACGGCGGAGGGCGCCGCCCAGCCCAACTTTGGATATTGGTGCCGGAGGATTCCGATGCCGCGCGGGTGAGAGAGCATATTTGGATTGGAGAAAGCAGTTTTTAAATATGCGTTGAGCAGGTGGATGGAAGAAAATAGTTTTGAAGATACGCGATTCTCCATCTTTTCAAAAAAAATATTTCGTGTATAATAAAAAAGTAGGGTTGTCGGCATGCGATGCTATCATTGGTACGGCAGCCCTATATTTTTGAGATACAACTAGGAGGAAAAATATGAAAGAAAAATCTGGAGTAATCCATTTTCTGAAAACATTGCCGTTGATCCTGTTGGGAAACACGATCTACGCGCTTGGCATCGTCATGTTTGTTTTGCCGACGGGCCTGATCACAGGAGGAACAACGGGACTTGCTCTGTCTGCAGAGTATTTTCTGAATATTCCGGTCTCGGTCTTTGTGTTTCTCATGAACCTTTGTATGTTTCTGTTGGGAGCGGCAGTTCTGGGAATGAAATTTGCATTGACTACGCTGGTAAGTTCTTTTTATTATCCTCTGATCCTGGGAATCCTGCAGAAGATTCCGGTGCTGTCGGATATTACGAAGGAGCCCATGCTTGCGACTGTTTTTGGCGGGCTGATGATCGGATTCGGTATCGGTATCGTGATCCGGGCGGGAGCGTCCACCGGCGGAATGGATATTCCGCCGCTGATCCTGAAAAAGAAGTTCGGGCTTCCGGTTTCCGTGATGCTGTATGCTTTTGATGTGACCATCCTGATCCTGCAGATGTTGTTCTCTGACAAGGAAGAGATCCTCTATGGAATCCTGCTGGTTATGATCTATACGGTAGTTTTGGACAGGGTGCTCCTGATCGGTACCTCTCAGACGCAGGTCAAGATCGTCAGTAAAAAGTATATGGAGATTAATGAGAAAATTATCCATGAGCTGGACCGCGGTTCCACTTTGATCCATGCAACGACGGGATTTATGAAAAAGGAGCAGCCTATCGTGATGACGGTGATTTCCAACCGTGAGCTGGGGGCACTGAACCGTCTGGTGATGGAGACGGACCCGCAGGCGTTTATGATCGTGGGCAATATCAATGAAGTGAAGGGAAGAGGGTTTACACAGGAGAAGGTATACCGGAAAGAAGCGTAAAAGCATTCAAAAGAGTCTGATACAAACAAGAAAGATTTTTTCAGAAGGTTCAGCGGCAGAAGGATCAGAAAGACGGGAGGAGGAACCTGGAAGATCTGGAAAACACAGGAGGAAGGGAGAGAGTTATGGAATTTAGTATTCTGATCGTAGACGATGACAAACTTCTGGCGGACAAGCTGGAAGAAACGGTACAGTGGGAAAAGATAGGAATCTCGATGGTTTTTACTGCCTATAATATCCGGCAGGCGCAAAAACTTCTGGAAGAATTTCCCATACAGTTCCTTCTGTGTGATATTGATATGCCCCAGGGCAGCGGACTGGAACTTCTGGAGTGGATCCGAAGCAGACAGATGGAAATTGAGTGTGTATTTTTGAGCAGTTATGCGAATTTTGCCTACGCGCAGAAAGCGCTGCGGCTCTCTGCGCGTGAATATTTGTTAAAGCCAATTTCCAATCAGGACCTGGAAGCGATTCTGTCAAGGATTATTGAGGAGGCAAGACGGAAAAAAGAAGAGAGCAGTTTAGAAGAGCAGTTTGCAGGCAAAACGAGAGACAGAAAAGTTGCTTTCTGGGAGGATTTTTTTCATGATCCTTCCGCGCAGAAGCAGATTCTGATTCAGGGAATGGAGGAGAATCTGTATCAAAATCGGGAAAGAATCGTTTTGGAAGCGATTAAAATTTTTGCGGATGATAAAGATATCAATTATAAGAAAGACCTTGCATTATTTAATTTTGTGATACGGAATATTACTGCAGAGTTTTTTGAGAAAAAGCGTCAGAATATGGAAGCGGTCGTACAGGTCAGCGATTATGAATGGGTGCTTGTTTTTCAGGCGCTGGGAGAACAGGAAATGTTTCTCAGAGCTTCCGTAGAATTGAAAGAATATCTGAACGATATCCTGCCGCAGAGAGCTTGTATGTATATTGGAGAATACTGTCTGGTAAGAGACGCGATCGACAGCTGGAAAAGACTTGAGATTATGGAAAAAACAATTTTACCGGGAAAAGAGGGAATTTTGAGGGAACGCGATCTTTTGGGATGCGGAAGAGAGCTGTCGGAACATGCAGAATATCAGCAGCCGCCCTGGGAAGTATGGCAAAGCACCCTCAGTGATTCGCAGGATATCCAGGGAGTCTGCCAAGATATCTGTACGTTTCTGAAAAAAACTTTTGAAAACGGACAGCTGACCATTGAGAATCTGGAACGGTTTCTCAAGGAACTGGAACAGTTGGTATACTGCTATTTGGGCGAACAGCAGATGGGTTTTTCCCAACTGTTTGACAGCAGAGAATTTGACAGGAGAGAAAAAGACGCATACCATTCCATGGATGCTGTGCTGGAATTTGTACAGTGGGTGTTTGATACGCTAAAAGGCGGAAGCCAGTCGGGAAAAAGTCAGGAGGATGTAGTCAGCCAGGTAAAAGAGTATATAGAGAATCATCTGAATGAAGAACTGTCCAGAGGGAAGCTTGCAAAAATGGTATTTTTGTCAGAAGATTACATATCAAAACTGTTCAAAACAACGACAGGGATGAGTATCCCGGGATATATTGCGGCCAGGAGAATTGAAAAAGCGAAAGATTATCTGAGCCATTCTGGTCTTCCGGTCAGCCGGATCGCGCTGGAGGTAGGATACAGCAATTTTTCCTATTTCAGCAAAACATTTCGTGACCTGACCGGGATGACACCAAATGAATACCGGAACAAAGCAGCGAAATAGCAGAAAATAGAAAAAAAACGTTCTGTCAATGACAAAAAAGCGGATAAAGCAAAAAAAGAGACATTTTAAGATGTCTCTTTTTTACTATACTGATTACACAGAAATGAAAGCAAAAATCAGTCATGTTATATATAATATAACTACAAAATGTTCATAGGTACGGTCAAAATGCATAAAACGACAGCGAGTGAACGGAAAAGAAAGAAGGGATGATATGTGAAAAAGAAGAATGCAGCACCAAAACACAAGCAGAGTTTCTTAGCCGGGGTAAAAGAAAGCAAAGCACTGTATCTGCTGATGCTTCCATCGGTTATCATTTTTCTGCTGTTCACCTACTATCCAATGTATGGAGTAATCATTGCGTTTAAGAATTTTACTCCCGCAGATGGTATTTTTGGAAGCGAATGGGTAGGATTGCAGAACTTTATTCAGTACTTTAATTCTTATCAGTTTGGTCTTACCATCCGCAATACGATCGTAATCAGTCTTTACACGATCCTGGTTACGTTTCCGCTGCCCATCGCTCTTGCGCTGATGTGCAATCAGATCAGAGCGAAGAAGTTTAAAAAATTTTTCCAGGTTTCTACGTACCTGCCGCACTTTATTTCAACCGTTGTTATGTGCGGTATGTTGATTCTGTTCTTGTCGCCCAGTACCGGAATTATTTCCAAGCTGGTAGGGCTTTTTGGATTCCAGCTTCCGAACCTGATGGGAAGCGCAGCGGCTTTTCCGCATATTTATGTATGGTCCGAAGCATGGCAGCATGTAGGATGGGACAGTATTCTTTACATAGCGACCTTGTCGTCGGTGGATCCGAGTCTGTACGAGGCGGCAACTATGGATGGCGCCGGAAAGTGGAAAAAAATGCTTCACGTTGATGTTCCTGCCCTGATGCCGACGGTAACGATCATGCTGATCCTTCGTATGGGAAGTGTCATGAGCGTTGGATTTGAAAAGGTTTACCTGCTGCAGAATACGTTGAACAGCAGTACCAGCGAGATTATTTCTACCTATGTTTACAAGATGGGTCTGATCAGCAATCAGTACAGCTTATCTTCGGCGATCGGTCTGTTCAACAACGTGATCAACCTTGCTCTGCTGCTTCTTGTGAATGCAATTTCCAAGAAGATCAGCGACACATCATTGATTTAAGGAGGGAGGTTGGATATGAGCCAGACGAGAGCCGTAAAGGCAAAATCAAAAATAAAGAAATCAAGAGAAGATAAGATTTTCGATGCGATTATTTACACGATCTCAGCAATCCTGATCCTGCTTACCCTGTATCCGATGTATTTTATTGTCATCGCTTCTATCAGTGATGCAGGACTTGTCTCGGCGGGTCAGATCATGTTTGTGCCAAAGGGAATTAATTTTAAGGCGTATGAACAGCTGAAAAATTATGAATCCATTTGGATCGGCTACAGGAATACAATTTTGTATGTAATCGTCGGAACGATTGCGACATTGGTGGTCAATATTCCTGCTTCTTATGCTCTGTCGAGAAAGAGATTATATGGAAAGGGATTGTTTACCGCGTTTTATCTGATTCCGATGTTTTTCACCGGAGGTTTGATTCCGACTTACCTGGCGGTACAGCAGTTTCAGTTGCTGGATACTTTCTGGGTAATGGTTATCCCGTTTTCGGTTGTTACTTATTACATTATTGTAGGACGGACATTCTTTGCTAATAGTATTCCGGAGGAATTGTGGGAAGCAGCACAGCTGGACGGATGTGGTTATCTAGGCTTCTTTTTCCGGATTGTTCTTCCGCTTTCCAAAGCGGTTATCGCAGTTATTGCTCTTTGGGCAGCAGTAGCACAGTGGAACGGATATTTTAACGCTTTGATTTATTTGAGAAGTGATGAACTTCAGCCTCTGCAGATTGCGCTGCGGAATATCCTGATCAGCAACCAGACGATGAGTTCTATGCTGACCGGTGCGGCGGCAACGGAAGCACAGCAGCTGGCTGACCTGATCAAGTATGCGGTTATTGTAGTATCTTCTGCACCGATCATGTGCATGTATCCGCTGGTACAGAAGTATTTCAATCAGGGTGTTATGCTTGGTTCGCTGAAGGGATGAAAAAAAAATTCAGCAGTCCGGAATGACCGGGCTGCTCAGAAGGAGGAAAAAAGCAATGAAAAGGAAAAATTTGAAAAAAGGAATGAGCCTGGTATTGACGGCGTCTATGGCGGCTGGTCTTCTGGCAGGATGCGGAGGCGGAGGTGATGAAGCTTCGTCAACGGCTTCCGGAGAGGGAGATGTGCCGACCTACAAAATTGCGACGGTCCGCTGGACAGACACATGGCCGACAGATTTCCTTGAGAGCGGAATTATGAAAGAACTCGAGGAAAAACATGGAATCAATATTGAATGGGATATTTACTATAATTCCGACTGGTCCGAGCAGAAATCACTTCTGCTGGCATCAGGAGATCTTCCGGATGCGTTTCTGGGTTCTATTTGTCTGAACACTTCCGATATGACTCAGAACAAATCACTGTTTCTTGATCTGACCGATATGATCAATGAAGAAACTATGCCAAACCTGACAAGCATTTTTGAGTCGGATCCGGAAATGAAGGCAGTCTGCACAGACCGTGACGGAAAAATCTACAGCCTTCCGAAGAAACTGGGTCTGCGGCCGCAGGCATGCGGAAGCTCTCTGTATATCAATAAGGAATGGCTGGACAATCTGGGCTTGGCAGTTCCGACTACTTATGAAGAGCTGGAAACTGTGCTTGAGGCGTTTATCACAGAGGATGCAGACGGCGACGGTGATGCAACCAACGAGATTGGATATACAAACGCAGCAGGTTCCACGGTACTCAGCGGTGATCTGAGAAATATTCTGTTCCCGTTCGGAACCATGGTAAGCCGCGCGGACAACTATATGGGTCTGAACAGTGAAGGTGAGCCGGTGTTCATGCCTGCACAGGAAAATTATAAGGAAGCTGTGGAATGGATGCACGGACTTTGGGAGAAAGGAATCCTTGACCCGGAGTACTTTACTCAGGAAGGTTCTATGGCTACTTCCAAGAGACAGGCAGAAGGCGGTTCTCAGGTTGGCTTAATTTCCGCATGGACTGCTGATGCGGAGGCAGGCGGAAATGCGGATCAGTTTGTACTTCTGGAAGCACTGCAGGGTCCGGACGGCAACCGTTATGTAGAGAATGCATCAAACTATCTGGATATTTCCGATCGTGAACTGGTGATCAGCAAAGATTGTGAAAACCCTGAAAAACTTCTTGCATGGGCGGATGATTTCTATGATAATGTAGCTACGCTGCAGACAACCTACGGTTCTATCTCTGATGGATGTGTTACAGACAATGGCGATGGAACTTATACGGTAAATGAACCGGAAGACGGAGGTTCTCTGGATACATCTGCATGGTCGAATTCTCTGAAGGATTTCGGACCAAAATATATGACAGACGACTTTGCGGCGAATGTGACACTTCCTGCAGATCAGGGAGATGGTATCAAGCTTCAGGAAGATGAGGTAAACGCAAAATACGTGACGACAGACAAAAATGTCGGATTCCCGATGGTTCAGTATACCAGCGATGAGCAGAATACGCTTACAATGCTTGGCACGGATATTTACCAGTATGTGGAAGCGCAGTATGCGCATTGGGTTGTTGACGGCGGCATCGAAGAGGAATGGGATGCATATCTGGAGCAGCTGGATGCGATGGGACTGCAGGATCTTGTCAAGGCACAGACAGATGCGTACAATGCATATATCGAGGCTTTGAACGAATAAATAAAGACAGTGACGGCTGCTGCGAAACGCGGGAGATGGCTCTGCGTTTTGCAGCAGCTGTGCTGCAAAAAAGATGACGGGCATCCGGAAGAAAACAACAGAAGATCCGACGTATATGACAAGTTGGAACAGACAGCAATTTGACGGGCAGGGAGAAAACGTATGGTATGGAAAAAAGGGAAAAAGAGAAAAGAGAAAAGAGCGCAGTCACTTCAGGCAATCGGAATGAAAATTTTACTTCCGGTTTTTCTTGCGTTATTCGGACTTCTTATCTGCCTGTTTATAGGATTGGGGGAAACCAGAAACGTGGCGAACCAATATGTACAGGATACGGCGGAACTTTATGTGGAGCAGGTGAACAAAGACATTCTTCAAATGAATACGGAGCTGATTCAGATTCTTGTCAGCAACGACTATATTGCCAAGATACCAGCAGAGATTAAGGCGGAAGACGCGCAGTACTATTATTTGCTCCGGGATATCCGGGAGGAAAACCGAATGCTTAAGATCCGTTATGAGGAGGTAACGAATTTTTTTGTTTACGCGCAGGAGGCGGATCTGCTGATCGGAGACAGCGGCGTAGTTTTTGCAGAAAGTCAGGTGAGCGGTCTGATGGATGAACTCAGAGAATTTTCCAGGAAGTCCGTTCGAAGGACGAATTCAACAACCATATGGAATTTTCTGGAGGCGGAAGGAGACACTTATATTATCGGCTGGTACGCAAAAAACCAGAAAATGATGGGCTGTGTCATCGAATTAAACGATATATTTTCTATGATTCAGTCGATGACGGAGAATTACAAAGTGATACCTTTTATGAGACAGCAGAATGGGACAATCATTTTTCCGGAGAATTGTGAAGAACCGGAAGATATGGAGCAGGAAAGAACATACGAATATCAGTTGGGTACGCTGGGGAAGATTGGAATCTATATTCTTCCGGATGGAGGTATCCTGGAAAATGTTCTGAGAATGCAGGTTCTTTTATTGCTGCTGATCATTGTGCTTCTTTCCATCTGCAGTGTGCAGCTGTTTTACTATTTCCGAAATCTGATGCGTCCTCTTCAGAGCTTCGTTCAGGGAATTACGGAGCTTGAGGAAGAGCAGCAGCTGAATGAAAACGGAGAAAATAACATACTGGAACTGGAAGCGGTCAGCGATCGGTTCCGTGGTATGTTGAGAAAGATCCAGTCGCTGAAGATTGCAATTTATGAAAAAGAACTGAATGAACAGAAAGCAGAACTGGAATATATGCAGGAGCAGATTCGACCGCATTTTTTCCTTAACTGTCTCAGTCTGATCCATGGAATTGCAGATGCGCAGGGAGAAACAACGATCACGCATATTACAAAAGTACTTTCGGAATATATGCGCTATAATTATCAGGATTCCGGAAAGGAAAGAAACATCCAGGAAGAACTGGAACATGTAAAGAAGTATGTGGAACTCCAGAAACTGAGATATGGGGAAGACGGCTTCCGGTTTGAAGTGATCGAAGACGCTCAGGTTGGAGAATGCAGAGTCCCGTCTCTCGTTCTTCAAACGCTGGTGGAAAACTCGATCGTTCATGCCGTAACATTGGATCGAATGGTAGAGATTTCGCTGTATATCACTACGGAAATTTATGAAAACGGAAAATATTTGTATATTTGTGTATCTGATACAGGCAAGGGATTTTCCCGTGAGATTATAGAAGCCATTGAAAAGGATCTTCCGATTATCTATAATGGGCGAAAACATGTGGGACTTCAGAATATCCGCAGACGTCTCCAATTGTTGTATGGCGGCCGTGCATCTATGACCATTCAGAATATGGATGAGAATTATGGGGCTATTGTAGAAATACGGATTCCGCAGGATATTTCGGTATAAAAAAATGATGATGTTTTCAGATATGGACAGAGAAGGAAAAATTCCTTCTCTGTCTGATTTTTTATAATAAAAAAGCGTACTGGGAATAGCAATAATGCGTCATAGAATGACAAAAATAAGACAAACAAAAAGAAATATCCCGTATTTCTTATACTAAAATTCATAAATATGAAAGAAGTATCTGAAAATAATATGTATAATATAACTGTAAAAAGAAACATTTTTACAGCAAAATCAACAAACAAAAATAGAAAAATAAAAAGAAGAAGGAAAATATTAATAAAAAAAGCCAGAAACAGTAGGAGAATTATATGAATCAGAATAATTTACGTTTACTTCCGGTATGGGGTCCTTATTCAAAAAAATATATGGGTCTTTCCCGAGTGATGAGTGAAAGCAAAGTCGCCGGGGCACGATACGATTTGGTCATACATCCAACGTATGCAAACAGCGCGTTTCCTGTACCGAATGTGACGTTTCCGTCGGGCTTTCATCCATGGGATGCAGATCCGGAAGGAAATTATTTTCAGTACCGCTGTGAACTCATATGGAAAGACAGTTTGTATGCGGATGTTGAGCTTTTCCGCATGGAAGATGAAACATGGGGGATCTGTGTCACCTATGTGAATCAGACCGATAAAGTGCAGAACTGCCTGCTGAATTTGTTTTCTGCGATCGAGTACCCGCAACAAGGATGTCTGGTTATAAAGGAACCGGAAATCAGCGACCGATGGGATGCGCTGGAATATGAAACATTACGTTTTTCCCGTCCGCGTCCATGGGAACACTTGATGCCGGACGGACTGCGCCGGGGGGAGGTTCCGCTGGAGTCTTTTACCGGCGGGAGTGGTCTTGGAGAGACATGGTACTGCAAAATGGCCGCTCACCTGAATCTGAAATTTTTCGGCGGTGATGCCGGGGACGCGGTCTGTTACCGCAGGGAACTGAAACATTGTTATCGTGACGCCGTTCTGGCGATCCGATATCAAACAGTACCGGGCAGTGAAAGTATCGTTTTTCAAACGCCATATGGTTCCGTAACGTTTGAGGAGACGGCACAGCCTCGGCTGGCTTTCCTGCCGCTTGGAAAGGTAGAGCAAGGTGAATTTTGTCTGGAAATGAAATCCTGCGGCTGTAAAGACGGGGGTATAATGATTGATTTCTTCTGTATTCTGGAGCAGGAGGATCGGGAGAAACTGCAGGTGATCCGGCAGGATTATCCTGTCGTTCCGCAGATTACACGGCGGAATACAGGAGTTGTTTATCAGTATGGCTGTGGAGAACCTACGGTGAATCTGACCGTGTATCACGGGCGGATCAGGGAACGGAAACTGGCATCAGGATGCCTCGAAGATGCGCTGGCCAACAGGCTTTCCAATTCGGATCCGACGTATGATGATCTGACCAGAAGTTTTTCCGGTTCGTTTGAAGAACGTCATACCCAAGATGGATTTTATCATATTCTGACTGCGGAAGCGGTATTTGTGCAGCCGGGCGAAGCCCGGGAGATTTATGCCTGTGTCGGCACGAAGGATGCGGCGTTCCCGCCGGAAACGCTGGCAGAGTGCAGAAATGAATACAGGAAGAAAACGGCAGCTTATGGAAAGACGGCAGGAAAAGAGTTTGAATTGTCAGTGAAGCTGATGAAAGCGGCGCTTCTTACCAATGTGGTATATCCCATTCAGAGACATGGAGAACCTATGGTGCACTATACGCCGGGAAAGCGATGGGACAGCCTGTATACATGGGATTCCGGTTTTATTGGACTTGGGCTTATGGAATATTCTCCAAAGCTGGCAGAATATGTGATGGATTTTTATCTATCTGAGAAAGAAAATAAAGATTTTGCATTTTTGTTTCATGGTTCTATGGTGCCTGTGCAATTTTATTTGTGGTATGAACTGCTTCAGCGGGCAGGCAGCGCAAAACGTGAACTCCTCTTATCCTACTATCCAATGTTTCGGAGATATTACAGATTTTTTGCTGGAAAAGCGGAAGGTTCCACGACTGGACGGCTGAACAGCAGTCTCCTGACCGTCTATGATTATTTTTATAATGCCAGCGGGATGGATGATTATCCGGCTCAGGTGGCGCTGCATCGGCAGCATCTGGAAAATCAGGTGGCTCCGGTCTGTGCCAGTGTGAACCTGATCCGTATCGCCCGTTTTATGAAACAGGCGGCGGAGCATCTGGGATGTTCGGAAGACGCCAAGGAATATGAAGAGGATATCCAGAGAGTTTCTCATGCCCTCCAGGAATATTCGTGGGATGAGGAGAGCGGTTACTTTGGGTATGTGGTTCACGACGAGGCGGGAAATGCTCTGCATATTTACCGGGATGAAAAAGGAAATAATTATAACTGCGGTGTGGATGGCGTAACGCCTCTGATGGCGGGAATCTGTACGCCCGTGCAGACACAGCGTCTTCTCAGTCATCTGAAATCTGAACGGGAACTGTGGTCTGCAGTGGGAATTTCCACAGTAGATATGAGTGCGCCGTATTATTATGACAATGGTTACTGGAATGGAAGCGTCTGGTTTCCTTATCAGTATTTTATCTGGAAGACAATGCTGGATCTGGGAGAAGGTGAGTTTGCTTTCGCGATCGTCCGCCGTGCGCTGGAGGCATGGAGCAAAGAGACAGATTTCAGTTACAATACGTTTGAAATGCTGCAGATCCGTACGGGAAGAGGCGGATGGTTCCATCAGTTTGGCGGACTGTCAGCGCCGATTGTTATTTTTTATCATGCGTATTACATGCCGGGCAGGGTGACGGCCGGTTTTGACACCTGGATCGATTCTGTGCAGATGGCAGACGATTGTACAGAAGCGGAGATTTTCTGTAACAATCGCCGCGGACGGGAGAGTGTCCTGCTTGTATCGATGAATGAAGCCTACAGTTACCGGATCGAGAAGAACGGACAGGAAGAAAAGAGTTCCTTCCATGTGGCAGGTACATTGGAAATCATGCTTTCACCAGGCAGAAACAGGATTTTGGTACGAAAAACCAAGAGCATTTAAACGCTTGCTGCGCAAAGCGCAGAGCATATAAAAATCATCAAAGCAAAGGAGGAAATGTATATGAAAAAGTTTTTGCAAAAAGGCATCCGTGTATTTCTGTCAGCGTCCTTGACAGCGGGACTGCTGGCAGGCTGCGGCGGAGGAGGAGGCGAGCAATCTTCGTCGTCTGCGGCGGAAGGAGGAGATTCTGTTCCGACTTTTACCATTGCAACAATGCGATGGTCAGATGCATGGCCAACGGATTTTCTGGAAAGCGGAATTATGAAGGAACTGGAAGAAAAGCATGGAATCAATATTGAGTGGGAGATTTATTATGCTTCCGACTGGTCAGAACAGAAATCCCTGCTGCTGGCATCCGGTGATCTTCCGGATGCGTTCCTTGGTTCCAACGCGCTGACCGCATCGGATATGGCGCAGAATAAAGGGAACTTTGTGGAACTGACCGATTTGATCACGGAAGAGACCATGCCGAATCTCACAGCTCTTTTTGAGGAAGATCCGGAACTGAAAGCGGTTTGTACGGATCGTGATGGAAAGATTTACAGTCTGCCTAAGAAACTGGGAATTCGTCCGGAAGTTGATGGATATGTCTTTTATATCAACAAAGAATGGCTGGATAATCTGGGACTGGAAGTGCCGTCTACCTATGAAGAGCTGGAGAATGTTTTGGAAGCGTTTATTACGGAAGATGCAGACGGAGACGGTGATCCTGGCAATGAAATCGGGTATACAAACTCAGCGGCATCCAATTTGCTGAGCGGTGATTTGAGAAATATTCTTCGTCCGTTCGGAACGATGGTAAGCCGTGCAGACAATTATATGGGAATTAACGGCGATGGTGAAGCTGTATTTGTTCCAATGGAAGAGAATTATAAAGAGGCAGTGAAATGGATGCACGATATGTGGACGAAGGGAATCCTTGATCCGGAATACTTCACTCAGGATGCTTCCATGGTAACCTCAAAGATTCAGGCGGAAGGCGGATCACAGGTTGGTCTGATCACCGGATGGACGGCGGACGCTGTAGCAGGAACAAATATGGATCAGTTTGTGCTGCTGGAAGCGCTGGAAGGTCCCGACGGAAACCGTTACGTGGAAAATGCGTCCAATTATCTGGATATCGCAGACCGCGAACTTGTTATTACCAAAGAGTGTGAAGATCCGGAAAAGCTGCTTGAATGGGCGGACGATTTTTATGATGATCTTGTGACCCTGCAGACGCAGTACGGTTCTATTTCTGACGGCTGCATTACGGATAATGGTGATGGAACATATACCATTAATGAACCGGAAGATGGAACATCTGTGGATACATCCGCATGGTCCAACTCTCTGAGGGATTTCGGTCCGAAATATATGCATGAAGATTTTTATGACAAAGTCATTCTTCCGGAAGGACAGGGCGATGGTATCAAGATGCAGGAGGATGAAGTCAATGCAAAATATGTGACGGATGATGTGAATGTTGGATACCCGATGGTTCAGTACACGGACGAGGAACTGAATACACTGACGATGACCGGAACGGATATTTATCAGTATGTGGAGGCGCAGTACGCACACTGGGTAGTAGACGGCGGCATCGACGAGGAATGGGATTCTTATCTCAGCCAACTGGATGCAATGGGAATTCAGGAGATTCTCAAGATTCAAAAAGATGCGTATGCAGCATACCAGACAACGATGTCTGAGTCATAAAAAAGAATAGCGGTCGGAAAGGACCGGTGATTGAGCAGATAAAAGCAGAAAAGCTGCCGCAGACACATAGTGAAAAAGTTTTGCGGCAGCTTTTTCTTTCGCTGTACAGATTATATGGATGAATAAAACAGGGAGGCTGAAAATGTTTAAAAACGAGCAGGAAAGACTATATTACTTGAATGATGGGGAAACTGTGTGTGTAGAACCATGGGGCGAAAACGCATTGAGAGTGCGCGCATCCAGAAATCGTATTTTTACAGAGCAGGACTGGGCGCTGGAAGAACCGGCAGAACACCATGGAACTGTGGAAATTTTTGAAGATGCCAGTGCGGATGGAATGGCTTATGCGAACATGTATATGGGAAAAGATTCTTCCTACGGAACCATCCGTAATGGAAAGATCCGTGCAGTGATCAACGCGGATGGAGTATTGTCTTTTGAGAAAGAAGACGGGACTGTGCTGCTGAAAGAAAACTGGAGAAGGCTTCAGGATGAGATCAGCGCTCCGCTGAATATTTTTGGAAGAGAATACCGGCCTGGGGACGGAGAAAATTATGAGACAACGGTCAGATTTCTGGCAAATGACCAGGAAAAAATATTTGGAATGGGACAGTATCAGCAGCATCAGATGAATATGAAGGGATGCATGCTGGAGCTTGCCCAAAGAAATTCTCAGGTCAGCGTACCGTTTTATATTTCCAGTCTTGGCTATGGATTTTTGTGGAATAATCCTGCGGTTGGAAGTGTAACCTTTGCCATGAACGGTACAGAATGGAAAGCGAAATCCACGAAACAGATTGATTATCTTGTGATCGCCGGAGACACGCCTGCGGAAATTGAAGAAAATTATATGAGCCTGACAGGAAAACCTCCGATGATGCCTGAGTATGGACTGGGATTCTGGCAGTGCAAACTTCGCTACCGTACACAGGAGGAACTTCTGGCAGTAGCTGAAAAATACCATGAACTTGGAATTCCTGTGGATGTGATCATTGCAGATTTCTTTCACTGGACGCAGGAAGGAGATTTCCGGTTTGATCCAAAATACTGGCCGGATGTTCCGGGAATGTGCCGAAGGCTGGAAGAGTTGGGCATGAAGCTGATGGTTTCTGTGTGGCCGACGGTGGATTACCGTTCGGAAAATTTCCGTGAGATGAAAGAAAAAGGGTATCTGGTGCAGTGCGAGAGCGGTGTGCGCATCTCTATGCTCTGCGGAGGCAACGAAGTATTTTTTGATGCAACCAATCCGGACGCACGGGCATTTGTATGGGAAAAGATTAAAAAGAATTACTGGGATCAGGGCGCACGTCTGTATTGGCTGGATGTGGCGGAGCCGGAGTATACCACCTATGAGTTTGACAATTACCGTTACTGGCTTGGAACCACTTTGGAGGTGGGAAACTGTTATCCGAAAGAATATACCAGAGGATTTTATGAGGGAATGACAGCGGAAGGCGACGCTCAGCCGGTGAATCTGGTACGTTCCGCCTGGGCAGGAAGTGCAAAATACGGGGCTTTGGTCTGGTCAGGAGATATTGTCAGCAATTTTGAGTGTTTCAATCGTCAGGTACGCGCCGGACTGTCCATGGCAATCGCGGGAATCCCGTGGTGGACAACGGATATCGGAGGATTTCATGGCGCCAACGGCGATGATCCGGCTTTTCGTGAATTGTTTGCCCGGTGGTTTGCCTATGGATGCTTCTGTCCTGTCATGAGGCTTCATGGCAACCGAAACCCACAGATGGATTTTGGACATGAGACGATTGGCTCCGGAAGCCCCAATGAAATCTGGAGCTTTGGCGATGAAATCTTTGAGATTTCGAAAAAATATATTGCAATGCGGGAGAAACTCCGTCCTTATGTGCGGGAACAAATGAAGATAGCACATGAGAAGGGTACTCCGGTAATGCGCCCGTACTTTTATGATTATCCACAGGATGCGCAGGCATGGGAAATTGACGACGCATACTGTTTCGGATCTGATTTTCTGGCAGCCCCTGTTCTGGAAGCTGGAGCGAGAGAACGCCAGGTTTATCTTCCAGGAACAGAAGTATGGAAGAATATATGGACTAGTGAGTGCTTTAACGGCGGTCAGACAGTAAAGGTTGCGGCTCCGTTGGAACAGATTCCTGTGTTTGTGAAAGTTTCCAGCATGTATGCGGATTTATTTGACGAAGCATAAAGCTTGTTTTCTTTACAATCACACAGCAATCGGCGCCTTGTCGTTTTTCACAAAATGCAGAATGATAAAATGTGAAAAGTGACAAGGCGCTTTTTCTTGCATTTTTTTACTGTCTGTGGTATTCTGAAAACGGTTCCGGAAACGTTACCGATATCGTTTCCGGAAAGAAAGGAGAATGATTACCATGAGAGCCAGTGGAATTTTACTTCCCGTCACATCCCTCCCGTCGGAATACGGAATCGGATGTTTTTCGAAAGAAGCATATGAATTTGTGGATTCCCTGAAGGCAGCAGGCCAGAAATACTGGCAGATCCTTCCTCTGGGACCGACCGGATACGGAGATTCCCCGTACCAATCTTTTTCTACTTATGCGGGCAATCCGTATTTTATCGATCTGAAGACGCTGGAGCAGGAAGGACTTCTGAAAGAGGAAGAGTGCACGGCCTGCGATTTTGGAGATCATCCGGAATATGTGGATTATGAGAAGATCTACAAGAGCCGTTTCCTGATCCTGGAGAAAGCGTTTGAACGCTTTGTGCCGGATGAAGATTACGCTGGTTTTATAGAAGAAAACAGCTACTGGCTGGATGATTACTGCCTGTATATGGCGGTGAAAAAGCAGCAGAAGGATGTGAGCTGGAGCGAATGGCCGAAAGAACTGAAGGATCGTGTGCCGGAAGTTCTGGAGGCGAAGAAAGAAGAGCTGAAAAAGGAAATCGAGTTTTATCGCTTCCTGCAGTATTTGTTTGCCGTGCAGTGGAAAAAACTGAAGGCATATGCCAACGAACAGGGAATTGAGATCATCGGAGACATTCCGATCTATGTGGCGTTTGACAGCGCGGATACCTGGGCGCATCCGGAGCTGTTCCAGTTTGACGAGGAGAATCAGCCGTTGGCGGTTGCCGGCTGTCCGCCGGATGCCTTTTCGGCGACCGGACAGCTCTGGGGCAATCCTCTGTACCGCTGGGACTATCACAAGAGCACCGGATATGCGTGGTGGATGCAGCGCCTGAAATACGTCACAACGCTGTACGATGTGGTCCGGATCGACCACTTCCGGGGATTCGATGAATATTATTCGATTCCCTACGGCGATGAGACTGCTCAGAACGGTCATTGGGAAAAGGGACCGGGCATCGAACTCTTCCACACAGTGAAAGAAAAACTGGGAGATGTGAAAGTCATCGCGGAAGACCTCGGTTATCTGACTGAGAGTGTGATCCAGATGGTGAAAGAGAGCGGATACCCGGGAATGAAGGTGCTGCAGTTTGCCTTCGACTCCAGAGAAGAGAGCGACTATCTGCCGCACAATTACGAACACAACTGCGTGGTATACACGGGAACCCATGACAACGATACGATCCTTGGATGGTACGATGTGATGGCTGAGCAGGACAGGGAATTTTCCAAAGAGTACATGAATAATTACAAGAGTACCAAGGAAGAGCTTCCGTGGGATTTCATCCGTCTTGCAATGGGAAGCGTTGCCGATCTGTGCATCATTCCGATGCAGGATTACCTGGGGCTTGGAAGTGAGGCGAGGATCAATTATCCGTCCACTCTGGGAAATAACTGGAAGTGGCGGATGAAAAAAGATGCCTTCACCGATGAGCTGGCAGAAAAGATACGAAGAGTGACCAAGCTGTATGCGAGATGTGTGCAGTAAAAAAATGAGGTAAGGAAATGGAGCAGATAACGATCCGGGATATAGCAAAGAAATGCGGCGTCGGGGTAAGCACCGTTTCCCGCGCGCTGAACAATCATCCGGACATCAATCCGGAGACAAAAGAAATGATCCTGAAGGTCATGTCGGAATATAATTACGTGCCCAACAACAGCGCCCGCAACCTGAAGCGTTCCGATGCCAAGGCGATCGCGGTGCTGGTCAAGGGTATGGACAATATGTTCTTCAACAATATGATCAGTATTCTGGAAGAGAAAGCAAGAAAGAAAAAGTATTCCTGCATCATTGAGCGGGTGGAGGAAAAGGCGAGCGAGGTGGATGCGGCCATTGAGATCGTCAAGGAAAAACGGCTCCGGGGCATTATCTTTCTCGGCGGAAATTTCATCCATCCGAAAGAAAAACTGGAGCAGATCCCGGTGCCCTATGTGATCACCACCGTCGGAATCCGGGAGAATGAAGAACTTCCCTGTGCCAGCGTATCGGTGGATGATTACAGGGAAAGTTATAAGATGGTGGATTACCTGTGTTCCTGCGGACACAGAAAAATAGCGATCCTGGCGGCATGTGAAGACGATATCAGTATCGGCCGCCTGAGGCTGGATGCGTACCGGAAGGTACTGGAGGACCGGCAGATTCCCTTTGACCCGTTGTTGGTCCGCCATATGACCCGCCAGGACAATTATTCGTTCGGGACAGGATACAAGCTGACCCGGGAGCTGCTGGAGGAAGGCATTGACTTTACCGCTCTGTATACAACCTCGGATACCCTTGCTATCGGCGCGTGCCGGGCGTTGAAGGAGGCGGGAAAACGTGTGCCGGAAGATATTTCCGTGGCAGGATTTGACGGAATTGACGTTGGGGAGTATTATATTCCCAGCATCACGACCATCCGCCAGCCGGTGGAAGCGATGGCGACAGAGTCCGCCAGAAAACTGTTTGCGATGATCGACCGGAAGGAAGAACCGTCGGCGCAGGTGTTTGACGGAGAACTGGTCATCCGGGAATCCACCGGAAAGCCGAAAGAGTAACAAAAATATCAGAAAACGGAACTGTTAACGAATAAGACTATTATAAGACCATTGCTGAACAAAAAAGTCTGAAAAGGAGAAGAAGAGATGGAAGAAAGAATTCAGAACCTTTTAAAAGAACGTTTTGGAAGAGATATTGACAACTGCACAAAGAGCGAGATCTTTGAAGTGCTGATGGTATTGACCAAGCAGGAGATGGCTTCCCGCAGGAGAAATGAAGGAAAGAAAAAACTGTATTACATTTCCGCAGAGTTCCTGATCGGGAAGCTGCTGTCCAACAACCTGATCAATCTCGGCATGTACGATGAAGTGGCGGACGCGCTGAAAAAACACGGAAGAGATCTGACAGAGATTGAGGAAATGGAGTTGGAACCGTCTCTGGGCAACGGCGGACTGGGACGTCTGGCGGCATGTTTTCTGGATTCCATTGCGACCCTGGGACTTCCGGGCGACGGTATCGGCCTGAACTACCATTTCGGACTATTCCGCCAGATGTTTGTGGACAACAAGCAGAAAGAGGTGAAGAATCCATGGCTTACCGCAGAGAGCTGGCTGGTGAAGCAGCCGGTATCCTTCCAGGTGCCGTTTAAGAATTTTACCATGCACTCTGTGCTGTATGACATTGATGTACCGGGTTATGATTCCGGATGCAACCGTCTGCATCTGTTTGATGTAGATACGGTGGATGAGGGGATCGTGCCGAGCGACAGCATCGGTTTTGACAAGCATCAGATCCAGAAAAACCTGACCCTGTTCCTGTATCCGGACGACAGTGACCGCGCCGGACAGCTTCTGCGTATCTACCAGCAGTATTTCATGGTCAGCAACGGCGCACAGCTGATCCTGAAGGAGTGCGATGAGAAAGGCTATGACCTGCATCACCTGGATGAGCATGTGGTGATCCAGATCAACGATACCCATCCGTCCATGGTAATCCCGGAACTGATCCGTCTGCTCCAGCAGAGAGGATTTACTCTGGATGAGGCAATCCATGTAGTCAGCAAGACCTGTGCGTACACTAACCATACGATCCTTGCGGAAGCACTGGAAAAATGGCCGATCGATTATCTGGAAGAGGTGGTTCCGCATCTGCTTCCGATCATCTTTGAGCTGGATGCCCGGGCGAAAGCCAAATATAAAGGGGAAGAAGTTGCCATCATCGACAAGGACAGACGTGTGCATATGGCACATATGGATATCCATTACGGTTTCTCTGTCAATGGTGTGGCGGCGCTGCACACAGAGATCCTGAAAAACTCCGAGCTGAAACCGTTCTATGATATCTATCCGGAGAAGTTCAACAATAAGACCAACGGTATTACGTTCCGCCGCTGGCTGATCCACTGCAATCATGAGCTGGCGGATTACATCGAGAGCCTGATCGGAAGCGGATATAAGAAGAACGCGATGGAGCTGGAAAAGCTTCTGAAATACAAAAATGACGCGAAAGTGCTGAAAAAGCTGGAAGAGATCAAGAAGAACAACAAGAAAGCCCTGAAGAAATATCTCTATGAGACCCAGAATCTGACGGTAGATGAGAACGCAATCTTCGACGTACAGGTAAAACGTCTTCACGAGTACAAACGCCAGCAGATGAATGCCCTGTATGCGATCTACAAATACATGGACATCAAGGCAGGAAACAAACCGAAAACTCCGATCACCATGATCTTCGGCGCAAAGGCAGCTCCGGCATATACGATCGCCAAGGATATCATCCACCTGATCCTCTGCCTGCAGGAACTGATCGCTTCCGATCCGGAGGTAAGCCCGTATTTCCAGGTGATCATGCTGGAGAACTACAATGTATCCAAGGCAGCGAAAGTGATCCCGGCGGCGGATATCTCTGAGCAGATCTCCCTGGCTTCCAAGGAAGCGTCCGGAACCGGAAACATGAAATTTATGCTGAACGGCGCAGTGACTCTGGGAACCGAGGACGGCGCGAATGTGGAGATCCATGATCTGGTAGGCGACGACAACATCTATATCTTCGGAAAGAAACCGCAGGATGTCATCGACCTGTATGATGAAAAGAAAAAAGATCCGCAGGCAGGATACAACTCCAAGGCAATCTATGACAAAGATCCTCAGATCGCAAAACTGGTGGACTTTATCGTCAGTGACGAGCTGCTGGCAATCGGCGACCGTCTGAACCTGGAGCGTCTGTACAAGGAGATCCTGAACAAAGACTGGTTCATGACCCTGCTTGACCTGAAAGAATACATCCAGGTGAAGGAGAAAGTATACAAAGATTACGAGAACCGCAGCGCATGGAACAAAAAGTGCCTGATCAATATCGCAAATGCGGGATTCTTCTCTTCAGACCGTACGATTGAACAGTACAATGAAGATATCTGGCATTTAGGATAATGACATCAGAAAAAGAGAGGGTATAAAATCATATAGAAAAACGCTCTGTGTGGACAGATGTATAAAATAATCTGTCCGCATAGAGCGTTTTTTGTGCCGATTGGACGAATTAAAGGCAATTATGGGAGAGTAGCTTATGATGAAACTTCGGATTAACCCATTAGTAGTGACAGACCTGAAAGAGATCCGCAGTTTTATTGCGGAAGATAACCGGGAAAAAACTGAGTGCGGTCATTTGCTGTCAGTGTTGATCAGAAAAACAGAAGGAATAGGGAAAATAGTTTCCCATTTCTTCTGTTTTTTTGCTATAATATACGCAGATTTACGTCCGCCTGCAGAAGGCAGGAGGGAAATCAAAAAACAGGAAAAGGATGAGAAAAACCTATGTTTCGATTATTCAGGTATCTGAGAGGGTATGTCAGGGAAAGTATCATCGCTCCGCTGTTTAAGATGCTGGAGGCAAGTTTTGAGCTGTTTGTGCCTCTGGTCATGGCGAACATCATCGATGTGGGCATCAAAAACGGAGATACCGCCTACATCTGGCGTCAGTGCGCGGTGCTGATCTTTCTGGGAGTGTTCGGGTTCGGATGCTCCATCACAGCGCAGTATTTTGCTGCAAAAGCATCCATGGGACTGGGAACCGGTCTTCGCAGGGATCTGTTCCATCACATTCATGGATTTTCTTACACGGAGCTGGATCAGATCGGTACGCCGACACTGGTGACGCGGCTTTCCAGCGATGTGAACCAGGTGCAGACGGGAGTCAATCTTCTGCTGCGTCTGTTTATGCGGTCGCCGTTTATCGTCGTCGGAGCAGTTGTGATGGCGTTTGCCATCAGTCCGGGAATGACGGTGATCTTTCTGGCTGCTGTGCTGCTGATGGCGCTGGCGATTTTCCTGATCGTCAAGATCACGGTTCCAATTTACAAGAAGGCGCAGAATACGCTGGATCGTGTAATGCTGCTGACACGGGAAAATTATGTGGGAGCCCGCGTGGTCCGGGCGTTTTCACGCCAGGAGGATGAAAAGAAGGAGTTTGCCGGAGCCAATGACCTGCTGAAAGGAATCCAGCAGAAAGCGGGCAGGATCTCAGCGCTGATGAATCCGGTGACCTATGTGCTGGTCAATCTTGCGATCATTGCGATCCTTCTGCAGGGCGGTGTCCAGGTGGATACGGGAATGCTGACCCAGGGAGAGGTGATCGCGCTGGTCAACTATATGAACCAGATCCTGGTAGCGCTGATCGCCCTGGCGAATCTGATCATCACAGCCAGCAAGGCATGGGCGAGCGCGGCACGTGTCAATGAGGTGTTTGATACGCCTTCCACGATGAAGGAAGGAGAACGGCAGGTAAAGGAAAAAGAGGAAGCGCCCGCCGTGTCTTTCTCTCATGTGAATTTCACTTATGCCAGAGCTGGAGCTCCGTCGCTTACGGATATCAGCTTCAAAGCGGAAAAAGGGGAAACTATCGGTGTGATCGGAGGAACCGGTTCCGGAAAATCTACTTTGGTCAGCCTGATCCCACGTTTTTATGATACAACGGGCGGGGAAGTCTGTGTGTCCGGCGTGAATGTGAAGGAATATCCGTTTCGCCAGCTTCGCCGGAAGATCGGAATGGTTCCGCAGAAGGCGGTCCTGTTTGCCGGAAGCATCCGGGATAACATGAAATGGAGCCGGGAGGATGTTTCCGACCAGGAAATCTGGGAAGCGCTGGAGATTGCCCAGGCGAGGGAATTTGTAGAAAAGAAAGACGGGCTGGACGAGCAGATCGCGCCCGGCGGCCGGAATCTGTCCGGCGGTCAGAGACAGAGGCTGACGATTGCCCGTGCGCTGGCTGGAAAGCCGGAGATCCTGATTTTGGATGACAGCGCTTCAGCGCTGGATTTTGCCACCGACGCGGCTCTTCGCCGGGCAATCCGGGAAAAGACCAGAGGCTGTACCGTATTCCTGGTGTCCCAGAGGGTTTCCACGGTACAGCAGGCGGACAAGATCCTGGTGCTGGACGACGGCGCGCTGGCAGGCGTTGGAACCCACAGAGAGCTGTTCCGGAACTGTGAGGTTTACCGGGAGATCTGTCTGTCCCAGCTTTCGAAAGAGGAGGTGGCAGCATTATGAAACGACAAAAGGAAGCAGCACAGAAAGAAACGCTGAAACGGATCCTCGGGCTGATCCGCCCTTATTGGTGGATGGCCGCACTGATCCTGCTGTTTGCGGTAATCACGGTTGCCGCCACCCTGTATGGACCGATCCTGATCGGACAGGGCGTTGACCTGATCATAGGACAGGGAAACGTTGATTTTGCCGGACTTCGTTCGCTGATCCTGCAGTTTCTCCTGATGATCGCAGTGACAGGGATCAGCCAGTGGCTGATGAGCCTGATGACCAACCGGATCACTTATCAGGTGGTGCGGGATATGCGTGTCCAGGCATTTAACCGTATGGAGGAGCTTCCTCTGAAGTATATGGACAATCACCAGCCGGGAGATGCCCTGAGCCGTATCATCACGGATGTGGAACAGTTTTCTGATGGACTTCTGATGGGATTTACCCAGTTGTTTACAGGAGTGCTGACCATCGTCGGTACGCTTTGTTTCATGCTGACGCTGGATCTTGCAACGACTGTCCTGGTTGTATGTCTGACCCCGCTGTCCTTCTTTGTGGCAGGGTTTATTGCGAAACGTACGTATACCATGTTCAAGCTTCAGTCGGAGACGCGTTCCGAGATGACCTCTCTGGTGGAAGAGATGGTTGGAAATGAGAAGATCGTCCAGGCATTTTCCTATGAGGAGCGGGCGGAGGAGCGTTTTGCGGGGATCAATGAACGGCTCCGTGTCTGCGGAATCCGCGCGTTGTTCTTTTCCTCGCTGACCAATCCGGCGACACGGTTCATCAATGGCCTGGTGTACGCCGGCGTCGGTGTGCTGGGCGCCCTCAAGGCGATCACAGGAACTATCTCTGTGGGAGACCTGTCAGCGTTCCTTACTTACGCGAATCAGTATACGAAACCATTCAATGAAATTTCCGGGGTTGTGACGGAGCTGCAGAATGCACTGGCATGCGCCCAGAGACTGTTTGCCTTTATCGATGAACCGCCGGTAACTCCCGATGATGACGACGCGGTGGTGCTGGAAAAAGGAAAAGGCAGGGTAGAATTCGATCAGGTAGGATTTTCCTATGATCCGAAGGTTCCGCTGATTGAAAATCTGAACCTGAAGGTGGAACCGGGTCAGAGGATCGCTATCGTCGGTCCTACCGGATGCGGAAAGACGACGCTGATCAATCTGCTGATGCGGTTTTACGATGTGAATACCGGTACTTTGAAGATTGACGGAACGCCCATCGGCCATATCACAAGAAATTCTCTCCGCGCCAATTTTGGAATGGTGCTGCAGGAGACCTGGCTGAAAGCGGGAACGATTCATGAAAATATCGCCTACGGAAGACCGGATGCTTCCAGGGAAGAGGTTGTGGAGGCGGCGAAACGGGTACATGCCCACAGCTTTATCTCCCGGCTGCCCCAGGGATATGATACGGTGATCGCGGAAGACGGGGGGAATATTTCCCAGGGACAGAAACAGCTCCTGTGTATTGCCCGGGTGATGCTGATGCATCCCCCGATCCTGATCCTGGACGAGGCGACGTCCTCCATCGATACACGGACGGAGATGAAAGTACAGCGTGCGTTTGAGGAACTGATGAGAGGCAGGACCAGCTTTATTGTAGCACATCGTCTCTCAACGGTCAGAAATGCGGACCGGATTCTGGTGATGAAGGACGGAAAGATCATCGAGAGCGGACGGCATGAGGAACTGCTGGAACAGAATGGATTTTATAAACAGCTGTATGAAAGCCAGTTCGCGGCAACCGTTTAGTCAGATCATGATTCAGATTGTCAAAAAAGCTGCCAGCCCATCCCATAAGGGGAGAGGGCAGGCAGCTTTTTGTTTTAGCCGGATGCGGCAACCGTTCGCTGGCTGAACTGTTACGCCTCCTGATTGGTTGTATGCCGGGTAAGGCCGATACCCACCAGCATTGTCATCAGCTCTGCGGCAGGAAAAGCCAGCCAGATTCCCGTCACCCCGAGGAATGGAGGGAGCAGGTAGGCAAAGAGGATGATCAGGACGAATCCACGGAGCACGCAGATCAGCAGGGAGTATCCGTTTTTGAATACCGCCTGGAAATAGCAGATGAAGACCATGTTGATGCCCATCAGCAGAAAGCCTGTAAAATAAATTCGGATCGCCGGCGCGGAAAGAGCCAGGATGCCGGCATCCGGATTCAGGAAGATGTAAGTAAACAGGTTCGGAACGATCAGGCCCAGCAATACCGGAATGGCGCAGATAACCAGAGACGTTTTGATCGCAAGGGAACGGACTTCGTGCATGCGCGTCCGAAAGCCCGCGCCGTAATTGGTGGAAAGGATCGGCTGCGCCGCCTGATTGATGCCTTTGCACAGGCTTGTGACCACGATTGCCGTGTTGCTGATCACGCCGAAAACACTGACACCGGTGTTTCCCGTATATTTCAGCAGCTGCAGGTTAAACACAAAAATGGTCAGGCCGGAAGCCACTTCGATGAAAAAGCTGGCGAAGCCGTTGATCGTGATATCCCGCAGAAAAGCCGGACGGATTCCTTTCAGTGAGAAATGGAGCTGATTCTTCTTTGAGAAAAAATGTGTCAGAAGGATCAGGACCGTCAGGGTGGAACCGATCACGGTCGCAAGAGCGGCGCCGTCCATTCCCATATCCATGGGGAAGACAAAAACGTAGTCCAGGATGATGTTGGTGACGCCTCCGGCGATCACGCCGTTCATTGCAAGCTTCGGGGCGCCGTCATTGCGCACAAAAGTCTGGAGGTAAGAGGAAAAGAAGAAAGCTCCCATACCCCAGACGATGTACGGCAGATAGCCCATGATATACGGCATCGTCTCCTCCGTGCCGCCCAGCATCCAGGCGATCTCTTCCATAAATACCGTGCAGATGACCATACAAACGGCGAGAAGGGACAGTGTCAGCAGAAGGGAAGCTGTGAAATAGGCATCCGCTTTCTGTTTTTCACCCTTGCCGCGGGCGATGGACATAAGAACGGAACCGCCGACACCGGTCAGCAGACCGAGGCCAAAGAAAATATTGTAGACCGGAAGCGCAATGTTCAGAGCAGCCATGGCGACGGTGCCGATGCCCTTTCCGATCATGATCGTATCGGCGAGCACATAGATGGAAGTCACCATAGTTCCAAAGATGGAAGGAAGCAGATAATGAAAGAAAAGCTTCCGGACCGGTGTTTGAAGAAAATCCTGTGTGTTCATTGTTTGTCACCTCTGTTGTTTGAAAATTCTATGAATCCCGTCAGCCGGACAGTGCTTGATGCTGTCTGCGCCGGCTGAGGCGCAATCAGATTTCAGTATATCAGAAAAATCCATAAAATGCATTAAAGTCTTAACTTTTTGTAAAATTTGTAGTAGAATGAAAAGTGATTTTGAGGTTTTTCCTCCCGACATCTGATGAATCATGTAGGAGATTTCTGAAATGGACACACAAAACAGTAAGACATTGATGACCCAGGGCAGCATTTCAAAAAAGATTATTTTCTTTGCCATTCCACTGTTCCTGGGCAATCTTTTTCAGCAGCTTTATAACACGGCGGATTCCCTGATCGTTGGAAATTTTCTCGGAAGCAACGCACTTGCGGCGGTCAGTTCTTCCGGCAATCTGATCTTTCTGATGGTAGGCTTTTTCAATGGTATTGCGATGGGCGCCGGAGTCGTTATGGCGCGGTATTACGGAGCGAGGCAGACAGAACGGCTCCAGTGCGCGATCCATACGACCGTTGCCTTCGGCCTGGCGGCGGGCGTGGCCCTTACGGCAGTCGGCATGATCTTTGCGCCGAAAATCCTGGTTCTTATGGGAACGCCGGCGGAGGTGCTGCCCCAGTCGGTCGAATACTTCCGGACGTATTTTGCAGGCTCGCTGGGATTCGTCATGTACAATATCTTTGTGGGAATCCATCAGTCGGTGGGGGACAGCCGTCATCCGCTGATTTACCTGATCGTATCTTCCTGTGTGAATGTCGGGCTGGACCTGCTGTTTGTCGCTGTGTTCCATATGGGCGTGGGTTCCGCAGCGCTGGCAACGATCATTTCTCAGTTTGTCAGCGCTCTGCTCTGCATGCGGCATCTGCTGAAAGCGCCGGAGGAATACCGGCTGTATTTTCACAAGATCCGTTTTGACCTGCCGATGCTGAAACAGATCATTGCCAACGGTCTTCCGGCAGGGTTTCAGAATTCTGTGATCGCCCTTGCCAATGTGGTTGTGCAGACAAACATCAATGCCTTCGGAAAAATGGCGATGGCAGGATGTGGTGCTTATTCGAAGATCGAAGGGTTTGGCTTTCTGCCGGTGAACTGCTTTACGATGGCTCTGACCACGTTTGTCAGCCAGAATCTCGGCGCGAAAGAGTACGAACGCGCAAAAAAAGGAGCGAAATTCGGCATTCTCTGCTCCATCTCCATCGCCGAGCTGATCGGTATCGTGATCTATGCGGCGGCTCCGCTGCTGATTTCGGCATTTAACAGTGATCCTGACGTCGTGGCTTACGGAGCAGCACAGGCGCGCACCGTCACGTTGTTCTACTTCCTGCTGGCATTTTCCCACTGTATTGCCGCAATCCTGCGCGGTTCCGGAAAATCTGCGATCCCGATGGTGGTCATGCTCTGTGTCTGGTGCATTCTCCGTGTCACCTACATTACCGTCACGGTGCATTTCATTCCGGATATCCGGGTGGTATTCTGGGCATATCCGCTGACCTGGAGCATCAGTTCGGCGATCTTCCTTGTGCTGTTCCTGCGCGGAAAGTGGGTTTATGGTTTTGAGAACACGACAAATGCATGAATAAATTGTGAACACAACCATTTTTCTGGTATGATGAAAAGAAAAAGGGGTTTTGTGTTATGGAAGATCCCGAAAAGGTTGCCGGAAACCGTAGGACAGCCTTTCAAGCTGACTTGTAAATGCTGCGGCGAGGAATTTGAGTCTGCTCGGTCAAATACGCTGTTTTGCAGTTCGAAATGCAGAACGAAGTTTTATCGACAGGAAGTGGCAAGCGGTAAAAACTGATCCGATTGCACTTGATATTTCCCCTGCGGCAGAAGCCGAGCATGAACAGAAAACAGCATAATATTTTTGAAGCGAGCTGATGAATGTCAGCTCGCTTTTTTCGTATGACGGGCATGCCGTCAGTCTGTGGTAAAAGTCCACAAGGGGCGTAGTTGCCGACGAACCCCATAGCGACTCACAAGGTTTCACTGATGATGTTTGACAGCAAGCGGGATGTGGCAAATATGCTCCATGAGGAAATAGAAACACACTCCGTCCGGGAACGCCTGCGACAGAAACAGCAACAGCAAGCACAGCAGAATAAAAAGAAAAACAGAGACAATTGGGAGTGATAAAATTTCAGCAGGAGGGCATTCTTGAATGATACACTCCCGCTTTTTCTATTTTATTCGCGAAAATGATAGATTTTTTGCGTTTTTGTGCTATGATTATTATGAATTTTTGTGTTAATATGTAAGGGCGGGTTGATCTGATAACAAATTGACTTATGAACGGAGGCGAAATGCTGTGCAGCTCTTTTATGGAGTACCCGAAGATATTGAACAATGGATGTGCCTTGTAACACGGGTTCGATGGAACTTTCCTGGTCTGGAAACACAAGAGAGGCTAAACGAGCATCGAGCCACCGTCCTCAAATTCATGGGCAAGCGACAAGCTATCTGTGTAAAGGAAGATAACGAGATTGTCGGTGTTATGTTGTTTTCACGAGGACACAACATGATCTGCTGCCTTGCTGTTGCACCCGAATACCGTCGGCGTGGCATAGCTTCAATGCTTATGGATGAAGCGTTGAGTAACTTAGATAGGACAAAAGAGATATCGGTTTCCACTTTCAGAGCCGATGATGAGAAGGGGCCTGCCCCGAGAGCATTGTACGAGAAATACAATTTTATCGAGGATGAATTAACCGAGGCGATGGATTATCCAAATCAGAAGTACGTTCTTCATCCTGCAGGTTCAGAGCGTAAAGACAGACAAAGTGCGATCAACAAGATGGTGTGAGAGATCAGCAGTATACTGCAAGGTAACGAACCATCAATTTACCTGTATGGCTTCTCTGTTCTGAATGATTTTAGGCTGGGGTGGAGAGATATTGATATCTTGGTTTTGACGTACAAACATATCACGGAAGAACAGGACAAGAAACTCGTTGGTCTACGACAAGCGATGCTCAAGAAAGAACCTGGCAATCTTTATTACCGTTCCTTTGAAGGCGCAATGCTCACACTGGACGCTTTCCTTACCGGAAGGGCAGACTGCGTTGTTTATTGGGGCACTGGCGGCGAAAAATGATCAATCATTATGTGCTTGACAGTTTCGGTATGGTAGAGTTGATTGAAAGCAGTGTTTTACTATACGGCAATGACATCCGAACTCAGCTGAAGGCACCTGAGTTCAGTGAACTGTATGCCGATGTAAAGTACCATATAATAAAATCATAAGAAAATTTGTGCAGAAAACCGGGCGTAGTATCTATTCCTTTGGCTGGATATTGGACATCGCACGGTGCATCTACACACTGCGTACCGGCAAGATTATTGTAAAGACTGATGCTGTAGAATGGGCGTTGGAAAACAATCTCTGCCCGGATCCTGATGCCCTCAGAATCGCTCTGGAGGTCCGTAGGAGCCTGTTGGAACACAAGGAAGATAAACACCTTCGATTATGCAGAAATGCTTGCAGAGCCGATACAGTGCTTTGCAGACGTACTGGAGAAAGATTTGAATGCAAGTAAATAAGAGGAGGCGAAAAAATGGAATTTAGAAAGGTATTTGATACCATACCCGAACAGTTTGACAAGTACAGACCTCGTTATTCAGCGGAGTTATTTACTGATCTGATTGAATACGCAGAAATCGGTCCCGGTAAATCCGTGTTGGAGCTTGGCCCCGGTACCGGTCAGGCAACAGATCCTATACTGAACACAGGCTGTGATTACAACGCTATTGAGCTTGGTGAGCACCTGTTTGAAATGATGAATCGTAAATATGGTCAGTACCCCAACTTTAGTATTGTAAATGACGACTTCATCACGTATGATTTTGAAAACCAGAAATTCGATTTGATATATTCTGCAGCAACTATCCAATGGATTCCTGAGGATGTTGCCTTTGCAAAGACATTTGAACTGTTAAAACCGGGTGGAACACTTGCAATGATGCTGACCAGAGATGATTATAAAACTCCGAACGAAGATCTATTCAATAGAATTCAGCAGGTGTATTCTGAATATTTCAAACCGCAAACAGAATATAAGCACGGGTCATTCAAATATACCAATGCTCCAAATTATGGATATGTAGACTTCGAGAAACGTGAGTTTTACGGACAGCGCGAGTTTACAGCAGATGAGTATGTAGCTTACTGTGGTACTCATTATGATCACATTGTTATTCCGGAGCCATACAGAAGCAAATTCTTTAGTGGACTCAGAGAAGCAGTATTAGAAGCAGGAAATAAGATTGTGTTCAACGAAACATTCGTTCTCTTCTTGGCCAAAAAGCCTGCGTAAAAATCAAGAGGATTTGAAATAAGCGAATCACAAAACATATACGACAATCAACCCTTTTTGAAGGATATAAGAAATTCCGTAGTAATCAGTATAGTGCCAACAACGTGGAGGAAAAGCCTGCGCTATTTTCTCTATCACCAGAGTTGACAGGAAAATCGGTCTTAGATTTTGGTTGTGGGTGTAGACATCTCTGAAAAGATGCTTGCTGTTGCAATGGAAGAGCACCCAGACATCAAGTTCATTCATGTAGATATGAGCAATCTATCTTTCATTAAGGACAGGTATGATGTGGTATTCAGTTCTCTTGCGTTGCACTACATAGAAGATTTTGACGCATTTGTAAAAGGTGTATATGACATATTAACTCCGGGTGGATATTTCATATTTTCACAGGAACATCCTCTATCGACAGCACCTATCTCTGGTGCAAGCTGGGCGAAGGATGAGAACGGAAACGTACTTCACTACAAATTAACAGACTATTCACGTTGCGGAAGGATAATTGCAATGCGATGATTGGTTGGATGGATATTGAGGAACTAAAGTCCATAATCGTCTACCCCGAATTTCTGAAAGAAGAAATCAAATCTCGTCTCATCAGAAAATGGAGTTTGAGTCTGTTGAAGATGATCGAGATATCGAAACCGGGTTTATCCATGAAAAAGAAACGGTTTGTGATAAGCTTGAACCCGATCCAGTATTTGGAAGAAGTTCTATCTTTTAAAAAAATAAGGATGTGCTGTTTGGGAAGGAAAAAGCATTCATGCGTTTGGCGTGTTTTGAGAAAAGGAAGGATTGACGCGGAACGGCGGAAGTGTTAAACTGAAAAGCGAAAAAGATCGTTATATACAATCGAAAAAAAAACCAGGGAGCTCGTGGAGCGGGCTGAGAGGAAGTGATCAACTTCGACCTGTATCACCTGATTTGGGTAATGCCAACGTAGGGAAGTGTTCATAAAAAGCGGCATGCGCTGACGAAATTGCGTGTATCAGCCTCTGTTCCTTCCCGGAACGGAGGCTGTTTCTGATTGATCAGGGAGACTCCCGGAAAACAGAAAGGATGAGAATGGATATGGATTACACGACACAGATGGACGCTGCCAGAAAAGGTATTGTCACAAAAGAAATGGAGCGTGTCGCTCAGAAAGAACAGATGGATGTGGAAAAGCTGAGAGGGCTTGTGGCGGAAGGAAAGGTTGCGATTCCGGCAAACAAGCTGCATACCTGTCTGGATGTCAACGGCATCGGTTCCATGCTGAAGACGAAGATCAATGTAAATCTGGGAACTTCCAGAGACTGGAAGGATATGGATATGGAGATGGAGAAGGTCAACGATGCGGTGAAGATGGGCGCGGAGTCCATTATGGATCTGAGTTCCTTCGGCGATACCCAGAAGTTCCGCAGAAAGCTGACTGCAGAGTGTCCGGCGATCATCGGAACCGTGCCGATCTATGATGCAGTCGTTTATTATCATAAACCGCTTCGTGAGATCACCTCTGAGGAATGGATCAAGATTGTGGAGATGCATGCAAAAGACGGCGTGGACTTTATGACGATCCATGTGGGAATCAACAGACGTACGGCACAGCGGTTCAAAGAAGCGAAGCGTCTGACCAATATCGTATCCCGCGGCGGTTCCATCATCTTTGCATGGATGGAGATGACGGGAGAGGAGAATCCGTTCTATGAGCACTACGACAGGATCCTGGAGATCTGCCGGGAGTACGATGTGACCCTGAGCCTTGGCGACGCCTGCCGTCCGGGCTGCCTGGCGGATGCCGGAGATATCTCACAGATCGAGGAACTGGTAACGCTGGGAGAGCTGACACGAAGAGCATGGGAAAAAGACGTACAGGTGATCATCGAAGGACCGGGTCATATGCCGCTGAATCAGATCGAGGCAAATATGAAGATCCAGCAGACCATCTGCCAGGGCGCTCCGTTCTATGTCCTGGGACCTCTTGTGACCGATGTGGCTCCGGGGTATGACCACATCACGGCGGCGATCGGCGGCGCCATCGCGGCGGCAAGCGGCGCGGCGTTCCTCTGCTATGTGACGCCGGCAGAGCATCTGCGTCTTCCGGATGTCAATGATGTGAAGGAAGGAATCATCGCTTCCAAGATCGCGGCCCATGCGGCGGATATCGCCAAGGGAATTCCTCATGCGGCGGACTGGGATCGTGAGATGAGTACCGCGAGAAAGAATCTGGACTGGGAGGAAATGTTCCGTCTGTGCATCGATCCGGAGAAAGCGCGCAGATACCGGGAAGAGGCAAAACCGGAGAAAGAGGATACCTGCAGCATGTGCGGAAACTTCTGTGCGGTCAAAAATATGAACCGGATCCTGGACGGCGAGATCGTCAGCATTTTTGATGAATGATTTTGAGGATCAGTATCAGAAGGAAGATGTGACAATGAATATGGAAAGAAAAAAGATGAGGACGGCACTGACCATTGCCGGAAGTGATTCCAGCGGAGGCGCGGGGATCCAGGCGGACATCAAGACGATGACGGTCAACGGGGTCTATGCCATGAGCGCGGTCACAGCCCTGACCGCGCAGAATACGGTTGGCGTGAAAGCGATCATGGAGGCGTCGCCGGAGTTTCTGGAAGAACAGCTGGACTGTATCTTCACCGATATCCGTCCGGACGCAGTGAAGATCGGCATGCTCTCTTCCGCGGCCCTGATGCGGACGGTGGCACGGAAACTGAAGGAATATCAGGCGGAAAAGATCGTTGTGGACCCTGTGATGGTGTCCACCAGCGGTTCCCGGCTGATGGCAGAGGAAGCGGTGCAGGTGATGAAAGAAGAGATCTGTCCGCTGGCGGATGTGATCACGCCGAACCTGCCGGAAGCGGAAGTGCTTGTGGGAAGAACGATCGTGACGGAGCAGGAGATGGAGGAAGCTGCCGCAGAGATCAGCAGAGTCTGCCGGACGGCGGTACTGCTGAAAGGCGGCCATCAGAGGAACGATGCCAACGACCTTCTGTGCCAGAACGGTTCTCTCCGGTGGTTCCGCGGGAAACGGATCGACAATCCAAATACCCACGGAACCGGCTGTACCCTGTCCAGCGCCATCGCCGCGAATCTTGCCAAGGGATTTTCCCTGGAAGAATCGGTGGAACGGGCGAAAGAATACCTGTCCGGCGCTCTGGCGGATATGCTGGATCTGGGCAATGGCAGCGGCCCGATGAACCATGGGTTTGATCTGAAAGAGGAATATCGGAAGGTGAAAGTATGAAGAAATATACAATGCAAAGAATGACACTGCTTGCCATGCTGGTGGCGCTGGGAGTTGTGATTTCCCCGATCCTGCGGGTGGAAGGCATGTGTCCGATGGCACATTTTATCAATATTGTCTGTTCGGTGCTCCTGGGACCCTGGTATTCCCTGCTCTGTGCAGTGCTGATCGGAATCCTGAGAATGGCGTTTATGGGAATCCCGCCCCTTGCGCTGACGGGAGCCGTTTTCGGAGCGTTTTTGTCGGGCGTTCTGTACCGGATCTCCAAAGGAAGAATGATCTATGCGGTGGTCGGTGAGGTGATCGGAACCGGAATCATCGGGGCGATCGTCTCCTATCCGGTGATGGCAGGCCTGATGGGACGTACCGGCCTTTCCTGGTTGTTTTATGTGCCGAGCTTTATCTGCGGCACACTGATCGGAGGAAGCGTGGCGTTCCTGTTTCTGAAATATCTGAACCAGGCGAAGCTCCTCGCAAAGCTGCAGGCGTCTCTCGGCGCTTCGGTGACGGAACAGCCGGAGAACAGCGCGGCGGATTCCATCGGGATCGCGGTGCTGGGAATCCTGGTTTTTCTGGCGGTGTATGTGGTGATGAAGAATTTCCTGCATATGACCGGAGAACTGACGATTGGAATTCCGGCGGCGGCATTTCTGCTGGTGGAACTGGTGGCTGCCGTGTATTTCCATGTGGCTCGGGACGGTCACCACAAAGGAAAAGAAGCGCGGGAGTAAGGACAGAATGAGCAGTAAGAAAAATGAAACAACAGATGATATCTGGAGAAAAGCAGAACGGATCATGGAAGCGGTGCCGAAAAAGGCGCCGCTGATCCATTGCATCACCAATCCGATCTCCATCCATGACTGTGCCAATGTGATCCTGGCGGTGGGCGGAAGACCGATCATGGCGGAACATCCGGAGGAAGTACGGGAGATCACGGCTTCCGCCGGCGCTCTTGGGCTGAACCTGGGAAATATCACCGATGCGAGGCGTACTTCGATGCTGCTGTCCGGAGAAGAGGCGGTCAGGCGCAGGATCCCGGTGATCCTGGATCTGGTGGGAATCGGCTGCAGCGGGCTGCGAAGGACCATTGTGCGGGAGTTTCTGGAAATGAGGGAACGGTGCAGCGGGAAAGAGAAAGAACCGGCTCCGCTGGTGCTGAAGGGGAATCTGTCGGAGATCCGGGTGCTTGCCGGTATGGAACTGGGACAGGAGCTTGAAGTCAGCGGTGTGGACGCAAGGCCGCAGGATGTGGTCAATGATGCCACAAGAGACGGGATTGCCCGGGAAATACGCAGTCTGGCACGGAGACATAGCGCGGTTGTGATGGCAACCGGAAAGACGGATGTGATCGCCGATGGGGAGCAGGTTTATCTGGTGGAAAATGGATGTGAACGGATGGCGTCGATCACCGGGACCGGCTGTATGGTGACGGCGCTTACCGCAGCATGGATCAGCGAAGGGGAACTCCTGCCGGGAGCGCTTCTTGGCGCTGTGATGTATGGAATCTGCGGCGAGCTTGCCGCCCGGGACTGGAAGGGAACCGGGACGTATCAGGTGCGGCTGATGGATGAACTGTCGGAGTCTACCTGGGAGAAGCTTGAAACCTGCAGGAAGGTAAGTGTGTGGAAGGAGTGTAAGTTTGGAAGTAAACTTTCAAATCTACCTGGATGACGCAGCAAGTGCGTCAGGAAGGAGGAAACAATGAACGGAACAGTCAGTGAAAGGGCGCGTCTGGATACGACGCTGTATCTTGTGACGGACAGCAGCTATCACACGGAGGAATCCTTTTTCCGGACGGTGGAGGCTGCGCTGCAGGGAGGCGTGACGCTTCTGCAGCTGCGAGAGAAGGACAAAAGCGCCAGAGAATATATGGAACTGGCGGGAAGGGTGAAGAAGATTGCCGACCGGTACGGCGTGCCGCTTCTGATCGACGACCGGGTGGATGTGGCTGCGGCTGTGGATGCCGCCGGCGTCCATGTGGGACAGAGCGATATTCCCGTTGCGGCGGCACGAAAAATTCTTGGTCCGGACAAGATCGTCGGCGCGACGGCAAAAACCGTGGAACAGGCAAGAGAGGCATGGGAACAGGGAGCGGATTACCTGGGCGTCGGCGCGATCTATCCGACGACCACGAAAGTAAAGACGATCCTGACAAAAGTTTCCACGCTGAAGGAAATCTGCGAGACGGTCCCGATCCCCGTAAACGCCATTGGAGGGCTGAATGCCGGAAACGTGGATGTGCTTGATGGCGCGGGGATTGCGGGAATCTGTGTGGTGAGCGCGATCATGAAGGCGGAAGATCCGAGGGAAACCGCGGAGGTTCTGAAAAAACTGGCGGAAAAGCTGAAAGGGTAAAACCTGCAGCTTCTCTGTAACAGTTCCGCCAGCGAACCGGTTATGATATGTTATACGTCTGCAAACAGGGAGGCTGTGAGCTCACGGTAAACGGTGAGCTTCTGAGCCTTCCTGATTTTTTTCAGTTCTTTTTCTTTTCCCGGAAAATTCTTTCCAAAATATGCCCAGAATTCTTTCATCTTAAATAGTACATTTCGCTCTCCGGAGATTGATGCACAGTATCCGTCCAACAGCTGTCCGTGGAAGTTTTCCAGCTGTGCCATTCCCGCAGGAGCCGCGCCGCGCATCCGGCAGACGAGATCCGGCGTTTCCAGAAGTCCGCGGCCGATCATCACCGCTTTTGTCTGCGGAAACCATTGTTCCAGATCACGGATGTTCTCCGGGGTTTTCAGGTCTCCGTTGAAGCAGAGAGGAAGCGGTGTATGGGAACAGGCGTATTCGTAGGTTTCCATATGGGGTGTATTCTTATAAAAATCTGTCCGCAGCCGGGGATGGATGATCAGTTCGATGAGAGGATAGGCGCTGAAAATCTCCAGGAGCCGCGGCCATTCTTCCGCCGATTCCCATCCGATCCTGGTTTTGACCGAAAGCTTCAGATGAAGATGTTCAAAACCGCTGCAGACTTCAGAGAGGAACCGATCCAGGGCGTCGGGGTTCGTGAGAAATCCTGATCCTTTGCCGCGGGTCACCACGGTACCGGAGGGACAGCCAAGGTTCAGATTGATCTTCCGGTATCCATAACGTGCAAGGGCAGCGGATAACCGGAGAAAGTCTTCGGAGCGGTTGGTGAGGATCTGTGGGATCAGCGTGTAACCCTGGTTATGTTCCGGAAGAATGTCATTCTTTTCCCGGGTGTCAAAGTCCCGGTTCTGATGAGGAACCAGAAAAGGGGAGTAGTAACGGTCCATTCCGGGAAAACAGGAGGCGTGGGTATTGCGGTAAATATATCCGGTGATTCCTTCCAGAGGAGCAAAGTAATATTCCATGATCAGTCAACCTTTCTGCCGGGCATCCGATCGGTCCGGCACGGCTATTTTATCACATTTAAGTTCCGATTGTAACTCTTTATGAAATGTGGTACTCTCAAAGTACAGGAAGTCAAAAACCCCGCAGCAAGCTACATGGCATCAAATTTGCAGCGCAGTAGAGCTGCGGGGCATTTGACTCTCGCGGCAGTCGCCAAATGGACATGCAAGCATGTCCGCTTGGCTCATTGCTCGCGGAAGTCAAAATTCTGAAAATTATATCAGGAGACAGAAATACATGAAAAGTAATGAATTGCTGATGATTTACGGCACAGAGTATAAAGAAATGGCAAAGCAGCTTCTGGAAGCCGCCGACCTGGCGGGGAGGATCCCGGATGCCGGCAGCAGGATCGGCCTGAAGCCAAACCTTGTATCTCCCAGTGAGGCATCCTGGGGCGCGACCACCCATCCGGAGATCGTGGCAGGTACGATCGAATACCTGAAAGAGCACGGTTTCGAGAATCTTGTGATACTGGAAGGTTCCTGGGTGGGAGACAAGACTGCGGAGGCCTTTGAGGTCTGCGGTTACGACCGGCTGGTTCGGGAATATGGCGTGGAATTTATTGATACGCAGAAGGACAGCTTCCACACGAAAGACTGCGCGGGCATGGAACTGGAGATCTGCGACAGCGTGGAATCCCTGGATTTTCTCATCAATCTTCCGGTGCTGAAGGGTCACTGCCAGACAAAGCTCACCTGTGCGCTGAAGAATATGAAGGGCCTGATCCCGAACTGTGAGAAACGCCATTTTCACGGAATGGGACTGCACCGTCCGATCGCCCATCTGAATGTGGGGATCCGTCAGGACTTTATCCTTGTGGACAATATCTGCGGAGACCTGGATTTTGAGGACGGGGGAAATCCGGTGGTGATGAACCGTCTGATCGCGGCAGTTGACCCGGTATTATGTGACGCCTATGTCTGCCGGATGCTGAATTATGAGACGGAGGAGGTTCCCTATCTTCGTATGGCGGAGGAACTGGGTGTGGGAAACGCCGATCTCTCCAGCCTGGAGATACGGGCGCTGAATGAACCGGAACAGGAGACTGTGGTGCCTGGGGAACGCAAGATCGTGGAACTTCAGGATGCGGTGGAGGAAGTGGAATCCTGCAGCGCCTGCTACGGATATCTGATTCCGGCGCTGGACCGGCTGAAGCAGGAAGGGCTGCTGGAACAACTGGATACCCGTATCGCCATCGGACAGGGATATCAGCAGAAGACCGGGCATCTGGGAATCGGCCGATGCACCAGCTGTTTTGAACATTCCCTGAAAGGCTGCCCTCCGACGGAAGAACAGATGTATGAATTTCTGAAAGACTATATTCTGCGGAGCGGGAGCGAGGCGCAGCAGTTCCGTCGGGGGAACGATGACAGGGAACCGGGCATGGTTACCTGAAAGTGCCTGCTTTACATCAGAGAGAAAATGAAGTAAAGTATAACAACAGCAGAAAAAGGAATTGTTCCGGCATCCGTTTCCGGTGGAACAGTTACACTTGAAGCACAATTAAGAGAAAGGAAAAGATATGAAAAAGAGTTTACTATTTTTAACGGCGCTGGCGGCAGCGGCAGCGATCATGACCGGCTGTTCCGGCAAAGAGAGTTCTTCGGAAGCAGGCGGGGACAGTCAGGAGCAGGAAGTTCTCACCGTTGCCATGGAACTGGCTTATCCCCCTTTTGAGACAAAGGATGAGCAGGGGAATCCAAGCGGCGTCAGCGTGGATTTTATGAAGGATTTCGGAGAGTACATCGGCAAGGAAATCCGCATCGAAAATATTTCTTTCGACGGTCTGATCCCGTCGCTGCAGACAGGCAAAGCGGATATGGTCATGTCCTCTATGACGATCACGGAGGAACGAAAGGAAACCGTAGATTTTTCCGAGCCATACGCCAATGCACTGCTGGCTGTCCTGACCAATAAGGATTCCCAGATCACCTCTGTGGACGACCTGAACCAGGAGGGAAAGAAGGTTGCGGTAAAGACCGGTTCCACCGGATATCTCTATGCTCAGGAGCATCTTAAAAATGCAGAGATCATTGCGCTTCAGGACGAGAGTGCATGTGTGATGGAGGTTTCCCAGGGCAAGGCGGACGGATTTATCTACGATCAGCTGACCATTTACCGGAACTGGCAGAATAACCTGGATACCACCAATGCGGTGTTCATTCCGTTCCAGGATGTGGAGCCATGGGGAATCGCTGTGAAGAAGGGCAACACAGAGCTGTTGGACCAGCTGAATGAATTTATTGAAACATACCGCGAGGACGGCGGATTTGAGGAACTGACGGAGAAATATCTGTCGGAGGAGAAGGAAGCTTTTGAGGAGCTGGGCTTCCAATGGTTTTTTGACATGAGTACAGAAGAAGGCTGACCGCTGTCAGCCATGGTCTGCGGCTGACGCAGACAGGAGGTTAGGATGAAACTGAAAGAATTGTTTGTCAGTAAAAAGGGAGAGGAGGTTCCTCTTTGGAAAGCTGCCTTCAGTATGCTGCTTACCTGTGTGCTGGTGGTGCTGTTTTTCTGGGTTTCGCTGATCCGGATTGATTATGCGGCGGATTTTTCTTTTCTGCCGGATTTTCGCCAGAGGATCTGGAGCGGCTTCTGGATGACAGTGCTGATCAGTGTGGCAAGTATGCTGCTCAGCCTGGCGCTGGGGATTCTCAGCGCGGCAGGACGGAGCTGCCGGATTCTGGTGCTGAGGTATTTGTGCAGTCTCTATGTGACATTTATCCGGGGAACACCCCTGATCATGCAGATCTATCTGTTCTATTATATTGTGGGTACTGCGTGGGGGATCGAAAACCGCTTTGCGGCGGGAGTTCTGATTCTGTCCGTATTTGAAGGAGCGTATATTTCGGAAATTATTCGGGGAAGCCTGTTGTCCATGGATGAATCACAGCTGGAAGCGGCGCGTGCCGTTGGCTTTACAAAAAAGCAGACCCTGCGGTATGTGATCTTTCCGCAGATGGTTGCCAGGACACTGCCGGCGCTGACCGGGCAGTTCGCGTCTGTGATCAAGGATTCGTCTCTATTATCGATGATTTCCGTCATCGAGCTGACCCAGGCGATGCGGGAGATCAGCGCGGGAAACCTGAAGCTGGTGGAGAGTTATCTGTTTCTGGGCGTGCTGTACCTGGTGCTGACGCTGCCGGTGGCATTTATCAGTAAACGGCTGGAAAGGAGATTCCAATATGAAGCTTGAATTTCACGGGTTATCGAAACAGTTTGACCAGGGCAGGGTGATCCTTCAGCCGATGGATTTCTGTGATGAGGTACATACCCTAGCCATTATCGGACCATCCGGCGGAGGAAAATCCACGCTGCTGCGCATCATTGGAGGTCTGCTGCCGCCGTCTTCCGGAACACTTGCCATTAACGGAGAGGAACTCCCCAAAGAGGAAGAAGAACTGCAAAGATACCGAAAGAAACTGGGATTTGTATTCCAGCAGGGCGGTTTGTTCCGCCATCTGAGCGCCAGAGAAAATATTGTTCTGCCTTTGACCAAGGTTCACGGGTACAGTGAGGCGGAGGCGGGAGAACGCGCCGACGAACTGCTGGAACGGTTCGGTCTGGGAGCCGATGGACATAAAAAGCCGGCGGCGCTCTCCGGAGGACAGCAGCAGCGGGTTGCGATCGCCAGGGCGATCGCGGCAAAGCCGGGAATCCTGCTTCTGGATGAACCGACCAGCGCCCTGGATCCGGAATACACGACGGAAGTGCTGGATATCGTCAACGAGCTGAAGGAGGAAGGGTTGGATTTCATCATCGTAACCCATGAGATGGGATTTGCCCGCCATGCCTGTGAGAAGGCGGCTTTTCTGTGCGAGGGAAAGCTGATGGAATACGGTTCCGGCAGCGAGATCTTTGATGCTCCGAAAAGTGCGCAGCTGAAAAATTTCCTCGGACGGCTACTGGAATGGAATATGTGACGTGTGCAAGCAGACGGTGTCTATGCCGTCTGCTTTTTGCAGCTGTTCAGCCATCGGAGCGGTTACCTTTCGTTTTTCTTTTTTGTGAAAAGATTGACAAAATGTATTCTTTGTATTAATATATATAATACAAAAAGAGGTGAAAACGATGATTCTGAAACTGGATTTTCAAAGCGAAACGCCGATCTACCAGCAGATATGCAATCAGATCATTCTCTGGATCTCCACCGGAATGCTGAAGCCGGGGGAACGGCTTCCAACGGTCAGAGGGCTGGCGGAAGAGGCGGGGATCAACTCGATGACGGTCAACAAAGCTTATCAGCAGCTGAAAGCGGAAGGCTACATCGTCACGGACCGGCGCAACGGCGCCATGGTAAAGGAGGAATTCCAAAGGCCGTGTGAGCTTTCCGAGGAGGAGAAAAAGGCGCTGCTCCTGGTGATTTCAAAGGCAAGGATCGCCGGAGTCCCAAAAGAGAAATTTATACAGCTGTGCGGGGAGCTTTATGATGCGAAAGCAGAGGATTCCGCAGAAGATTTCAGGAGGTGACAGGAATGGGAGTGATGATGAATCTTATCATGCTGGGCTGTACGTATCCGATCGTGCTTATCATGTATGTTTTTATGAAGCTTGAGATCGGAAACAAAAAGAAGACGGTTCTTGGGATTGCAGTCCCGGAAGAATTCCGGAAAGATCCGCAGGTGCTGGAAATCTGCGGGCAGTTCCGCAAAAGTATGAGACTGGGACTGATCGTGATGCTGATCTTTCCGGCGGTCTTTTTCTGGATGCCCTGGTTTACGTTTTATATCACCGGATATCTGATCTGGGTGTACCTGATGATAGGTGTGGAACTGTACCCGATGGCAAAGTACGGGGAGAGGCTCAAAGAACTGAAGCGGAAACGGGGCTGGGGCCGCGCCGGAGTGCAGGAAAGCACGGTGGACTTTTCGATTGCCGTGCAGCCTGTCCACGCTGCAAAAAAAGGTTTGCTGGCAGTTTTGTGTGTGCTCAGTGTTCCGCCGATCCTCTGGGAATTGGTGCGCCAGCCGGAGCAGGACCTGAAATGGGCGTATACCCTGATCCTCGTATTGATGGCGAGTATTGTCTGGCTGCTCAGCGGGATGCTGATCTGGCTGGACCGACAGAAATCAGAAATTATCAGCAGAGACAGTGAGGTAAACCTGGAGTTTAACAGAAGAAAAAAACGGATGCGCGCCAGTGCATGGACCTGGGCGGCCGGATGGAGTGTGCTGCTGGTTTGGCTGACGGCTTTTGCGCTTCATGACCGTCTGGGAGGAATGATCGCGTATACGGTGGAGGTCGCAGTGTATACCGTTGTGGTCTGCTGGTTGATGTTCCGCTGTGAATGGGGGATCCTGCGGGTGCGAAGAGAAATGACAACCACATTGGAGAATTATGACAGCGATGAAACCCATTGGTATTTCGGCGCGCTTGTGTATTATAATCCCAACGACAGACACGCATTTGTGGAAAACAGAGTGGGAACCGGTTCTACGATGAATCTGGCATCGACAGGGGGAAAAGTAATGGCTGCCCTGACCGTGCTCCTGCTGATCGGCTGTCTGATCGGAGTGCCGATTCTGGTGGGAAGAGATGAATTTACTCCGGTGAGCCTGGTCGTTGAGGATGGGACGCTCAAATCCATCCATACCGGGACGGAATATGAGATATCTGAGCAGGATATCGCATCGGCTGTTCTTTTGGAAGAACTTCCGGATGTGTCGAGAAAGAACGGAACGGGCCTGCCGAATCTCTCCAAAGGGCGCTATAAGATCGAGGGGCACGGAAACGGGTATCTCTGTCTGAATCCACAGAATGAAGTGTTCCTGATGGTCGAAACCCGGGAGGGGCAGACGTATTTGTTCAGCGACGCCACGGACGAAGGAACCGTGGCTGCATACGAAGCACTGAACGGGAAATAGTGTTTCGAATCAGGGAGTTTTTCTGTTTTCTGGTACCGAAACAGAACATACAATCTTGACAGCCAGGAAAAAGCACGGTAAGATGAGTAAAATTCAGAAACTATCGGAAAAATGGTCGAGAGACAGGGGTAAAAAGTATGAAGTCTAGAAAAGCAGGAGGATGGGCGGCGCTGCTGGCGGCGGCTGCGCTCTGGGGGTGTTCCGGCGAAGGGTCGCTGACGGAGGCAGCCAGAGAGCAGATGGAGAGCGCCGGGCAGCAGCTGCAGGAAGCAGGAGAACAGATCCAGGACCAGATAGAGCCGGAATATCAGCAGGAGGCGGTTGCTCAGGAAGATCTGGAGCAGAGGTATTATTACAGCCTTCTGGACGAGGAATCCCGTCAGATTTACCGGGAACTGGTGCAGGGGATGAGAGACGGGGAAGAAACGATCGTCACCCACGGAAGCGATCCTGAGAAAGTCAATGAAATCTGTTCCTGGGTCTATATGGATTATCCTGAATTCTTCTGGTTCAGCGGAACGGTGGAAACCACCGGATATACGGGTCTGTCTGCCAGATGTGAGGTACGCCCGGAATATACCTGCACACCGGAGGAGCGGGCCGCCAGACAGCAGCAGATCGATGCGTCGGCGGGACAGTGCCTGGACGGCATTCCGGCGGATGGCAGCACCTATGAAAAAATCAGGTACCTTTATACCTGGCTGGTGGAGCAGACCGAGTATGCGGCGGATGCCCCGGAGAATCAGAACATTTACAGTGTGTTTGGCAATCACCAGTCCGTATGCGCCGGCTATTCCCGTGCCTTTCAGTATCTGGCAAACCAGTCAGGAATCTTTAATATCTATGTGACCGGAACGGTGAACCAGGGGGAGAGCCATGCGTGGAACATCGTGGAGTGTGACGGTTCCTACTATAACGTGGATGTGACTTTTGGGGATCCGGTCTTTTTGCAGAGTGAATCACAGGAAACAGGAACCGGCGGCGGCCAGAACCGCACGTTCTACGACTACCTGTGTGTCTCTGACACGGAATTCAGGAGAAACCATACCCCGGATGCCGGTTTGACCCTTCCGGTATGTGAGTCGGAAGCGCTGGAATACTACCGGATGAACGGCAGGTATTTTGAGCAGGCATCCGAAAGTGAGATGCTTGCGCTGATGCAGCAGGACATTCAGCGGCAGGACGGCTGGTCTGATTTCAAATATGCCAATGAGACGGCTTATCAGGAGGCATTGGGATTTCTTCCGCAGGTCATGGAAGAAGCGGCATATTATCTGTGCAGCTATTATGGTCTGCCGCAGACCGTGTATCAGTACAGCCAGGATCCGCAGAGCCTGAGGATCAGTGTGTATTGGGATTATTCGTAACGCAGGATTATTTGTAAAAGAATTGCATTTTTTCCCAGATTTCGCTATACTTATGGTTGAAAATTTTGACCATATGGGGGAAAACAGATGTTAACCGTAATGAAATTTGGCGGCAGTTCCGTAGCGGATCTTGAAAAGATCCGCAATGTGGCGAAACGCTGCATCGAAAAGAAAAATCAGGGCAGTCAGGTCGTCGTCGTTCTCTCGGCAATGGGAAAAACGACCGATGGGCTGATTCAGATGGCGAAGGAGATCACGCCCAACCCCTCCCGCAGGGAGATGGATATGCTTTTGTCCACCGGCGAGCAGGTATCCGTATCACTGATGACTATGACACTGCTCTCCATGGGAGTTTCTGCAGTGTCCCTGAATGCATGGCAGGTTCCGATGCATACGACTTCCGATTATCAGAATGCAAAGCTGAAACGGATCTGTACCGAAAGAATCCGCAAGGAGCTGGAAGACAACAAGATCGTAGTAATCACAGGCTTCCAGGGCATCAACAAATATGAGGATGTGACGACGCTGGGTCGCGGAGGTTCAGATACCACAGCGGTTGCGCTGGCGGCGGAACTGCATGCGGATGTCTGCGAAATCTATACGGATGTGGATGGCGTTTATACGGCAGATCCGCGGATTGTGCCCAAGGCAAGGAAGATGGAGGAAGTGACCTACGATGAGATGCTGGAGCTTGCGTCCCTTGGCGCAAAGGTACTGCACAGCCGTTGTGTGGAGATTGCGAAGAAATACGGCGTTGAGCTGCTGGTATGCTCAAGTATGAATGAAAATCCGGGAACACTTGTAAGGGAGAATCAGAAGATGGAAAAAATGTTAATCAGCGGTGTGGCAGCCGATAAAAATGTAGCCAGAGTAAGAGTCGCAGGACTTGTCAACGATGCGGACAGCACATTTCGTCTGCTGAACGTGCTGGATCAGCACAATATCAATATTGACGTCATGATCCAGACCATCGGCAAAGACGGCACAAAGGCGATCACATTTACCGTTGCGCGTACAGATCTGGCCCGGGTGCTGGACATCCTGAAAGAAAACACGGAAACGCTTGGAATTGCGAAACTGACTTATGATGAAAAGGTAGCAAAGGTATCCGTTGTAGGAGCAGGAATCCGCTCTCATTCCGGAGTTGCCGCAAAGATGTTCGGTGCATTGGCAAATGTCGGAATCAATACGGAGATGGTGACAACTTCTGAAATCCGCATTACTGCTCTGGTACCTGAGGAGCAGGCGGATATTGCAATGCGCGCGATCCACGAAACATTTATCGAATAAACGAACCGTTACAAAAACCCGGAATGGAAAAAGGACACCTGGAAAAGCACGATTTTTTCTTTTATGACATATGATAAAGATAAATCCCCTTTTTGAGGTGCACATCCATGGAACCATTCCAGAAGCCTCTTACCGCAGCAGAAGAGAAAGCATACCTGGAGGCGTATCAAAAGGGCGATGAAACGGCAAAAGATATTCTGATCGAGAGGAATCTGCGGCTGGTGGCGCACGTGGTAAAAAAATACCAGGGGATCCATGAGGATCTGGATGATCTTCTGTCTATCGGAACCATCGGGTTGATCAAGGCGGTGACGACCTTCGACCAGGACAAAGGAAACCGGCTGGCTTCCTATGCTGCCAGATGTATCCACAATGAACTGCTGATGTATCTGCGGGCAAAGAAAAAAACTTCCCGCGAGATTTCCCTCTATGAACCGATCGGAACGGATAAAGAGGGAAATGAGATCCATCTGCTGGATATCATAGAAAGCGGCGGTGAGGATACCGCTGATTCTTATACAAAAAAGGAAGACTGTCAGAGACTGTATCAGTATTTCCATTCCGTGCTCAGCGAGAAGGAAAAACAAGTACTGATTCTGCGGTATGGTCTGTTTGGGGAGGAAGCGGGAACTCAGAAGAGCATTGCCGCCCGTCTGGGAATCAGCCGGTCCTATGTATCCAGGATCGAAAAGAACGCAGTGGAAAAACTCAGAGGATGTTTCCGGTGACTGTTTGGACTGTCTTTCTTCTATAAATATGATACAGTCATGCATGGGGTATGCTGGCTTCCATGAAAATTGCTTCGTGATGAGGCGGAAGCCGGAAAGCAATATGGCTTCCTGCGGTCTGCGCTTTTCCTGCGCAGACTGTAGGAGGCTTATGTAAAGGAAACATGAAATTCTTTCAATTTCTATGTAAAATGATTCTAAAAGTTTCCCAAAAGATTTGTAAAATTAATTTCAAACAGTGAAAAGCGGCGCGATCTTTATTGACAAAGTTCGATTAAGAAAGTTATACTGATAAAAACGCAGCAGTTCAGCCGGCTGAGCGGTTGCATAAAAATATCAATCTGTCCTGACAGAACAGTTCTGTTCTGTATTTCCATTTTTTAAAGTCAAAACACTTATAGAGAACAAAGGAGGAATGACATGTTTTGCCGTGTATGGTCCATGGTGATCCATGGGGTGGAGGCAGTCCCTGTCCGTGTGGAGGCGGACGTCAGTGACGGGATGCCGATGTTTACCATCGTTGGTTATGTGAGCGCACAGGTGCGGGAGGCGCAGGACCGGGTGCGGACGGCGCTGCGGAATCTCGGGATCATTCTGCCGCCGAAAAGAATTGTGATCAACCTCGCGCCGGCAAATATCCGAAAAGACGGGCCGAGGTTTGACCTTCCGATCGCTGCGGCAGTTTTGCTGGCGATCGGAAGGATTCCTCCGCGGAGTCTTGAAAACACGATGCTGATCGGAGAGCTTGGACTGAACGGGGATGTTCAGGCTGTAGCAGGCGTACTTTCCTCGGTGATGGAGGCACGGAAGATCGGTATCAGAAGCTGTATTCTTCCAACGGCAAATCTGCCGGAGGGAAAGCAGGCGGAATTGGAAGAGACGTGGGGAATTTCCAGCCTGAAGGAATTGCTGGCTTACTGCTGCGGAGAACGACCGAAAGAAGCGCAGCAGCAGGGATTTTGCAGAACGGCAGGAACTGAGGAAGAGGAGAAGAACGCGGCAGGACCGGAGCGGGAAGATTTTTCCGAATATGGGGATTTTGACGAGATCCTTGGACAGGAGGGAGTAAAGCGGGCTGCGTTGATCGCTGCCAGCGGATTTCATAACCTGCTCCTGTTTGGCCCGCCGGGAAGCGGAAAATCCATGGCTGCCCGGCGGATTCCGACCATTCTTCCGCCGATGACCAGAGGGGAACAGCTGGAAGTGACGCGGCTGTACAGTATCGCGGGACTGCTGCCGACCGGGCAGCCGCTGATACGGAACCGGCCGTTCCGTGCGCCCCATCACAGCATTACTGCCCAGGCGTTGGTGGGCGGCGGACGATATCCGTCTCCCGGGGAGATTACGCTGGCACACAGAGGTGTACTGTTTCTGGATGAACTTCCGGAGATGTCCCGGAGGGTGCTGGAACTTCTGCGCCAGCCGCTGGAAGAGCATCAGATCCTGATTTCCCGGCAGGAGGGGACGTATCTGTTTCCTTCGTCTTTTGTCCTGGTGGCGGCGATGAACCCTTGTCCCTGCGGATACTATCCTGACCGTGAACGCTGTCACTGTTCCGAAACGGATATTGCCAGGTACCTAGGAAAACTCAGCCAGGCATTTCTCGACCGGATGGATCTGTGCGCGGAAGTCCCGGCAGTCAGCTATGAGACGCTGGCGCCGGAGGATGGAAAAGGGAAGGCAGAAAGGATCAGTTCTGCCCATATGCGGAAGATCGTTGCAAGGGCAAGGGAGGTGCAGCTGGATAGATATCGGGAAAACGGACAACAGTTTAACAGTGAGCTGAAGCCGGGACAGATCGGAAGATTCTGCCCCCTGACGCCGGAAGCCTCCCGGATGCTGGAACAGGCGTATACAGCGCTGAGGCTGAGTGCGCGGGGCTATCACAGGGTCCTGAAAGTTGCCCGCACGATTGCGGATATGGAGCCGTGTGAAACGATCAATACCACCCATGTGGGTGAGGCTCTGTGCTGCCGGAGCCTGGATAAAAAAATATGGAGGGTATAAATGAATGGAACAGGTTGTATATTATCACAAAAGGGACAAGGCATATCCGGAGAGAATGCGGCCATATCCGGATATGCCTGCGGGCATTTATACAAAAGGCAGGCTTCCTTTTGAGGGAGTGCCTTCGGCAGCCATTGTGGGCGCCCGCGCCTGCAGCGTTTACGGCAGGGTACAGGCAAAACGATATGCCCGGGAGCTGGCGGCGGCAGGGGTACAGATCATCAGCGGGCTTGCCACCGGGGTTGACGCGGCGGCACATGAAGGAGCGCTGGAAGGCGGAGGCGTCACCTTTGCGGTACTTGGCTGCGGGGTGGATATCTGTTACCCGAAAGAGAATTACCCTCTGATGCGGCGGATGCTGGAACATGGCGGAGGGATACTCTCTGAATTTGAGCCGGGGGAGGAGCCGGCGGCATGGCATTTTCCCCAGAGAAACCGGATCATCAGCGCGCTGGCAGATCTGGTACTGGTGGTGGAGGCGCGGAAACGGAGCGGTTCGCTGATTACAGCGGATTACGCGCTGGAACAGGGGAAAAGTGTTTACGCTCTTCCGGGGAGAGTGAACGATCCCCTCAGCGAGGGATGCAACCGGCTGATCGCCCAGGGAGCGGGGATTGCCGTGGAACCGTCGGCGCTGCTGGAAGAGCTGGGAATTTCCGCGAACCACAGAGTTTTGGAAAACGGAAAACGAAAACTGGCGAAGGAAGAACAGAAGATGATCGGTGAGATGAAAAAGGGCAGCCACACACTGGAAGAGCTTCATCAGGCGACAGGATACCCTATTCCGGAGCTTTCGTCGCTGCTTGTGCGGATGCAGCTGGACGGCCTGATTGTCGAGGAAGGAAAAAATATCTATTTTTACAGAGAATAACGTGTCCTGTTTTGTCGAAAATGCGGTAAAAATGTGGACGGACGCGGGGAAAAAGAAAAAATTAAAAGAGAAAGGTCTTGCCAGAAAAAACTTTTTGGTGTATATTAACCCTCAGTATACTTGAGAAAGCAATTTTCAAAGATGCGTTAGAGCGTGCATAAAGAATGTGGGAATGAATATTCATACACGCTTTCTGTATACAGAGTGTAGCGAAAATCGGAGAATTCAGGAGGCAATAAGGTGGCGAAATATCTTGTAATCGTGGAATCACCGGCAAAAGTGAAGACTGTCAAGAAATTTCTGGGCTCAAATTATGAAGTGGCGGCGTCTATGGGACATGTCCGTGATCTTCCAAAGAGCCGTCTTGGCATCGACGTGGAACACGATTTTGAACCAAAATATATTACGATCCGCGGAAAAGGCGATCTTCTGGCGTCGTTGAGAAAATCAGCAAAGAAAGCGGAAAAAGTATATCTGGCAACGGACCCGGATCGTGAGGGGGAAGCGATTTCCTGGCATTTGTCCAAGGCTCTGAACCTGGATGAGAAGAAAATGCGCAGGATCACATTTAATGAAATTACAAAAAGTGCGATCAAGGCTTCCATCAAGGAAGCAAGGGATATCGATATGAATCTGGTGGACGAACAGCAGGCGCGCCGGTGTCTGGACCGCATGGTAGGTTATGAGATCAGCCCGGTTCTCTGGAAGAAAATCAAGAGAGGGCTGAGCGCAGGACGGGTACAGTCTGTGGCACTGCGGATCATAGCGGACCGGGAAGAGGAGATCAATGCGTTTATCCCGACGGAATACTGGACGCTGGATGCGCATTTCGCGATCCCGAAGGAGAAAAAACCTCTGGTGGCAAAGTTCTATGGAAAAGAAGGCAAAAAATTCTCTATTTCCTCCGAGGACGAGCTCAATCAGATCCTGAAAGAGCTGGAGGGAGCCGAGTTTGCTGTTTCTGAGGTAAAAAAAGGAGAACGGAGTAAGAAAGCCCCGCTTCCGTTTACCACCAGTACGCTGCAGCAGGAGGCTTCCAAGGTGCTGAATTTTTCCACCCAGAAGACTATGCGCCTGGCGCAGCAGCTTTATGAAGGAATCGATATCAAAGGAAACGGAACTGTCGGTCTGATCTCCTATCTGCGTACGGATTCCACCCGTATCTCCGACGAGGCGGACGCTGCGGCGAGAAGCTATATCGGCGAACAGTACGGGCAGGAATACGCCGCTGTGGGAGAGACCGGAAATAAAAATAAAATGGCGCAGGATGCCCATGAGGCGATCCGTCCCACGGATGTGACCCGCACGCCGGTTCTGGTCAAGGAATCTCTGTCCAGAGATCAGTTCCGCCTGTATCAGCTGATCTGGAGACGGTTTGTGGCAAGCCGTATGAAACCGGCAGTCTATGAGACCACATCGGCGAAGATTACCGGAAACGGTTATCTGTTTACCGCCGCGTCCTCCCGGATCAAATTCGACGGATTCATGTCCGTCTATACGCAGGAAGAGGATGAAAAGAAGGAAAACAATACCGTTGTGCGCGGACTGGACACAGATACGCCGCTGAAGCTGGAAGAGTATGACAAACAGCAGCATTTTACACAGCCGCCCGCCCATTATACGGAGGCTTCTCTGGTCAAGACCATGGAAGAACTGGGAATCGGCCGTCCGAGTACTTATGCGCCGACAATCACGACGATCATCAACCGCCGTTATGTGGCGAAAGAAAACAAGAACCTGTATATGACCGAACTGGGCGAAGTGGTCAATAATATGATGAAGCAGGCGTTCCCGAGCATTGTGGATGTGAATTTCACTGCCAATATGGAAGCGCTGCTGGATAAGATCGGAGACGGCACTATCCGCTGGAAAACGGTTGTCGAGAACTTCTGGCCGGATCTGGAAGAGGCAGTCAAGCAGGCGGAAAAAGAGCTGGCGGAGGTTAAGGTGGAGGATGAAGTGACCGACGTAGTCTGTGAGGCCTGCGGACGCAATATGGTGGTCAAATACGGTCCCCACGGAAAATTCCTGGCATGTCCGGGATTCCCGGAGTGTAAAAATACCAAACCGTATCTGGAAAAGATCGGTGTTCCGTGTCCGAAATGTGGAAAAGAAGTGATTCTGAAAAAGACCAAAAAGGGCAGGAAATATTACGGATGTGAAGACAATCCTAACTGTGACTTCATGTCCTGGCAGAGACCGTCGGCAAAGAAATGTCCGGTCTGCGGCGGATATATGCTGGAAAAAGGAAATAAGCTGGTCTGCGCGGATGAACACTGCGGTTATGTTGAGGTGCGAAAAAAAGAGGAAGAGTAAGTTTTTGCTGTAGTTTGTTTGTCGACACGCCTGTGGACTTCATTTTTTTCAAAATACTCCCATTTGTCTGAAAAATACGTTGATTTTCGAACAATTCCATGCTAAAATGAGATTAACATAGAAAGAATGGGAATAATAAGAAAGGAGAAGAGAATGGGCGTACAATTACTCGATAAAACCAGAAAGATTAATAAGTTACTTCATAATAATCATTCCACGAAGGTGGTATTCAATGATATCTGTGAAGTAATGATGGAAACGCTGGATTCCAATATTCTGGTAATCAGCAAAAAGGGCAAGGTGCTGGGCATCAGTCTGTGTCCGGGAGTAGAAGAGATTACAGAACTGATTGAGGATAAGGTAGGAGGTTATGTAGATAATCTGCTGAATGACCGTCTTCTGAGCGTCTTGTCCACCAAGGAAAATGTCAACCTGGAGACTCTTGGATTTGAACTTCCGGGAGTTTCAAAATACAATGCCATCATCTGTCCGATCGACATCGCCGGTGAGCGTCTCGGTACTGTATTTATGTACCGCGGCGAGCCTGCGTACGATATTGATGACATCATCGTCAGTGAATATGGAACCACTGTGGTAGGACTGGAAATGATGCGGTCCGTCAACGAAGAGAATGTAGAGGAAAACAGAAAAGTTCAGGTTGTAAAATCGGCTTTTAATACGCTCTCCTTCTCAGAGCTTGAAGCGATCACACATATTTTCGAGGAGCTGGACGGTGATGAGGGCATTCTGGTTGCCAGCAAGATTGCGGACCGTGTGGGAATTACCCGATCCGTCATTGTCAACGCGCTGCGCAAGTTTGAGAGCGCAGGCGTGATCGAATCCCGTTCCAGCGGAATGAAGGGTACTTACATCAAAGTGCTGAACGACTATATTTTTGATGAACTGGATGAGATCAAGGCGAGAAAGAACCTGAAAAACAAAGGAGAAGCTCAGAATTCCGGGGATACGGAGTGAGGAGACTTCTGAAAAACGAAAAGCATTCGGCAAAGGAAGCTGCCGTAAAATGAAGTGAAACACAGGATATGGAAACGGACATGTTGTCCGGAAGGATATCCGGGAGCGGAGCACATTTTACGGCAGCTATTTTGTTTCATAGGAAACTGCTTTCCTATGAAACAAAATATGCTCCGCAGGGATCGCACTGCGGCAGAGAGGAAGATGTCGCTTGCGCGCCCCGCCGCAGGCGGAGAATCCTGCAAGCAGGATTCTTTCTTTTGTGAAACCATGGAAAAAGAATTATAAACAGATTATTAAATCTCAAAAAAAGGGAAAAATGAGAAAACAGGAGAAAACAAAAGAAAACAAAAGAAATAAAGATGATAAACGAGATATCACAAAAAAAAATAAAGTTGCGAAATGAAGCCAGAAACACTATAGTAAGAACCATCAAGTAGCACTCGACTGAAACGAGTGCTAATAATACAGAAAGCAAAGCTTAAAGGAGGCCATATAGAATGAGATTAGTACCATTGGGAGACAGAGTTGTATTAAAAGAGCTGAAAGCAGAAGAGACAACAAAATCCGGAATCGTTCTTCCGGGCCAGGCACAGGAGAAACCGCAGCAGGCAGAGGTTGTTGCCGTAGGACCGGGAACCGTAGAGGACGGAAAAGAAGTAAAGATGGAAGTTTCCGTTGGTGATCAGGTTATCTATTCCAAATATTCAGGAACAGACGTAAAGCTGGACGACGAAGAGTATATCATCGTAAAACAGAGTGACATTCTGGCAATCGTAAAATAAAGAAAAATATTCAGGAGGCAGATCAAAATGGCAAAAGAAATCAAATACGGAGCAGAAGCAAGAGCAGCACTGGAAAGAGGTGTGAACCAGCTGGCAGATACCGTTCGCGTAACCCTCGGACCGAAAGGAAGAAACGTAGTTCTTGACAAACAGTATGGAGCTCCGCTGATCACAAACGACGGTGTTACCATCGCAAAAGAGATTGAGCTGGCAGACGGCTTCGAAAACATGGGCGCACAGCTGATCAAGGAAGTGGCTTCCAAGACCAACGACGTAGCAGGTGACGGTACCACAACCGCAACCGTACTGGCACAGGCAATGGTACATGAAGGAATGAAGAACCTGGCAGCGGGCGCAAACCCGATCGTTCTGCGTAAGGGAATGAAGAAAGCAACCGATAAAGCAGTAGAGGTCCTGGCTTCCATGAGCCAGCCGGTAAACGGAAAAGAGCAGATCGCAAGAGTTGCAGCTGTATCCTCCGGTGACGAGCAGGTTGGACAGATGGTAGCAGACGCAATGGAGAAAGTTTCCAACGACGGTGTAATCACCATTGAAGAATCCAAGACCATGCAGACTGAGCTGGAACTGGTAGAAGGTATGCAGTTTGACCGCGGATACATTTCCGCTTACATGTGCACAGATATGGAGAAGATGGAGGCAACTCTGGATGATCCTTATATCCTGATCACCGATAAGAAACTGTCCAACATTCAGGAAATCCTTCCGCTGCTGGAGCAGATCGTACAGACAGGCGCACGTCTTCTGATCATCGCAGAGGATGTTGAGGGCGAGGCTCTTCAGACACTGGTTCTGAATAAACTGCGCGGAACCTTCAACGTAGTTGCTGTCAAAGCTCCGGGATACGGTGACAGAAGAAAAGCAATGCTGGAAGACATCGCAGTTCTGACAGGCGGACAGGTGATCTCCGAGGAGGTTGGCCTGGAGCTGAAGAACGCTACGATGGATATGCTGGGACGTGCAAAATCCGTAAAAGTTCAGAAAGAGAACACGATTATCGTAGACGGATGCGGTGACAAAGAGGCGATCAAAGGCAGAATCGCTCAGATCCGTTCTCAGATCGAAGAGACCACTTCTGAGTTTGATAAAGAAAAATTACAGGAAAGACTTGCGAAAATGGCAGGCGGCGTAGCTGTGATCCGTGTAGGTGCCGCTACAGAGACAGAGATGAAAGAAGCAAAACTTCGTATGGAGGACGCGCTGAACGCTACAAGAGCGGCAGTGGAAGAAGGTATTATCGCAGGCGGCGGTTCCGCATATATCCATGCAACCAAGGAACTGGAAGCTCTGGTAGATTCTCTGGACGGAGATGAAAAGACAGGTGCGAGAATCGTTAAAACAGCTCTGGAAGCTCCGCTGTTCCACATTGCAGCAAACGCAGGTCTGGAAGGTTCTGTTATTATCAACAAAGTAAAAGAATCCAAAGTTGGTGTTGGATTTGACGCATACAAAGAAGAGTATGTGGATATGATTCAGGCTGGAATCCTGGATCCGGTAAAAGTAACAAGAAGCGCTCTGCAGAACGCGACAAGCGTTGCAGCTACTCTGCTTACTACCGAGTCCGTAGTTTCCAACATCAAAGAGCCGGCACCGGCAGCACCGGCAGGCGGAGATATGGGAATGATGTAATTCCGTTACAGTGAAAGGAAAGGGCTATCGCAGGTAGACGATAGCCCTTTTTTGTGATATAATTGTGAGCACGACCGGGGGGATTACCAGCGAAGGAGAAGAACACAAGATGGCAAAGCGGTATGAGTCAGACAGAACAAGAAAAGAAAAAATGGAGCTGGAGCGCCAGAAGCTGTCGGAGATGAAAGTAAGGGGAAAGCTGGAATACATCTGGACTTACTATAAGCCCGTCATTTTCGGAATTATCGGTGTGATCGCTCTGATCTTTATTATCAGGAATCAGATTGAAAACGCAAAGTATTATGATATTCTGAGCATCGGAGTGGCGAATTCCACTAACGTGGAATCCTTGGATCCGCTGGAAGAGGAGCTTCAGCAGCAGTTCGGAGATTCCGAGGATCAATACCAGCGTGTCGGGATTGATACGAGCTATTCCTTTGGATTCGATATGAGCAACGCGGATTATAATACCGTGATGAAATTCGTAGCGATCGTCGCGGCTCAGGATATGGATATCCTGATCTGCAACCAAGAGGTCTATGAACATTATGATGATCAGGAGTATTTTATGGATCTGACAGAACTTCTTTCCGAAGAGGAATGTCAGAAATACAGTCTTTCCGAAGGGGATACCGCGATTGAGATTACCAATCTTCCACGGTATCAGGAAATGAATCTCACCTCTTATGAACCGGTATATCTGGCAGTCCTGGTGAATGCACAGAATCTGGATACAGCAAAAGCTTTTATTAATTACCTTGAGGAGGATAACTGAAAATGAGCGATTTGTACACAGAAGTTATGGTGGCGAAAAAGCCAACGGTGAAAGATCAGCTGATCAAATTTGTACTGATCCTGTTTACGGTGCTGTTTGCGCTGGCAGGTCTTGTTCTGATGCCGATTTTGTTGGTTGCGGCTGTGATTCTTGGCGTAGTGGACTATGTTTTTATTCCGCGCCTGAGTGTAGAGTTTGAGTATCTGTATGTGAATGGTGAACTTGATGTAGACCGTATCTTCTCCAAATCGAGGAGAAAACGCGCAGCCAGCTACGATCTTTCTTCCATGGAGATCATGGCACCCTGGAATTCCCATCGGCTGGATTCCTACAAAAATAACAGGGGATTGAAAAAAGTTGACTATTCTTCCGGCATCGAAGGAGAGGGACATAAGCCATATGGATTTGTGATCTCAAACAAAAACCAGCTGGAGTTGGTTATTTTTGAGCCGAACGAGGTTATGCTGAAGGATATCCGCAGCAAGATGCCGAGAAAGGTATTTTATGATTGACAGGGTTTTTCAGTTTTGATAAACTTATAGGAAACTGTTAATGACAAATGAAGAAAGGGAGAAAAGAAAATGGGCACAATTATTGGTGATGGCATTACTTTTGACGATGTGCTGCTGGTTCCGCAGTACTCAGAAGTAACCCCAAACATGGTGGACCTTACAACCTACCTGACAAAAAAGATCAAACTGAATATTCCGATGATGAGCGCAGGTATGGATACGGTAACCGAACACCGTATGGCAATTGCGATGGCACGTCAGGGAGGAATCGGTATCATTCATAAGAATATGTCGATCGAACAGCAGGCGGAAGAAGTCGATAAGGTAAAACGTTCCGAAAATGGTGTTATCACGGACCCGTTTTTCTTATCTCCGGAGCATACTCTGGCGGATGCCAACGATCTGATGGCTAAATTCCGTATCTCCGGTGTACCAATCACAGAGGGCACAAAACTGGTTGGTATTATTACAAACCGTGACCTGAAATTCGAGACAGATTTCACAAAGAAGATTAAGGAATCCATGACCAGCGAAGGACTGATTACCGCAAAGGTAGGCGTGACGCTGGAGGAAGCAAAAGAGATCCTGGCAAAATCCAGAAAAGAAAAACTGCCGATCGTGGATGATGATTTCAATCTGAGAGGTCTGATCACGATCAAGGATATCGAGAAGAACATCAAATATCCGCTGTCCGCAAAGGACGAGCAGGGACGTCTGCTGTGCGGTGCTGCCGTAGGTATCACAGCAAACGTTCTGGAGCGTGTGGAGGCTCTGGTTAATGCCCATGTAGACGTGATCGTTATCGATTCCGCACACGGACATTCCGCAAATATCTTCAAGACACTCCGCAGCATCAAGGAAAAATTCCCGGATCTGCAGGTAATCGCAGGAAACGTTGCGACTGCGGAAGCAACCCGCGACCTGATCGCAGCCGGAGCGGATGCAGTAAAAGTCGGTATCGGACCTGGATCCATCTGTACGACCCGTGTCGTTGCAGGTATCGGCGTACCGCAGATCACAGCGGTTATGAACTGCTACGAAGAGGCAAAGAAGACCGGAACTCCGATCATCGCTGACGGCGGTATCAAGTATTCCGGAGATATGACCAAAGCAATCGCAGCCGGAGCCAATGTCTGCATGATGGGAAGTATCTTTGCAGGCTGTGACGAGAGCCCGGGAGAGTTCGAACTGTTCCAGGGAAGAAAGTATAAGGTATACCGTGGAATGGGATCCATCGCAGCGATGGAAAACGGCAGCAAGGACCGCTATTTCCAGACCGATGCCAAGAAACTGGTACCGGAAGGCGTTGAGGGACGTGTTGCTTACAAGGGTCTTGTGGAAGACACCGTCTTCCAGCTGATCGGAGGAATTCGTTCCGGTATGGGATACTGCGGCGCCAAAGACATTGAGACACTGAAAGAGACCGGAAAATTCGTAAAGATTTCCGCAGCATCTCTGAAGGAATCTCATCCGCACGATATCCATATCACCAAAGAGGCTCCGAACTATACGGTAGAGAACGACTAATATAGCACGCAGGCACAGACTGAGCGTGAAAAAAACGGTACCCGCGGCATTGCGTGAGGCAATGTGCCGCGGGTACCGTTTTTAGCAAAACTATGTAATTTCTGTGAACATATGGCGCTTGGAGTGATAAAGTGATAAAATTTATTCGTGATCAAAAGGAAAAGAAAAAGATTTCTGCGGATATTCTGCAAAGCCTGCCGGAGTGGTTTGGAATTCCGGAAAGTACGGAGGAATATATCGAAACCAGTGCGGGATTGCCATTCTGGGCTGTCTATGCAGAGGGAGAGCCTGCCGGATTCCTGGCGATGAAGGAAACCGGACCGGTGACTGCGGAAATCTTTGTGATGGCTGTCCGGAGAGAGTATCAGCGTTTCGGATTTGGGAGAGCTTTGTGGCAGGAATGTCTGAAGTATGCGCGGGAACATGGATATCAGTATATACAGGTGAAGACAGTGAAACGAGGCTGTTATGAGATCTATGACAAAACCAACGATTTTTACCAGGCGTTAGGATTTCAGGAGTTGGAATGTTTTCCGGAACTTTGGGATCAATGGAATCCCTGTCAGGTCTATGTCCAATATATAGGAAAAGAGTCTTAAGTAATAAAGGGAGAGTTAAATGCAGCAAAAGAGAAAACGATACCGTTATTCACGGATGACAAGAAAGAGAAGAAGGGCGCAAATCCGACGAAGGATAATAGGTGCAGGGGCTGCAGTTTTATGTGTGTTTGGAATTGGTTTTGGAATAAGACAGCTGACAGGCATCGGGCAGAGCGGACCGGTTGATATCCAGGCGGATACAACCAGCGTGCAGTGGGAGGGGGCTCCGCCGATCAATGTGGAGCTGCTGACGCCAAATGAATGGTCCAGACCGCAGATTGCGCTGGAACAGATCCAGGGAATCGTGATTCATTACACGGCGAATCCGGGCAGCACAGCACAGCAGAATCATGACTATTTTGAGGGGCTGAAGGATTCCCAGTCTACCAAGGCAAGCAGCCATTTTATCATCGGACTTGACGGCGAAGTGATCCAGTGTATCCCAAGTTCTGAATGGTCCTATGCGTCCAATGACAGGAACAGCGATACCTTATCAATCGAGTGCTGTCATCCGGATGAGAGCGGACAGTTCAATGATGCGACGTATCAGTCGATGGTGGAACTGACCGGCTGGCTGTGTCATAGATTCGGGCTTTCGTCGGAGGATGTGATCCGCCATTATGATGTGACAGGAAAGGATTGTCCGAAGTATTTTGTGGAGCATGAGGATGCCTGGGTGCAGTTCCGGCAGGATGTACAGGAGTATGCAGACAGTCTGTGACATCAGAGTTACAGTTCAGCCCAGGTCTGCGCACATGCTGCGCAGACCGTAAGAACGTGATTCAGGAGTGCAAAATCCCATCGCCGAAG
>PPYF01026765.1_pt1 | contig 64270 bp, 62 predicted proteins | sample 1559871 | NCBI WGS metagenome assembly PPYF01 (sample SAMN08240021, study PRJNA423297) | Human gut metagenome, whole genome shotgun sequencing project. | reverse complement strand
ATGAAAACTGCCAGCCACACGGAGGGTTGCAACGCGCCCAATGGTCTTATTTGAACCGCATTGCACGAGCCGTGCGTCCGTACAAGCGGAAGTTTAGCAACAGCCTCAGCCGAGGATCTGGATTTGTATACTCGTTATTGTCTTACAATAAACGACTTACGTAGTTTTAGCGGGCAGTAGTAATTAAGAGGCTGTTTTTAAACAGCCTCTAAGATTTTGTCAATCCGTAACTGTGGCTGACGGAAGGCCGCACTCAGAAGATCAGCCTTTTTCGAAGCGGGATTTGTCGGGGAAAAGGTTCGCTATAAAGGCTTTTGCCCGGATACGGTCCTCGTCGTTAGCGTATTCCGAATCGTTCAGACAGAAGAATGTCGGATTGTATCTTCTTAGCTTTTCGTATTGTTTCCGGTTGTCGATGTGGAGTCTGAACGAGGTGTGTTGTGAAACGTACTGAAGATGTCCTTGTTTTTCCTCCAGAGCCACATAGGAATAGAGATTGCGCTGGATGTCGTTGGCGGCACGCACATGGTTGGTCAGGGTGGAGTTTATTTCCTTGTCAAAGAGCTGCCGGGTGTGCTGATAGCTGCTTTTGAGGTAGGCATCGATATTGTGGTGGCCCTTGCCGGAATAGTATCTGCCGTATTTTCTTTCTACGAGCATGGCGGCATTGTGAATGATCTGTTTGTAGTTCCCCAGTGTTTTTTTTCGCACTTTTGTGCGATATAGAATGCCCCATTTCCTGAACGGCCGCCGGTTCATGCGTATTATCGGCAGAGAGTCCCCGGCGAAAAATGTACCGGGCGTTACGGGCTTGTTGAGGTACATATCGTCGTTGGCAAACAGAAAGTGTTCGGAGAGTCCCGGGATACGGTGCAGATGGTGTTCCAGAATGTTGGCGTTGAAGCATGGCCGGGCTTCTTCGGGGAGAATCTCGGAGTGGTCGACTATGCGGATTTTCGGGTGGGCGCAGTCAAGCCATTCGGGAATCTGATTGTCCGTTACGATGAATATGCGGTGTATCCAGGGCGCGTATTTCTCTATGGAGCGCAGACTGTATTTCAGTTCGTCGTTATCAACGTACCTGCCTTTGCAGTTTACGTCGGACACTGTCATTTTTCCGACGCAGGCGTCATGTTTTTTTATCCATTCCGGGTCGTTGCCGTTCACCCAGAGGTATACCAGGTCAATATCCATCATTCAGCCGTTTTGTGATTTCGGGGTAGTGTTTCAATATGGCGTTCAATGCCGCCGAATTGCGGTCCTCTTTTCCCTTGAAGTTGACCGCCTTCAGCGAGAGGGCCTTCGGCTTGTCCAGTCCGCGGGGTTTGTTGCGTCCGAACGGTACGGGAATCACGGGTAGGCCGTTGGCGACGGCGGCGGCCCAAAACCAGATGTCGTCGGTGCTTGGGGCGATAGCGGTGAACAGTTCAACGTCGAGCATGTCCTGCCGGAGGGAATGTGGCGGATAAAGCACTCCTCCCACACCTGTCTGCAATGTGGTGAAGCTTCGGTGAATCCTTTTGAAGAGGAAGTCGTACCAGCGGAATTTTTTCCAGTCACGATATGGCTTGCCTAGGATAATACGTTTTGCGCGGTGTGCAAGGACTGCATCCGGAATGAGGGAATGAAGTGCCAGCAGGTCGCGGAGCATGTGCCGGTGGTAGGCTACATCGTCGTCGACGGTGACAATCACTGCTTCGGGAAAATCGTTCAGCGCGGGTATCAGCTTGCGGTAAGAGCGTATGTCCCTGTCGTAGTTCCTTATTTCAAAAACGGGGTTCTCCAGGGATAGTCTTATCAAGCTGTCCGGAATACGGCCGCCCTCGAACTGCGAGAAGGTGAGGTACAGTACAAGCTGATCGGGTAGGACCGACCCATTGAGAAGGGAACGGATGGCTTTTTCGGCGTATGGAATCGCCTTTGGAAACGAGGTCATGGAAACGACGACCTGTTGTTCTCCCGTGTGTGTGTTCATCTGTCTCGAATTGCGTTATCGGTTTTTATCGTAATCCGACGTGTCCTCAATGTCGTTGAGATTGTACCGGCAGAAGTATTCGGGTTTTACGGACCGCTGGGTACCGCTTGCTCTTCCTCGTGCCTGTTTTTCAATGAATTCCTCATAGGATTTCACTGCGTAGTGGTTGATGCGGATGACATCATGCAGGGGCTCGCGGTCTCGGAAATTCTTTGTTACGGTGTCGCCGTGTGAGTCGGCCGCCCTTCCCGAAATACATGCGGCTTCGTGGCAACCGATCATATTGAATACCAGACGTGGGTTGACAATGCTTTTTACGTGCCTGTTAAGAGGATTGTCCGGCACGGAATGGAATCTGAAGCGCTGCATTACTCCTCCGGGAGTTCTTTTGTCCATATTGCTGCTGCCGTAGACAAGCCAGTTGATTTCGACAGCCGGGCGGCCTTCGAAGCGTTTGAGAAATCCGGGGACAGTTTTGTCTGCAACGGGCACAATAAATTCGTCAAGGTCGATGAAGGCAATCCAGTTGAAGTCGAGACGGTGGCGGCGGAGGCAGTCGTCGTAGGCGGCGAGCTGCCGCCGATAGCCGGGGAAGGATATATATTCCACGGTTCCGGCGTCTATATATGGCCTCAGCACGGATTTTGTGTTGTCGGTGCTCCCGTTGTCATATATGATGAATTTATCGACGCCTTTGCCGATATGCCATTCTATCCATTCTTTAAAATAGGTTCCTTCATCTTTGGCAATGGCGCAAACTGCCAGATTGCAGGCGGGGCGCGGTGCCTTGGCTGCCAATCGGCGTTTAAGCCTGACTGCGTTGGTAAGCCCGAAGCGCAGGATTCCGCGCCAACGGTTTCTTGCCATTTTATCGGGAATTACCCCTGCTATGATTTCTGCCAGAATCTTGTGCATGTTTTTTTACAAAAATAGAAATAATATGTCACAATTCAAAGGAGCATTTGTCGGGGAGAATAGAATCGAATGCTGCTTTCAGTTCTCCCATTACAGCGTCGTAGTTGCGGATGTGGATATTGTCGTTGATGCATATCAGCGCGTAGGTTTGATTGTAGATGGCTTTTATTGCCTCTCTGTGTCTGATTATCAGGGGGAACATACGTGTGTCGGCATACGTGTTGTATGGCTCGAAATTGCCGGCGCAGATTTGCCACATTCGGAACAGCTCGGGCGTATAGTCAGTGACTGCCCTGAATTTATTTGCCGATGTGGCCGTCAGTTCTGCGTCCGCCGCGTTCCATACCTGACGGAAGGTTTCTTTAAGATATGGTTGTGCATTGTGCGGCGTGCGCAGTGTTATGAACTTGTCGTATGGTCGAAGCAGACGGTTCCATATGGCCTTACTGCCATAGGACGGATGAAACCATTTGTCGTGAAATTCTTTCATCACTTCTTTCTTGCGGAAATGCCGGTTTATTATCCTGACGTTGTTCTTTATTCTTCTGTACCATTGTGACAGGGGGAGGTGGTATTTGAAAGCGGCGATGTCGCATGGCAGCCCGTTACGGAAGAATCGCTCCTTGCTTACGGGGCGTGTGATGAAGAAATCGTCGTTGAAGTAGACGAAGTGTTCGGAGAGTCCCGGTATGCGGTGCATATACCGTTCAATCACAACAGAGTTGAAGGTGGGAAGGAACTCCGGGGGTATTATGTCGCTGTGGCGCACGATGTGCAGGCGTGGATTGCCGGTGTCGAGCCAGTCGGGCAGGGTGCATTCGTCGGAAACCACCATATGTATGGTCCTGACCCACGGGGCGAAGCGGTCGACTCCGCGCAGCCAGTATCGCAGGAATCCGTTGTCGCGGAATCTGGCGTCGGAAACGCCGTTTCTCTCGTTTCCGGCATCGTTTACGTATCGGGCAAATTTTTTTTGCCATCCGGTATCGTTCATGTTGACCCATGTGAGTACAAAATCCACAGTCGGCTCCGGCTGTGAGGTGCTTTCGACATTGTGGTTATATGAATGTTTCGAGAGGCGGAAACGATTGTGGGTCCACAGGTACAGCTCAGGGTTGCGGCTGATGGTGTTTTCCAGCAGGCGGTAATATTGCGCGGTCAGTCCGAAGCTGCCGGCGGATGGTCCGGTGGGATTGTCCATGTGTATGAATTCTACTTCGTAGTAGCCTCGTCTGATTCTATTTGTCTTCACAAACCAGGCGTCCATGTTGAAATGTGAGATGATTTTTTCCGTACCTGTCACAACCGGAATTTCATGATTCAAGAAATTCAGATAGAAACGAGCATCTCTTTTTTTAGGTGATTGGTCGGCTATGAAGCCAACGATACATACTTTGTGTTCTGACGCCATACGGCTGATGAATCTTGCGGTATGGCGCATCTCTACGTTGACGGCACCGTTGCGTGCTCTGCTTTCAAGCATGAGCCGGTCGATAGTCCTGTTGTTGAGTCTGCGGTATATCTGTGCGCACGTTGCTTCCGGGGCTATATGCAACGGTATGGATGACAGCCATTCCCAATTTGCGTAGTGGCCTAAATAGAGGGCTACGGACCGGCCCTTGAGCAGGACTTCGTTTATCATGTCGATGTTGATAAACTTTATATGGTGAACCATTTCGTCGCGGCTCATCGTCTGCATCTTGCATATTTCGAGAATGTTGTCTGCGAAATAGCGGTAGAATTGTTTCTCAATATGCTTGATTTCGGCGTTGCTTTTTTCAGGAAAGCACTCTGAAAGATTGCGTGAGACGATTCTGCGCCGATAGCGCAGTACGTAGTAGATGAGAATATACAGGCCGAGAGAGATGGCAGGTATAACGCAAAACGGAATCCAGGCTACGGCTCTGAGTAAAAATTTTATGATACGGTACATAAAAAAACGTTATATAACAGAAGTGTTATCGGGTATCGCGTCTGTGGTGTGTGAAGGAATCTGCCCGATATCATGGCAATCCATGTGGCGGCAAAACCACTCGTTGAGCTGTGTGCTGTTTGTGACAACTGAAATCACCCCGCGTCGTATGAGACTCCGGCAAAATGGTTCTTTTCGGATGGGCGGACAAGAGCATGTACGTAAGCCGCATGCTACCGGGATTGCAGCATCTATTGGCGAATCGGATATGCCGTGTCCCATGTAGCACCATGTGCCGAATTCATAGAGATGCTGTCGATCGGCTATATAGTCAATAATGAGAATCTGAACTTTGTCGAGCGCAGTTTCTGGAGTGCATTGTGAATACAGTCTTGTGTTGCCGGAGAAATGCCATGCCATCCGGTTGAGACGTTCCTCGTTAATTATGTGTGGAGTGACAAGGAACTTTACTTCTGGATGTGTATGCGCCAGCTTTGCAATGGCTTTAAGGTCATGGTTATCGTCTATTTCAGCTGCGATAAACAGCCGGTTATCGCCCCGGAAGTTCTCGATGACCGGATTGTGATAATCCTTCGCTGTGTCGGCAGGTGTCCGATAGATTGCTGCACGGCAGTTGATAGCGTAATCTTCTTTCGATGAAGCAGTCGCTTTTGACAGAATACGATAGAACCATTTGAATGCCATTGATGTCAGAACTTCGTGGTGTTGGCGTAAGTATACAGAAAAAGCGTGGATTCAAATTTGTCACCAGTTCTGCGAACCGGAGGCATCCGGCATTGCCTTATCCCTGACTCCGATTGTGAAACTGTCAGATTTCCAGTCGTCAAGAATCAAGCGAAAGTCGACGCTTTAGTATGTTGTGCTATACGCCTATATTTGGGGCGTCAGCGTTGCAAAAGTAGGAATAATATATGGAATATGCAACTATTTCAGTTCGGAAGGGTGCTTGAGGTAGTACTGATGGAGGATCTCCTCGATGTCGAAGTAGTAGCCGGGGTGCTGCTTGTCGGTGTGCTCGACTTCGATATAGTCGAAGTGTGGCTGTTCGTACTTGTGGTCCACGGCTTTTATTCCTTTCAGGTTGAGGAAGTCATATTCGTGCTGCGGGGATACCACAATCCAGGCGTTGTCGCGGTCGAGTCCCGTGCCGCTGCTGGCGATGACGAGGAGCAGATGGTTGAGCTTGTTCTGCCAGATGCGTGCGAGGTTGGTGCTGCCTTTCTGCTCGTAGGCGAAGATGCGGTTGTTGAGCTGGCGGAGATTGACGGGGTCTTCCCTGACGGCCTGCTCGGTGTATTCGAGGACGCGTTCGCGCTCGGCTGGCGAGAGCTCTTTTTTGCTGAAAAGGGGAGCGAGGGCTTCAAGCTCTTCAGGGCGGTAGGTCTTGCGGTAGGGGTCGAAATCTTCCTGAAAGAGGGTGCCGTAGTAGAAGTACTGGTACTCCGTCGAGGTCATGGTGGTGTCGCTGCGCAGGAAGGCTTTGAGGAGAGTGGGGTAGTAGTATTGCGAGTGTTCGTCGACGGAGGCCTGCTGTATGGCCTTGAGGTCGGGCTTGCCGAGCGCAGTGCGGGCGTTGCCTGTGGCGGCGTGGCCGAACAGGGTGGATGTGGCGAGAATGGCGGAGAGTAGTATATTGCGAAGGATTTTCATGTAATCTTGGTTGAATGATTACAAATTTACGCAATATCGGCTCACGATGCTAATAAACAAACTTTTTTTAGTGCAGTTTTAGATTTTTTAAAAGAAATGCCGCTTATGGTGTGGGAATGTGGGAATTGAACCACTCGATGTTGCCGCGGAGCGATTTTTTGATGCGTTCGGCGCGGAGGGCGGCAGTCTGCGTGGGGTCGTCGCCCCATCGCAGGCAGTCTTTCTGCCATGCTTCGGAGAGGGGCAGCACGGTGCGGTCGATGTAGTCGTAGATTTCGGCGAGTCGCGCCGGATAGACTTCGCTCCATACCGAGTCGACGGCGGTACAGAATGCGGGGTAGCGGATGAGCTCGCCTATCCAGTGCGGGGTGAATCCGTAATGGACTTTCATGCGGAAGGTGTAGTCGGTCTTGTCGCGGTTGTAGCACATGAGGTCCCATATCGGGCCGGCTATCCACTTTGCGTTGTCGGAGAGGTCCTTATGGAGATAAAAGCTGCCGTGGAAGCCGTCGGGATTGTCCATGACCTCCTGAAGGATAAAGTAGCGGGCGATGCTTTCGGCGTCGATATAGTTTTCCCATAAGCGGGATGACTTGTCGGGGGAATATATGGCGGCGTTGATGGCCTTGAATTCGTCGGTGAGCCAGTGCAGCTGTGCGTTGGAGAGGTCTTCCGGCGAGTGGTAGCGCAGTGTGAGGTTCCAGTTGTTGCCTTCCGGGACTACAATCTGACAGTCGTCGGAGTAGTTGTCAACCTCCACCAGCCAGCCACCTTTTATGAGGTCGGGGTCGGTCTCGCCGTCTTTCTGTTCGTAGATGTTGACGCGGTTCTCGTCGATGCGTATTGTCTCGGTGAGGAAATACAGCCCGATGTAGTCGTTGTTGAGTATCACCTCGACGGGTCGGAAATCCGGCGACCAGGGCATATTCATCAGCCTGCCGAGCTGAAGGCCGGCCACGGTGGTCTCGATGGGTTTAAGGAGAGCCCAGTGTTTGTTTTGGGGCATGCCTAAAATCGGAGTTTTCTTGCCGAGTTTTATCTTGTAGGGCTTTTTGAGGCCTTTCCAGGAGGAGTGGCCGCGCCCGCGTATCTGCAAGGGGAGTGGGGCAGATGCGGAGCCGAGTGGCTCGATGTCGTCGCGGCCTGAGGTTTCAAGCCAGTAGGTTGCGTCGATGTACTCTGTCTTGGAAGTGACGGGCTTGCTGTCTTTCGTATCGATGTGCAGCACGGGCAAGGTGCCGGAGGGGGCTACGTCGCTCTGTGGAGGCGTAATCGCGCCTGTGTCATCGTTGTGGCACGACAGGAAGGCGACGGCGAGGATAAGGCAGATTGCTATGCGGACTGTCATTCTGCGGATTGGTTTATTCCAGCACCATATGGTACATGGTCTCGCCGGCAAAGGGACGTTCGCCGACAACTTTGAAACCCAAGGAATCGTAAAGTTTGCGTGCGCGGTGATTGGTCTTGTCGACGAGCAGTCCGGGGTGCTTGCCGGAAAGGGCGGCCCGTTCGACCGCAGCAGAAATGAGCTTTCCGGCGATGCCTTGTCCGCGAAATTCTGGGAAGACTGCCAGCGAGTCGAGATAGAATTCGTCGGGGGTGGTCTCTCCCGGTATGTCGTCAACGTTTCCGTCAACTTTCATGCCAATGCGCTCGGCTGCCTCTTTGAAGAAAATCCGGCGCATCGTCATGAGTCCAGCTCCGTCGTAGCACACGAGCAAGCCCATGACGCGGCCTTCGTCGTCGACGGCGGCGAGGGTGTTGCGGTAGCTGTATTGCGTGTCGTCCCGTCCGGCAAGGTCGGCGAAAAGCGCTTCAACCTTGGCGGGCGTGTGGTGCTCGCCAGCCAGTTCGCGGGCCAGTTCGTCGCCGATGGCCATGACAACAGCTTTGCCTATAAGGGGCGCATGGGCAGGGGTGGCGGGGATTATATTCATTTGGGGGTGTGTTATTGCTTTATGAGTACTTTCTCTGTTTTGCCGTCGCAGACTTTGATGTAGGGCGCGCCAGGGACGGGGGTGTCTATGCGTACGCCATGTATGTCGTAGTAGCGGGTTGTACCGTCGGCGTCGGTGGTGATGTTGTCAATGCCTGTGGTCGTACTTTCTGAGGCAGGTGACTGCACCTCTGTCTGCGAAGTTGCTGTTTCGGCAGGCTGATTGTCTATTGCCGTCGAGAAGCGGAAGAGATAGTCCTTGGTCCTGTCGGGGTCGATGAGGAATGGGTCTTTAGCCTTGAATGTACCGGCGATTGTGGTGCGGGGTGCCTCTTTGGCTGCAATGCCGGATACGGAGGGCGATTGTGGCACGAAGGTGACATCGGTCAGCATTGTGTAGCCGGTGCCGTTGTCGTCGGATGCCTCGATTGTGTGGAGAAGGGTCTCGCCGCCGTAGTTTTCTATCTCAAGGGTGTATGTGCCGGTAATCCAGCCTCCGTTGGCGGAGCGAGCTGTTATGGCGCATTCGTGTTTGGTGATTGCGGGAGTGGGAATCGCGGATTTTACTTTTACGCGGATGGAGGCGGTTGCCGTGAGAGTTTGAGTCTTACTGATTACCAATGAGGAGTTGGCAGTAAGATTTATTTCCGAACCTGAAATGGCATTTTCGGGAATGGTGTAGGTTTCGCCCTCTATTTTTACATCGTCTACAAGTAGTTCACAGGAGGTGGCATTCTTTTTGTCGACTGTGATCTCTTGACCGGGACTCACCTCCGCACCGTTTTCAACATTGAATGCTGGAGTGGGACACGTGATGTTTTGATATGTCACGACAAGTGAGGTTAATCGCAAATTTTTAACCACGGTAATGGCTGTTTCTCTTACCGGATTTTCAAATGTGATTTTACCAAGTTCGACCGTACCGTCTTCGCACTGTACTGTCTCTGGACTGATGTTGTATTGATCTGTTGTCGCTGTATAGGTAAGAGAAAGAATTTCGCTGGCCTCAATCATTTTGATATGAATTACATTGCCAGGGTAGAAGTAATGCCGATTGTTGCGTGTTTGAGGTACGCTATTTTCAGTATAATCAACTTTTATTTCGATATCTGGCACCTCGTAGCGTCCGGTTAGTCCGTAGTCGCCATCGCTTAAGACTGTTAGCTTGAATGTCTTGACTTCAGCGGCTGCATGTATTGCAAGCATGAAGATCAATAGAAATGTGACAAATGTTTTTTTCATTATATGATTGTGTTATTTTTGGTAAAGGTACGTCTTATTGCACTGGTACCAAATTTGTTAGTGTTAAAAATGCCTAATTAGACTTGTGTACCTAAGTTTGTGTCTTTAATCAAGCTGCACTTTCATGTCCTTAGTGGCTGATAGAACGCCTTTTATGCCCTCGTAATATTTTATTGCATCTTGAAGCGGCGTGTCGTGCGGAACGGTGACTGCAATTCCGTTTATATTATTATATATGTACAGAATTTCGGAACCGTATTGCTTTGCGGCCCTTAGCAGAGCTTCATTGCCGACCTCGGGGTCATAGTATATGATTAGGTTTTCATGGGCGACATTATGCGGAGCCGTCTTTGCGGTAGAACACGAGGCGAGCAGTGAAGCGGCAAGCAATAAGAGTATCTTAAATATCTGCATGAAGTTGTAATATGTATTCTGAAAATGTTTAAATTTTAAACAGATGCAAAGTGAAAATCCTTGTGTCACTGGTTCGATTCCCGTTGGCACCACGAAAGACCGCTAATTCTCAATGAGTTAGCGGTCTTTTGTTCATATGCCTCGTGGGCGCTATATATGCGGGCGTCCTACGATTATAGGTGGCGTATCTTATTACGATAGGTTTTCAGCTCTTCTTCGGAGAACTGCGTTATTGCCTTGTCAAACTCACGGAGTATTGCTGCTTTGTCATCAGGTAATGCTCCCGTGATGGGGACAGTATTGGAAATGTGATGGCCGAGCACATTTACACGTATGTTCAGTCGGTCGATAAAAGTACGCATCTCAACCAGACGCTCAATCTCCGGCTCCTCGATGTAGGTGCCGTCCATCACCTCCTTATATAATAGGGACTCGGGTGAAACTGTGAGAGATACGATGTTGATGATGCACGGATGCAGCTTGTTGAGAACGCCGGCTGTGGCTATCGCACTTGCCTCTCCATTGCCTTTGCCTCCGAGTCCGTTGAGATAGAAGACATTGTAGCGGATTCCGGCCTCGTCGAGTTTCGAGAGTTGTTCAAGTATGTCGGCGGCATGATAGCCTTTGTTCATCCGTTCCAGTGTCGGGTCGTGGGCGGTCTCGATGCCGATGTTTATGCTGTCGAGTTTCAGGTGGTGGAGATTCTTCAGCTGTTCCACCGATTTGGGTGTGATGTCTGTGACGCGAGCGAACATTCCGAACGAAACCATGTGCGGAAGATATTTTCTCAACAGGAGTGCGACATCCATCAATTTGTCATAACTCAACGCAAATGGATTAGCTCCCGTGAGATAGACGCGGCGGGCACGGGGCTGCCACCGGCGTATGACCTTGAGGTCTGCCTCTATCTCCGATAACGGCGACATACGGAACGCTGTGCCGTGGTAAAGGCTACAAAACTTACACTTGTGCCAGGTGCATCCGGAGGTGAGTTGCAACAGCTGTGAGGAGGCTTCGTATGGCGGTCGCCATACTTGTCCTGTGAAATGAAGCTCAGGATATATCATATATCGATATTTTTGTTTAATTTTGTGATGCAAAATTAGGTGATTGTCAGAGTCAAAACAATAACTTACCGAAAGGTTTGCCCCTTACCGGAAAGTAGGTTTTGCTTGTTGTCAACCGTTTTTGTATTATCTGCAATGGCAAAAAAATTAGATTACGAATATTGCAAGGCAGCTCCGATGCTTGAATGGCTCGGCAACAAGTGGGCGCTCGTGGTTCTCGTGAAGATTTCAGAGTGCGAGCCGGTGCGTTTCAACGAATTGTACCGCAATATTCCCTCTGTTTCGGAGAAGGTTCTGTCGCAGGTGCTCCGTCAGTTGACAGCCGACGGTATTATACACCGTGAGTTATTTCCCGATGTCCCTCCCCGCACTGAATATTCGGTGACTGACTTCGGCAGGACACTTTTGCCTCATGTGGAAGCACTCATAGACTGGGGACGCGAAAATTTCGATACGATAATGTCAAACCGTCAAAGACACAAATAACGATCATGGAAATAAAATTCTGTCAGAGCTGCGGAATGCCGCTTACAAATGAAACCCTCGGCACGAATGTCGACGGTTCAACCAATGAGGATTACTGCGTTTACTGCTACAAGGACGGCAAGTTTGCGCAGGATATGACAATGGAACAGATGATTGACCACTGCGCGCAGTTCACGGATGAAATCAACAAGCAATCGGGACAGAATCTGACAAAAGAACAGGCAAAAGAAATGATGCGCCAGTTCTTTCCACATCTCAAACGCTGGAAAAACTGATTTTATGAGCAACGAAATTCTTTATATGCTTCTGCCGGACTATGCGGCGCATGAGGTGGTGTATCTCGCACAGGCGATAGCCTCCGATGAATATGCGTTGAAAGAGAATCCTAAATACGTCAACAAGGTTGTTGCTCCGACCATGGAGCCTGTCAGATCCATCGGCGGCTTCCGTACCTTGCCCGATTATTCGTTTGACACGATGCCTGACGATTATGCAGCATTGGTGCTTATCGGTGGATTCGGCTGGGCTACACCGGTTGCGGAACAGGTCGTGCCGATAGTCCGAAAAGCCATTGAGGGAGGTAAGACAGTAGGCGCTATCTGCAACGGGGCTTCGTTTATGGCAAAATGCGGGCTCCTTAATGCCGTCAGACACACCGGAAACGGCCTGGAGCAGCTGAAATCGTGGGGAGGTGAGAACTACACCAATCCTGACGGCTATGTCCACGCACAGGCGATAAGTGATAAAAATATCGTGACAGCCAATGGCTCCGCCACTCTCGAATTTGCGAAAGAGCTTCTGCTGCTGCTTGAGAATGACACGCCGGAACGGATAGAAATGTACTACCAGTTCAACAAACAGGGGTTCTGTAATCTTTTTCCTCTTTGAGCTCAGTCAAACCATGAAAGCTATAGAGTCAAACACTGAATTAATAGCGGCTTGCGGCCTTTATTGCGGTGCGTGTCGGAAATATCTTTCGGATAAATGTCCCGGATGCCATGATAATGAAAAGGCTACCTGGTGCAAGATAAGGTCTTGTACTAAAGGTAATGGTTATCATTCTTGTGCTGAATGTCGTGAGAATGTAGCTGAGTGTAAGATATATTCCAATCTTATGGGTAAGATATTCGCCTTTCTTTTCAGATCAGACCGTCCGGCTTGCATCCGCTACATCCGCGAGCATGGCGAGCAGGCTTTCGCCGAGGAAATGACAAGGCGTAAATGTCAGACAATGAAAAGAAAATAAAACCATGTTTATCGCAATTCTAACATATAAGAAACCGTTGAGCGAGGTTGACAGATTCCTTGCCGCACACCGTGAATATCTCGCCGATCATTATGCCGCAGGCGACTTTGTTGCTTCCGGTCCGCAGACACCTCGTATTGGTGGTGTGATTATGATGAAGGTTACAGACCGTGGTGCTATTGATGCCATCATCGCCCAAGACCCGTTCAATATCAACGGTATTGCCGACTATCAGATTGTAGAATTCACTCCGACAATGTTCTGCGAGCCGACACTTTCCGCTATCTTGGGTTGATGATAATGCGGTAATTCAAGAGAAAATGAAATCTAAGACACTAATAAGGAGAATTGCACTCAGTCTCAGTGCGTTTCTGTTGTTGGTCGCTGCCTTTACCTTATATGCCAACATGAAAGTCGAGCAGGCGGCAAAGGGACGCATATACACTGACGTGGATTCTGTTCCTTACAATAAATTTGCCCTGTTGTTAGGGACAAATCCCTTGAACCGGTGGGGACGGCCCAATTCTTATTTCACAAACAGGATAAATACCGCGGCGGAACTATATCATGCCGGAAAGGTCGATTTCATAATCGCAAGCGGCGACAACCACATAAAGGAATACGATGAGCCGACTGCGATGCGCGACTCTTTAATGGCGCACGGAGTGCCTGAAAGCAGGATAATTCTCGATTTTGCCGGATTCAGGACACTCGATTCCGTAGTTAGGGCGAAAAAGGTGTTCGGCTGTGATTCTCTGACAATAATATCTCAGGAAGATCACAATGCCAGAGCCTTGTATCTGGCGGAAGCCAACGATATGAATGCCATTGCAATAACGGCGCCTCTCCGTGCCGGGCGATGGGTAAGGACTATACTTGCTCTGCGCGAGTGGCTTGCCCGCGACAAGATGATGCTTGATATATGGTTCGGAAAGCAACCGCATTTCCTTGGTGAGAAACATCGAGTACCCGAAGTTATGAAACAAAAGAGCTATTCCACCGCGGACGGAATGACGATGCGAATCGTTGAGCCGAAGATTGTCAAAGCAGGGATTGACTCCCTGATTGTAGAGTTCAGTAATACTCGCAAGGATGATGGGATGACCGGGGAATGGTTCCGGATTGATAAGAAAGCCCCCGATGGCCATTGGCAGGAACTTCAGTATGATAGAAAATATGAAAATGGAGACGGAGAGGTGTTGTGCGTAGTGTTCAATGCCATAGGTTGGATTGTGCGTCCCGACACGCCATTTCAAATGACGGTAAAGCCGTGGTTCTACAAATGCGACTGGACTCCGGGGACATATCGCCTTGCAAAAACATTCAGTTATCCCCCTTATCCCCGTACTGAGTCGAGTGATACAGCATTTGTCGAATTTCAAATCAGATAATTTAGTGGTATAAAAGATATTAGAACATACATTTTACGAATTGGAATTATGCCATACATATCAATAGAAAGCGGCAAACTGACAGCTGAACAAAAACGACAGCTCATAGAACGGCTCACGGCCACTGCTTCCGAAATAACTCATATCCCGGTGCAGTTCTTTACAGTAACAATCAAGGAGTTGCCTGACGAGAATTTCGGCATAGGCGGCAAATCAATCGACGAAATAAAACGCAACTACAAACCATGAGCCTGACATTACGCCCATATCAACCTTCGGATGCCGCTGTGATTACATCGTGGCTTAAAAGCGAGTATCTAATGCGTCAGTGGTGTGCCGACAGATATGAACGTTATCCGGTCACGCCAGAAGATATGAACACATATCACGCGAGATACATTGACGGACAATGCTCTCGCGCCCTGACAATGACGGATGGCGACGATATTGTCGGGTACATCACCTTGCGCACTCCGGCAGATAAGCCTACGGAGCAACGATTGGGATTTGTCATCGTTGATGATTCAAAACGTGGTCGCGGTATAGGGAAGTCTCTTGTTACAATGGCAGTCAAATATGCCTTTGAAACGCTTGGAGCTACAAAAGTGTCACTCGGTGTCTTTGAAAATAATCCGTCAGCCATTCATTGCTATGAGGCGGCGGGATTCCATCGCGTATCGCTACCAGAAACCGAGAGTTACGAATGTCTGGGCGAAATGTGGAATTGCATCGAAATGGAATTATTATCATGAGCCAAAGGAATCTAAAGGATATGACTCTGGCAGAACTGTGGGAGCTTTTCCCGATAACTCTGTCTGCACATAATCCCGATTGGTCGGAATGGGCGAATGAAGAGATACTGGAGCTTTCAGCATTGCTGAAGGATTATAGTCCGATTATCAATCATATCGGTAGCACAGCCATTCCGAATATTCAGGCAAAACCGATAATTGATATTCTTGTCGAGATTGCGCACCATAATGATTGGCAACGGGTACGTGAGACGATGGAAGATGCTGGATACATCTGCATGTCTGTATCTGACATTCGCATGAGTTTCAACAAGGGCTACACACTCTACGGCTATGCCGACAAAGTCTTTCATATCCATTTTCACACCGTTGGCGACAATGACGAGATTTATTTCCGCGACTACCTTATTGCAAATCCAGGTATAGCCAAGGAATATGAAAAGTTGAAGTTATCCCTGCTTCCGGAATATAGAAATAACCGCGACGGATATACGGATGCCAAAGGGGAGTTTGTGCGGCATGTGATAGACTTGGCAAAACAGGAGGTGTGATGAAAGTCGTCAGGCCGAGAGAGGAGTTGCGCCAGTATGTGCGCTATTATTGGATTCTTGACAGCGATAAACCGTTCAGTGTCCTGACGTTTCCTATCGGTTGCCCCCAGATTATATTTCACCGCAAATCGTCTTTGTATATACCGGAAATAGGGCGGCGCCAAAATCCGGTCACAATCAGCGGACAAGTGAATTTTCCGGCACACATTCAGTCCGATGGGAATCTGGACATGATAGTGGTGGTGTTCTATCCGCATACCGTAGGAATGTTTATCGACACACCGCCTTCAACGTTTTATAACCTTGAAATCAACGGTTACGATATCGGAAACCGGGCATTGGACGAAACAGCTGCAAAAATCCTGCAAGCCCGGAACGGAGAGGAGTCCATCGCCATTCTTGAGAACTGGCTTATGACAAAGATAAATCCGACATTGAATCTAAGGAGGATAGCCGGCTCCATACACACTCTTTTGCGCTCTCCGTCTGTTGCGGTAAACACTCTTGCCGACGGTGCATGTCTGAGCCGGAAGCAATATGAACGGATATTTCGTGAACAGGTGGGCATGAACCCGAAAGAATATGCCCGTGTGGTCCGATTTCAGAAAGCAATGTGGATGTTGCAGTGCGGCTCTCGTGACTTTGCCGGTATTTCCGCGGAATGTGGTTACGCCGACCAGTCGCATCTTATCCGCGAGTTCAGGGCGATGAGCAGCCATACCCCCAAGTCACTCCTCAATCATTGTAAGCCATATTCCGACCTGTTTACGACGCCAACGGCATAATGTCCCTTTTATTCTATCAGCCGTAAAAACCATTACGTAATTTTGCATCAAAAAATGATGCAAGAAGTAGATCCGGCGCACACATCACGCGCCTACGCATTTGATATGTGGATGAAGGCTCCGATGCCTATGGTAACCTTGATTAAGACCCTTGATGTGTCCCGGTTAAGGCGCCTCAGCCGGAGATACGGACTGAAATTCAATATGCTGATGTGCTGGTGCATCGGCAAAGCCGCTTCAAGGATAAAGGAATTCTACATGCTTCCGGTCGGCGGGAAGCTGATGCAATACGATTCAATCGCGGTCAATACGATTGTCGCTGATTGCAGGGGAGAGGTGAGCTCGTGCGACATACCTTTCAGCCAAGACCTGTCAAGATTCAACGACGACTATCTCCGTTTGACGCGTGAGGTTGCAGACTTGTGCGAGAATCATGACATCACGGACAGCATGGTAATCGGCACTTCGGCATTGGCACAATATGACATTGACGGAGCTATAGGGATGTACAGCGGCGTATTCAACAATCCATTTATGATATGGGGACGCTACCGCAGAAATTGGTTCAGCACATACCTGACAGTATCCTTTCAATTCCATCACACGCAGATGGACGGAGCTCAGGCAGCGCGTTTCCTGTGCTGCCTTCAGGAAGAAATATCAGAACAGCCTCTTAGTCTATGATATATGTCGGGCTGTCACATATTTCATTTCTCAATGGAGAACAGTTCGGAAAGTACAGACGTTTAATAGAAGTATCCAAATTCATAAAAATGTTTCCCATAAAAAGAATAGTTATATTTACGCTTCTATCAATTTGTGTTATGACTACTAAGGCAAAACAATCCTATATTTTCCTTGCTCCCGGAGTAGAGGAAATCGAGGCTATGGCGACAATCGATGCTTTGCGCAGAGCTGAGATTCCGGTTGTGGCAGTCGCCGTTGATACGACGCTACAGATCAAGGGTGCCACCGGACAGACAATAGTTGCCGATTCCCTCATATCTGATATCGACATCAGTGCCGCCGACTGGCTTATCGTGCCCGGAGGAGTCCCCGGGGCACCGAATCTTCACGCCTCAAAGAGAGTCTCCGAGATGTTGCTTGCCCATTATCGTAAAGGCGGCCGCATTGCATCGATATGTGCCGGGCCGGCGGTGGTGCTTGCTCCATTAGGAATTCTCGAAGGCAAAAAGGCAACATGTTATCCCGGCTTAGGCGGGCAGATCAATAGCGGAGGCGGTGAGTACGTAGAGGAAAAAGTCGTGGTGGCGCCGAATCTGATTACCTCGGAGGGACCCGGAACGACATTGCCTTTTGCCATTGAAATCATACGCCAGACAAAAGGAGACGAAACGGCGAAAGATATCGCTGCCTCCATGATTGTCAGCTTGTAAATGGCATTGATATTTTGTATATTTGCATCGGATTGCGAATCACAATGTATAATGATTGAAACAGAAAGACTCCTTCTCCGGCCGTGGCGTGAAACCGATGCCGAGGCTCTGTTCACATATGCGGGCGACCCGGATGTCGGCCCGGTTGCCGGCTGGACGCCACACACATCCGTCGAGTATAGCCTTGAAATCATCAGGACCGTGTTTGCCGCCCCTGAGGTATATGCTGTCGTGCTTAAAGACACCGGCGAAGTTGTCGGCTGTTGCGGAGCGATGACCTCGAATGTCCCGCATACAGCTGAACTGAACCGGAGCGAGGCAGAGATCGGCTATTGGATCGGCAAGCCTTACTGGGGGCAGGGCCTTATTCCGGAAGCGGTCAATGCGCTGCTGTCGAGGTGCTTCAACGAACTGGGACTTCATACCGTGTGGTGTGGATATTATGACGGGAACACCAAATCAAAAAGGGTGATTGAGAAATGCGGTTTCAGATTCCACCACACCAACCATGATGCATTATCGCCCGTCGGCGACATCCGTACCGAGCATTTCTACACAATGACGAAAGAAGACTATCAAGACAGATTTAAGCAATCAGAATGACGGAGTTATTTGCATATTTGAAGGATGGCCGTATTTCCGATATTATCGGAGCATTAAAATACATATATGGAAAGAATGCTCTGTCAACGCTGGATGTGCATACGAAGCTGACAGCGTTATGTCTGACTCTTGGCCTGGATTTTAATGAGTTCGACAGACTGATTGTCGAGAATTCTCCGGTGCTTCGACCGGTAAAAGGCATTGCCTTTGAAGTGGCTTTCCAGCGGATTCTTGAGAGTGTCCGTGTTCCGGTACAGGATGTAGGAGGCGACGGGGATGTTGATCTCATAATCAACGGGCATCATGCTCAACTCAAAACGCCTAACTTAGGTGGCTGCAAGGGGGACGTGCTGGAATACAAGACTCATAAGACTCACGGCGCAAAGTCGGAAAAAGAATCACTGTCGTATTATCACAGCATCGAATCTTTTGCCGATTTTTTCGTGGGGCTGATCTCCTATCGTCCGTTCAGGGTGTTTGTAGTGCCCAAGGACATGCTTGAGCGCGTACAAAAAGACAGTTCACGAATTAAAAGTCCGTTCAAATTAAATGCTTCCGGCAGTTGCTATGTAAACCGCTTCGATCTCCTTGGCGTGAATCTGGACAACGCCGATTTTTCTTCCATTTATGCCACGGACGACGAACTGTTGCCTTTGACAAGCAGGGCGACGGGCCTGAAAACGGAGATTATAGTAGACACAATCCTTAGGGAATGTAATTTTCGCATATGGGACATGTCGATACGGGGTTTTGCGCGTGAGATAGCACTGAAAAAGGAGTTGCGCGCCGCCGGCATTCCGTTTGTAGGAAATCCTGCCGCTGTCAGGCCCGAGCGTGGGGATAAAAGCGACCTGGCCGTGCTGAATGACCGTTCTCGGTATCATTTTATTCAGGTGAAGGGCTGTTCTGTCAATAACTGCCGTTTTGACGGCGACATGAAGATTGCCACATAGACGCAGCTCACACGGGGTAGGGTAAATGATCATCCTACGCAAAGCCGACTGTATCTGGCCTCAGATTTCGATTATCTGGCCTTGTGCATCGACCCTCCCATTTCCAACCGGATAGGACTCGGCTCCGGGTGGGCGTTTTGCCTGATCCCGTCGTCGGAGCTGCGGCGTCATGCAAAATATGGCAACAGATACGCCTCCATGCAGACGTTTTCCAAAAACGATATCTTGAGATTCAGGGTTGGTTGCAGAGGTCTAATACAGGCTCTGCTTGAGTCCTGACTTCGTAGTTGGTGATTATCAGCTCGTTGCCCAACTGCCGACTTTCTCCTTTTTTGTTGGCCGAGCAATACAGCCATTGGAGTGGGTAAATATTGGCCCATGCGTAGAGTCTGCGCACTTCCGGAACATCGTCATAAGAGACGCAGAATTTATGCGGAGTCGTTCTCAGCACTTCCGCCAGCCTGATGTGGTCCTCTAATACGAACGATTTGGTATAGGCTCTTTTCTGGTCCGTGGCATAGTAGGGCGGATCGAGGTACATCATTACATCATGGCCGTTGGCCGGCAAGTTGATTATCTCCTCAAAATCACGGTTGCATATCGTCACCCCCCGCAGCTTCTCCCGAATGGCGGTGATGAACGCGCCCCAGTTCTGTGGCGGAGAACTTTTGCCCTCCTTGTAGCCCCATGCCGGCGCGTTGACGATGCCGCAGTAAGATGTCCTGTTCAGGTAGTACGTGCGGTATACCTTTTCATAAAAATCCTCCGGCACGTAGTTCTTGATCTGCGCGTGGCGCTCCCTGTTGGCAACCTCGGTCTTCAGGCGATCGATTATTCTGTCCGCCAATTCGGCGTCGGCAAAGGCCCGGTACATGTCGATGATGTCCGTGTCCAGGTCGTTGATGATATTATGTGCCGCTTTAGGCTTGGCAAAGAAAATGCTTCCGCCTCCGACAAACGGCTCCCGGTACTCGTTGTGGGCGACGTCGGCGAGGAAAGGCAGGATGTACTTGGCGGCGTAAAATTTGCCGCCGGGGTATCGGAACGGAGATTTTACGTAATCCCTGGATTTGGTATAGGGCCTGAGTACGTACATGTCAGTTCTCGAACATGGCCTGATCGCCGATGGTGTTAATCCTGAAGTTTGCAATAATCAGTTCGCTGCCGTTCTTGCGTTCTCCGTTTTGAACAGCGGAATTATCCACTCTGTAAGTGAATTGCATCTTGTAGAGGTTGGCCCATGCGTATAGCTCGCGTATCTCTGGCGCATCCTCGTAGGTGAGGAAGAAATCGTGAGGCGTCCGGCGCAGACATTCGGCGAGTCGGAGGTGGTCCTCCTCGTTGAATCCGTATCGGTAGTGCTTTTTCTTTGTTGGTCTGTAATAAGGCGGATCCACAAAAATCAGTACATTGTTCCCTCTGGGAGCCTGCCTTATGACGTCTTCGAAATCCGTATTCAGCAACTCCGCACCTTCCAGGAATTGGCCGCATGGCCGGATTCGTTCCTCCCACCGGTGAGGAGGAAGGCTGCGCTTGTCCCTGTAGCCCCAGGCAGGCGACGACAGTTTGCCGCTGAACGATGTCCTGTTAAGGTAATAATATTTGAACGCGATATCCAGATCGCTTTGTGGAACCAGTTCCAGCACTTCTTTCCATCTTTCCGGGCTGGCCGTTTCATCTTTCACGCGTTCTATCAGCCTTTCCCTGAGCTCCGGGTTCTGCATTACGCGGTATGTGGTTATCAGCTCCGAGTCAATGTCGTTAAGAATATTGAATTCTGATTTTGGTTTTGAAAAAAACACGCTTCCACCTCCGACGAAAGGCTCGCGGTATTCATCGTATTCTTTGTTAAGCCAGAACGGCGCCAGCAGATTCAATGCATAGAATTTCCCTCCGGGATAGCGGAAAGGGATGGGTTTTCGCTTGACTTTTACTGGAAAATATGATAATACCGGCATTCTATTTCTGGCAGTACGTTGGTTTATATCTTAGTTTCTGCGGGAGGCTTTGCTAATTCGAGTACAAAGTTAATGAAACATTTTTTGATTAAGGGGCAACCTCATTGTTTTTTTCGCGGTGCTATTATTTGGGAAGTTGGAGAATATTCAGTAATTTTGTGATTAATTGGATGAAATACCGTTTTTGCTAAAGGAGCCGATATGGACGTTAATGATAAAAATGCCGTTCCGGCAGCGCCGGCACGGCAGATGACCCCGGAGCAGGAGGATGCGATGGTTCAGGCCGCCTTCGATGAGGTGCTGCAGGGTTATCTGCGAAGCAATCACCGTAAGAAGGTCGAGATGATAGAACGGGCTTTCCGTTTCGCAAAAGAAGCCCACAAGGGAGTGCGTCGACGCTCCGGAGAGCCGTACATATTGCATCCTATCGCGGTGGCGCGCATTGCCAGTCAGGAAATAGGACTGGGGTCGACGTCGATATGCGCCGCCTTGCTGCACGATGTCGTGGAGGATACGGACTATACGGTAGAGGATATCGAGCACGCTTTTGGACACAAGGTGGCCCAGATAGTAGAGGGGCTGACTAAAATATCCGGCGGCATATTCGGCGACAAGGCGTCGGCGCAGGCTGAGAATTTCCGCAAGCTGTTGCTGACTATGAGCGAGGACATACGGGTTGTGCTGATTAAGATGGCCGACCGCCTCCACAATATGCGCACCTTGGGCGCCCAGCCGCCTCATAAGCAATACAAGATAGCCGGCGAAACTTTATATATATACGCGCCCCTCGCCCATCGCCTCGGCCTGTTTGCCATCAAGACCGAGCTGGAGGACTTGAGCTTCAAATACGAACATCCGGCTGAATACCGTAATATAAAGGCCAAGATTGCAGAAACTGAGCAGAGACGCCACGAAGCTTATTCCGACTTCGCCGCGCCTATACGTGAAAGACTCGACGCCATGGGCCTGAAATATGAGGCGCGCGACCGCGTGAAAAGTGTCTACAGCATCTGGCGTAAGATGGAAACAAAGCGAATCCCCTTTGAGGAGGTCTACGATTTGTACGCCATGCGCATCGTCTTCGATTGTGAGGACCCTGCCCGCGAGAAAGCCATCTGCTGGAATATTTATTCGGCAATAACCGACATTTATAGGCTGCATCCTGAACGCACCCGCGACTGGATCGTCACGCCAAAGGCCAACGGTTATCGCGCGCTGCACCTTACAGTGATGGGTCCTGACGGCAACTGGGTGGAAGTGCAGATACGTTCGCGCCGCATGGACGAGATAGCCGAGAAAGGCTTCGCCGCCCACTGGAGGTATAAGATCGGCGAGGGCGACGAGGAAAGCGAACTGAACGCCTGGCTGCGTACCATCAAGGATATACTCGAAAATCCCGAGCCGTCGGCCATTGATTTTCTTGATACTCTCAAGCTCAACCTGTTCGCGTCCGAGATAGTTGTTTTCACGCCTAAAGGCGAGCTTGTCACGCTCCCGGCCGGAGCCAGCGTACTCGACCTCGCGTTTGAACTGCACACGGAGCTCGGCATGCATTGTATAGCCGGCAAGGTGAACCACAAGCTTGTGCCGTTGAATCACCGTCTTAACAGCGGAGACCAGGTGGAAGTGCTGACGTCGAAGAGCCAGACACCGCAACCCGAGTGGGACGGCTTCCTGGTTACGGCCAAGGCCAAGACTCGATTGCGCGCCGCCATGCGCAAAACCCGTCAGCCGCTTATTGCCCGAGGCCGTGAGATTCTTGACGGCTGGTTTGCCGACAATGGCATATCTCCGTCACCTGCGGTTCTGTCGAAACTTCTCGGCACATACCATGCTGCGAATGCCGATGACCTCTATTATCAGCTCGGCGCGGACGAGATTGTGCTCGGTGACTTTCTTGTCGAGACTCTGCGAAAGCAGGAAGGGAAAAATTCCACCGGCCTGTTTAGCCGCATTCTGCGTCTCGGAAAGAATAAGCCTGCGGCGGATTCTGCCGAAAAACCGGCTGAACACGGAACGGGTGTTGCCCTGCCGGTCGTTGTGAAGTCGCCGGGTAAAGTCAATCCTAAGGAAACTTATGTGCTGCACGTGGACGAGGACGGAAGCGCCAACTTCCGGCTCTGCGATTGCTGCCGTCCTATCCCGGGCGACGATGTCATGGGCTTTATCGCCGACGACGGCATTGTGGAGCTGCACGCCCTCACGTGCGAGCGTGCGGCGGTGCTGAAATCGGCATATGGACCGCGTATTGTAGCCACGCGATGGGACAATCCGCGTATTCGCTTCATGGTTCATGTCCGCATAGAGGGCATTGACCGTCACGGCATACTTCAGGAACTTATTTATATGATTTCCACACATATGGCTATAGATATACGTCGACTTGAGATTGAGGCGACATCCAATGTGTTCCATTGCGACCTCTGGGTGCGTATCGCCGATGCCGGCATAGCCTCCGATCTTTGTCGCCGTGTGCTTGCTATTGATGGTGTTCAGAGTGCAACCCGCATAAAATGAATATGACGAAACTATTCTCACGCAACCGGGTGATATGGCAGGCCACATTGGCCGCCATTACGGTAGTGCTTGTGATGCTATGCTTTCCTCAGGCCGATACTACGTATTATAAATATGAGGAGGGACGGCCGTGGAACTATTCCAAACTGATTGCGCCGTTTGATATTCCGGTGCATCCGGATTCGGCCACCTTACGCCGTATGCGTGATACGCTTGATGCCCATTTCGTGCCTGTGTACCGCATAAATCAGCTCCTTGTCGACAGCATAGTGCATGCTCTGCCGCAGGGGGCGCACCGTCAGGCCACAGCCTCGCGGCTGCGTCGCATATATGCCTCTGGAGTGGTGGACAGCGAGACACGCCACAGCATCGCTGCAGGGAGGCTGCCACGGGTACGCATTCTTGACAAGAACGTATTGAGCGAGATGAGTACTTCCGCTTTCTCGTCGCCTGCCGATATTTATCTCCGTCTTGACTCCACTGCCGCCGATTCCTCCACGCGGCAATATCTTGCCATGGCGCTCCCGGCTTTGCTGCGGCCCAACGTCGTGTATGATTCTGTCGAGAGCAGCCGCCACTACGATTATGATTATCTTACGCTTACGGCTGACCGCGGAGTCATTCAGCAGGGGCAGACCATCGTGGACAAAGGGACTGTAATCACGCCGCAGGATTTTACCAACCTGCAGACCTACGAGAGTATGGTCCACGATCAGGTGCGGGGCACGGCATCATCCGACACTCTCATGCTCCTCGGACGCCTGCTTTACGTAGCTCTGCTGATTGCAATGCTCGTGTGCTACTATCATTTCTTCTGTCCGGCTGTGTCGGATAATCCCCGGGCCTATATATTCGTGATGGCTTTGGTATTTATATTTTTCATGCTTTCGGCCTTAATGGAGCGAAACGTCGCTATGGGCATATATCTTGTGCCGATGGCTATCACGGCCGTACTGATGCAGACATTCTTCGACGGGCGTACGGCTCTTGTGACCTCGTTCGTCATCATTGTCCTGTGCGGAGCCCTGGCATCGTTCCCTCTTGAATACATCTTTCTTCAGGCGGCCGCGGCATCGGCTGCCGTATATTCGCTGCGTGAGGTGACGCAGCGCTCTCAGATGCTGCGCGCATCGGCGTTTGTAGGAATTGTGAGCATAGTGGCGTATCCTACCGTCGAGCTTATGTTCAACGGCTCGTTCGACGGATGGTCGTGGCGTATGTTCATCTTCCTCTGTTGCAGCGCGGCGCTGGTTCAGCTCGCCTATGTGCTGATGTTCGCTGCCGAACGCCTCTTCGGTTTTGTCAGCAAGATTACGCTTGTGGAGTTGGCCGATACCAACAATCCTTTGCTCCGCCGGCTGAGCGACGAGTGCCCGGGTACTTTCCAGCATTCTTTAGCGGTATCGAATCTTGCATCCGACGCGTCGCGCCTCATCGGAGCAGACACCATGCTCGTTCGTGCCGGCGCCATGTACCACGACATAGGCAAGCTGCGCAATCCGGCTTTCTTTACGGAGAACCAGCATGGCGTGAATCCGCACGACACCCTGCAGCCGCAGCAGAGCGCCCGCATCATCACTTCTCATGTGAGCGACGGCCTGCGTCTCGCCGACAAGGCCGGACTTCCCGCAGTGGTGCGCGACTTTATCTCGCAGCATCACGGCCGCGGACTTGCCAAGTATTTTTACATCACGGCGTGCCGCAATGCCGAAGAAACCGGTGCCGGCTCTGTCGACAAGGCTGATTTCGCATATCCCGGCCCGAATCCGCAGTCGCGTGAGGCGTCGCTGCTGATGATGGCCGACAGTGTGGAGGCGGCAAGTCGTTCGCTGCCGGACTATACGGATAAAAGCATCACCGATCTTGTCAACCGCATTATCGATACCCAGATAGCCGACGGGCTGCACAATGAATCTACGCTTTCTTTCCGCGACGTACCGGCCATAAAGGAAGCGTTCGTCAAGCGATTGAAGACGATGTATCATGCCCGTGTCCCATATCCGGAAGCTCCGAGGCATCAATAGCTTTTGTCTGCAATTTATCCGGGTCTTCCACAATAAAAGCACCTTTGCGGCGTTTATCATTCTGATGAAATCAATCCGACTGACATTTCTCCTTGCATTGGTGCTGATGGGCGTAGCCGCGTCGGCGCGCGACTTCAACGACAAGTTGATGAACCGGCCTTATGCCGATTCGCGCCGTTTTCATCTCGGATTCTCTATCGGAGTACACACCGAGGATCTGATGCTCACGCACAACGGCTACATCACCGACGACGGCCAGCAGTGGCGTATAGAACAGCCGTCGTATCAGCCCGGATTCTGCGTCACGGGCTTGATAGCCATGCGTCTGAGCAATTATTTCTCGCTGCGTTTCTCGCCGGGTATGTATTTCGGTACGCGTGATTTGCGTTTCCGTGAGGTGAATTCAGGCGAGACTGAGCGTCAGAGCGTGAAAAGTACATTTGTGGTGCTCCCGTTTGACATAAAGGCTGCCTCGGCACGCTACCGCAACGTGCGCCCCTACGTCGTAGGAGGCATCATGCCGGCTTTTGATGTGTCGAAACGCCGCCGCGACTACATTACGCTGAAAAACAGCGACCTGTATCTCACTGCCGGCTTCGGCTGTGATTTCTATCTGCCGTACTTCAAATTCATTCCGGAAGTGAAGTTCTGTTTCGGTCTGTCTGACGTGCTGCGCCACGACCGTCCGGATCTTGAGGATGACCCGTCATCGTTGCGCTTCACGCAGTCGCTGAAGAAGGCGACATCAAAAATGATTGTACTTACATTCTACTTTGAATAGGCCATGCCCCGGATTCTGCGTCATATCGTCATAACGTTGCTTTGTTTTTCGGCAGCGGCCGCAGCCTCGGCTCAGACCGATGCCTTGTTGTCGCAGGCCTATGCAGTGCCTACGTACTATAATCCCGGTTTTGCCGGTTCAACCGATATGCTGCGCATCCGTGCGGCCGGCCGTCTGCAGTGGATTGGTATCGACCATGCTCCCAAGACGTTTCTCGGCACAGCCGATATGCCGCTGACCCTGTTCGGCAAGAAGTTCGGCGTGGGTGCGGTAATCTCTCAGGAAAGCTATGGCCTGTATTCCACATTGCAGATGGGTGCCCAGGGCGCCTTCAAATTCAAGAAATTCGGAGGCACATGGTGCGTCGGAATACAGTTAGGCATGTTCGATCAGGGCTTTCGTGGCTCGGAGGTGATTTTGCCTGACGACGATGACTTTCATGAAGGCAATGATGACGCCATACCCACCACCGACGTGCATGGCACGGCTTTCGATATGGCAGCCGGTCTCAGCTACAGTCACAAATATTTCACGGCCGGCATAGCCTGCTCGCACCTGATGTCGCCGACAGTGACACTGCGCACCGACACGGGAGGCTCCTCCGGTTCCGGAGGTATCAGCCGCGCTGCCGAGTCCGGCGATGGAGGCAGCGTCGCATCCGGCGAGAACGAATTTATCTACGAGGCAAAGCGTACGCTCTATTTCCAGGCCGAAGGCAATATTCCGATACGCAATACGTTATTTGATATAATGCCTTCGGTGTTGGTGGCTTCGGACTTTACGAACACCTCGGCTGTAATCCTCGCCCGGGCCCGCTACCGTAAGTTTCTGAGTTTCGGTGTGGGCTACCGCTGGAATGATGCCGTGGTTGCCACTGTGGCCGCAGAATTCAAGAATTTCTTTGCCGGCTACAGTTTCGACTATTCCACGAGTTCGATAGCAAAAGCATCTTCCGGAAGCCACGAACTGTTTATCGGCTACAGCCTCCGCATCGACACCGGCGATAAGAACAAAAACAAGCATAAAAGCATCCGCATAATGTAATGGATATGAAAAGGATACATAATATACTCTTAGGACTGACAGCGTTTGTAGCGTTGCCGCTTGCCGTCTCCTGTGCTTCCGGCAACCGTACTGCGGCAGTCGGCGGTGAGGTCACGGGGGTAGGGGGTACCGCCTGGGCCGAGCCTACGCCCTACGGTATGGTGCTCGTGGACCGCGGCTCCGTAGAGATGGGGCCGCAGAAAGCCGACAGCGCATGGAATATCGCGGCCAATCCGCGTGGCGTTACTGTCGATGCCTTCTGGATGGACGAGACTGAAATTACCAACGCCAAGTACAAGCAGTTTGTATTCTGGGTGCGCGACAGTATCATCCGCGAGCGTCTTGCCGATCCCGCCTATGGCGGCAACGAGGATTTCAAGATTGAAGAGGACCGCGAGGGCAATCCTGTCACTCCGCATCTCAACTGGAACAAGGCTATTCCATGGCGCAATCCCAATGAGGACGAGCAGCGGGCTATCGAGAGCCTTTACCGCACCAATCCCATCACTGGCGCACGCGAACTTGACGGTACGCAGCTCAACTACCGCTATGAGGTATATAACCACACCGAGGCTGCCAAGCGACGCAACAGGCTCGATCCGGCACGCCGCGAGTATAACACCGACCTGCCTGTGCCGACCGATGTGCCTGTGATAAGCAAGGACACCGCATGGATAAACGATGAGGGCGAAATCATCCGGGAGACCGTCACTCGCGGTCTTACCGGCGATTACGATTTCCTCAACACCTATATTGTCAATGTCTATCCGGATACTACGGCATGGGTCAACGACTTTGAGAACGCCTACAACGAGCCTTACGTGCGTATGTACTTCGCTCATGGCGGCTACAGCGATTATCCTGTCGTAGGCGTGAGCTGGGAGCAGGCCAACGCCTTCGCCAACTGGCGCACCGACTATCTCAAGCGTTCGCTCGGCCGCAGCGGCATGCATATCGAGCCGTATCGTCTCCCCACTGAGGCTGAGTGGGAGTATGCGGCGCGCGCAGGTGTAAGCGAGAACATGTATCCCTGGGAGGGTGACCTTACCATGAGTGATGACAAAGGTTGCTTCTATGCCAACTTCAAGCCGGCCGAGGGCAACTTTGTCCGTGACGGTCATGTCATCACAGCGCGTGTGGGCACATATGCTCCAAACGATTTCGGCCTCTATGATATGGCCGGCAATGTCAGCGAATGGACTTCCACGGCCTTTACCGAAAGTGTCGGCCGCCTCACGTCCGACCTCAATCCCGAGTACCGCTACGACGCAGCCCGCGAGGACCCCTACCGCATGAAGCGCAAGATCGTGCGCGGCGGTTCATGGAAAGACGTGGCGCACAACATCCGTTCCGATCTCCGCATGTGGGAATATCAGAACGAGCAGCGCTCCTATATAGGTTTCCGCTGCGTACGCTCGCAGATAGGGTTCGCCCGCGGCACCAAACAGAACAAGAACAACAAGTAGTCCCCACCTCCTCCTGACACAACATAAAATGGGAAAAGTAAAATATTATCGCAACGCAATCTCACGCTTCATAAGCAGTGAGCACGGACAGCGTTTCTTCAACTTCGCCTACAGTATCGGTGCGGCCATCGTCATATGGGGCGCTCTGTTCAAGATTCTTCATCTGCCCGGCGGCAACGCTCTCCTGTCCATAGGTATGGGTACGGAGGTGCTGATGTTCGTCCTGACGGCTTTCGACCGTCCTCCGCGTGAGTATAAGTGGGAACAGGTGTTTCCGCAGTTCAGCGACGATGATAACGAATCAGAGCCCGGCACTGTGGTGATAAACCCTCAGGAGCCTGTTCATATGCCTGCATCAGACGGCCGTCCTGTTGTCACGCCCCGTGCGGCAGGCGATATGCCTTCGGCCGATGGCGGCGATGCCGCTGCCGACGCCATGGCGTCTGTGGCCGAGGAGATGGCCCGTCTGCGTGCCACTACCAAGGCTCTTAACGAGGTGAGCGAGACGCTGCTCGCAAGCTACAAGGCAATAACCGAAAATTCCGCCAGCATCACGGCCGCCAGCACAGGATATGCCGACCAGATGCAGGCTCTCGACCGCAATCTCGCAGGACTCAATACCATCTACGAGATACAGCTCCGCAGCGTTTCCGGTCAGCTTGATGCCATCGATCGCGTCAATCAGGGCATAAAGAGCATCAGCGATATGTATGCCAAGGCATCCGAGGCCGGTGTCGATTACTGTCAGGAATCCGAGAAGATGGCACGCTACATGCAGCAGCTCAATCAGGTTTACGAACGCATGATTACGGCCATGACCGTGAACATGTACCGTCCGCCCATGCCTGGGGCTCCTGAAACTCCCGAAAAATAACCTTTTGAAATCAAGTTATAATGGGAGCTAACAATACAAGACTGTCACCGCGTCAGAAGATGATAAACCTCATGTATATCGTCCTGACCGCCATGCTCGCGCTCAACGTATCGAGCGATGTGCTCGACGGCTTTACGCAGGTGCATGACGGACTTAATCGCTCCAATACGAACGTCGTGACCCGAAATGACGCCATTTACGGTCAGCTTGAGGCGCTCGCGGTGCAGAATCCCGAAAAGGCCGGTCCATGGCTCGAAAAAGCCTCTGAGGCCCGTGGACTTACTGCCCGGATGCTGGCTTCTATCGACAGTCTCAAGCTTGAAATCGTGCGTAAGGCCGACGGCAAGGACGGCAATCCTGACGACATCGTCAACCGTGACGACCTTGAGGCCGCTGCCGTGGTGATGCTGTCGCCGGGCAATTCACGAGGCCGCAAACTACGTGAGAGCGTCGACGTCTACCGTGAGATTATAGCGAGCATGACTGCCGATACGGTAAAGAAATCCAATATACGGGCAGCCCTCAATACCGATCCTATACGCAGGGCAGGCATTCTTACCCCTCAGCCCTGGGAAGAGGCCAAGTTCGACCAGCAGCCTGTTGTGGCTGCCGTCACGCTTCTTACCAAGCTTCAGAATGACATCCTCTATGCCGAGGGTGAGATTCTCGGCCACATGCTCAGCCAGATTGACGCCGGTGATGTACGCGTAAATGAATTGAACGCCTACGTGATGCCGCAGTCGCGCCTCGTGATGCGCGGCGGCAAATACAGTGCGAACATCGTGCTTGCCGCCGTGGATACCACGCAGCGCCCGGTAGTGTTCGTCGACGGCAAGCAGCTTACAAATGACCGCGGACTCTACGAGATATCCACAGGGACTACGGGCAAATTCAGCTATAAGGGATACCTTGAGGTGCCGCATGGCGACGGTTCCACCACACGCCATCCTTTCGAATCGGAATACACCGTCATCGAGCCTATGGCTACCGTAAGTAACACCATGATGAATGTGCTGTATGCAGGAATCGACAACCCCGTGGGCATATCCGTCCCCGGTGTGGCAATGAACGACATTTCTGCCACAATGACTAACGGCACGCTCTCGCGCACCGGCGACCACTGGACCGCACGTCCGGCCGCCGTGGGAAAGGAGGCTGTGGTTACGGTCACGGCCAATATGGACGGCCGTCCCGTCACGGTGGCTACGACAAGTTTCCGTGTGCGCAAGTTGCCGGATCCTACGCCTTATATAGCATTCCGCGATGCGCAGGGCAATATCGACAGCTACAAGGGAGGCAAGGGCTTCGCAAAGACGCTGCTCCTTCAGGCCCCCGGACTTGAGGCCGCCATCGACGATGGCCTTATAGACACCAAATTCCGTGTGCTCAGTTTCGAGACTGTGTTCTTCGACTCGATGGGCAACGCTATCCCGGAGGTGAGCGACGGCGCGTCGTTCTCCGCACGCCAGCGCCAGTCGTTCCAGCGTCTTCAGCGTGGCAAGCGGTTCTATATCTCGCGCATCAAGGCAGTAGGTCCCGACGGTATCACACGCGACCTTTCGCCAATGGAAGTAATTGTGAATTAACTCAGACAAACATATGAAAACTATCAGCCGCAAAATACTGATTGCCGGACTTATGGCCGCCATATCCGCAAGCGTTTTCGCCCAGAACGACGGCAGCGTTGTGCGTCGTCGCACCGGAGGCGACCGCACTCGCCCCGGCCAGGAGCAGTCCGGCCCTCAGATGTCGGAGCGTGTCAGGAATTTTTATAATGCTGATGCCTCGAAGTCCGTCAGCGATGCCGACTTGCAGTGGATGCGCGTGATATACCGTCAGATCGATCTCAACAAGGACAAGAACGCCGCCTTGTATTTCCCTGAGGAACCTCTGGAAGGGCAGGAGAATCTTTTCCGCATAATAATGCGCCTCATGGCCAACAACCAGCTTCCCGCCTATGAGTATCTTGACGGGCGCGAGGTGTTCACCGATCAGTATCGTGTGAAAGTGCGCGACGTGCTCGACCGGTTCCACATCCTCTATACGGATGCCAAGGGCAGCACGGAGAAGAATCCCCGTTTCGTCATTGAGGAAAGCGACGTGCCCAGCAACGAAGTGCTGTCGTATTACGTGATAGAGCGCTGGCAGTACGACACGCGCCATAACCGTCTCCGTCCCCACATCGAGGCAATATGTCCCGTGCTGCACCGCAGCGGAGATTTCGGCGGTGAGGCCGTGCGTTATCCTATGTTCTGGATTCGCTATAACGACATCCGTCCGTGGCTGACGCAGCAGACCATTTTCATAGATGACAACAACAACCTGCCTACATGCACCTACGATGATTTCTTCACTCTTGCGATGTACGATGGCGAAATCTACAAAACGCGCAATCTCAAGAATCGTTCGCTGATGCAGCTATATCCCAATGCCGACGAGCGCAAACGCGTGCAGGACAGCATCCAGGCCAGTCTTGACAGCTTCGAGAACAAACTTTGGGTGCCTACGCGTGAGGAGGTGATAGCAGCCCGTGAGGCCCGTGAGAAAGGCGACTCGGCAAGCGTCTCGACTTCCGATGACAACGCCAAACGCGCAGTGCGCAGCAACCGCCGTTCGCCGCGCAAGCCCGCGGCCCGTCAGGCCAAGGTGAAGCAGAGCAAGCCCAAGAGTGTGAAGGGCTCCTCGTCGTCCAACGCCGCGCGCAGTGTAAGACGTCGCAAATAGTTTTGATTTTTCGCAGGAAATTTGTAACTTTGCGGACGTAAACGCGATAGTAGCTCAGTTGGTAGAGCATCAGCTTCCCAAGCTGAGGGTCGCGGGTTCGAATCCCGTCTATCGCTCATTGTCAAGCCTCCGGGACTTTTGCCGGAGGCTTTTTTAAGAGGCTTAAGTACATAATCGAATTTACAGTAATATGATCACACAGGAACAATTAAAAGAGACTTTTGAGCGCAAGCTGGCGCTGAGGAGGTATCTTTGACATCGACAGCAAGAAAATCCAGGTAGAAGAAGAGGAACTGCGTACGCATGTGCCCGACTTCTGGGAGCATCCCAAGGAAGCACAGGCGCAGATGAAGAAAATCAAGGACATACAGCAGTGGCTTGACGGCTACCGCGATGTCGAAAATGCATGCGGAGAACTGGAAGTAGGCTGGGATATGGTCAAAGAGGGCCTCATGGAGGAGCATGAACTTGACGAACTGTATGCCACGGCCATAAGGATAATCGAGGACCTTGAGCTGCGCAATATGCTGCGCCGCGAGGAGGATAAGCTCGGCGTCGTGCTTAAAATCAATTCCGGAGCCGGCGGTACCGAGAGCCAGGACTGGGCCTCGATGCTTATGCGCATGTATCTGCGCTGGTGCGAGCAACACGGCTACAAGACAAGCATAGCCAACCTTCTCGATGGCGACGAAGCCGGCATCAAGTCCTGCACAATCAATGTGGAGGGCGATTTTGCCTACGGCTATCTCAAAAGCGAGAACGGCGTACACCGTCTCGTGCGTGTGTCGCCGTACAATGCTCAGGGCAAACGTATGACCTCGTTCGCCTCTGTATTCGTGACGCCGCTTGTCGATGATACCATCGAAGTACGTGTTGACCCGGCATTGCTCTCATGGGATACTTTCCGTTCCGGAGGCGCCGGCGGTCAGAACGTGAACAAAGTGGAATCAGGCGTACGTCTGCGCTATCAGTTCACCGACCCTTATACCGGCGAGAAAGAGGAGATACTCATTGAGAACACCGAGACGCGCGATCAGCCCAAGAACAAGGAGAACGCAATGCGTCAGCTGCGCAGTATTCTTTACGACAAGGAACTCCAGCACCGCCTGCAGGAGCAGGCCAAGGTGGAGGCCGGCAAGATGAAGATCGAATGGGGCTCGCAGATACGCAGCTACGTGTTTGACGACCGCCGCGTCAAAGACCACCGCACGGGTTGGCAGACCAGCGATGTTGGCGGTGTGATGGACGGTGACCTCGACGGTTTCATCAAGGCTTACCTCATGGAGTTCGCAGGCTCCGAGGAGGAGAAGTAAAGAAAGCTTGTAAAGTGACTTGTAAAAGCCTGGCGGCTTCCCTTGCAGGAGACGTCAGGCTTTCATATGTACGTCCATCTGCGGGAACGGGAAGTTGATGCCTGCCGATGGCAATTCTTTGTATATCTTTTCGTTGATGTCGTAGAAAACGCTCCAGTAGTCATCGCGGTGTACCCATGCGCGGGCTTTGAGCACCACGCTGCTGTCGGCAAGTTCGTCAACTACTACTGATGGCGACCGGTCCACCTTTGCAACATGGCTGATGATGCGTTCGTCCATCGCATAGACAGCCCATGGGTCGGATTTTTTTGTCCTACGTCCCAGCAGGCGTCCCAGCAGTCCGCGTTTAGGTTTTGGCGCGTCCGTGGCGTTTTCGTTTTCAGGGGATTTGTTTTTGGTGGCTTCAACTCTTGCCCTGCGGGTATCTTCCACATATTTTTCAACTATGCGGTTGTCGCCATGCAGTATCTTCAATATGGCCTTACGTGCGGTTGCGACATCGTCGCCGTAGCTGATGCTCACAGTCCAGTCGGCACGTCGGTAATCCTCGCGGCTCCAGTTGGTGATGCTGCCGGTGCTGAGACCGCCGTTTGGCAGAATGAGGCTCTTGTTGTCGTAAGTGTTTATGATGGTGTGGAATATCTGTATCTCACGCACATAGCCCGCATATCCCTGTGTTTCTATGTAGTCTCCGACACGGTACGGCTTTATGAGGAGAATGAGCACACCGCCGGCGAAGTTCTGGAGTGTGCCGCTTAAGGCCATACCTATCGCTACGCCTGCCGAGGCGAATATGGCTATAAACGATGATGTCTCTATTCCGAGAATACCGATTACTGTAACCACCAGGATAAAATACATCACCATGCGAACGAGGCTCAGCAGGAAAGTGCCGAGCGACTGGTCGATGTGGCGCCTGATGAAGATGCCGGCAAGAAGCCTGTACAGCTTGTTGATGATGAAGCGGCCGAGGTAGAATACCAGAATGGCTATCGCCAGGTTTATGGCGAGACGGACGAGGCCGGCTACGATGGTGTTGATTAGCTCATCCACCGGAAGTGACCGCAGCATGCTCAGTTCTTCATGCACGTCGGGCACCGAATCCGGTACGGCTGCGGGAGGCGTAAACTGTAGATGTATCATTTTGTCCAGGGTAGGGTACCGGCTACATCCGTGGCCCATTGCAGGCTGTTGTAGCCGTATAGGTTTATGTCGGCGGCACTGCGGGGCGTGAAAGTGCTGAGGCCGCAATGACGCTTGATGTCAAGTCGGTTGAATATCTCGGGAGTGGCGGCACTGTACAGTACACTGCGGCGCAGTGCCTCGCGCCACTTGTCCAGCGCCTCCTTGTTGGTGGCAATACGCTCCATATAATCCTCCATGTCGAAGAAACGGCATGTAGTGCCGCGTTCGAAGGCCTGAGGGGTTGTGCCGGAATTCAGAGGGGTGGCCGTTGTGTAGACAAGGCGCGTGGCTGCGGCAAGGTCGTCCAGGGCGCCGGTAGAGATTACGCTTATGGTGCAGGTGCGGCCGGATCCGGTTTTTTCATCATAGAGGTTGAACGTGTTGGCCGCCGCGCCTTTCAGGTCAGGCTCCCGCTTTAAAAGAAGCGGAATATTGGCATCGTATGGCATGCCGTAGTTCGGCAATTCGGTCACGCTGCCTACGATGTAGTCGGTAGCGTTGCGTAGTTCGTACGCAACCTCCACCGATGCCATGTGGCAGCAGTCGAAGTACACATAGTCGAAGCCGCGTCCTTGAAGCGCCTGTGCCAGAGACGTTATGTTCATGCTTCTGGTTCCGTCAAGGCCGAAAGCGCGTTTTTTCCCTGCATCGGGGTCTGCCCATCCGTCCTCAAGCCATCCCGAGCCGTGGCTCCATAGCACGAGGCCGTAAGTTTCGGCCGGCGCCAGACGCTTCATGTCGTCGAATACGCGCGTCATCCGGGCTATGCTGACGGCCGGCTCCGCGTCGTCGTATATGAGCAGGGTGTCTATATTGCCTTTAGCGTTGATTTCTTTCAGTACGCTGCGCCCTTTGCTGCTCTGGTGCATCAGCAGGAGGCGCCCTTTGCCGAGGCCTCCCGAACGGGCGGCGGCCCGCATCTCTGTGATGTCGGCGTCATCGTAGCCTCGCTGCCCGAGGTCGTTGTTGGCGACCATGTACACAAGCAGAGTGCGCTCCGCGGTAGCCGGAGGCGTTGGTGCCGGCTCATCGCCTTTATTGCCGCAGGAGGCAATGCTGAACGCGATGCATAGGATAAAAACGAGTCTTTTCATAAGATACAAAGTTACGAAAAAGGCCGCAGATACACAAATTCAAAAAAAAGCGGGGGCCGCGATCTTTCCAGCCGCGGCCCCCGCCGGTTATGTCTTGAATGAGAATCCTATCAGAATCCGCCCCAGCGGCAAGCTATCTGTTGCAGACTGTTGCAACCTATGGTGCGGAGATCGGTAAGCATGTTGTAGCGGCAGTTGATATAGGTCAGGTTGCTGTCGAAGCTTACGTCGAGCATTGTCAGTTCGTTGTTGTTGCAGAGCAGACGCTGCAGGAATGTCTGGTTGCTCAGGGTCAGAGTGGTGAGGTCGTTGTAGGAGCAGTCCACGAAGATGAGCTGCGGGCAGCCTTCCACACTGAGCGAGGTGAGGTCGTTGTAGGAGCATACGAGGTCAAGCAGGTTCTTGCAGTCGCGCATTGCCAGGCTCTTCATGTTGTTGTCGGTGCAGAGGAAGGTGCTGAGGCTCGGCAGATTGCTGACTATGAGGTTGCTGATTTCGTTGTCGTCCACATTCAGGTTCTGCAGGTTGGTGACGCCGGAGAGTATCAGCGAGGTGAGCTTGTTGTACCCGGCATAGAGGTTCTTCAGCTCGGTGCAGTTGGTCACGTTCAGCTGCTCGAGATGGTTGCCGAGCACGTTGGCGGTAACAAGTGTGGCGGAGTTGCTCAGGTCAAGGCTAACGAGGTAGTTGTTGGCCAGATTGAGCGACTTCAGCAACTGAAGGCCGCTGATATTGATGTCGGTCAGGCGGTTGTTGTTGGCCTGTAGTTTTGTGATCTGCGGACAGTTGTCAACTGCGAATTCCGTAAGACGGTTGCGCGAAACGTTCAGTTCGGTCAGCGATGTTGCGCCCTTTGCCGTGAAGCCCGTGAGACGGTTGCGCGACACATCCACTTTTGTCAGGCCCGTGAAGCCGCTGAGGTCGAGAACGCCGGCGAGCTTCTTGTCTTTCCACTCGATAGCGGTGATGTGACCGTTCTCCACGGTCACGCCTTCCCATGTGGCGGGGTCGTTGCCGGTTATGCGCAGAGCTTCGGCGTTGGTTGCGCTTTCTACTGCGGGCTGTGCGAGGAAAGCCTTGATTTGTCTGAGCTCGTTCTTGTTCACGTTCTGTGCGAACAGTGAAACGCTGCTTATAGCTACAGCAAGCAATAATGCGATTTTTTTCATATCAGGATAAATAAGAGAGTTAGTAATTCCGTTTTTGTGTCGATTTCGTTTGTTTTACTTACCAAACAAGCATCCATCTAAAATAGTTTTGAGGGACGCAAAAAAAAATTAACAAAAATCATTGATGTTTTGTAATACAGCGGGTTTTCCGTAATTTTGCACATTGCGATGAAAAGACTTTGGCTTTACTTCCCTGAAAATGATCTGGCTCTTGCAGCCGGAACTGCCTGCTATACCGCGCCGCCTGCGGCATGGGCGCTTCATATGGCCGGCGAGGCATTGCCGCTGTGGATGGCTGGTCCGGGGGACCGCATTCTCTGCTCCGGACTTAATGCCCGGTGGCTGGCCGAGACGTGTAGCCGTTTCAATATAATAGATGTGGATGTATACGACCACCGTTCGGCCGGTCTGACTGCCTCTCCCTGGGGATGGTCGGAGGCGTCGCGGCGCATGCTGGCCGACGGCGGGTATCCCGAGGCGCAGCTGCCGAGTGCCGATGCGATCGCGCGTCTGCGTGACTTGTCGCACCGGCGCACAGCGGCGGCCTTGGCCGAACGTCTTCAGCCGGAATTTCCTTTCCGTATAGCGCCGGCTGCCGTCGAGGCTGCCGACATATCGGGTGTAGAGGATTTTCTGAAAACTAATGGCGCCGTCATCGCCAAATCGCCGTGGAGCAGCAGCGGGCGCGGCCTGGTGCGGAGCCGGAATATGCCCCGCGAGGCGTTCCTGCAGCAGACGGCAGGAATAATTCGCCGCCAGGGCAGCGTCATGCTTGAACGTGAGTATGACAAGGTGCTTGATTTCGCAATGCTGTTCGAGGCCGACGGAGTAGGAGGCGTTTCGTACAGAGGGTTGTCGCTTTTCGATACTTCGGCGCGTGGAGCCTATACTTCCAACGTGGTGGCGTCGCAGGACGTAATACGCGCCCGCATCGCCGCAATTGCGGGAGAGGGGCGTCTTGCGGCCGTTCAGACTGCGCTTGAGCTGGTCCTCCCGCGTGTGCTGGACGGTTATGCCGGGCCGCTTGGCGTGGATATGCTGCTCACCCGCGACGGGCTGCTTGATGCTACAGTGGAGCTGAACCTGCGCTATACGATGGGATTTGTGGCGCTGGCTCTCGCCGAACGGGTAGCGCCCGGAGTCGAGGCCACTCTGTCGGTGATTCCGCGGCCCGACGGGCCGGCCGCCGGAGCCGTGACAGACGGATGCGGCCGTGTGGTTTCGGGCTCGCTCGACCTGACGCCCCCGCATCAGGCGTTTGCCTTCCGCCTGTCGGTGTGAACATTGCAGTTAGTTGTCGGGTTATTAATCATATATTAATCAACTATTAATCAACCGACAGATACAATGAAACGTTTCAGACTGTTTATGGCGGCGGCAGCCGTGTTCGGCGCCGCCGTGAGTGCGAGTCCCTGCTCGCGGGTGGTTTATCTTGCCGACGACACTACACAGGTGGTGGTAGGCCGTACGCTTGATTGGCGCACCCCCATACCAACCAACTTATACGTATATCCCGCCGGAATGAAAAAAGTGAGCATGCCGGAGGGACCGCGTTATGAATGGACTTCGCGCTACGGCTCCGTGCTGGCTGTGGGCTACGACGGCGGCGTCACGGAGGGCATGAACGAGCGAGGCCTCGTGATGAACGGACTTTTCTGCAAAACCGGCGTTTACCGCACGGAAACGACGGCTCCTGCCGGGACTCCCGTCATGAGTCTTGCCGTACTTGTGTCCTACTTTTTGGATAATTTCGCTACGGTTGACGAAGCCTATGCCTGGTGGAGTGCAAACGATTTTGCAATCTCCGGCAAGACTTTCGACGGGGGCACCGTGTCGCAGCTGCACTGGGCTATAACGGATGCTACCGGAGAAACCCTTGTGGCAGAGTATGACTCAGGTCATTTGGCTCTATACCGCGGACGCGAACTACAGGTGATGACCAACGATCCGGCTCTCCCGCAGATGCTGGCGATTGACAAATATTGGAACGCCGTTGGTGGCGTGAATATGCTTCCGGGCACCGTGCGCTCGGCCGACCGCTTTGTGCGCGCCGATTTCTTTATCCATCACATCCCGTCGGACTATAAGGGCGACGAGGCTGTAGCTGCGCTGGCTACAGTGATGAACAATGTAAGCGTGCCTTACGGATATACTATAAAAGGTGAGCCGAATGTGTCCATGACCCAATGGCGCAGTATGGCCGATCTGAGCCGTGGCAGGTACTATTTCCACTTCGCCGACACACTTGCCGATTTCTGGATTGAGCTTGGTCGCCTCAGCCTCACTCCGGGTTCGCCTGTACTCAAACTTGACACTGCGAAATATCGCGCAACCAGCGGCTGCGCCAACCGTCATCTCGTTAAATCGGAGGCTTTTGTGCCTATGTGGTAGAAGGTTTATTCGGTTGCGTGGAACTGAATGAGTCCCGGAATGGAGCTGCGCACGGCTTTAGTGATGGTGACGCCGAAGTCAGAGGCAGCACGGTCCAGCACCTCGCGGTAGGCCACGCATGTTGACCCAACGAAGCATAGTGGCCTGTCATGATAGTCGTAGGCCGCTATGTTTCGTGTGAAGAAACGCATGAAAGCGGCGTATACAAGCTGGTAGATATACGGATTGTCCAGATTCTCGGCCAGGAAGCGCGAGTATCTTGCGAGAGTCCTTGACGGCATGGGCGATGTATACACCTCGTCCATGATCGTGTTGGGGGTAACGGCGAAATATTCCAGAAACGCTTCGGATAGTTCCGGCGGAGCAATGCCTTTGAGCACATCGGCGATGAACATGCGGCCCAGATAGGCGTTGGAACCCTCGTCGCCGAGAATGAATCCGAGCGCGGCCACATTCTTTACAATGCCGTTGCCGTCGTAGAGGCATGAGTTCGAGCCGGTGCCGAGTATGCATGCCAGTCCGGGTTCATGCACGAGCAGGCCTCTGGCGGCGCCGAGCAGGTCGCTCTCCACCGTCACCGGAGTCTTGAACTGCGCCACGAGTGACGAACTCATGATTTTATTCTTATCGGCCGACGAACAGCCGGCGCCGTAGAAGTACACATGGTCCCACCGGCGACGGAAAAAACTGTCGGGGAGTTCGAGACGGATGCAATGGGAAATCTCTCGGCGCGACTGGAAAAACGGATTCATGCCCGTGGTGAAGGCTCGTTCCACCACATGGTCGCCGTCTACGAGTACCCATTCGGTGCGGGTGGTGCTGCTGTCGGCGATAATCTTCATATGTTCAGCTGATTGGCAAGAGTTATGCTGCGCGTAGGATTGATAAGCTCAAGGCTGTTCAGCACGTGTAGTGTGTCGATGCCTTCGCGCAGGAGCACCACGAGATTCAGATTGGTGACGCGGCGCTCGTAATCGTAGGTCAGATAGAAACTTTTGAGCTGCGCTCCCCCAGAGTTCAGGGCTTTGCGATATGGCTCTATGTCGTCGATGATGACGGTGGATTCAATGCGAATGATGCGCGAGTCGGCGCCCATGCTGGTGACGTGCTCTATGCGCTCCACCTGCACCAGCACCAGAAGGATGAGCAGAGTTGCCGCAATGCTGATGGCGTAGAGTCCTACGCCCACGCACATGCCTATGGCGGCCACCATCCATATGCCCGCGGCGGTGGTGAGTCCGCGCACAGAGCCTTTCATCTGGATTATGGCGCCGGCGCCGAGGAAGCCTACGCCGCTTATCACCTGCGCCGCGATGCGCCCGGGGTCGCCGTTCTTGAGGCCGAGAAATTCCTGAGGCACATAGATGGACAAGATCATTGCCAGCGCTGCTCCCATGCTTATAAGAGAGAAGGTGCGCACTCCGGCCGGCTGACCTTTCCGCTTGCGCTGGATGCCCACGCAGCAGCCCAGCACCATACTGAGCACCAGCCGGAATATTGCTCCGGTGGTGGTGATGGCGTCAGACATGATGTCGGCCGTGAATATGTCCCAGAGTTCTCCCATAAATAAACTTTAAACTAATTAAGCGTAAACGAGCGTCGTGCCAGACGGTAATTGTCGGCGAATAGCTCTACGGTATAGTCGCCGGGCGTCAGTGCGGTGTTCACATCCCAGTAGATGGTGACGTTGCCTATCTCTTCGCCGGCATACTCGATGGTACGCTTGGCCGAGCACGGCACTGTGGCTCCTTCAAAGGAGAATGAGCCGCCGCCGTCGAGCAGTTGTCCGCTGGGCGATATTATGCGCATGTAGATGGTCTTCTCGCCGACGGGAGTCGAGTTGTTCTGCGGAATGGTGAAAGTCACCATCAGCTGTACGGCTTTGGCTACTTTCTTTTCGCGCTTGCCTTTCTTGTTGAGGGCCGTGAGATTAATGCCCGTGACATTCAGCTTTTCGGCAAGGGTCATACGCTCGCTCAGCACCTCGTTGCGCCGCGAAGTCTCGGCCACCTGAGTGTTGAGCCGTTCGTTCTGTGTCTTTATCTCCTCGTTCTCTGTACGCAGAGCTGCGTTTTCCTTGTTCAGACGGTCGATTTCCTCAACATAGTGGCGCAGCAGTGCGCGGAGCGTCTCGATCTCGCTGCGCAGTTTGGCGATTTCGGCCGCGCTTTTGCGCTTCTGGTCGTTGAGCTCGTTGAGCAGCTGCTGCACCTGCAGACTTGCCGCCTCATATTTTTCGGCCAGCTGGCGCTTCACCGAGTCGTCCTGAATGATCTGGCGCGAGTTCTCGAACTGTGCGAACTCGCGGTTCAGGTCGTCATAGTCCTGTTGCAGCTGCATCTGCTCCATATCGAGCTGTTGCTGTTCGATCTGTTCCTGCATGGCCTTCATCTCGTTGCTTCTCGAGGTGGCTTCATATATCATCCAGCCTCCGATGCCTAACGCGATAACGGCGACTGCCACCACCACGTAAAGCAGTGTGCGGCTCTTTCGGTCGTGCGGACGGCGCACGTGCATCTCGTCTATCTGAAAACCTTCTTCTTCCGGCATGCCGGTATTTCTGTTGTCGTTCATGTGCTTGCGTTGATTTGTAACTGCAAAATTAACGATTCTGCCTCTATCCGGCAAATTTTAGGTTAAAACTTATTCGATGTTAGTGCTTTTATTTGTATCTTTGCGGCCGAAATGGTTGCTCTGTCCTGAAGAGTCAGGGATTTTATGAGCATAATAGGGAACAAGGTGAGAATCCTTGACAGTACCCGCTGCTGTAATTCCCCCGTCTGCCGGTCGTGATACGCGGCCGCACAGACAATTCTCCACAGATGTCACTGGCTTCATGGTCGGGAAGGCGTGGAAGAATAGGGGATAAGTCAGAAGACCTGCCACTTCACAGATAAAATAAGGCCGCTTACGGGATTATAAGCAGAACAGATGTCGATGTGCATGACACTCAAGGTGTCGTTGCGTCGTTGACGTATTCATGGATATATCCCGTTTCGGTCGTTGGACGAATGAAACGGGAATTTTTTATAACGAATCCAGGAATACGCAATGCAGATAAGGTCTGTCATGTTATTGTTCATGTCGGCAAGTATGCCGTGGCTGAACGCCGCCGAGGTTGCCGACTCTACCGGGCTTCCGGAGGATGTGGAGCATCTCAGGGAAGTGGTGGTAACGGCGAGTGCACCCAGGGTGGAAGTCATTCCGGCCCAGCGCCTCGACGGCGAGGAGTTGCAGCGCCTCAACAGCCACAGCATAGCTGATGCCCTGCGCTATTTTTCCGGCGTGCAGGTGAAGGACTATGGCGGGGTAGGCGGCATCAAAACGGTGAACATCCGTTCCATGGGCACCAACCATACAGGCGTCGTTTACGACGGTGTCGAGCTTGGCAATGCGCAGAATGGTCAGATAGACCTCGGACAGTTCTCGCTCGACAATATCGACGGCATATCGCTATATAATGGACAGAAAAGCGAGATTCTCCAGCCGGCGAAGGATTTCGGGTCGGCAGGCTCCATATATATAAGTACGCGTACGCCGCATTTCGGCGACGGCGAGACATATCATGCGCGCGTGACAATGCGCACAGGCTCTTTCGACCTTCTCAATCCGTCGGCTCTGATAGAGCTGCGTCTGTCGGAACGCGTCAGTGCGTCCCTGAATGCCGAATGTGTCAACTCCAGCGGTAAATACAAATTCCGCTACCGCCGCGTAAATCCCGCCGGCGAGCTGGCATACGACACCACGGCCGTGAGGCAGAACGGCGATATTAACGCCACTCGCCTCGAGGCAAATCTGCGCGGAACTCTTAACGGCGGCCAGTGGAATTTCAAGGTCTACAATTACAATTCGGAGCGCGGTGTGCCGGGAGCCATCGTCAATAACGTGTGGCGTCGCGGAGAGCGCATCTGGGATACAAACTCTTTCGTACAGGCCGGCTATACGCAGACGTTCGGACGCTTCACCACGCTGAACAACATCAAGTATGCCTTCTATCGCACTCATTATGTCAACAACGACGACAAGCAGATAAAGATTGACAATCTTTACCGGCAAAAAGAGTTGTATGTATCTTCGGCCAACGAGTACACGCTGACGCCCTGGTGGCATGTGTCGGCGTCCTGCGACTTCATTTACAATACGCTTGATGCCGACGTGTACGGCTTTGCCAAGCCCGACCGCTACACCGGCATGCTGTCTGTTGCCACATCTCTGAGCCTCAGCCGTTTCAGAATGCAGGCGAGTGCGCTCGGAACTCTTATTCACGACGTCCTCAAAGGTCAGGAAGCTCCAAAGGACAAGCGCATTGTAACTCCTGCTGTGTTCATGTCCTATAATCTTATGCCACCCTTGTCGGTCAGGGCTTTCTTTAAGCAGTCCTACCGTATGCCCACCTTCAACGACCTGTATTATGCCGATATGGGCAACTCCAAGCTCGAACCGGAAAAGGTGTCGCAGTACAATGTCGGCCTTCTGTTCGCCAGGACAGGCCGCCGACTCGTGAGCGAGATGCGCTTCAGCGTCGATGCTTATTACAACTATGTGAAAGATAAAATTGTAGCATACCCCAAAGGGCAGCAGTTCCGCTGGACCATGCTCAATCTCGGCAAGGTGGACATCCGTGGTGTCGATGTGTCGGCGCTTGTCACATTCAATCCTTTCCGGGATTTCTATGCCACGTTTCGCGCGCAGTACACCTGGCAGAGGGCTATTGACGTGACAAATCCTGCCGATAATTATTACCGGGATCAGATACCGTATATCCCGCATCATTCCGGTTCGGCGGTAATTAATCTGACATGGCGACGCTGGATTCTCAACTACAGCTACATCTATGTTGGAGAGCGCTACAACCAGCAGGAGAATATACGCTACAACTATACGCAGCCCTGGTACACCAGCGACGTGTCGCTCGGACGCGATTTCGTCTTCGGGCGGGCGCGCATGCGTGCCCTGCTGGAGGTCAACAATCTGCTGAGCCAGGACTATGACGTGATACTGAATTACCCGATGCCAAAGCGCAACTTCCGCATCACATTGAGCGTCGAGATATGAGACATACGACAATTTTTCTTTCTTTTATAATGCTGCTCCTGGTCGCTACGGGTTGTCGGGAAGACGAACTCGTAGTGCCCACGGAGTATGAAATCGTGGGTGACGAGGCTCCGGACAGTCCTGTGCGAGGTTTTTATCTCGTCAACGAAGGAAATATGGGGTCGAATAAGTGCACCCTCGATTTTTACGACTATCACACAGGTCTATTTTCCCGTAATTTCTATTCCGAGAAGAATCCTGACGTCATAAAGGAGCTTGGCGATGTCGGCAACGATATCGGCATTTACGGCTCAAAGCTTTACGTAGTGGTGAACTGTTCGCACAAGGTGGAGGTGATGGACGCCCGTTCGGGCCGGCGCATCGGACAGGTCGACATCCCCAACTGCCGCTATGTGCGTTTCCATCGCGGCAAGGCATATGTCAGTTCATACGTCGGGCCGGTACTCATCGACCCCGGGGCTCCGAAAGGTGCCGTCTTCGAGATTGACACTGCGTCGCTTGCCGTCACGCGAAAAGTCTCTGTCGGCTACCAGCCCGAGGAGATGGAGATTGTGGACGACTATATGTACGTAGCCAATTCGGGCGGCTACCGTGTGCCCGATTATGACAACACTGTCTCCGTCATTCAGATGGTCGACTTCAAGCAGGTCGAGCAGATACCGGTGGGAATTAATCTCCATCGTCTGAAAAAGGACAGGTACAACAAACTGTGGGTGACATCGCGCGGAGACTATGAGACTCGTCCCTCCAGACTGTATGTGTTGGAAAAAAAGCCTGGCTACAATCGCATGACCGTTACGGATACCATTCCTCTGGCTTGCTCCAACATGGCTATACATGGCGATTCGCTCTACTATTATGCCACCGAGTGGAACAACTACACAGCTTCCAACACCATCTCCTATGGCATTATCGACGTGCGCACTCGCAGGCGCGTATCTTCGGGCTTTATAACCGACGGAACCGAAAAAGACATCACTATACCATATGGGATTGCCATACATCCTCTCACCGGCGACATCTTCGTGACCGACGCGAAGAACTACGTGTCCTCCGGCACGCTATATTGCTACGACCGTCACGGACGTCGCAAGTGGAGCGTGCGTACCGGCGACATTCCCGCACATATAACATTTCTTTACCAATGAGACCGTTTGCTGCCTTTGCAATATGTGCCGCGGTTCTTGCGGCCTGCTCCGACGAGGTTCCTATGGTGAATCTCGGCATTGACGACGTCTATTATATTCCCCGCATGAGCAAGCTTCCGCTGAATCCGGCGCTTACCGGAAGCACTTATCGATGGACTGTCGACGGCGTGGAAGTCAGCACTGCCCGCGACTATTTATTTCTCGCATGCGAGGAAGGCTCCTATCATCTTGCTCTTGACATCATCGACCCTGAGACGCCGTATCATTTCGAGTTTACAGTCAACGTACTGCACGAGGAGGTGGAATACAGTCCATACATAACGCGTGTCTACGAGTACTGTCCGGCTCCGGGACAGTTTATAAACACAATGCCGCAGTACGAGGACGGCGATACATATGCCGATATTCTCAAGAAATGCGAGGAATGTATTTCCGGCACCAACGATGTGATGATTTCGCTCGGAGGCTATGGCGGATATGTCACTTTCGGCTTCGACCACACTGTAATCAATGTACCGGGGGAGAAAGACATACAGATATGGGGTAACGCTTTCTATGAGCTTACCAACCCCGATGCAAAGGGCGGCTCGGCCGAGCCCGGCATAGTGATGGTGAGTTACGACGCCAACTGCAACGGCTTGCCTGACGATGAATGGTACGAGCTCGCCGGCAGCGAGTACCATAAGCCGACGACGCTGCACGGCTACTCCATCACTTACCGGCGTCCGGACCCCGATCACAACCCCGTGGAGGACGAGAGTGGCTATCTCAGCGATCTCTGCTACATCCCCTGGTCCGACTCCGAGGGACAGACCGGATATATCGCGCGCAACATCTTTCACTCGCAGTCATATTATCCGGCCTGGGTGAAGGAAGATGAACTTGTATTCAGTGGTTCGCTGCTTCCTCCCAATGGCATTGACACAAGCGGCACCGGACGGTACTATGTGCTTTACGCCTATGAGTGGGGTTATGTCGACAATCATCCTAACGACTATGCCGACCTGAACTCGTTTGACATTGGAAACGCCGTGGATGCTTCCGGCAATCCCGTCAGCTTGCCCGGCGCCGACTTCGTGCGTGTCTATACCGGCCTCAACCAGTACTGCGGCTGGATAGGTGAGACGTCTACCGAACTGAGCCGTGCGCGCGACCTGCATATTGATTTACCCGGAGTTCCGTTGCCCGACCCGATTTCCTCTCATGATAATGCAAACCAATAAACCGATTTATATGAAACGACATTTACTACCGATTTTTCTTCTCCTTGCCGGAACGACGCTTCAGCTTCATGCGGCCGAGACTGACGGCTGGGTAGACTGGGACAAGATTCAGTATTGGGCCGGTGACCCCGCCGGCACCAATCGGACAGCCCTTGTGGTTGATTTCCAAAAAGCCGGGAAACCGTACGGCTTTGTCTGGGGTTACCGGTGGAACGGTGTCAAAAACGGCGAAGACCTTGTGCGGGCCGTGGCGGCACAGAGCAGCATACTCACAGCTCTCGTGCAGTACACCGGCAACATGGGAAGCACGCTCAACGGCTTCGGCCTGAGCGACGCCCGTGAGGAACTGGATTACCTGATGCTTGATTTTGACAACGCTTCCGTGGCGAAAGAAATCTCTTTCGGCTATTTCGAGCCCAACACCTCGATGGGGCAGGACGGTTGCCCTGGCAACGATGCTCCCGATATGTGCTATGATGCCATAGAGGAGGCACGCACCACGGGCGTCATAAATCATCCTCTCGATGCGTTGCGCTACGGCTATGCGGCTTACGACTATGACTATTGGACAATAGACGCCTCCGTCCTTGCCGAAAATCCCGCGTTCCTCTGGTATGCCCACTGGTATAAGGGCTACTGGAGCTACTGGCACGGTCCCAACGACTATGAAAGTGTGGCTTATTCGTCTCTTGGAATGAGCTCAACCGTGTTGACCGACGGGAATGTGTATGTCTGGAAAGCGACGCCCATACAGCCTGACGAAACCATGTCAGTCGGCGGTCAGCTCAACGATGCGTTGAACTACACTATGGAGGGCTATACCGAGCAGTGGAAGGAGTACGCACCGCAGACACCGCTTATAGATAACACTAAGATTCAGTTCTGGGCCGGAAATGCCGACGGAGATAAAACGGCAGCCGTTATCATCAGACTCCCCAATGGGGGCGACACGGACGACATCGTCTACGGCTACCGTTGGACAGGTGGATGGGACGACCGTTTTTCCACGGTGCTGGAAAACATCGCCAAGGCCGACAGTCATTTTTCATTCAGCGAAAGCGGCGATACTTACACGGTATCCTACACGTATGAGAATGCCGCAGCCACCAATCAGCGTATTGCCCGTAAAAGCACCGACGGCTATAATACTTTCATCCGTCGTCCCGTCGCTGCCAATCTGATTCGGGTCCCGAATACACGCTGGCTGATGTCGGGTGGCGTTCTCGTGCTGAGCACTGAGGACGGCGAAACTGCGGACCTTGACACTGACCGGCTCAACTATTCCCATCAGGCGCCTGTGTCTTCGGCGCTGCCGGTGGTGGAGGCCGATGGTTCAGCTGTTCAGCCGGAGTACTTCGACATTACCGGAGCGAAAGTAGATGCCGCAGCTCTTGCCCCGGGTCTCTACATCGAGCGTCGGGGAAATTCAGTAAGAAAAATATCCATAAAATAAACTATCACTCACATTTATAATTATTATGAAAAATTTTAGATTCAGTACACTCGCCGTACTGTGTCTCGCGTTCATGCCCTCATGGACTGCACAGGCCGCTACGGTAGAGGCTTCGGAGTGTAAAAATCTCCTGGGCGAAGGCCCGGAGAGCGTGACCCTGACGGTGCGATGGGGCGACGCAGTCGCTCTTGACAACCTCACGAGTCTTGTAAGATTCGACGGTGAAAAGACAGCCGCCGAGATCATCGCTACGGCTCTTAAAGACGACACTCGCTTCTATGCCCTCAAGAGCAGCGAAGACGTATTTGTGGCTTATGGTTTCGATACCAACGGCGACAATTCGGCTGCTGTAAGCATCAGCGACACCTCTCTCGACTTAACCGACGGCGTAGCCGCAGCTAACGACGCTTACGACGGCGCCAAGGGTTCGTCCGACTACGACCACTGGAAAGTCAACAGCGATACAGATGTGTGGAAAATCTTCATCAACGGCGCCGAGGCTGAACCGACGGCCACGGTGACTGCCGGCGATGCACTCACGCTGGAATATACTTCCGTTGAAGCTACTGAGCCGACCGACGCTTCCTATACATTCTATCTGCGTCCTGCCACGCAGCAGGGCGTATGGCTTCTGCCCGAGCTGGTAGTCAATACTGCCAACGGCAAACGCCTTGATACGCCCATGATTGCCAACTGGCTCGACGATGGCAGCAATCTTTATGGCGCAGCTGTCTCGACAGAAATATACAAGACTGACGGAACGACGACCGACAAAAGTAGCTATAGCACTAACATCCCTGATGGAAAGAAGGGCGCTATGGTATGTCAGATTACTGTGCGAAACCCGAATGAGGCGCTTATTCGTCCTTTCCTGAACATCCGCAAGGACTGGGGCGACGGCAAAAAGACTGCGAAGCGAATATACGGCGATTATGATGCCAAGGTGTCTACCGTAGTTGCCAATCCTCTGACCGGTATCGGTCTTGAAGGATATGAACCCGGTGCGACTATCGAACTCAAGAATATGGGTACTCAGGTGATTAAGCCGCAATATTATCCCGAGACTGCCGACTTTACCGGCTTTTCTTTCCAATCGTCGGATAACAGCGTCGTGTCGTTCTACTCCAACGTCAACACACTTGTCGCCCACAAGAAAGGCGAAGCGAATATCACTATCACTTCCCTCGACGGCGCCGTGAGCGAAAGCTATGTCGTCAAGGTGGAGGGTGTTAATCCCGACGACCGTCCCGCCGACTTCGCCGACGGCATGATTTGGCTTAACGAGGAATGGTTCACTCACACCAGCGGTTCGCTGAACTTCATTGACCCTGACGGCAATATCTATTACCGCGCCTATGGCAATCAGAACGACAACAAGGCATTCGGTGCAACTTCGCAGTTCGGTATGGTGTACGCCGATAAGATTTTCATTATGTCCAAGCAGGCATGGGACAGCGGCGACACCCGCGACCGCGGCGAAGAGCCCGACCGTTCCGGCGGCCGTGTGGTCGTTATTGATGCAAAGACGATGAAGCGCCTCGCATCTTTCGACGAAATCGGTGGCGACGGACGTGCTGCCGTGGGCATCGAGCCAGGCAAGGTTTATCTCAGCCACAGCAAGGGCGTACGTGTGCTGACATGGGACGAAAACGACCAATTTACCCTTGCTGATGCTGATCTTCCCATGATACAGGCCGCGACAAGTGCCCACGGAGGCACCGGCGATATGGTAAAGGCCGGGAAATACGTCTTCGCAGCCGAGACCGACAAGGCTTTCCATGTGTTCGACACCGAGACCGACAGCGAGGTATTCCTGATTAAGGCCTCGAAGACCAACGGAAAGGCTCAGGGCGCTGTCCGCACCAAGGACGGCCGTGTATGGCTGGGATGCGACATGACTCTGCTGCCCCTCGATCCCGAGACGTTCGACCCCTCGCAGTATGAGAGCAACACAGTCGAATTCGCCGACTTCCTTCCCGAAGAGCATATTAATCTTCCTTTGGGTAAAATCACTTCGTGCAGCAGTTCATGGCGTCATGTCAATCTTATGACCTCGCCCTTGACGAACGTTCTGATGTGGGGCAATGGCGACTGGAATGGCGGTGGTGACTGCCTTTACCGTTGGAATCTCGACGAGGGAGGCATCGAAACTGCAAAGACCGTGTATCAGCACGACAAGAAAGCCGGATTCGGATATGGCTATGGTAGCCCCGGTTATGACCCCCTTACCGATACTTATATGTTCTCCTCGATGCCGGGCTTCGGCGCAGCTGCGCTGGATAACTGGTATCACTTCATAGATGCCACCACCGGCGAACTGAAGCACCGCGTTCAGCTGGAAAAATACTGGTGGTTCCCCGCTATGCCGATAATTCTCGACAAGTACGAGCCGGTAATTGAGGACCTGCCTGAAATCAGCCTCTTGTCAACTGACGGTGAGCAGACATACGACGTCAATGTGTCGGACCCCGACAACCATGACTGCGCTATCCGTCTATACCTCGTGGACGCTCCTGCCGTGGCCGATGCTGCTTCCACTCCCGCCGCAACGGCCCGTCTTGAGGGTCGCAAGCTTATCGTGACTCCGCAGGCTACCGGTAAGCAGACATTCACTCTTGCAGCCGAGTCCAACGGCCGCGTAGCCACCAAGGCCGTCAGCGTCAATGTTCGTACTACGACCGGCATCGACGAAGTGGAGAGCGTGGAAGACGGCACGCCCGTTTACTACAACCTCAACGGCATACGCATTGCAGAGCCTACTCCCGGTCAGATTGTGATTCGCAGGCTGAACGGCAAGAGCGAGAAAATCGTGATGTAAACCACCGGTGTCATGCGATTTATCTCTTATTCATCAGCTGTCATACTGGCACTGTTGTCGACGTTCGCGCCGACAGCGGCTGCCGGCACTGACAGTGATTATTCCGAGGGCATCCTTGTAGTCAATGAGGACTGGTACGGCCATCAGAATTCCACCGTCAACTATCTGTTGCCAGACGATCCAGAAGGTGTCTTCTGGCAGTACAGGGTCATACAGGCTGAAAATCCGGGGCATGAACTCGGATGTACCAATCAGTACGGCGCCATATGGAACGGACGCCTCTACCTGATAGCCAAGCAGGAGAAAGATCCCGGTGCATCGGTCACCGGCGGACGCATATCCGTTGCGGATGCCAAGACGCTGAAGTTGATAAAGCAACTTGAGATTATCGACCCTTCCGGACGCCAGTGCGACGGACGCGCTTTCTGCGGCGTCAGCGCTACCAAAGGCTATGTGTCGTCGAGCAACGGCATCTGGATTCTGAATCTTGAGACTCTTGAGATTGAGGGCCAGGTAGAGGGTTCGGCAAATCCGAATGTCGGGGACGACGGCGACAAACCGGCCACCGACCCGACGAGTTCGCTGTATTACGGCCAGACCGGCACCATGATTCTTGCCGAAGGCCGCGTGTTTGCAGTACACCAGCAATACGGCATGCTGGTGATTGACCCTGCGACCGACCGTGTGGTTGAGGTCCTTGACATGGGGATTGTAGACGACGCTATCGAGAGCGACACGGGTACTCGTCCGTCACGTCCCTCGGGCATCGGCTCCACTGTCGTGCGCTCGAAGGACGGCAGCCTTTGGTATTCCGCGTCGAAGAATGTGCAGGGCACCGGAAGCGCCGTGCCGTATATCGTGCGCCTCAATCCTGCGACGCTCGAAAGGCAGGTCGTCAGGATAGAAGGGGAGGGCATGTATGCGCCGTCCAACTCGTGGTACGCCTGGACGCCAGACCCGTTCTGCGCTTCCTCGGTATCCAACACTCTGTATTGGTGCGGCGGCGACAACAGCTGGTTCGCCAACTACAGGGTATTCCGGTACGACATCAACGAAGGCCGCTTGCGTAAGATTATAGATTACACGTCCGGCGACTGGCATCTGTATGGCTGCTCGCTCGGCATACACCCCGTCACCGACGAACTGTACGCATCGCTCTTCCACCAGTTCAGCGACCCGACTTATGTCACCGTGCGCTACGATAACGAAGGAAATACAATCAGGGAATATCCCATGATTTCAAATTACTGGTTTCCTTCGCTGTTTGTGTTCCCGCAGGGAGCCGGACAGTCGGGCATTGCTGATGCTGTTGCGGATAGCGCCGCTGCGGAGTATGGCGACATGTATTCCGTAAACGGCATTCCGGTAGCTCGCTCCGTACGGTTTGGGGCGTGGGACGGCATCCCCGCCGGTCTGTATATATGGAAATCGGGTGGCGACGCCCGCAAGGTCGTAGTGAAATGAAATAGGGGTGATTAGCTTTTTTTAGGCAAAAAATACCTTGAAATAGGTATTGATAAAGAAAAAAGCATTAAATTTGCACTGCAAAACAACTCAAATCAACCCCAATATTCAAAATCGACTATGGCTTACGTTATCACCGACATCTGCGTTGCCTGCGGCACTTGCCTGCCCGTATGCCCCGTGGGCGCCATCTCTGAAGGCGAAATCTATCACATCGATCCCGACACCTGCATCGAGTGCGGTAGCTGCGCTGAGGTTTGCCCCACCGGCGCTATCAATCCCCCGGCATAAGGCTTCACAGCTTTAAACAAAACGGGAGCCCGTCGCAGAAATGCGCGGGCTCCCGCTGTTTCGGTAGGGTTGCTTATCTCCAGCCCATGAACATTTTCACGACTTCCGGGTCGTGATGGTCGAAGAATAGGCTGGCGCCGGTGTCGAGCCGGGCGATGGCGGCCATGTCTTCGTCGCTCAGGGTGAAGTCGAAGATGTCGAGATTCTGCTCCATCCTTTCTATATGTACCGATTTCGGGATAATAATCACGCCGCGCTGTGTGAGCCAGCGCAGGGCCACCTGAGCCACGCTCTTGCCGTACTTTGCGCCTATCTGCTCCAGCACGGGATTGGTGAAGAAGTTGTTGCGTCCTTCGGCAAGGGGAGCCCATGCCATGACGTGAGTGCCGAATTCGTGCATGTATTCCTGCGCTTTCGCCTGCTGGTCGAAAACGTGGGTTTCAATCTGGTTTACAGCCGGAACTATTTCCACATTGCTGGCGAGATCGATGAAATGGTCGGGGTAGAAGTTGCTTACGCCTATGGCGCGCAGCTTGCCTGCCCGGTAGGCGTCCTCAAGAGCCCTGTACGCGCCGTAGCGGTCGCAGAATGGCTGGTGAAGGAGCATAAGATCGATGTAGTCTGTGCCGAGTTTGCGCAGACTCTCGTCGATGGATGCTTTTGCTTTCTCGTAGCCGTAGTTTGAGATCCAGATTTTCGACACCAGGAAGAGCTCGTCGCGGGCTATGCCGCTTTTCTTGACTGCTGCGCCCACGCCTTCCTCGTTGTGATAGGCCTGGGCCGTGTCGATCATACGGTAGCCGGTGCGCAGGGCGTCGCTGACGCAGCGCTCGCATTCGGCGGGGTCCACCTGGTAGACGCCATAGCCGATTATCGGCATTACCACGCCGTTGTTGAGTGTTACTGTCTTCATGTTCAGTTGACTTTATATCTTAACCATATTACGCCGTTGACTTCGCGCTGTACAGAAAGCAGGGACAGGCTTGTCGGCAGTTTCGAGGTGTCGCTTATACCGTCGAACGATGCTCTCATGCCGTCGCGTCCGTCAATGCCGGGTGCTATCAGCATGCTCACTTCGTCGAGGAGTCCGGCGGCGAGAAAACCGCCGTTGATGATGCCTCCGCCGAGCACGGCGAGTCGTTCCACGCCGAAGCAGTCGTGAAGAATAGACATGGCCCGAGGCAGGTCGATGGCGTCCTTGCCCGTAGCGATATAGGATATGCCTTTGTCGCGGAGATAGGCGAGATACTTTTCTGTGGCTTTCTCGCTCGTCAGTATCAGCAGCGGACGTCCGTCGTCAAGTGTGGCGCTTTCCCACATCAGAGAGCCTGTGGTATCGGGGCATATATGGAAGTCGTTACGGTTGGAGGTCGTGTGCCATTGCTCATGGTCGACAGTCGGGGAGTCTCCGCTGTCGAATTTGTCGGGTAGGGCGTAGTAGTGCTCCATGGTTACGCGTCCTTCCACCGATGCGGGGCAGCAGAGTGAGTCGAGCGTGGAATAGTATTCGTCGCCGCTGATTTTGTCCACCATCCGGCAGTCGATTCTCCCGTCGAGGGATTCTACCATGTGGCAGATGATATAGGGTTTTGTCATAGCGTAAATTTTACAGGTCTGTCGCCGGATTTTCCCGGCTTCCCGACTGCAAAGTTAATACGCTCAGGCGGGAAAAATGTTGCACATTTTCCCTGACTTTTTATACATAATGCGGCGTGATGTCCGGCGCTCAGTCCAGGAACCGGTGCTCGAGGCCTTCGTAAGCGTCGATGCGGCGGTCGCGCAGGAAAGGCCACCAGCGGCGCACATGCTCGCTTCGTGCCAGGTCTATGTCGACCACGGCCGTGGCTTCTGTGTCCTTCGGCGCGCGATACATCAGCTCGCCCTGGGGACCGGCCACGAAGCTGCTGCCCCAGAAATGAATGCCCTCGGTGGCGCCGGACGGGTCGCTCTCGTGGCCCACACGGTTGACGGTGACGACTGGCAGTCCGTTGGCTACGGCATGGCCGCGCTGCACCACTGTCCAGGCTTCGCGCTGGCGCTCCTGCTCGTCGGGCGTGTCGCTGCTTTCGTATCCAATGGCCGTGGGGTATAAGAGCACTTCCGCGCCGCGCAGAGCCATCAGACGGGCGGCCTCGGGGTACCACTGGTCCCAGCACACAAGTACGCCGAGGCGTCCCACCGACGTGTCTACGGGGTGGAATCCCATGTCGCCGGGTGTGAAGTAGAACTTCTCGTAGTAGGCCGGATCGTCGGGAATATGCATCTTGCGGTATCGGCCGGCCACGCTGCCGTCGGCCTCGAATACGACGGCGGTGTTATGATAGAGGCCTGCGGCACGGCGCTCGAACAGCGACGTGACGAGCACCACGCCTAAGCGGCGTGCCAGCTCGGAGTAGAACTTTATAGTTTCGCTCCCGTCGCGCAGGTCTACGGCCAGGTCACAGAGGTGAATGTCCTCGCTTTGGCAGAAGTAAAGCGAATCGTGCAGCTCGCGGTTGACGATGAGGCGCGCGCCGTCGGCGGCAAGCTTTTCGGCTGCCTCGGCTATGCGTCGGCGGTTCTCGTCGCGGTCGGCGCTGTTGTGCTGTTGTATGATGCCTGTGCGCAGGATTTCGGAATGTTTCATATTACTTGAGGTGGAAATTGCATTGTGGCGCAATGCAGCGAGCCGTGCTGCCGTATGAGGGCGCGGCAGTCGATAGGTATGATGTCAAAGCCGTCGAAGGCAACGCGCATGGTGTCGCATGCCAGGCGGTCCTTGCGCGGCTGGCCGTAGACAGGCATGAGTATGGCGCCGTTAAGCGGCAGAAAATTGGCGTATGTGGCGGGAAGCCGCTGGCCTTCCTCATCGTATATGGCATCAGGCAGCGGCAGCTCGACAAGATTGTAGGGCTTGCCGTCGGCGGTGCGGAATTCCCGCAGCTGTGCCGCCATGGCTTGAAGCTGGTCGTAATGCTCGTCGGCCGGGTCGTCGCATCCGGTGTATACTATGGTGTCGCCGGGGGCGAAACGTGCCAGAGTGTCGACGTGGCTGTCGGTGTCGTCGCCGGCGAGCGCGCCGTAGTCGAGCCATAGCACGCGCCGGGCTCCGAGTGTGCGGCACAGTTCGGCCTCTATGGCGTTGCGGTCGAGGTCGCCGTTGCGGTTGGGCGAGAGCAGGCAGGCCGAGGTTGTCAGCAGTGTGCCGGCTCCGTCGCTGTCTATGCTACCGCCTTCAAGCACGAAGCCGAGATGGTTGGCGTAGGCGCGCCGAGGCAGTACGCCGCGCTCAATGAGCGCGCGTGTAGCCATATTGTCGAGGCAGGATGCGAATTTAAGCCCCCATCCGTTGAAGCAGAAGTCATGGAGGATGGGGGTGCCGTCCTGGGCTATGGTGGTTATGGCGCCGTAGTCCCGGGTCCAGGTGTCGTTGGTGTCCACGCGCACGATGTGCATGCGCTTGGGGTCGATGTGCGCGAGTCCGCGGGCTATGTCGTCCGTGTCGGGGCCTATCACGATGAGAATTGCCCGTTCTGCGGCTGCTTCCGCTATGCGGCGGTAGCATGCCTGCACTTCCGGCAGCATGTCGGCCCAGTCGGTGTCGCCGTGGGGCCACGCCAGCAGCACAGCGCCCTGAGGCTCCCATTCGGCAGGGAGACGCTGTATGCGGTCAGAGATTGTTATCATCGTCGTAATCGCTCAGTGAATCCCAGCGGCTGTCCTGCGACTGCATGTACTCCTCGCAATAGTCCAGAAATCCATGCCTCTCCGAACTGCCGTTCTCATGGCACCATTCCCGGTAGCAGGCGTGCAGCTCGGAATCGTCGGCGATGGCGCGTTTGAATTCCGCTTCGGCCATGTCGATGCTGCCGGTCTGTTGCAATAGCGAGTCGAAATACTCTGTAAGGTCAAATGTGTCTTCCATCGCACGCAAAAATACTAATTTTACGTTGTTGTGTCGCAATAGTGAAAGTTATTTATAGTTAAAAGTTAAAAATCGGGCTTGCACACAACATTCCCGTTGCCAGTGCTGTTGTGATTTTATGTCACAGAATTCATTACCTCCTGAGTCTTCATCGCCTTTGCAGGCAAAGCTTGGCAGCAGTCGCGGCTATTACTTTTTTGTCGTGGCTTTCCTTGTAGGCATGAGTGCGCTGGGATCGTTTGTCAACGACATGTACTCGCCCGCGCTTCCTGCCATGTGTCGTTTTTTTCATTGCTCCGTGTCTACTGTGCAGATGGGAATGACAACCGGTATGGTAGGTCTTGCTCTCGGGCAGATAATTCTCGGGCCGATGAGCGACCGTTATGGCCGCAAGCCTGTGCTTGTGGGCTCTGTGTGTCTTTTTATCGTGGCGGCTGTTGTCAGTGTGTTTTCGCCAACGATTCATTTCTTCGTGTGGTGCAGGCTGTTTCAGGGACTTGGCGCTGCGGGTGGATATTTTCTGGCGCGCACAATCCCGGCCGATGTGTATTCCGGCCGTCAGCTGGCAAAGCTCATGGCGCTCGTGGGAGCCATCAATGGCATCGCTCCCGCCTCGGCTCCCATCATTGGTGGCGTTACGGCCGACGCCTTCGGATGGCAGGGCATATTTGTGGTGCTTGTCGTATTCGCGTTCGCTGTCCTGGCATGCTCCGGAGCACTGAAGGAGTCGTTGCCGGTGTCGCGCCGTACAAGCGGCGCATGGTGGCGGTCGTACGGCGGCTATGGCGTCATGCTGCGCAATCGGCCGTTCATGATTCATGTGGTGTTCAAGGGGCTTGCCCTCGGACTGTTGTTCGCTTATATCACGTCATCCTCGTTTATTCTTCAAAACCATTACGGACTGTCGCAGACACTCTACGGCTGTGTCATAGGCTTCAACGCGTTATTCGTGGCGGCCGGCAGCATGACGGCGCTCAGGTTTCGGCCTCTCAAGCGTGCGGCTACAGTGGGCTCGCTCGTGATGGCGGTGGGCGCCGTTGGGCAGGCGGTGGCATTGTGTACCGTGCATAGCATACTGCTCTTCGAGGTGCTTGCCGTGACAATGCTTTTCGGTCTCGGTCTGATCTTCACTACCACCAATACGCTGGCAATGAACGAGGGGCGGCAGCAGGCCGGCGAGGCATCGTCGGTACTTGGTGTCTCCGGCTATGCCGTAGGCGCCGTTGTCATGCCGCTGGTGGGTATCGGCGACGTGATTCATTCTGCCGCCGCGATATATGCCTGTATGGCTGTGCTCATCGTCGTGTGTGCATATGCGTCGCGTGCTCTTCCTGCCGACCTTGACTCTTGATTAGTGCGGAGCAAAATGAAATCCGCGCGGAGCCGGATGGCTCTGCGCGGACAGTTATGGCTGGTGTGTGGAGTATGAAGCCGTCGCTTATTCGGCAACCACTTCAAAGGGAATCTCCACGCTGACTTCCTTGTGGAGGTTGAGTGTGGCGGTGTATTTGCCCACTTCCTTGACTGCTTTCTTAAGCTCGATGCACTTGCGGTCGATGTTGTGACCCAGCTTTTCGAGAGCCTCTGCAATCTGGATGGCGTTGACCGAACCGAAGATAGTGCCGGTTGCGCTGGTCTTTGCGCCGATGGTGAGAGCTACGCCCTCGAGGCTTGCTGCGAGAGCTTCTGCGTCGGCTTTGATCTTGGCGAGCTTGTGAGCGCGCTGACGCTGGTTCTCGGCGAGTACTTTGAGAGCCGAAGGAGTTGCCACGACGGCCTTGCCTGTGGGAATGAGGAAATTGCGGCCGTATCCGTCGCGCACTTCCACTACGTCGTCCTTGTATCCAAGGCCCTGAACGTCTTCTTTAAGAATAATCTTCATAATGGAATTCCTTTAGCGTGGGTTATTTCATCAGGTCGGTTACGTAGGGCAGCAGGGCGAGGTGGCGAGCACGCTTTACGGCCTGAGCCACGCGGCGCTGGAACTTCAGCGATGTGCCTGTGATGCGACGGGGGAGGATTTTGCCCTGTTCGTTGAGGAACTTCTTGAGGAATTCGGGGTCCTTGTAGTCGACGTACTTGATGCCGCTGCGTTTGAAACGGCAGTATTTTTTCTTTTTGACATCCACACTCATGGGAGTGAGGTAGCGGATTTCGGATTGAGCTTGTGCCATGATTTAGTCCTCCTTGGTTTCTGTGGTGGGAGCTTCGTTTTTCTGAGCCTTGAGGCTGCGGCGCTTGGCGGCGTACTCTGCGGCGTACTTGTCCTGACGGAAGGTGAGGAAGCGCAGCACGCGCTCGTCGCGGCGGTAAGCGGTTTCGAGTTTCTTGACGATGTCTGTTGCGCCTTCAAACTCAAGGAAGCAATAGAAGCCTGTGGACTTCTTCTGGATGGGATAGGCGAGTTTGCGCATGCCCCATTCTTCGGTGTTCACGATCTTGGCGCCGTTCTCGACGAGAAGATTGCTGAACTTTTCTACCGCTTCCTTCATCTGAACGTCAGACAAAACGGGAGTTAAAATGAAAACGGTTTCGTAAAGCATTGGTGTACTTTATGTTGAATGAATGATGTTATGTGGCTCTCGTAAGCCGGCTGCAAAGTTAGCGCTTTTTGTCGGATTGTGCAAATTTTCCTAACTACATTTTATTCTTATTTTTGCATTATAAAAGAAGAAATTTTGCTAATTTTGCATGTTAAAACCAACATCGAACACAAAGACATCACCTATGGCAGACAATACAGAAGCCGAAAACGGCAAGAAAGAGATACTGAACTTTGTGGAGCAGACCGTGCTCGACGACCTGAAAGCCGGCAAGAACGGCGGACGACTCAACACCCGTTTCCCGCCCGAGCCCAACGGCTATCTGCACATAGGCCATGCCAAGGCCATATGCATGGACTTTGGCGTAGCCGAGAAGTTCGGAGGCACGTGCAACCTGCGCTTCGACGACACCAACCCGGTCAAGGAGGACGTGGAGTATGTCGACAGCATCCGCGAGGACATCCACTGGCTCGGCTTCGACTGGGGTGACCGCGAGTACTATGCTTCCGACTATTTCCCGCGTCTTTTCGACCTCGCGGTGCGCCTCATTAAGGAGGGCAAAGCCTACGTCGACGACCAGACAAGCGAGCAGATAGCCGAGCAGAAGGGCACGCCCACGGTGCCGGGCACGGAGAGTCCCTACCGCAACCGCACTCCCGAGGAGAATCTTGACCTGTTCATGCGCATGAATGCCGGCGAGTTTGAGGAGGGCGCCCGCGTGCTTCGCGCCAAAATCGACATGGCGTCGCCCAATATGCACTTCCGCGACCCCATCATGTACCGCATCATCAAGACGCCCCACCACCGCACCGGCACCACGTGGAAGGTCTATCCCATGTACGACTTCGCACACGGCCAGAGCGACTACTTTGAGGGCGTGACCCACAGCATATGCACCCTGGAGTTCGAGGTGCATCGTCCGCTTTACGAGTACTTCGTGAAGGAGCTCGCCGACGAAAGCTACTGCCCGAGGCAGATTGAGTTCAACCGCCTGAACCTCACCTACACGGTCATGAGCAAGCGCAAGCTGCTCCAGCTCGTCAAGGAGGGTCTCGTGGCCGGCTGGGACGACCCCCGCATGCCCACCATAAGCGGTATGCGCCGCCGCGGCTACACGCCCGAGAGCATACGCAACTTCATCAACACCATCGGCTACACCAAATACGAGGCTCTGAACAGCGTCAGCCTGCTGGAGCATGCCGTGCGCGATGACCTCAACAAGAAAGCCACACGCGTAATGGCCGTCCTCAATCCCGTCAAGGTCGTCATCACCAACTATCCCGAGGACAAGGTCGAGATGGTCAGCATGGACAACAATCCCGAGGAGGAAGGCGCCGGCACGCACGAGATGCCTTTCTGCCGCGAGATATACATCGAGCGCGACGACTTCATGGAGAATCCGCCCAAGAAGTTCTTCCGCATGACTCCCGGCCAGGAAGTGCGCCTGAAGGGTGCCTACATAGTCAAGTGCGAGGAAGCCGTGAAGGACGCCGAAGGCAACATCACCGAAATACACTGCACCTACGACCCCGACAGCCACAGCGGTGCGCCCGGTGCGGCCCGCAAGGTGAAGGGTACGCTCCACTGGGTGAGCGCGCGCCATGCCGTCGACGCCACCGTGCGCCTCTACGACCGTCTCTTCAGCGTAGAGAATCCTGCCGCCGAAACCGAACGCGATTTCCGCGAGATGCTCAACCCCGACTCGCTTAAGGTAGTGGAGGGCGTCAAAGTCGAGCCGTTCGTTGCCGAGAATGCCGAACGCGGCACCAAATTCCAGTTCCAGCGCGTAGGCTACTTTACGCCCGACTACGACAGCAAGCCCGACGCTCTCGTGTTCAACCGCACCATAGCGCTGAAGGACAGTTGGGAGAAAGAGCAGAAAAAGAATTGAGAAAGTCGTAAACGAGATAATCATAAATGATTGACGACGAAACCGAAAATCGCCGCCGCGAATTGTGCGACCGTTTCCGCGAGTCTCTCGGCAAGCCCGTGAGCGAGCGTTTCTTCGACGAGGATGAGCTTGTCGACCTCTTCGACTATGCCGGAGATATGGCCGATGATTACCTCAAGATGGAGGTACTGATGTGCGGCGCCCGTCTTTATCCCGAGAGCGAGCTGCTGAAGCAGCGCCGAGCCATATTCTATACTTTTATAAGCGATGATGCCGCCGCCAAGTTTCTTGACGACAACACGCAGGAGACATCGCCCATCTGGGAGATAATGCGCCTGCGCAGCAGGGCGCCTCAGGGACGCGATGCCGAGAACGCCATACGTTATCTGCTCGACGGTGTGGACCGCCTCGACGACGAGGAAGTGATTCAGCTTGTCGAGCTGGCATCGTCGCTCGGTGTCTACGACTGGCTTGTCGCCAACGAGGCGCTGCTGCGCAAGAAGGCCGACTATCTGCCCATCCTGCTCTATGAGCTGGGTGTCGTGTCGGAGCTTAACCACAGCTATGAGAATGCTGTGCGCTATCTTGAGGAGCTTACCGAAAGCGAGCCTTTCAGCGCCTACTACTGGTTCATGCTGGCTCAGGATTACGACATGCTCGACAAGCGTGAGCAGGCCCTCTCGGCCGTGGACTATTCCCTTGCCGTCGACCCGGAGAACAAGGATGCCCTGCAGTTGCGTGCCCGCATGCTGATGGGCAATGAGGAAACGCAGCCCGAGGCCGAGGCTATCATACGCAAGCTGGCTAAGAAATATCCCGACGATGTCGATGTGCAGCGTGTGGCCGCGTTCATCAGTTTTGCCAACGGCAATGTGGCAGCCTCGCGCGAGACCATGCGGCAGTGTCTTGACCGTTTCCCCGGCGACCGGGCTGTGCTCAGCGACGCCGTGGGCACCGGTCTCGGCGACCTGCCCTCGGTGCTCGACCGCTTCTACAAGGCCACCGACGAGCGCGACGAAGATACGTGGCTCGACTGGGCCGAGGACCTGAAGGACTGCGGACTCTTCGAGGAGGCGCGTCAGGTGATGGAGGCCTACGACCGAAACAGTCCCGAGCCGATGCAGGACCGTTCGGTCTACGTCGACACGTTGTTCATCCTCCAGCATTTCGATATGCTGTGCCGCATATTCGATGAAGACACCGACCATGCGTTGCTCGACGGAGCTTCACGCTATGCCAACATCGTGATATGCCTGATTTCGCGCCTGAAATGCGGACAGACCGATAAGGCGCGCGAGCTGTTGCACTACATAGAGGAACATGACAGCCCGGAGATAGCGTGCACGGCCGATGCTTTGCAGCGTATCACAGCCATGGCTCTCGTCAACGACATCCGAGGCATACTTTCCAAGAACCGCAAGACCGACTGGCACAAGTTCGACCCGTTCGGCATGTGGAACAATCCTGTCCTCGGCGACTTATGAAGAAGACGACGAAGAAAAAAATACTGCTTGCGACTGCCGCCGCCGTCATTGCTGTCGGCGGCGCGTTGCTTTGGGCTGCTTCGCAGCTGACTGCTGCCTACGGCTACGAGGCGGTGCGCGTCAACATCCCTGCCGGTTGCACCGATGCCGGCGTCGACTCCATCCTGCGCGCTGATCTCGGCAAGGATTTCGGCGGTAAAGTTGCCCGTATATGGCGCTTTCGCGGAGGTAGCGCAGTCCGTTCCCATGGCAGTTATCTCGTGGAGCCCGGCATGCCGGCATGGCGCGTGGCCCGCAATATCCGCCGGTGCCGCCAGACGCCCGTACGCTTTACGTTCAACAATCTGCGCACTCTCGACCGGCTTGCGGCGAGGGCCGACGAGATGCTTGAACTCACGGCCGGCGATTTTCTGGCTGCTGCCGACAGCCTGCTGCCGCAGCGCGGCTACACCGGACGCGCCGAATACCCCGCGGCCTTTCTGCCTGACAGCTATGAGTTCTACTGGACGGCGTCGGCCGCCCATGTAGTAAAAACGCTGGCCGACCACCGCGACCGCTTCTGGACGCCCGCGCGCCGCGAACGTGCTGCCACCCTCGGGCTGACTCCCGTGCAGGTTGCGACTATTGCATCCATTGCCGAGGAGGAAACCGCCTCGGCCGAGGAGCGCGGTATCGTGGGGCGACTGTATATCAACCGTCTCCAGCGAGGTATGAGGCTTCAGGCCGACCCGACGGTGAAGTTTGCTGTCGGCGATTTTTCCCTGCGTCGCATCACCGGCGTTCACCTTGCCGTGGAATCGCCGTACAATACCTACCGCAACGACGGGCTGCCTCCGGGTCCCATACGGATTCCCGACGCCGCCACGCTGCGTGCTGTTCTTGACGCCAAGCCCCACTCATATATATATATGTGCGCCAAGGAGGACTTCAGCGGTCGCCACAATTTCGCCACCGACCTCGCCACGCATAACGCTAACGCCCGTCGCTACCGTCAGGCTCTCGACCGCAGAGGGATAAAGTAGCCTTGTGGTTTTGCAAAACCTCGAATTGTATGGACGCACGGCACGTGCAATGCGGTTCTAATAAGACAATTGGGTGCAGTGCAACCATCCGTTCGGCTGGTAGCTTTCATTTTATCGGGCTGCAATGTGCTGGGGATG